>Ga0114945_10000180_pt1 | contig 38433 bp, 40 predicted proteins | sample OV2TP3_FD_87194 | JGI IMG/M metagenome (GOLD analysis project Ga0114945, IMG submission 87194) | Hot spring microbial communities from Beatty, Nevada to study Microbial Dark Matter (Phase II) - OV2 TP3 | ecosystem: Environmental > Aquatic > Thermal springs > Hot (42-90C) | place: USA: Beatty... | reverse complement strand
GCTGCCCGCCGGGCGTGATGCGGCCCTGGTGGACGCGGAACACCGCGACGCGGCCGATGTACGGATCGATCTCGATCTTGAAGACGTGGGCGAGGGCGTGCCGACCCGGGTCCGGGACGGCCGTGATCTCGCTGGCGGCACCGCCCGCCGCGGGCACGCCGTGGTAGACAGGAGCGTTTCCCTCGGCCGGGTTGGGCAGCAGCCTGACGATCACATCGAGCAGCTCCGCCACGCCGGCGCCGGTCCTGGCCGAGGTGAACACCACGGGGACGAGATGGCCCTCGCGCATCGCGCGCTCGAGCGGCTCGTGCAGCTCCTCGGGCGCGACCTCGCCCCGCTCGAGGTACGCTTCCATCAGCTTCTCGTCCACCTCGACGACCTGCTCGACCAGCCGCTTGTGCGCCTCCTCGACCGAGGAGAAGTCCGCCTCCCCCGAGGGCGCGAAGAAGCAGTCGGAGACCTTCGCGGCGCCCCCGGCGGGGAGGTTGAGCGGCAGGCACTCCTTGCCGAAGGCCTGCTGGATCTCTCCGAGCAGCGCCTCGAGGTCCACGCCCTCGGCGTCGATCTGGTTGACGACCACCAGGCGATCGAGGCCGCGCTTCGCCGCCCATTGCAGGAAGCGGCCGGTCATCATCTCGATGCCGTTCTGCGCGTTGACGACGATGGCGGTGGTCTCCACCGCGGCGAGCGCGGGCAGCGCGTGGCCGAGGAAATCCGGGTAACCGGGGGTGTCGAGCAGGTGGATACGGTGTTCCGCGTGCTCGAAAGTCGCGACCGCGAGCTTGAGCGAGTGCTTCAGCGTTTTCTCGAGCGGGGTGTAGTCGCACACGGTAGTGCCGCGCTCGACGCTGCCGGCCGCGGGGATCGCCCCCGCGCGCGCGAGCAGCGCCTCGGCGAGCGAGGTCTTGCCCGACCCCGACTGGCCGACGAGCGCGATGGTCCTGAGCTTCTTGATGGGGAATCTCGACACGGACGGTCCTCCTCCTTGCCTTTTATATCAGCAAGGGGCGGTGCTGGGGAAGCCTCAGCGGGCCGCCGGTTTCGACGCGAGGTATGCGCGCCAGCCGCCGTGTCGGGTGATCTCGCGCCCGGTCTCGCACAGCCAGGGCTCGCCGAGCACGCCGAGCGACTCGGCGCCGTCCTCGAGCGCGACTTTGCCGATGGCGAGCCCCGGCGGCTCGCCCTGCAGGATCGCGGCGAGGCGCTCGGCCGGGACCTCCCAGAGCTCGAGCGCCACCGCGGTGCCCCCGAGGCCGCGCGCAGCATCGCCGGGTGGCGGTCGCCGATGGAGTAGAGCCGGTAGCAGGGCGCGGTGCGCGCCTCGCGCACGAAGCGCGCCCCCCCGCGCGCAGCAGGTTGCCGTTCAGCGCGAGTCCCCGCATCAGCGTGCCGTTGACCGCGAGCAGCACGCCCCCGGGCATGGCGGCTACTTCTTCTCGTCCCTCTTCTCGAGCAGCCCGGCGCGCTTCTTCAGCGTGTCCTCGAGCTTGGACCTGGGGACGAGAAGCACGTGCTGCGACAGCTGCCTCTCCAGCGGCAGGCGCGCCTCGAGCTTCTTGATCCGCTCGGTGAATTCCTTGTCGCGGCTTTCCCTGTCGGCCGGTTTCTCGCCCTTCTCCGGCAGGCGCTCCTTCACGAGCGCCCCGCCCGGCGTGAAGCTGACGTAGTAGTTCTCTCCGGCGAGCCGCCCGACCCGGATCGCGTAGCTCAGGCCGTCCAGCGTGGTCGCGTCGACGAGGATCGGCTTGTCCAGCCCGGTGTCGGCGGGCGTCGCATCCTTCGGCGCAACGTCGGCGAGCTCGAGCAGGCCGAGCGAGTACGTCGCCGAGTTGGCGCGCGTGATGTCGAGCCTCTCTCCGGGCCGCAGGCCCTCGAGCTTCCAGTCGGCGTTGTCCGCGGCCCGCTCGAGCCGCCAGCGCTCGCCGTCGGGATAGCGCAGCTCGAGCGCCCTGAGCTTCTCGGCCTGGAACGAGCGCCGGTCGATCCAGTCCGCGCTCTTCGCGCTCGCCTCGGGCAGCGGATCGGCGACGACGTAGGCCGTTTGCTCGCCCCCGGGCAGCTGCACGAAGCGGCCGTCGGCGCGCGCGGTCTCGGGGTTGTCGGGCTCGCGCTTGAAGTACTTCCTGCCCACCGCGAGGCGCGCGAGCGGCTTGCCGCCGGCGCCGCGGAACTCGACCCCGGTGCCCTTGTCGTCGAGCTGCAGCCGCGCCCGGTCCGCCTCGCCGATCGGCTCGGCCTGGCCGATCTTCAGCTCGATCGCCTTGAGCACGAACTGGCGCACCTTCTCGAGGTCGGCGGGAAAGCCCCCGCGCTCGACGATGATCCAGCGCGCTTCCTTGCGCTCGAGCGTCAGCGTCGCCTTGGGCTCGCGGATCACGATCGCGGCGATCTCGGCCGCCTTGAGGCCCTTGAGCAGCGGCTGGCCGAGCGTGCCCGAGGCCGGCGGGCGCTGCGAGGCGGCCTGCTCGCGCAGCAGCAGCGCCCCGCCTCCCAGGGCGAGGACCAGCACCACCAGCACCGCGACGGCGCGCGGGTTCATGCGCGCGCCTGCCGGCGCCGGCGCAGCAGCGCCGCCACGATCCCCGCCAGCGCGACCAGCAGCGGCATCAGGCCGATGTTGACGACCTTGGTGAGGAACACGAGCTGCTCGGAGTCGCGGCGCAGGTTCTTGCGCAGCTCCTTCAGCTCCAGGCGCGTCCCGGCGACGTGCTTGCGGAACTTCTCGAGCTCCGCCTGCTGCTCGGGCGTCAGGATCTGCGCCGACTTCGCCGCGGCGCCGCGCGCCTTCTGCAGGTCGTTGAGCTTCTCGCTGGTCTTCTGCAGCTCGTCCTCGAGGCTCTTGATCTTGCCGAAGTACTGCTGCTGCGCCTGCGCCTCCATCTCGCGCACCACGGTGAGCGGCCGGAAAGACGAGGTGCGGCTGCGCAGCTCGAGCAGCGCCTCGCCCGAGGCGAGCTGCTCGACCAGGCCGAGCGCGAACGCGAGGTTGCCGTTGGAGGGCACCACGATGCGCCGGCCGAACACCTCCTGGACGTCCACCGCCGCGCCGTCATTCAGCATGTCGACATCGCCGACCAGCACCACCGAGTTCGGCGCTGCGCCCTCGGCGAGGTGCGGCCCGGGGGGCGCGGCCGGCTTCGCCTTGTCCGCGGTCTTCGGCGGGCCGTCGGGGAACGCGGTCTTGAAGCGGCCCTCCAGGCGCAGGGCGAGCGCCCGCGAGCGGTTCTCGGGCTGGAAGCCCCTGGTCGCGGCATCGCCCGAGACCGTGGCGACGATGCTGTCGACCAGCATCGAGTTGGGCGAGCTCTTCACGAGCTCGGTCACCTTGAGCCCCGGCGCAGGCTTGACGTCGAACGCGCCGCCGAAGGCGTAGAGCAGGGTCTCCACCTGGCTCGTCACGACGTCGTCGCGGCTGAACGCGGTCCGGTTTAGCGACAGCACGGTAGGCGTGTAGCGCGCGCCCTGGCCCGAGGCGTAGACGACGTCCGCGATGACCTTGCCTTGCGGCAGCTCCACGCCCCAGGCCTTGAACAGGCGCGGCAGCGAGGAGCTCGTCGCGCCGCCGCCCACGCCGGGCATCGGGCTCGGCAGCGGGTCGAAGTAAGCGTGCGGGTCGACGAAGGCCACCAGCTTTCCCCCGCGCAGGACGAACTGGTCGAGCGCGTACTCGGCCGACTCCGGGATGTCGCGCGGATGCACCAGCAGCAGCACCTTGAGGTCCTTGTCGATCTCGGTGGCGGTCAGGTTCACCACCTTGAGGTCGAAGTCGCGCTTGAGCTCGCCCGCGAGCACCCAGGGCTCCGAGCTCTGGCGCGTGAACGGATTGAACTTCTCGCCCAGGATCGGCAGCCCGCTCATGAGGCCGAGCGCGGGGCGCTCGGCCGAGCCGACGCGCGCGATGGCGCGCGCGAGGTCGTACTCGAGCAGGCGCTCGCGCTGCGGCGAGAGCGCCGGAATCGACTGCTTGCGCTCGAGCTGGCTCACCGCGACGCCGAGGTAGAACGATTCGCCCGAGAAGATCTGCTGCGGCTCGATGCCGTCGAGCTGCGCCGCGTCCTCCTCCTCGGAGTCGGGCCGGGGGTTGTATTTCTCGACGAGCAGCCTGTCGCCCGCGATCGCCTTGAACTCGCGCGCCATGTCCTCGACGCGCTGCGCGAAGCTGCGCAGCTGGACCGGCATCGCGTGCTCGCCCTGCGAGATGTAGAGCTTCACGCGCACCGGCGAGTCCAGGCCGCGCAGCACCTTGCGCGTGCCCCCGGAGAGGGTGTAGAGGCGGCCCTCGGTGAGGTCGAGCCGCTGCGCCACCGTCGAGGCGAGGAAGTTGAAGGCGACCAGGACGAGGAACAGCGCGGCCAGGCCGACGGCGGAGTAGAGGAGCGCTGCGTGCTTTCTCATGGCCTTATCCGGCGCGGTGGCCGCGGATGATGACGCCGGTGGCGAACAGCGCGAAGCCGATCACCGAGAGGAAGAAGAGCAGGTCGCGCGAGTCGATGACGCCCTTCTGGAAGCCGTCGAAGTGCGTGATCACGGAGAACGCGGCCACCGTGTCCACCAGCGCCGGGCTCGCCCAGCGCACCATCAGGTCGGTCACCGGCGTGAACCCGGCGAGGATGAGGAACAGGCACAGCACCACCGAGAGGATGAAGGAGACGACCTGGTTGCGCGTCATGGCCGAAGTCATGCAGCTCACGGCGAGGTAGCCGCCGGCGAGCAGCAGGCTCCCCAGGTAGCCGGCGAGGATGGCGCCGTTGTCCGGCTCGCCCAGCACGTTGACCGTGATCACCACCGGGAAGGTGAGCGCCAGGGCGAGCGCGAGGAACAGCCACGAAGCGAGGAACTTGCCGACGATCGCCTGCCAGGCGGTCACCGGCATGGTCAGCAGCAGCTCGATGGTGCCGGCGCGGCGCTCCTCCGACCACAGGCGCATGCCGACCGCGGGCACCAGCACCAGGTAGAGCCACGGGTGCCAGCCGAAGAAGGCGGCAAGGCCCGCCTCGCCGCGCTCGAAGAAGCTGCCCGCGGTGAAGGTGAAGAACCCGGCGAGCAGCAGGAAGATCACCAGGAACACGTAGGCCACGGGCGAGGCGAAGTAGGCGCCCAGCTCGCGTCGCGCGATGGTGAGGATCGGTCTCATGGCTTCACCGTGTCGGGGAGCGTGATGCGGCGGAACACCTCGTCGAGCTGGCCTTCCTCGGTGCGCAGCAGCTCGAGCCGCCAGCCCTCGCGCCCCGCGAGCTCCACGACGCGCGCCGCGAGGGTCGCCGCCGCGCCCTGGTCCGCGGGATAGACGCGGATCCCGCCCTCGAGCCGCTGCACGCGGCCGAGCGCGGCGAGCTTCTCCTCGCTCGCTCCGTCGGCGCGCAGGGTCACCGCGCCGGCCACTTCCGACATCGCGCGCAGCTCCTGGGGCGTGCCGTTGGCGACGATGCGGCCGCGGTCGATGATGATGGCGCGGCTGCAGGCGGCGTCCACCTCCTCGAGGATGTGCGTGGAGAACACCACCGCCTTGGTCCTGCCGAGCTCGCGAATCAGGTTCCTCACCTCGTGCTTCTGGTTGGGGTCGAGGCCGTCGGTGGGCTCGTCCAGCACCAGCACCTCCGGGTCGTGGATCAGCGCCTGGGCGAGGCAGGTGCGGTGCTTGTAGCCCTTGGAGAGCGTGTCGATCGACTGGCGCAGCACCGAGCCGAGAAAGCAGCGCTCCACCACGCGCCCCACCGCGCTGCGCCGTGCCGCGCCATCCAGGCCCCGCATCGCCGCGGCGAACTCGAGAAACCCCTGCACGCTCATGTCCGGATAGGAGGGCGCGTTCTCCGGCAGGTAGCCCAGCAGGCGCTTGGCCTGCAGCGGCTCCTCCACGACGTCGTGTCCGCCCACCGACACGCGCCCCGAGCTGGGGGGATAGAAGCCGGTCAGCACGCGCATGGTGGTCGACTTGCCGGCCCCGTTGGGGCCGAGGAAACCGAGCACCTCGCCGCGCTGCACCGCGAACGAGACGCCGTCCACGGCGCGCTTGGCGCCGAAAGTCTTCACCAGGTTTTCGATGCGTATCATGGAGTTGGTCGCACCGCCGCCGACGCCGGCGACAGTGGTGGCCGGAAGGGCGGCTTTCAAGGGGGCGCATTATCGCCGAAAAAGTGCCCGCCCTATTTAGAATGCGGCATTCCGTACGGGAGGAGATGACATGAGGGGAGTGCTTGCCGTCCTGCTTTCGACATTTGCGCTGGCTGCCGCCGCCCAGCCCAGCCTGAAGATGATGATCCCGGCCAACCCGGGCGGCGGCTGGGACCAGACCGGGCGCAACCTCGCCGCCGCGATGCAGAGCGCGAAGCTCGTCGCCTCGGTGCAGTTCGAGAACAAGGGCGGCGCCGCGGGCACCATCGGCCTGGCGCAGTTCGTCAACTCGGCGAAGGGCGACCCGAACGCGGTCATGATCGGCGGCATGGTGATGGTGGGCGGCATCATCCTCGGCAAGTCGCCGGTGAGCCTGACGCAGGTGACGCCGATCGCGCGGCTGACGAGCGAATGGGAGGTGATCGTGGTGCCCGCCGCCTCGCCGCACAAGTCCATGGCCGACCTCGTCAAGGCCTTCAAGGAGAACCCCGGCAAGGTGTCCTGGGGCGGCGGCTCGGCCGGCGGCACCGACCACATCCTCGTCGGCTTGATCGCCAGGGCGGTCGGCGTCGACCCGGCGAAGATCAACTACGTCGCCTTCAAGGGCGGTGGCGAGCAGGTTCCCGCCATCCTGGGCGGCCACGTCACCGCCGGGGTCGCGGGCCTGGGCGAGTTCGCCGAGCAGGTGAAAGCCGGCAAGATGCGCGCGCTCGCGCAGTCGGCGCCGGCCGCGGTGGACGGCGTCCCGTCGCTCAAGGCGCAGGGTATCGACGTCGTGCTCGGCAACTGGCGCGGCATCTTCGGGGCGCCCGGCATCACGCCGCCGCAGCGCGATGCGCTGGTGAAGCTGGTCAGGGACGCCACCGAGACGCCGGCATGGAAAGCGACGCTGGCGAAGCTCGGCTGGACGCCGTTCTTCCTCGGCGGCGAGGATTACCGGAAGTTCATCGACGAGGACATCGCGCGCGTCGGCGCGATCATCGCTTCGCTGGGCATCAAGAAGTAGCCGCGGGGCCCGCGCGCCGTGCGCCGCTCGGCGGCAGAAATCTCGCTGTCGCTCGGGGTGCTCGCGCTCGGCGCCGCGGTCGCGGCGGTCACCGCGAGCCTGCCCTCGGAGGGCGGCTACGCCGGGATCGGGCCGAACTTCATGCCCGGCCTGGTCGCCGGCGGTATCGTCCTGCTCGGTCTCTGGCTCGGCTACGAGGCGTTCTCCGGCGGCTGGCGCGGCGCACCGCCGGAGGAGGCGGTCGCGCGCGGCGAGCACGCGTTCCATGCCGCGTCCTTCGTCTGGATCACCGCGGGCCTTTTCGCGCAGATGGCGTTGATCGGCGGCGGCGGATTCGTGATCGCGGCGACGGCGCTCTTCGCCTGCGTCGCGCGCGGTTTCGGCAGCCGCCGCATGGCGCGCGATGCCGCCTTCGGGCTCGTGCTCTCGCTCGCGATCTACCTCTTCTTCGTGCGCCTGCTCAACGTCAACCTGCCGGCAGGCTGGCTCTCGCCGGTGCTCGGCGGCGCAGGCATCTAGATGGAAGCCCTCGATGCGCTGCTCTCGGGGTTCGGCGTCGCACTGAAGCCCGTCAACCTCCTGTGGGGCTTCATCGGCGTGACGCTGGGCACTTTCGTCGGCGTGCTGCCGGGCGTCGGGCCGGCGCTGACGGTCGCGATGCTGCTGCCCCTCACGGTCAAGCTCGATCCGACCGGCGCGCTCATCATGTTCGCCGGCATCTACTACGGCGCCATGTTCGGCGGCTCGACCACCACGATCCTGCTGAACACCCCGGGCGAATCGGCCTCGATCGCGACCGCGCTCGAGGGCAACCGCATGGCGAAGGCCGGGCGCGCCGGCCCGGCGCTCGCGACGAGCGCCATCGGCTCGTTCGTCGCGGGGACGATCGCCACCGTGCTGCTGACGCTGCTCGCCCCGCTGGTGGTCGGCATCGCGCTCAGGTTCGGCCCCGCCGAGTACTTCTCGCTCATGGTGTTCGCGTTCGTCACGGTGTCCGCGGTGCTGGGCTCCTCCACCGTGCGCGGCCTGACGAGCCTGTTCCTCGGGCTGTTCCTCGGCCTCGTGGGCATCGACAGCCAGACCGGGCAGCCGCGCTTCGCTTTCGGCATCCCGGAGCTGCTCGACGGCGTGGACGTGGTGGTGCTCGCGGTCGGCCTCTTCGCCGTGGGCGAGGCGCTCTACGTCGCCGCCTACCAGAGCCGGCTCGCGGCGACGCTCGAGCAGATGACCGGCTCGATCCGGATGTCCGCCGCGGACTGGCAGCGCTCCTGGCCGGCCTGGCTGCGCGCCACTGCGATCGGCTTTCCTTTCGGGACCATCCCGGCGGGGGGCTCGGAGATCCCGACGTTCCTCTCGTACGCGACGGAAAAGAAGCTCTCGAGGCATCCCGAGGAGTTCGGCACGGGCGCCATCGAGGGCGTGGCGGGGCCGGAGGCGGCGAACAATGCGGCGGCCACCGGCGTGCTGGTGCCGCTGCTCACGCTCGGCATCCCGACCTCTGCGACCGCGGCGATCCTGCTCGGCGCGTTCCAGAACTACGGGCTGCAGCCGGGGCCGCTGCTGTTCGACGCGCAGCGGGACCTCGTCTGGGGATTGATCGCGAGCCTGTACGTCGGCAACGCCATCCTGCTCGTGCTCAACCTGCCGCTCATCGGCATCTGGGTGAAGGTGCTCGCGATCCCGAAGGACCTGCTCTACGCCGGGATCCTCGTGTTCGCGACGCTCGGCGCCTACAGCCTGCACCAGTCCTGGGTCGACCTGCTGACCCTCTACGTCTTCGGGCTCCTCGGCTTCGCCATGCGGCGCTGGGACATCCCGGTAGGGCCGGCGGTGATCGGGCTCATCCTCGGGCCGCTCGCCGAGACCCAGTTCCGGCGCGCGCTCTCGATCAGCCAGGGCGATGCGAGCGTGTTCCTCACGCAGCCGATCTCGGCGGGCTTTCTTGCGGTCACCGCGGCGCTCGTCGTGGCGCCGTGGATGGTTCGTCGCCTGCGCCGGCACTGGCGGTAAACTAGCAGCCCGGCACCGGCACGATTCCCCAGGAGGCGCACCGCATGGACACCGCACTGCTAGCGAAAACCGCGGCCGCGATGGTCGCGAAGGGCAAGGGCCTGCTCGCCGCCGACGAGTCGAGCGGCACCTGCGAGAGCCGCTTCAAGTCGGTCGGCGTCGCCTGCACCGAGGAGAACCGGCGTGCGTACAGGGACCTGCTGATCACCACCCCGGGCGCCGAGCAGTACCTCTCCGGGGTGATCCTGTTCGACGAGACCATCCGGCAGCAGACCGGCGAAGGCGTTCGCTTTCCGGAGTACATGGCCAGGAAGGGCATCATCCCGGGCATCAAGGTCGACGCGGGGGCGAAGAACCTCGCGCTCTTTCCGGGCGAGAAGGTCACCGAGGGGCTCGACGGGCTGCGCGAGCGGCTCGCGGCGTACTTCAAGCTCGGCGCGCGCTTCGCCAAGTGGCGCGCGGTCGTCACCGTCGGCGAGGGGATCCCCTCGCACGCGTGCCTGTACGCCAACGCGCACGCGCTGGCGCGCTACGCGGCGCTGTGCCAGGAGGCATCGATCGTCCCCATCATCGAGCCCGAGGTGCTGCTCGACGGCGCGCACAGCGTCATGCGCAGCGAGGAAGTCACCGAGGCGACGCTGCGCGCTACCTACGCGGCGCTCGCCGCGCACGGCGTCTCGGTCGAGCACACCATCCTCAAGTCGAGCATGGTGGTCTCGGGCAAGGCCAACGCGCGCCAGGCGGGCGTGCAGGAGGTCGCCGAGCGCACCGTGCGCGTGCTCAAGCGCACCGTGCCCGCGGCGCAGCCAGGCGTGGTGTTTCTCTCCGGCGGACAGTCCGACGAGGCAGCCACCGCGCACCTGAACGCGATGGTCGCGACAGGGGGGCTGCCCTGGCCGCTCACGTTCTCGTATTCGCGCGCGCTGCAGAACCCCGCGCTGAAGGCCTGGCGGGGCCAGGCGGCCAACGTCGCCGCGGCGCAGAAAGCCTTCGCGCACCGCGCGCGCATGAATTCGCTCGCCGCGCAGGGCAAGTGGCGGCCCGAGCTCGAGAAGCAGGCCGCGTGAGCGCGGCCCTCTACGAGTCGAATCTGCAGAGCTTGAAGCGCATCGGCCGCGGCAAGGTGCGCGACATCTACGCCGTGGACGGCGAGCACGTGATGATCCTGGTCACCGACCGGCTGTCGGCCTTCGACGTCGTGCTCCCCGACCCGATCCCGGACAAGGGCCGCGTGCTCACCGAGCTGGCGAACTTCTGGTTCGAGCGGCTGCGCGACATCGTGCCCAACCACCTCACGGGCGTGGACCCCGAGAGCGTGGTGCAGGGAGAAGAGGACAAGGCGCAGGTGCGCGGCCGCGCCACCGTGGTGCGCAGGCTCAGGCCCCTGCCGATCGAGGCGGTGGTGCGCGGCTATCTCAGCGGCTCGGGCTGGAAGGAGTATCAGAAAACCGGCGCGGTATGCGGCATCCGCCTGCCCGAGGGGCTCAAGCAGGCGCAGAAGCTCCCCGAGCCGATCTTCACGCCGGCGACCAAGGCCGCGAGCGGCCACGACGAGAACATCGGCTTCGAGCGCATGTGCGAGCTGGTCGGTCGCGCGACCGCGGAAAAGGTGCGCGAGGTGAGCCTGCGCCTGTACCGCGAGGCCTCGGCGTACGCCGCCACCAGGGGAATCATCATCGCGGACACGAAGTTCGAGTTCGGGCTGGACGCGGGGGGCGGGCTGGTGCTGATCGACGAGGCGCTGACGGCGGACTCCTCGCGCTTCTGGCCCGCGGACCAGTATGCCGCAGGCACCTCGCCCCCGTCCTACGACAAGCAGTTCGTGCGCGACTACCTCGAGATGCTCGACTGGGACAAGACGCCCCCGGCGCCGCAGCTGCCCGCCGACGTCATCGCGCGCACCTCGGCCAAGTACCGCGAGGCGCTCGAGAAGCTCACCGGGAGAAAGCTCGCGTGACGCCCACCGTCGGCATCGTGATGGGATCGAGCTCGGACTGGGACACCATGAAGGCGGCGGCGAGCGTGCTCGGGGAGTTCGGCGTGGCCTTCGAGGCGAAGGCCATGTCGGCGCACCGCACGCCCAAGGCAGTGGCGGCCTGGGCGGAGCATGCCGCAGCGGCGGGGATGAAGGTCATCATCGCCGCGGCCGGCGGCGCCGCGCACCTCGCGGGCGTGGTGGCGGCGCACACCACGCTGCCCGTGCTCGGCGTGCCGCTGCCCTCGAAGCACCTGCAGGGGCTGGATTCGCTCCTCTCCACGGTGCAGATGCCCAGGGGAATTCCCGTGGCCACCTTCGCGATCGGGGAAGCGGGCGCGGCGAACGCCGCGCTCTTCGCGGTCGCCCTGCTGGCGCTCGCCGACCCGGCGCTCGCGGTGAAGCTCGAGGAATTCCGCCGCAGGCAGACCGAGTCGGTGCTCAAGGCTCCGCCGCTAGAGCCATGAGCGCGGAAGTCCGCCGCGCCGCGGAGATCCTCCGCGCCGGCGGGCTCGTTGCGTTTCCCACCGAGACCGTCTACGGGCTGGGGGCGGATGCCTCGAGCGCCGCGGCCGTGGCGCGGCTCTACGCGGTCAAGCGGCGCCCGGCGGACCATCCGGTGATCGTGCACTTCGCCGACGCGCCGGCGGCTTTTGCCTGGGCGCGCGAGGTGCCCGAGGGGGCGTGCCGTCTCGCGGCGCGCTTCTGGCCCGGCCCGCTCACGCTCATCCTGAAGCGCGCGCCGCCGGCGCGCGACTTTGTCACCGGCGGGCAGGACAGCGCAGGGCTGCGCGTGCCCTCGCATCCGGTGGCGCAGGCGCTGCTGCGCGAATTCGGCAGCGGCATCGCGGCGCCTTCGGCCAACCGCTTCGGCGCGGTGAGCGCCACCACCGCGGCGCACGTACGCGCGGATCTCGACGCCGAGGTCGATCTCGTGCTCGACGCGGGGCCGAGCGAGATCGGCATCGAGTCGGCGATCGTGGACTTCTGCCGCGGCGCGCCGGCGCTGCTCAGGCCCGGACGCATCTCGCGTGCGGAGCTGGAGGCGGCGCTCGGCGGCGCGATCGCCGAAGCGGCGGCCGGGGCGCCGCGCGCCCCGGGGACGCTCGAGCGCCACTATGCGCCGCGCACGCCCGCGCGCCTGGTCGCGCCGCACGCGCTGGATGCCGAGATCGCGCGGCTCGGCGCACGCGTCGCGGTGCTCGCGTTCTCCCGGCCCGACGCACGCGTCGATTTCTGGCTGCGCCTGCCGCGCGAGCCGCGCGCCTACGGCGAGCGGCTCTACGCGGCGCTGCGCGAGCTCGATGCCGCGGGCTGCGAGACGATCCTCATCGAGGCGCCGCCCGAGGAGGCGGCCTGGGAGGCGGTCCGCGATCGCCTGCAGCGCGCCGCGGCGTAGAATCGCGCCATGAGGAAGACCGTCATCGCGCTGGCGTCGGCGGCCGTGCTCGCGGGCTGCGCCAGCCACGCCCAGGTCAACGCAGGCGGCGGCGGGCTGAACGTGCAGACATCCACCCATCGCGGCGCGCTGCTCGCGATCGGCATCCTCGCGATCGCGGCGGGCGGCGCGAGCGAGCAGGATGGCACGCGCTACCGCGCCAATCCCTTGCTCGCGCTCGAGCCGGCGATCCCCGCGGCGGCGCCGCCGATGGACGCGCGGCGCAAGGTGAACGAGCAGGACTGCACCCGGCCGATCGAGGATTTCTCGCCCAACCTGAAATGCCGCTAGCTTAGGCGCGCTGCGGGCCGGCCCTGCCGTCCTCGACCACGAAGCTCGCGAGCGTGCTGCAGGGGGCGTCGCGCCGCTGCACCGTCTCCATGGCGCGCAGGTCGGCGCGCAGCAGCCCGGGGGCGAGCTCCACCCGCACGTAACCGCGATTGCGGCTGTCCACGAGCTTCAGGTGCGGGTTGTCCGGCAGGAACTCGTCCAGCTTCGCCTGCGGCCAGGCCTGCGAGGTGATCGAAGTGCAGACGAACTCGCTCGCCACCGCGGCCGAGGCCGGGTCGTCGAAGTCGCGCTTGAGCTCGCTCACGTTGAACGAGTGCACGTCGCCCCCGAGGATCACCGGGTTCGCGACGCGATGCTCGACCAGCGCATCGAAGAGGCGCGAGCGCGCCGCCGGGTAGCCGTCCCAGCCGTCGGTCCAGGCGCGCCGGCCGGGCCCGGGGAGCTGGTCGAACTGCGCCATCGGCGTCTGCTGCGCGATCAGGTTCCAGCGCGCGCCCGAGCGCGCGAGCGCGCCCGCGAGCCAGCGCTCCTGCGCGCGCCCGAGCATGCTGCGGTTGGGGTTGGCGAGCGTGCTGCATTGCGCCGGGTCCACGGTGCTCGAGCCGCCGCGCCGGCCGGGACGCGGGCAGGCCTGCCAGGACCGGTACTGCCTGCCGTCGAGCAGGTAGAAGCGCGCAAGCCGCCCCCAGCCGAGCTGCGTGTGGATGCGCATGTCGGGCCCCCGCGGGCGCATGCGCTCCGGGAGCGGCATGTGCTCGTAGTAGGCGCGGAAGGCGGCCGCGCGCCGCTCGAGGAACTGCTCGCGCGGCATGCCGTCCTCTGGCCGGTCGTCGGCGTAGTCGTTGTCCACCTCGTGGTCGTCCCAAGTGACGATCCAGGGACAGGCGGCATGCGCGGCCTGCAGGTCCGGATCCGCCTTGTAGAGGGCGTGGCGGCGCCGGTAGTCCTCGAGCGTGTAGGGCTCGGGCGCATCGTGCTTGCGCACGTGCTCCTTCCCCCAGGAGGACTCATAGATGTAGTCGCCGAGGAAGGCAACGAGGTCCGGCGCGTCGGCGACGATATGCCGGTAGGCGCCGAAGTAGCCCTGCTCGTAGTGCTGGCAGGAAGCGAAGGCGAACCGGAGCTGCGCGATTTCGGCCCCCGGAACGGGCGCAGTGCGCGTGCGGCCGACCGGACTGAACGCGTCGCTTGCACGGAAGCGGTACCAGTACCAGCGATCCGGCTCGAGGCCGTTCGGCTCCGCGTGGACCGAATGCGCCCACGCCGGGCTCGCCTCGGCGGTGCCGCTCGCCACGATCGAGCGCATCGCGTCGTCGTCGGCGACTTCCCAGCGCACCGGCACCGGCGCGGGGTCGAGCTCGCCTGCGAGGCGCGTCCAGAGCACGAACCCGCGGGGGTGGGGATAGCCGCTCGCCACGCCGAGCGCGAACGGGTCGGACCGGAATCTCGACTGCGCCGCGAGAGGGCGTGGCAGCTGCGAAACAGCGAGCGCCGCGAGAGCCTGGAGGAATGCGCGGCGGCCGGGCATGCGAATAGAATAACGCCTTCCATTCGCGGGCGAACGACATGATTCATTTCGTGGTGCACGAGGAGGGCGACGGCGTCGGGGTGGTCGTCGTCGAGGGCGTGAGAGCGGGGCAGGAGCTCACCGGCTGGATCATGGAGGACGACAAGGAGATCCGGGTGCAGGCGAAGAGCGACATCCCGATCGGCCACAAGGTGGCGCTCAGGGACTACCAGCCCGGCGACACGGTGATCAAGTACGGCGTGGACATCGGCAAGGTGGTGGCGCCGATCGCCAGGGGCGAGCACACCCACATCCAGAACCTGAAGACCAAGCGGTGGTGAGCATGAATCTCTCGACGGCTACTTTCTGGGGCTACAAGCGCGAGAACGGGCGCGTGGGCGTGCGCAACCACGTCCTCATCCTGCCGGTGGATGACCTCTCGAATGCGGCCGCGCAGGCCGTGGAGAACAACGTCAAGGGGGCACTGGCGATCCCGCATCCCTATGGGCGGCTGCAGTTCGGCGCCGACCTCGACCTGCACTTCAAGACGCTGATCGGCGCCGGCTCGAACCCGAACGTCGCCGCGGTGGTGGTGATCTGCATCGAGAACACCTGGGCGAAGAAGGTCGCCGACGGCATCCGCGCCACCGGCAAGCCGGTGTCCGAATTCGGCATCGAGCAGCACGGCGATCACGACACCATCATGCGCGCCTCCAAGGCCGCGAAGGAATACCTGCAGTGGGCTTCCGAGCTGCGCCGCGAGGAGCGCCCGCTCAAGGACCTGTGGGTCTCCACCAAGTGCGGCGAGTCCGACACAACCTCCGGCTGCGGCGCCAACCCCACGGTCGGCAACGCCTTCGACAAGATGTACAGGCACGGGGTCACGATGGTGTTCGGCGAGACTACGGAGCTCACGGGCGGCGAGCAGCTGGTGGCGGCGCGCTGCCGCAACGACGAGGTGAGGAAGAAGTTCCAGTTCATGTTCGACCGCTACCAGGCGGTGGTGGACCGCCACAAGACGAGCGACCTCATGGATTCGCAGCCGACCAAGGGCAACATCGAGGGCGGCCTCACCACCATCGAGGAGAAGGCGCTCGGCAACATCCAGAAGATCGGCCGCAAGTGCGTGGTGGACGGCGTGCTCGACAAGGCGGAGATGCCGACCGGACCGGGCCTGTGGTTCATGGACTCCTCTTCGGCCGCGGCCGAGATGGTGACCTTGTGCGCCGCCGCCGGCTTCGCGGTGCATCTGTTCCCCACCGGCCAGGGGAACGTCATCGGCAATCCGATCCTGCCGGTGATCAAGCTCTCCGCGAACCCGCGTACCGTGCGCACCATGTCGGAGCACATCGACGTCGACGTCTCGGGGCTCCTGCGGAAGGAACTCACGCCGGACCAGGCGGGAGACAAGCTGCTCGAGTGCATGTTCCGCACCGCCAACGGCCGGCTTACCGCGGCCGAAGCGCTCGGGCACCGCGAGTTCGTGCTGACGAGGCTCTACGAGTCGGCCTAGCGTCTTCGTGCTGGTGCACGGCGCCTGGCACGGCGGCTGGTGCTGGCGGCGCGTGGCGGACCGGCTCTCGGCGGCAGGGCAGCGCGTGTTCTGCCCCACGCTCACGGGGCTTGGCGAGCGCGCGCACCTGCTGACGGCCGAGGTGAATCTCGATACGCATATCCGCGACGTCCTCGGAGTCCTGGAAGCCGAGGAACTCGAGAACGCCGTCCTCGTGGGCCACAGCTACGCCGGCCTCGTGATCTCGGGCGTTGCAGCGCGCGTGCCGCAGCGCCTGGGCCAGCTTGTCTACCTCGACGCGCTGCTCGTGGAGGACGGAGGGTCGTGGGCGGAAGCCTTCCCGCCGGCGGTAAGCGAGGCGCGCCGCAGGTCGGTCGTGCAGACGGACGGTGTCAGGACCCTCCCGCCGCCCGACCCCGTGATTTACGGGTTCCGCGACCCGGCCGACGAGGCATGGCTGCGCCGGCGCCTGACACCGCATCCGTTCGCGCCGTTCGAGCAGAAGGTGCGCTGGCACGGCGCGCTCGGCAACGGCTTGCCGAAAGTGTACGTCGACTGCACCTCGCCGGTCCTGGACGCGCTGGCGCCGATGAAGGCACGCTACCGCGGCCGCGGCGACTGGGAATTCATCGAACTGCAGACCGGCCACGACCTCATGGTGAGTGCGCCGGAGGAGACGGCGCAGATTCTTCTGCGCTACGCATGAGCGAGACCCTGCGCGTGAGCGTCTGGCGCGGCGGCGCGGACGGCGCCTTTCGCCACTACGAGGTGCCGCGCCACGCGAGCCAGACCGTGCTCGACGTGGTGACGCATATCCAGCGCCGAATCGACCCCACGCTCGCCTACCGCTTCGCCTGCCGCGTCGGCATGTGCGGCTCCTGCGCCATGACGGTGAACGGCACGCCGCGCTGGACCTGCCGCACCCACGTCGACGCGGTCGCCGCGGGCGGGGCGCTGCAGATCGGGCCGCTCAGGAACCTGCCCCTGATCCGCGATCTGGTCACCGACATGCGCGAGTTCTTCGACAAGTGGGCGCGGGCGCGCGGGCGCTTCGAGGGCGAGCGCACGCGGCGCGACGACTTCGCGCGGGTCGAGCCCGGGTCGCCGCGGCGCGAGCTCGCCGAGGCGGGCATCGAGTGCATCGGCTGCGGCGTGTGCTACAGCGCCTGCGACGTGGTGGCATGGAACCGCGACTACCTCGGGCCGGCGGCGCTGAATCGCGCCTGGACCCTGGCGAACGATGCACGGGATGTGGCGGGTGCAGAGCGCCTGCGGGCGGTCGCCGGCGACGCCGGCTGCCACGCCTGCCACACCCACATGAGCTGCAGCGAGCGCTGCCCCAAGCGGATCTCGCCTACAGCGGGCATCTCGGGGCTGAAGCGGGCGAGCGCCGCCGCGGCGCTGCGGGGCGAGCTGTGAGCGCGCGCGCCGAGACCCTGCTCTGGGCCGCGCAGCGCGCGAGCGCCGCGGTGCTCGCGCTCTGCGTCGCGGCGCATCTCGCCACCGTGATCTATGCGGTGCGCGGGGGCTTGAGCGCCGCGGAGATCCTCGGCCGCACGCGCGGCGAGCCCGGCTGGCTCGTCTTCTACGTCGTGTTCGTGCTCGCGGTGGCGGTGCACGCGCCGATCGGGTTGCGCGCGGTGTGCGCCGAGTGGCTGGGCTGGCGCGGCCGCTCGAGGGACATCGCGCTGCTCGCTTTCGCCGTCCTGCTCGGCTGGACGGGCGTGCGGGCGGCGATCGGGGTCTTCGCATGAGCCGCTGGGTGGCGCTGGTGCATCGGCTCTCGGGCGTGGCGCTCGCCGCGTTCCTGCCGCTGCACTTCTGGGCGCTCGGCCGGGCGCTCGAAGGCGCGGCCGCCCTCGACCGGTTCCTTGCGTGGACCGAGCACCCGCTCCTCAAGCTCTCGGAATGGGCGATCGTGCTGCTGCTCGCCGTGCACCTGGGCGGAGGCTTGAGGGTCCTCGCGCTCGAGTTTCTCCCCTGGCGCGACTGGCAGAAGGGCCTTGCCGCCGCGGCCGCGACCGTGGCGTTCGCGGTCGGCCTCGCCTTCGCGCTGGCGCTGTAGAATTCCCTTTCGGTGAGATGAAGGTCGATCTGGCACTGGTCGAGGAGGCGGCGAAGGAGCTCTACATCAGGGCGCTGAAGCTCCTGCCGCCCGACGTCAAGCAGGGGTTCGACGCGCTCGCGGCGCGCGAGTCCGACGCAGGCGCGAAGCGCATGCTCGGCACCATGATCGCGAACATCAAGGTGGCCGAGGACACCGACAACCTGCTGTGCCAGGACACGGGCGTCCCCGTGTACAACGTGCGCATCGGGCGCGACGTCGAGGTGCGCGACGGCGCCGCGCTGCGCGAGGCGATCCGCAGGGGCTGCGCGCGCTCGACGCGCGAGTACTCCTTCCGCTCCTCGATCGTGCATCCCGTGACGCGCGTCAACGAGCAGACCTCCTGCGGGCCCGGCGTGCCGGTGATCAACTTCGACTACAGCGAGGAGCCCGAGACGCTCGAGATCGAGATGATCCCCAAGGGCTCGGGCTCGGAGAACAACTCCTGGCTCAGGATGGCGGTGCCCGCCGACGGCGTGGACGCGATCCGCACCTTCGTGGTGGATTGCGTGCTGGAGGCGGGTGGCAAGACCTGTCCGCCGACCATCGTCGGCGTCGGCGTGGGCGGCACCGCCGACCTGTGCATGCACCTGGCGAAGGTCGCGGCCACCCGGGCGCTCGGCTCGCATTGCGCGGATCCCGAAGGGGCGAAGCTCGAGACGGAGCTGGGCGAGGCGGTCAACCTGCTCGGCGTGGGCCCGCAGGGCCTGGGGGGCGATGCGACCGCGTTCGCGGTGCACGTCGAGATCGCAGCGACGCACATCACCATGAACCCGGTCGCGGTGAACATGCAGTGCCATTCGGCGCGCCGCGCGCGCGCCACCTTCCGTCCACAGGGGATCGAGTATGGGTACTAGGGGGGCGCGCCGCGTGATGCTCGCCGCGCTGCTCGTCGCGGCACCCGCGCTCGGCGCCGAGCTGGAGGGGGTGAAGCTCGAGGACCGCGTGCAGGCCGGTGGTCAGACGCTGCAGCTGAACGGCATCGGGCTGCGCAAGCGCGCGTTCTTCAAGGTGTATGTCGCAGGGCTGTACCTGCCCGAGCGCACGGGGAGCGCCGCACAGGCGATGGGTGCGCGGGGTCCTAAACGCATGACGCTCGTGATGCTGCGCGACGTCGGCGCGGCGCAGTTCGCCGGCTCGCTGCTCGACGGCCTGCGCGACAATCACTCGGAGGCGGAGCTCGCCCGCATCAAGCCGCAGGTGGACGAGCTGCTCGGGACGATCCGGCGCATCGGCGAGGCCAAGGAGGGCATGGTCATCGTGCTCGAGCACGCGCCCAACCCCGGCACGACGATGACCGTGAACGGCGCCCCGCAGGGCGAGCCGATCGCGGGCGAGGAGCTGTTCCGCGCGCTGCTGCGCATCTGGCTGGGGGAGAACCCGGTGCAGGAAGACCTGAAGAAGGCGCTGCTCGGGCAGCCCGGCTGATGGCGCATCACGATCTTTGTGCGCCGCTCACCGAGGCGCAGGCGCGCGCCCTGCGCATCAACGACACGGTGAGCCTGAACGGAACCCTGTTCGGCATCCGCGACGCGACCCAGATCCACATGTTCGACCGCGGGCGCAAGACGCGCTTCGATCTCGCGGGACACGTCGTGATCCACACCGCGCCGAACGTGAAGCGGGTGGAGAAGAGCGCCGCGCATCCGGCGGGCTACGCGCCGGTGTGCATCGGCACCACGACCAGCGAGCGCATGGAGCGCTTCACCCGGCCGCTCATGGCGCAGTGCGGCGTGCGGCTGGTCATCGGCAAGGGCGGCCTGCGCGAAGCTTCCGCGGCCGCTTTCCGGGAGCTCGGCGGCGCCTACCTCGCCATCATCGGCGGCACGGCGGCGCTCGAGACCACCTGGGTCGAGGCGATCGAGGACGTGGACCTCGACGACCTGCACCCGGAGTCGCTCTGGCGGTTCCGCGTGCGGGGCTTCGGGCCGCTCCTCGTCGCCATGGACAGCCACGGCGCAAGCCTGTACGCCGAGGTGCGGTCCCGTGCGCAGGCGCAGCGCGCCGAGGCGCTGCGGCGGTTGGGGGTACGGTAGGCGTCCTCCGCCCGATCGGTTCAGCGGATGAACTGGTCGACGAACTCCGCCCCCAGCCCGACCCGCGCGTAGTGCTCGCGCGCCATGCGGATGCGCGTGAACGTGTCCTCGTGGCCGGTGGTATTGCCCTGTTCGTCGACGAAGACAGTGATGCCGCAGACGTTGAAGAAGAAGCCGATCATCTCGTCGTCGTTGTCCACCACCAGGGTGTGCACCGCGCCGGGGGGCTCGAAGATGTAGGTGCCCGCCTGCGCCACCCACTCGTGCTCCAGGTAGCGCCAGCGGCCCTTGATGGTGTAGCCGTGTACGGGTCCCGGATGGCGGTGGCGGCTGTAGACGCCGGCGCGGCGCACGCGCAGCAGGATGGTCCAGCCGCCGCCCACCGTGTCGAACATGAGCGGCCGGTACCACACCCGGTCGCGCTCCGGCACCCAGACGCGCTCGTCCTCGGGGATCGCCGGGAAGGCCATGTCGGGAATCACGCCGGGAACCTGCAGCGCGGTGGCGGGGGGCGGGAGGGCGATGTCCATGGTGACGCGACTCCTTTATGCTCTAACTTGCGGGGAGGAAACAGCCGTGAAGCTGCGTGGGCGCCGTGCGCTGGTGACGGGCTCGACCCAGGGCATCGGGCTCGCGATCGCGCGCGCGCTCGCGGCCGAGGGCGCGGACGTGATGCTGCACGGCCTGGGCGAGCGCGACGCCATCGAGCGCCTGTGCGGCGAGATCGCCGCCGCCCACGGGGTGCGCTGTGCCTGGTCGGACGTCGACCTGACGAAGGCGAGCGAGATACCCGGCCTCGTCGAGCGCGTCGCCCGGGAGCTCGGCAGCCTCGACATTCTCGTCAACAACGCCGGCATGCAGCACATCGCGCCGCTCGACGAGTATCCCCCGCAGGTGTGGGACCGGCTGCTGGCGCTCAACCTCTCGGCCATGTTCCACACCATCCGCAGCGCGCTCCCCGGCATGAAGGCGCGCGGCTGGGGACGCATCGTGAACATGGCTTCGGCGCACGGGCTCGTCGCCTCGCCCTTCAAGGTGCCTTACGTCGCCAGCAAGCACGGGGTCGTAGGCCTCACCAAGGGCGTCGCGCTCGAGGCGGGCCCGCACGGCATCACCTGCAACGCGATCGCGCCGGGGTTCGTAGAGAGCCCGATGTTCCACCTGCAGGCCGAGGGGCTGGCGCGGGTCGAGGGCCGCTCCAGGGAGGAGGTGGTGCGGCGGCAGCTCGGCGAGAAGCAGGCCATCGTGCGGCTCATCGAGGTCGAGGAGATCGCGGCGCTGGTGGTGTTCCTGTGCAGCGAGCTGGCCCGCAGCGTGACGGGGACGACGCTCCCGGTCGACGGCGGCTGGACTGCGCAATAGCCTCAGACCGCGGGCGTGCCGCGGTTGATGATCACGGTCTTGCCGGCGGTGAAGTGCTCGAGCATGCTCTCCAGCGTGTTCTCCTTGCCGACGCCGCTCATCTTCAGCCCGCCGTAGGAGACGCCCGCCTTCGGCGCGTCGTACTGGTTCACCTGCACGAAGCCGGCCTGCACGCGGTCCGCGAACTCCATGGCGCGCGAGAGGTCCCGGGTCCAGATGGCGGCCGCGAGCCCGTACTCGACGTCGTTGGCCTGCGCGAGCATCGCCTCGAAGTCGCGGAACGGCAGCACGTTGGCCACCGGGCCGAAGATCTCGTCCTGGCAGACCTTCGACTCGTTCGGGATGCCGTCGATGAGGGTCGGGCTGAAGTAGAGCCCCTTGCGCAGCGCGGGCTCGGCGGGACGCCCGCCGCCGCACAGGATGCGCACGCCAGGCGTTGCCTTCGCCATGTCCACGTAGGACTGCACGCGATCGAACTGCTCCTGCGAAATGATCGTGCCGACCTCGCTCTGCGCATCGAGCGGATCGCCCAGGCGCATGCGCTGCATGCGCTCCACCACCCCGGCGACGACGCGCTCATAGATGGTCTCGTGGACGAAGACGCGCGAGCCCGCCGTGCACGACTGCCCCTGGCGGGTGAAGCGCATGCCCTGGACGACGCCCGGGATGGCGAGCGCGAGATCCGCATCCTGCATGACCACGTTGGGGCTCTTGCCGCCGAGCTCCAGCGTCACCGGGCAGAGCTTGGGCGCGACGTAGCCGGTGATGATCTTGCCCACCGGGCAGGAGCCCGTGAACGTCACCTTGCGCACCTTCGGGTGCTCGGCGAGCGGCCTGCCGCACTCCTCGCCGTAGCCCGAGATGACGTTGAAGACGCCGGGCGGCAGCAGCTCCTGGATGAGGTGTGCGCAGGCGAGCACCGCGAGCGGCGCCTGCTCCGCGGTCTTCATCACCAGCGTGTTCCCCGCGACCAGCGCCGGCCCCAGCTTCGCCGCCATCAGGAAGACGGGGGCGTTCCACGGGATGATCGCCGCCACCACGCCGAGCGGCTCGCGCTTCGTGTAGTGCAGCGTGTCGGGCTGCCACGGTACCGTGTGCCCTTTGAGCTCGCTCGCCACCCCGGCGAAGAGCCGCATCATGTCCAAGGTTGCGTTGAGCTCCGGGCGCGCCTGGGTGGTGTAGGCGTTGCCGGTCTCAAGCGAGAGCAGCGCGGCGAGCTCGTCCGCCTTCGCCTCGATGAGGTCCGCGGCGCGCGCCACCAGCCGGCCGCGGGCGAGGGCCGGGAGCTTGGACCACGCCGGGAAAGCAGCCTGCGCCGCCTGCACCGCCCGCGCCACGTCCGGCTCGCGGCAGCGGGGCGCGTGACCGACGATACCCATGTCGGCCGGGTTCTCCACCGCGAAGCTCTCGCCGCTGAGCGCCTCGCAGAGCGCGCCGTTCACCAGGACCCGGTGCGAGTAGCGTCGCGCCAGCTCGCGGGCAACGCGGTGCCGTGCCGCGGTTTCCTCCTGCTGCGCCGGCAGAGGCTTCATGACGGAGCTCATGGGTCTCCTCGCCTACCCGTTGTGAATGCAGACGGCGGCACGCTGCCGTGCCGCCGTCCGTGTCAACCCCGTATCGCCGGAATCAGAGCGCGCCTTCCTTCTCGAGGATGGCGATGAGGTCCTTCTGACCCTGCTCCTCCAGCGACCTGCGCGCGATCTTCGGATCGTAGCGCCCCTTGAGCGTCACCCAGGCCTTCGGTGCGGCGGCAAACCACAGTTTCAGCTCCGCCGGCGTGGGGTAGTAGATCTTGGCTTTCGTCAGGACATCCTGACGCAGCTTGGCGCGCTGCATGCGGTCGAGCGCCAGGTTCTCCTCCAGCATCTCGCGCGAGACGCGGTCGACGGCCTTCTGGGCGACCGGCGGCAGCGAGTCGTAGCGCTTCTTCGGCATGGACACCACGTGCGTCACCAGCATGCCCTCGACGGCGGTGATGTAGGGCGTGACCTCGTGGAACTTGCGCGCCGCGACGTAGCCATCCGGGATGTACATGCCCTGCACGATGCCGCTCTGCAGGCCCTCGTAGAGCTGCGCCCAGTCGTAGGGGATGGGAATGGCGCCCCACTCCTTGATGAGCGTCGCCTCTACCGCGCTTTTCGTGACGCGGATCTTGATGCCTTTCAGGTCGGCGGGGACCCGCACCGGGCGCACCTTGTTGTCGAGGTTGCGAAAGCCGAGGGACACGATCACGCCCAGCACGTGGATCTGCTGCTCCTTCGCGGCCTCTTCCTTGAGGTAGTCGCCGAGCCAGCTGTTCAGCTGCTTCTGCGCCCAGGTGTCGTCCTTGAAGAGGAACGGCAGGCCGTTGATGTCGAAGGTCTTGCCGAAAGCCCCCATGTTCTCCGAGGACGCGGTCACGATGTCCACCTGGCCGAGGCGCGCCTGCTCCACGCACTTGTGCTCGGAGCAGAGCGTGTTGTTGCCCTTCACATCCGTGGTGATGGCACCGCCCGAGTACAGTTCCAGCCTCGGCGCGAGCAGAAACTCGAAGATCTGGTTGATGGTGACGAGCGGCGCAAGGCCGTTGGCCAGCACCAGCTTCGTCTTCGCCTGAGCTTGCGCCAGACCCGGCGACAGTGCGACGAGCACGCCCAGACTCGCGCCGAGCGCGAGCTTCCTGATGGATACCTTCATGACTGCCTCCTCCTCCGGATGAGATTAATCAGCACCTGGCGGCTGCGTGCCAGGATTCCATTTTCCGAAACTCCCACTTTCAATCCTACACCTCCCCGATCTGCCTCCGAACGTGGTTGCTACAGATCCAGCACCAGCACCGGCGAGCGCGCGCGCGCGCAGCACGGCATGACGAACTGCTGACGCTCCTCGTCGTCCAGCACGAAATCGCGGTGCTCCGGCTCGCCGGAGAGAAATCGCGTTCTGCAGGTGCCGCAAAGCCCGGACTCGCAGGACGTCGCGATCTCGACGCCATGCTCGCGCAGCACCTGCACGATGCTCTTGTCGTTGGGCACGTCGTACACGGCGCCGCTGCTTGCGAGCTTCACCTGGAATCCGATGCCGATGCGGTTGTCCCCGGGGGTCGCGTCGGTGTCGAGCACCTCCGCTTCCGGCACGCTGAAGTGCTCGAAGTGGACCGTGCCGCGCGGCCAGTGCGCGCAGACCTTGGCCGCCGCCGCCATGAAGCCCGGCGGGCCGCAATAGTAGAGGTGCGTGCCGGGGCGGGGCTTCTTCAGCAGCCGCGCGATGTCCAGCCCGTCGGCCGGTACCCCGAGGTCGTGGTGCAACTGCACCCGGCCGGCGCGCGCGAGCGGCGCCAGCTTCTCCCTGAACGCGGTCTTCTCGGGTGTGCGGGTGCAATAGTGCAGGGTCCAGTCGGCGCCGCGGCGCTCGAGCTCCTGGACCATCGCCATCATGGGCGTGACACCGATGCCGCCGGCGAGCAGCAGGTGGTGGCGCGCCGCCTCGGCGAGCGGGAAATTGTTGCGCGGCTCCGAGATGGTGAGGATCCTGCCCACGTGCACCTTCTCGAAGATGGCGATGGAGCCGCCGCGGCCCTGCGCCTCGCGCTGCACCCCGAACACGTAGCGATCGCGCTCGGCGGGGTCGTTGCACAGCGAGTACTGCCGGATGCGCCCGTCGCGGAAGTAGAGGTCCACATGCGCGCCGGCCGTGAACGCGGGCAGGCGCTTGCCCTCCGGGTCGACGACTTCATAGGCGTTGATGTACTCGCCTTCGTAGGAGATGGAGCGCACCCGCACCTGCAGGCGCCGGGCGTTTTCGCTGCGGCGCCGCCGCGGAGTGCCCATGGACTCAGCGGCGCAGCGGCTTCGCCGGCTTGCGGGGCCTCGCCGGTCCCTTGAGCTGGAGCCTGCGCTCGAGCGCCTCCAGCTTCGCGCGCACGTAGGCGTCGCGCTTGCGCCCCGTATAGGCGTCCGCCGCCGTGGCCACCGCGACGATGTCGCGGCCCAGCTGGCGGATCATCTCCTGATCCTCCTCCGGCGTGGGCCGTTGCGGGATCTCGAGGACGGTGTTGTTGGTGTAGCAATGCGTCGGCTGCCCCGCGTTGGCGCGCTGGTGCATGCGCGCGGGATCGGCGGCCGGATTCTTGCCGCGCACCGCATTGCGCAGGTTGCGGCGGTTCATGTACACGCCGATGTCGCCCGAGAGGGGGTTCTCCAGCGCGTGCACCGCGATCGGGCGCTGGCTCACGATGGCCTCCCAGTCGCCGGGCAGGCGCTGGCCTTCCTCGTAGCTGCGGTTGCCCACCTGCCCTTCGAGGAAATCCATGTTGTCCCAGCCCAGCTTGCGCTCGTCCCCCATCTGGTGGGGGTCGATCGCCTTGCCGAGCATGCGCCAGCCGAAAATGATGCTGTGGGTGTCATCCACCGGCACGTACCAGCGCGACATGTGCACGCGATGCCAGAGGCGGCGCTGCGTGCCGTCCTCGAACAGGTAGGCGTGCTGGGTGATGTTGGGCACGATGAGATCGTTCATCCGCACCCACACGCGATGCTCGTCGATGCGCCGCCCGGCGATGAACACCATGGCGGTGCCGTCGCGCACCTCCGCGTAGTCCATCACCGGCAGCTTCACGAAGCCGGAGGACAGGCTGGTCTTGCCGAAGTCGAGACCTTGCGGCGCGGGCCGGCCGGCGTAGACGAACGCGGTGTTGTGCAGGGCGAAGGTGTGCATCTGGTCGGCGATGTTGTCCATCGACTGCAGCCAATTGCACTCGAACACGTTGGAGAACGGCACCAGGCGCGTGTCGTCGTACTTCTCGAAGGCGTCGTACTCGGGGAAGGCCGGCTTGAGCTCCGGCGGTCCCATGTAGGCGAACACCAGGCCGTCGCGCTCGAAGGCAGGATAGGCGCCCTGGGAGAGCGTGGACTTGAAGCGCTCGGCTTGCGGCTCGCCCGGGACGTCGAGGATGCTGCCGTCGACGTCGAACTGGATGCCGTGGTAGCAGCAGCGGATGCCGTGCTGCTGCACGATCCCGTACTCGAGGGAGGCGCCGCGGTGGCAGCAATGCCGGTGCAGCACGCCGACCCGCCCGTCGAAGTCGCGGAACGCGACCAGGTCCTCGCCGAGGATGCGGATCTTGTGCGGCAGATCCGAGAGCTGCGAGGAAAGGCACACCGGCTGCCAGAAGCGGCGCATGTACTCGCCGAGCGGGGTGCCGGCTCCGGAGTGGGTGAGCTCGGCGTCCTCGGGCAGGACCCCTCGACGGTAGTAGCCGCTGTAGGGCAGGTTGCCCACGGCGGGTTTGCTCGGAACGGCGCGGACACTCGACATCGCGGCAGCCTCCTCGGGATTCGACATTCCAACCCGGATCGTCGTGCAGCAGCCTAAATAGGCTTGTCGCGATTTACAATAGCCTTTGCGATATTTGCAATTCTTTCCTCATGCTGAAGACATCCAGGGTGCGCCGTCGGGGCACGGCGAAGGGCTCGGCGGCGTTCACCGGCGGCTCCCTGCGGCGTGGCCTGCGGGTGCTCGACGCGCTCGCGGATGCCACCGCGTCGCGCTCGGCCGCCGAAATTTCGCGCGCCTGCGGGCTGGAGGCGAGCACGACGTTCCGGCTGCTGGGAGCGCTGATCCAGTCTGGGTACGTGCTCAAGGACCTGGAGTCGAAGCGCTATTTCGCGAGCCCCAAGGCGCTCTTCGCGCTCCCGCTCTACCACCCCCTCAACGTGTTCCGGCGCGACGCGGAGCGCATGCTCCAGGGGCTGCGCGACGAGCTGGGCGAGACCGTGGGCCTGGTCGTCTACATCATGGGCGAGCGCGCCCTGCTCGACCTTGCGCACGGCAGGGAATCGTGGGGGCCCTACTACCAGACCTGGCTCACCAACCCGTTGCACGGCTCGGCTTCGGGCAAGCTGCTGCTGATGACCCTAAGCCGTGAGGAGCGCACTCGGCTGCTCGGGCGCGGCCCCTACGAGCCTCACACGCGCTACACCATCACCGACCCGGCGGCGCTCGATGCCGACCTGGAGAGCAGCCGCGCGCGCGGCTACGTCGTCGCGCGCGACGACACTTACGTGGGCCTCACGGCGCTCGGCGCGCCGGTGTTCATGCCGGGCGGCGGACTCGTCGCCGGGCTGGTGCTGGCGGGGCGCACGGGGGAATTTCCAGAGGCGCGTGTCGCGCAGACGGGCCTTGCCCTGAAGCGCGCCGCAGACCTTTTCGCGGGCAACGCGCCCTCGGTGAAGCTGGTCGGCCGCATGCTCGGCACACAGCCGGCGCGCCCGGGCAGTGCGGCCGCGGCTCAGCGCCTCGGCTAGGCCGGCGCGTCGCCGCCGGCGCTCGCTTCCCGCGAAATCACCCGATAGTCTCCCCGGCGCGCGCGATACCAGTCCTCCACCAGCACGGCCAGGGCAGCCCCGGTGATGAACAGCCCGCTGAGCGGGAGGATGAGCATCGGGTACTTCCTCTCGAGGCGATTCAGCTCCCAGTACTCACCCGGGGTATTGAGCGCCGCGAGCAGGCCGACGGAGGCAAGGAATACGCCTACGAGCAGCGTAAGCACCAGCCAGAGGATCTCGAGCGAGAATCCGAGCTTTGGCCAAAGCATCGAATAGATTCCCTGCATGGCAATCTGCTCGCGCTTGCGCACCGACAGGCTGACCGCGAGGAATACCATCCAGATGTTGGCGAAGAGCGTCACCGTGTCACCCCAGAACGGCGGGTTGAGAAAGACGTAGCGCATCACCACCGTGTAGCAGGTGAAGACGATCGTGAGGAGCATGAACATGCCGCAGATGAGATGCAGAATACGCTGCAGGACCCGATCAAGGGTCCGAACGGCATCGACAAAGCGCATGGCCTGATCCTCCGTTCAGCGCATGTAGCCCAGCGCGCGCGGCAGCGCGAGGGAAAGCTCCGGCACCGTGATCAAGAGCAGCAGCGCCACGACCTCCACCGCGCAGAACGGCAATACCGCGACCGACACCCGGCCGAGCTTTTCCCGGGCGATCGCCGCCACGGTGAACAGCGAGACGCCGACCGGCGGTGTCACGGTGCCGAGCAGGAATCCGACGCACACGATGAGCGCCGCCTGGTACTGATGGTAGCCCGCCAGCACCATCACCTTCACCAGCAGCGGCCCGAGGATGATGAGGTTGGCCACCACGTCCATCACCATGCCGGCGAGCACGATGACGAAAAGCATCGCGACCACGAACAGCACCGGCTGATCCTTGAAGCCGAGCAGCCAGTCCTGCAGGAAGTTGAGCGCGCCGAGGCGGCTCAGCATCCAGCCGAACGGTCCCGCGGCGGCGATGATGATGAATATCGAGGCGGTGGTGCGCACCGCCTGCCCCACGGCCCGCGTGAAGCCTGGCCACGAAAGGCTCCGCAGCAGCAGGCCGGCGATGAGCAGCGCCGAGGTGGCGGTAATCGCGCCCGCTTCCACTGTGCTGAACACGCCCCCCAGGATGCCGCCCACGAGGATGATCGGGATGAGCAGCGGGAGCAGCGCGCGGCCCAGGACGCGCCACAGCACGCGCCAGGAGAACGGGACGTCGTAGCGCTCGTAGTTGCGCAGGGTCGCATAGACGAAACACACGCCCATCAGCATCAAGCCGATCAGGATCCCGGGCAGGATGCCGGAAGCGAACATGGCGCCGATCGAGAGGTTGAGATTGCTCGAAAGGATGATCATGGCGATGCTCGGCGGGATGATGCCGCCGATGGTGCCCGCGGTGGCGATGAGTGCCGCCGAGAACGGGCCGGAGTAGCCGGATTTCTTCATGGCCGGGATCATCACGGCGCCGACCGCGGCGGTGTCCGCCACCGCGGAGCCGTTCATGCTGGCGAACAGCATGCTGATCAGGACGCTCGCCTGGGCGAGCCCGCCGCGCACGCGCCCCACCAGCTCGCGGCTCAAGTCCAGCAGCCGCTCGGTGATCCTGCCGGAGTTCATGATCTCGGCGGTGAGGATGAAGAACGGGATGGCGACCAGGGGCCCGTGAGAGATGGCCTCGTACATCTGGTAGGGCACGGTGACGAGCGGCAGGGCGTCCGTGAGCAGGATGTAGACCGTCGGGACGACCACCATGATGAAGCCGATAGGCGCGCCGAGCATGATGAGCGCCACCAGCAGGACGATCAGAAACAGGTTCTCCACGCGCCTCCCTACCCTGGATTTGCGCAGCGATCATACACAGACAACATTCGCTTGCCGTGTACGTTTCCGGACACGCCGGGGCCGGAAAGCGTCACTGTGGAACGGCTACGCAAGGAACTTCTCCTCCACCCAGCGCGTGGTGACGCGCCCGGCGCGGAAGTCCTCGTGCGCGAGCACCCGCTGGTGGAACGCGATCGTGGTGCGCACGCCGCGGGCGACGAAGCGCCCGAGCGCCTCCTGCATGCGCGCCACGGCGCCGCCGCGATCGGGTCCGCGCACCACCAGCTTGGCGAGCAGCGAGTCGTAGAACGGCGGCACCAGGTAGCCCGAGTAGCAGTGCGTGTCGACGCGCACGTGCTCGCCCTGGGGCGCCTCCCAGGCCTCGAGCCGCCCCGGCGAGGGCGCGAAGTCGCGCTCGGCGTCCTCGGCATTGATGCGGCATTCGATCGCGTGCCCTTCGATGGCGATCTCGTCCTGGCCGAAGGAGAGCGGCTCGCCCGCGGCGACGCGGATCTGCTCGGCCACCAGGTCGCGCCCGGTCACCATCTCCGTCACCGGATGCTCGACCTGGATGCGCGTGTTCATCTCGAGAAAGTAGAAGCGCCGGCTGGCCTCGTCGAGCACGAACTCCACCGTGCCCGCGCCCTGGTAGCGCACCCGCCTCGCCAGCGCCACGGCGGCCTCGCCGAGCTCGGCGCGCAGCGCCGGATCGACGACCGGGGAGGGCGCCTCCTCGATCAGCTTCTGGTGCCGGCGCTGCGTGGAGCACTCGCGCTCCCCGAGATGGACCACGTTGCCCTGCGTGTCCCCGAGCACCTGGATCTCGATGTGGCGCGCGCGCTCGATGAATTTCTCCAGGTAGAGCGTCGCGTCGCCGAAGGCCGCGTTGGCCTCGGCCGCTGCCGCCCCCATGGCCGCCTCCATCTCCGGCTCGGTTCGCACGATGCGCATGCCGCGACCGCCGCCGCCGGCGCTCGCCTTGAGCAGCACCGGGTAGCCGAGCCTGCGCGCGGCGCGCCGGGCGTCCTCGGCGCTCCCGATCCGGCCGGTGCCCGGCACGCGCGGCACGCCCGCCTCCGCGGCGAGCCCGACCGCGGTGATCTTGTCGCCCATCGATTCGATCGCTTCCGCCGACGGGCCGATGAAGGCGAGCCCGGCTTCGGCGCACAGGCGCGCGAACCCGGCGCGTTCGGACAGGAACCCGTACCCCGGGTGCAGGGCCTGGCACCCGGTGCCCCGGGCGGCGGTGACGAGGATCTCCGCGCGCAGATAGCTCTCGGCCGCTCGCGCGGGTCCGATGCACACCGCGCGCGTCGCAAGGCGCGCGGCGAGGCTGTCGCGGTCGGCCTCGGAGACCGCGACCACCGATTCGATCCCGAGCTTCTCGCAGGCGCGCACCACGCGCACCGCGATCTCGCCGCGGTTCGCGACGAACACCCGTCGCAATGACGCAAGCGGCATGGGCGCGCTATTTCCCTGCCGGATCGATCACGATCAGGACCTCGTTGTACTCGACCAGCTCGCCGTCCCCGGCCCTGATCTCGACGACCTTGCCGCCGGTTCCGGCCCGCACGGCGTTGAACAGCTTCATCACCTCGATCAGGCAGACCGTGTCCTCGGACCGGACGCTCTGGCCGACCTCGACGAAGGGCTTCTCTCCGGGGGCAGGCGCGCGGTAGAACGTGCCCAGCATGGGAGCGCGGACGGCGGTCATGTGGTCCGGCACCGGACTCCGGACGGTTTGCGGCGCGGCCGCGGCAACCGGGGCGGCGGCCGGCTTGGCCCCCGGGACGGGCGCGGGCGCCGCCGCCGCTGCGGGCGAAGTCCCGGCGCCCTGGCGCCGGATGTGAAGCTGAAAATCGCCGTACACCAGGTCGAATTCCTCCAGGTGCTTCGCCTCGTCGATGATCTTCAGGATCCTCTGAACGTCTTCGTGCGTGAGCTCCATGGTCACCGCTGCCTCATCCCTGCCGGGTTGTTCAAGCCGCGCCGCCCAGGATGGTCGTGCAATGCGCGGAGTGCACGCCGCCGATTCCATGCACCAGCGCCGTCTGAACGGCCCCGACCTGGCGCTCCCCCGCCTCGCGGCGAAGTTGCCGCACCGCCTCGATCAGCAGGAAGATCCCGAGCATCCCGGGGTGGCAGTACGACAGCCCGCCGCCGCTCGTGTTCACGGGCAGCGCGCCTCCCGGGGCGATGCGCTGCCCCGCGACGAAGGGGCCGCCTTCACCCTTGCTGCAGAAGCCGAGATCTTCCAGCGCGAGGATCACGTTGATCGTGAAAGCGTCGTAGATCTGGACGACATCGATGTCTGCCGGCTTGAGGCCGGCCATGGCGAAGGCGCGCTCGCCGGACTGGGTGGCCGCGGTCACGGTCAGGTCGGGCATCTGCAGCACCTGGCGGTGCACGTGCGCCGTGGCCGCGCCGAGCACCGGCACGGCCGGCTTGCGCAGGCTGCGGGCGCGCGCGGTGGAAGTCATCACCACCGCGCCACCGCCATCGGTCACCAGGCAGCAATCCAGCTTGTGCAGCGGCGAGGTGATCATGCGCGAGGCAAGCACATCATCGATGCCCAGCGGCCCGCGCTCCATCGCCTTCGGATTGAGCTGCGCCCAGCGCCGCGCGGCCACCGCGACTTCCGCGAGCTGCTCGGAGGTGGTCCCGTACTGCGCCATGTGCCGTTGCGCCATCAGCGCGTACGAGGTCGCCGGGTAGATCGTGCCATAGGGCGCTTCGAACGACAGTTGCTCGGATCCGGTCACCAGCCGACCGCCGCCGCTGCGCTGGTTGCTGCCGTAGGCGATCAGCGCGACCTCGCACAGCCCGGCCTCGATGGCGAGCGCCGCATGCTGCACGAAGCCGACGAACGAGGCGCCTCCCATGTTGGTCGAGCCGGTGAACCGGGGACTGACGCCGAGGTGCTCCCCGAGGCTGATGCTCGGGTGCCAGAGGTACGGGGTCTGCGCGAACAGCCCGTCCACGTCCTTGACCCCCAGGCCGGCATCGTCGAGCGCGGCGAGCGCGGCGTCACCCATCAACTCGAGCGCCGAGCGGTCCGGCACGATGCCGAGGGCGGATTCCGCCACGCCGACGATGCTGGTCGCGCCGCGCTTCATGTCCGGGCGCCCGCCGGCGCGAAGACGGGCAGGGCGGCGTCCTCGCTGACGCGCCGGAACTTGACCGCCACGGCCATCCCTACGCGCACCGACTCGGGCGGGCAGTCGACGATCTCCGTCATCAGCCGCGCGCCCTCCTCCAGCGTCACCAGCGCGACGGTGTACGGGAGGCGCTGCTTGAACGCGGGGTCGGGGTGGGTGTGGATGACGGAGTAGCTGTAGACCGTCCCGCGCCCGCTGCAGCGGCGCCAGGTGACTGCCCGGCCGCCGCACGACGGGCAGAAGTCGCGCGGGTAGAAGATGGCGCCGCGGCATGCGTCGCAGAAAGGCAGCTGCAGCTCGTCGCGCAGCGTTGCCGCCCAGTAGGGCCGGGCGCTGCCGCGCGTGTCGGGTAAGGGCGGCGCGGCAGGCTTCATCGTGGCGTACGCCTCATCGAGTCACCTCTGCAAGGTGAGCGAGAAATCGCCGCGCCGGATGGAGACGTAGGCGGGGGAATCGCGCCGGGTGAGCTCGCGGATCAGCACCGCGAGCGGCTTCTCGGCGATCGGGTGGTCTGCCTGCTCAGGGGGCGCCGCCAACGCTTCGTCGACTGTCTTCGGATTGGTGCTGAAGACGCGCAGCAGCAGCTCCTCGTCGCTGCACTGCGGTCCGTACCTGGCGCGCAATTGCTCGACGGACGGCTGAGGAGCGTCCCACTTGGCGAGCTGCCGCGTGCGCGGCAGGCGCATGATCTTCGCCTTGACGGCGGCGTCCACGGGTGCCGCCAGAGGGCCGTAATGGCCGAGCACGTAGTGGATGGTCTCGTCGGGCACCGTGTTGTAGCGCTTGCCCTCGACGACGTTCAGCACCGCCTGCACGCCCACGTACTGCGACAGCGGCGTGACCATGATCGGATAGCCGAGCTCACCGCGGATGCGCGCCATCTCCTCCAGCAGGGCCGGCAACTTGTCCGCGATGCCGCGCCTGGCGAGCTCCTGCCGGTAGTTGGCGATCATCCCGCCGGGGATCTGATGCGAGAAATACGAGCCGTCGTATTGCACCGGCGCGCCCTCGGGCAATCCCTCTCTGCGGGCGACGTCGCGCAGGTACTCGCTCATCGTCGCGAGCGCCTTCGGGTTCAGGCGCGTCGAGTAGCCCAGGTGACGGATGTTCTCCAGGATGTTCTCGGTCGCGGGCTGGGAAGTGCCGTTGCCAAGCGGCGCGCAGGCCGTATGCACCGTGGTCAGCCCGAGCTTGATCGCCTCGAGGTAGCAGATCGGCGCCAGGCCCGTGTTGCAGTGCGAATGCAGCTCCAGCGGGATGCCGTCGATGCTCTTCTGGATCGCGGGGACCAGCGTGCGCACCCGCTCGGGGGTCAGCAGGCCTCCGACGTCCTTGATGAAGATCCGGTCGGGCCCCGCCTTGCAGATTTCCCGGGCGAGCCGCGCGTAGTAGCGGTCGGTGTGCACGGGGGACACCGTGTAGATGAGCGCCACCACGCTCTCGAGCTTCGCGGCCCGGACCATCTTCATGTAGGCGAAGATCCTCTGCAGGTCGTGGGTGGGCTCGTTGATCCGCACGCGCCGCATGCCGATCGCCGCGAACGTCTGGATGGCGAGGTTCACCGCTGCGTCGGGGAAGTTGCCGAACGGCCTGAGCACGCCGCCGACCATCAGCGGCGTCCTGCGGATCGCCGCGGCGACGCGGCGCAGCCTCTGCCAGGGGTTGTGGCGGTGCACGCGCACCACCCAGTCGATCGCCACCAGCGGGAAGAGGTCGATCGCGTCGAAGCCGGCCTCGTCCATCACGGGCGCGATGCCCAGCGCGATGTCGCTGGTGCCGAGCTGCATGCCCCAGAGGCTCTGCGGACCGTCGCGCAGCGACGTGTCGATGAACGCAACGCTTTTCGCTTCCGGCATTCCGTGCGGCGCCTCCGGCGCGCAAAGTTACCACGGCTTTCCGCAGAATGTCGACAATGTTAGAATTCCCGGCACCGCGGCGCAGCCGCGAAGCGCCATGAAAGCCGTCCAGCCCGCGCAAGACGACCGCACGCTGCAGCGCCCGGCCCGCCCGCGGCTGCTGACCCTGCCCGAGCAGATCGCGGAGCAGCTGGCGCAGGAGATCGTCGACCAGACCCTCAAGCCGGGCGAGCGCCTCAAGGAAGTGGCGCTGTGCGGGCAGTTTCGCGTCAGCCGGGCCCCGATCCGGGAGGCGCTCAGGCTGCTGGAGAGCCGGGGCCTGGTGCAGATCGCGTCCCGGCGCGGCGTGCGGGTCACGCAGCTGTCGGCGCAGGAGGTGGACGACCTCTACGAGATCCGGGCCAGCCTGCTCGGGCTCGCGGCACGGCGCGTCGCGCTGCGCCGGGACGGGCAGTTCCTCGCCGCGGCGAGCGCCCTGGTGCAGCGCCTGCGCCAGTTCGCCTCGCATCCGGCCTACGGGCGGTACTTCGATGCGACCTACGCGCTCTCCAACCTCATCGCGCAGGCGGCCGGAAGCCCCCGGCTGGCGGCGCTGGTGTTCTCGTTCTCGCAGCAGGTGGCGCGCTACACGAGATTGTCCCTGCAGGCGGTGGAGCGCCGCCGCAAGTCGCTGCAGCTCTGGGAGCGCCTGGCGAGGGCCATCGAGGCGCGGCAGCCCGATGCGGCCGAGGCGGCGATGCGCGACCTGGTGTTCGGCTCGCGGGACCGGGTGCGCGCGACCCTGAAGAAGGCCGGCGACCTGAGGGTGGTGGATTGACGATGCGCTCCGAGTTCGCGCCGCGCAATGCGGCGATCGAGGCGCTGCTGCGGCCGCGCAGCGTCGCCATCGCCGGGGCCTCCGCCGACCCGGGAAAGCTCGGTTCGCTGCCGCTCGAGTTCCTGCGCAAGCACCGCTTCCCGGGCGCGCTCTACCCGATCAACCCGAATGCGCGCGAGATCGGCGGCCTGAAGTGCTTCGGCCGCCTCGCTGAGATCGACGGGGAGATCGACCTGCTGGTGGTGGCCGTGGCCGCGGCGCGCGTGGCCGACCTGCTCGAGGAATGCCGGCCCGGCCAGGTGAAGTCGGCGCTCGTGCTGTCCTCGGGCTACGCCGAGCTCGGCGCCGAGGGCGTGCAGTTGCAGGCGGCGCTGCGCCGGCAGGCGGCCGCAAAAGGGATCCGCTTCATCGGCCCGAACTCGGTCGGGCTGGCCAATCTCTGGGACCGGGTTGTGCCCTCGATCAGCCAGGTCTTCGATCAGCAGGACCTGCGCCCCGGGCCGATCGCATTCGTGAGCCAGAGCGGCGCGGTCGGCACCGGGATCACGGCGCTCGCGCACCGCGAGCGCGTGGGGATCGGCTATTTCGTCAGCACCGGCAACGAGGGCGATCTCGAGTTCAGCGACTTCTGCGAGTATTTCGGGGACGACGCGCAGGTCAAGGCGATCGCCGGCTACCTGGAGAGCGTGCGCGACGGCGCGCGGTTCATCCGGGCGGTGCGCCGGGCGACCCGGGCCGGCAAGCCCGTGATCCTGATCAAGGTCGGGACCACCGAGGTGGGGCGCCGGGCCGTGCGGTCGCACACCGGCGCCCTGGCGGGCGTCGAAGAGGCGTACCAGGCGGTGTTCGAGGAGTGCGGAGTCCTGCGCGCCGGGAGCCTCGAGCAGCTGACCGACTACCTGAAGATGTTCTCGGCGTACCCCGAGCTGCCGACCGCACCCCGGCGCCGGCCTCGGGTCGCCGTCCTCAGCCACTCGGGCGGCGCCGGTGTTCTCATCGGCGATACCTGCGCCAGCGCCGGGCTGGACACGCCGAACCCCTCGCCGGAGCTGGCGCAGCGCCTGCAGCGGCGCCTGCCCTCGTTCGCCTCGCTGCAGAACCCGATCGACATGACGGCGGGCGTGGTGCTCGATCCGGCGCTGATGGCGGCCGTCGCCGGGGAGGCGATGGCGAGCGGCGAATACGACGCCACGGTCCTCTGCGTGAACCTCATCTGGCGCCAGGGCGGGGTGTTGGCCGAACACCTGGCGAAACTGCGCCGGGAGAGCGGCGGAATTCTCTCGGTGGCGTGGATCGCGGGCAGGCCCGAGCCGCTCGAGCAGCTGGCGGAGGCGGGGGTTCCCGTGTACGCGGATCCGGTGCGCTGCGCAGGCGCGGTCGCCGCCCGCCTCGGGTGGGAGATGCGCCGCGAGGCGCTCGCCTCCCGCGCGCCGGTCGCTGTAGAGCCCGCCCGCCCGCCCGGAAACGCAGATCTGCGCGGCTTCGAGGCGCAACGGAGGCTGCTCGAGCAGTATGGAATCACGCAGGCACCGGGTACCCTGGCGCCGGATTTGGCGGCTGCCCGCGAGGCGGCGCGGCGACTCGGATACCCCGTGGTCGCGAAGCTCGTCGCGCGGGACCTGGCGCACAAGAGCGACGTCGGGGGCGTCGTGCTCGGAATCGCCTCGCAGGCGGAGCTCGACCGCGCCTATGCAGCGCTGGATCGCATCCCGGCCGAAGACAGGGAAGGCGTGCTCGTGCAGAAGATGCTGCATGGCGGCTGCGAGCTCTTCGCCGGCTTCAAGCGCGATGCCACCTTCGGTCCGATGGTGGTCTTCGGCCTGGGGGGCATCTATGTGGAGCTGTTGCGCCAGACCGTGGTGCGGCTGGCTCCGTTCACGCAGGACCAGGCGGCGGCGTTCATCGAGTCCGCCGGGTTTTTCCCGGTGCTCAATGGCGCGCGGGGCAAGGCGCCCTGCAACATCGCCGCGCTGGCGCGGCTGCTCTCGAGGCTCTCGCTCCTGTCGATCGAGCAGCCCCGCGTCCAGGCGGTCGACTTGAATCCGATCATGGCGAGCGCGGAAGGCGCGACCGTGGTGGATGCGAAGATGGACATCGAAGGAGGAGAAGATGGCGCTTGCCAACGTTAGCCGTGTCACCGTCCGTCGCACCGCCGGGCCCGTGGGTGCGGAAATCGAGGGCGTCGATCTCGCGGCGGATCTCGACGAGGCGACCTTCCGGGAGATCGAGGCGAGCTACAACGCCAACCCGGTCATCGTGTTCCGCGGGCAGAAGCTGACGCCCGCGCAGCAGGTACGCTTCAGCCGGTGCTTCGGCGAGCTCGAGATCCACGTGCTCAAGCAGTACCTGCTCCCCGGGCACCCCGAGATCCTGGTGATCTCCAACGTCACCGACGACAGGGGCAAGCTGATCGGGCTGGCGGACGCGGGGCGCGTCTGCGTCTGGCACACCGACATGTCGTACCTCGAGAAGCCGAGCCGCGGCTCTACGCTCTACGCCATCGAGGTGCCGCACGCGCCCGACGGCCACCCGCTCGGCGATACGCTGTTCGCCGACACGGCCATGGCCTACGATGCGCTGCCCGCGGCGACCAGAGCGAGGCTCCGGGGCCTGAAGGCGATCCACCGCATGACCAAGGGCTACGAGGTGCAGAAGAAGAAGTCCGAGTCCAGCGTCGTCTACTCGAACGACCAGCAGCGCCAGAACCCGGATCGCAGCCATCCCATCGTGCGCACCCATCCCGCCACCGGACGCAAGTGCATCTACCTCAACAGGCTGGTGGTCGTCGGCATCGAGGGTCTGCCCGAGGCCGAGAGCGGGCCGCTGCTCGAGGAGCTCTACGCGCACTGCACCCAGCCGCGGTTCGTCTACCGCCACCAGTGGCGGGTCGGCGACATGGTGATGTGGGACAACTGCATGGCGCAGCATCTCGCGACCATCGACTACGCGCTCCCGCAGCGCCGGCTGATGCACCGCACGACGCTCTCCGGCACGGTTCCCTACTAATGAGCCTCGTATAAGTCCATGACAGCGTCAGAGCGCCAGTTCGGTCTGCCGCCAGAACGAGTGAATGAGGCTCGGGCGGCGCTGCATGGATTTGAGGCGCCTTCGGGCCATGTCGCCG
>Ga0114945_10000179_pt1 | contig 38536 bp, 45 predicted proteins | sample OV2TP3_FD_87194 | JGI IMG/M metagenome (GOLD analysis project Ga0114945, IMG submission 87194) | Hot spring microbial communities from Beatty, Nevada to study Microbial Dark Matter (Phase II) - OV2 TP3 | ecosystem: Environmental > Aquatic > Thermal springs > Hot (42-90C) | place: USA: Beatty... | reverse complement strand
TTTCCGGGCGGCCGCTGGGACCGCCCGGAACAGGATGCGCCGTGACGTCACTTGCTGGGCGTGCGACGGTTACCATCGAGAACACCACTCCGGCTATCCGCCGAAGGCGGATTGAGTTCAACATCCCGATGAACCCGGCGGTGGCTTTACGTTGCTCAGCGCCTGCGGGTTATCGCGAACGTTAGCTGGCCAAGGGGCGTGTGAATGATTCGCGTAATGCTGCTGGCCCTAGCAGTCATAGCTCTCTCGTGGGGCACGGTCCCGGGAGAGGGTGGACTGTGCACCCCGCCCACCGTGCAGAAGGACAGCCCGTACCACTACATTGCCAGCCTGACGGAAGCGCTGACCTATGCGAAGTCGGGGCTCGATCGGACCGCCCAGAATAGACAAGGGTCGAGTTCCGCCAGCGACTTCGATTTGTTTCTAGGCCTGAAGCTGGGTAAGGCGGACTTCGATCGCGCCGGATCGCAGGTGTCCGCCTACGCGGCGAGTTCGAACCAGGCCATCAGGACCAGCGCTGAAGGCGCGGCCCTGGTCTTTGAGCTTCTAGCGAAGCTCCACGAGAGATCGGTGGCCGAATACAAAGCCCTCCTCGATTCGATCAGCGAGGGAAAACTAAAGCCAGGAACCGTGCTGGAGAGACAGGCGGAACTTGCCGCATCCTACGACCAGGTGTGGAAGCTGTTGATCCCGGCCGTAATCGCTGGCACGTACGCCGTCGTAGAAGAGAACCCAAAGACTGGCCTCATGTCAGGGCTTGCATTGACCCCTGCCCAGCGTGACGAGATTCTCGGCAAGCTGCGCGCGACGTTTGGCGACGACATCGCTAGGGGCCTAAAGGCGGGCCAACTGCCTCTCACCGCTGCGGCAGCTGCTCTCTACCAAGTCGTTGGAGACCCACGGCGCCAGTTGCGGGAGCCAAGGTGAGCTCTGTGCCGATTGGGACACGCCAGCTAACGAACGCGCTGCAGCGCCCGGGGCCTCGCGTAGCTCGCCCCGGCCGCTGAGCGGGCGTTAGCGATCTCGCGGACAGGCCGGGGCCAAGGTTATACTCTGGGCATGAGCACGCGTGGCCTCGACATCGCAGCACTGACGCCCGAGCAGCGTCTCAGCCTACTGGAGCAGCTGTGGAACAGCCTGGCAGCTACGCCAGAGGCGATTCCGCTCACGGAAGCCCAGCGCGTGGAACTCGACCAGCGCCTGGACGACTTGGAGCGTGAAGGCCCAGTTGGCATCCCCTGGGACGAGGTCCTTAGCCGAATTCGTAGCCGCGGTCGGTGAAGCAAGTCGTCGTCCGGCCAGCGGCTGCCGCTGACATCGAGGACGCCTACCAATGGTACGAGTCGCAGCGGCCTGGCTTGGGCGAAGAGTTACTGGCGGCGCTGAGGTCGACGCGCGATCTCGTGCTTCAACACCCAGAAGCCTTCCCCGTCCTGCACCGCGACACGCGGCGCGCCCTCATCCCGCAACGCTTTCCCTACGGCCTCTTCTACCGTATCTACGGAGACACCATCGTCATCGTCGCGTGCATGCACGCCAAGCGAGACCCGCGGCGGTGGCAGCATCGTCCGTGATGGCGAACCCCGCGCTGCAGCGGACCGTGGGCCCGCGTTGCTCGTCCGCGACCGCTGAGCGCAAGCGTTGGGCGGAGGGGGTATGTCGTACTCGAGATGCGGCTGAGGGATGGAGTAAGCTGGGCGACCGACCTTGTCTGGCCCGGCTTAGCCGGCGGGTATGCCCCGAACGTGGTCGCGCGAGCGTACCGTTGCCCGAATGACCGCTTTCCCGTTCAGGCGCGGTCGGCCCCGCCCGGTCCCTTCCACGACGCTCCGGTCAGCGCGAGAGCGTCAAGGCGAGGCCGAAGAGCCAGGTGCGGCTCTCGACGCTGAGCGACACGGCCTCGTAGAGGACGAAGGGGCCCAGGGCCAGGTTTGGCCTGAGCTGCCAGTCCAGACCGACCCCCGCGTACCAGCCGAAGCCGTCGTCGTCGATCAGGTCTCCGCTGTCCGCGCGATAGACGCCGCCGACCCGGAGGTACGGCACGAAAAGCGGCTCCTCGTCCTCGGGCCACCACGTCGCCCGGAGGCCGGCCCGCCCGCGGGCGATGGTCACGTGCTCGGAGACGGGGCCGAGATCGGCGGAGGCGCCGCCGGCGGTGCCGTCGAACTCGAGGCCGAGGAGCGCGGGTCCGAGGCGCAGGACGTGCGCGCCGACGCCGAGCAGCACGCCGCCCTCGCTCCCGAGCACGTCGCCGAGGCGCCCGGTCTCCACCGTCCCGTACCCGCCGACGCTCAGCCAGAACGTCGGCTGCGCGGCTGCGGGCGCGGCCATGCCGCAGACGACGGCGCCGACGAGGATTGCCCCGAGGCGAGCGGAGCCCGACGAGCGCATCAGCGGCCTCCCGTGAGCAGGGGGTAGAGGCCCGAGCCCGGCGCCGCCTGCGGCTGCCCGGCGGCGTCGGGGTCGGCGGCGATGACGCTGGACCCGGGGTAGCTGTAGCCGACCGGGCGGCCCGCCAGCGCCGCGGACTCGAGGAGCACGTACCAGAAGACGGTCTCCGCGCCGAGGGCCCCGCGGATCCGCGGCACGACCTCGGTCGCCCAGCGGACGTGCAGTCCCGGGTCGGAGGTTCCCGTCTCCGTCACGAGGATCGGGCGGCGCGTCGCGCCCGCGATCGCCGCGAGAGCCCGCGTATCGTCGAAGTAGACGTGGACCGCACGGTAGTCGCAGACGTCGTCCGCCCCGGCGTCGGTCATCCGGCGGAAGCGCTCGGGCGCGCGTCTGCGGTCACCCGCGGGCGCCGCGGCGACGACGGCGACACCGGGGAGGCGCGCGCGGATCCGCGCGTAGGCCGGCTGCAGGAATTCCTCGACGTAGCGCTCGGGAGGTAGGCCGTTGAAGATCTCGGGTTCGTTGAGGAGCTCGGCGCGGCGGACCTCCGGGTACCGCCGGAGTGTCGCCTCGACGAGGTCGGGCCACTCGCCCGGCTCGAGGGCGCCGACCCGGAAGTCCGACACCAGGCCGAGGAGGTTCGGCGCGGCCCCCGCGTACGGGCGCGCGGCGCCGGTGTCGGTGACGAGCCCCAGCGTCACCCGGATCCACGGGGAGCCGAGCCTCCGGAGCGCCTCCCGCTGGAGGCCCTCGAACCGCCCGCCGAGCGGGTGGACGTTGAACGCGAGCGGCTCACCCGAAACTTCTACCGCCGTGGGGCTGCGCCGCCGCCCGTCACCGCACCCGGCGAGGGTGAGGAGGCCGCCGCCGAGTGCGGCGAGCGTCTGGCGTCGGCTGAGTCGGGGCAGGGCGTCCCTCCGGTGTCGAGCGCGGCCGCCATTCTGCCACGGCCGGCGCGCCGCTCGCCAGCGCGGGCGCGCGCCGCTTGAGGCCCGTGGGGTGCCAGGGTATCATGCTGCCATCTTCCAACCCGGAGTCCAGGAGGAGCCGATCATGCGTGTCTCGATTCGCTGGGCGGTTCTGTGTCTCGCCGTGGCGGCGCTCGTCGCGCCGTCGCCCGCGGTCGCGTTCCCGGAGAAGCCGATCACGTGCATCGCCCCGGCGAACCCCGGGGGCGGCTGGGACCTCACCTGCCGGTCCGCCGAGCGGGTGCTCCGGGAGGAGAAGCTCGTCTCGCAGCCGATCGCCGTCGAGAACATGCCCGGCGGGTCGGGCGCGGTGGGGATCGCCCACGTCGTGACCAAGCGGAAGGGCGACGGGCACCTGTTCGTGGCCGCGTCCCCGGCGCTCACCTTCACGATGGCGCTCAAGCGGACGCCCTACGGCTACAAGGACGTCACCCCCCTCGCGGCCGTGGCTGCGGACTTCGGCGCGGTGGTGGTCCGGAAGGACGCGCCGTGGAAGACCCTCAAGGAGCTGATGGACGCCGTGAAGGCGAACCCCACGGCGGTCGCGTTCGCCGGCGGCTCGGCGCCGGGCGGGCAGGACCACGTGAAGGTCGCGAAGGTCGTCAAAGCGGCGGGTGCCGACCCGACGAAGATGAAGTACGTCCCGTACCAGGGCGGTGGCGAGGCCCTGGCGTCGCTCCTCGGCGGCCACACCCAGGCGTTCCCGGGCGACATCTCCGAGATCGCGGGCCAGCTCGAGGGCGGCCAGATCCGCGTCCTCGCCGTGCTGGCGGACAAGCGCCTGCCGGGGACGCTCAAGGACATCCCGACGGCGAAGGAGCAGGGGTTCGACGCGACCTACGTCGTCTGGCGCGGCTACTACGCGGCCCCCGGCATCCCGAAGGCGCAGGCCGACTGGTGGGTGGCCACCCTCGCGAAGATGGTGAAGAGCCCCACCTGGCAGAAGATCGCGGGCGACAACAAGTGGTTCGACCTCTGGATGGGCGGTGACGACTTCGCCCGCTTCCTCGAGAAGGACCTCGAGACGTCGGGGGCGCTCCTCAAGGAGTTGGGCTTCCTCAAGTAAGGGCACCGCCGGCGCCGGGTCCCCGGGCCGCCGGGGCCCGGCGCCGCTGCTCCCTCGGACGCCGCGCGCCGAACCGGCATGGGAATCCTCACCGGTGTCCGTGTCCTCGACCTCACGAACGTCCTGACGGGGCCCTTCGAGGGCTTCGGTCAGCGGTTTCATCCGGTGGACCCCCGCTCCGTGCGCCTCAAGGCGCTCGTGGCCGACGCGGCACGCGCCGGCACCGTGTCCGGCCGTTTCCTCGCGGTCGCGGAGGCGGTCGAGCGCGCCCTGGCGGCGCTCAAGGGGCGGCCCCTCCCCATGAACGTGGACGGCGCGCTGGCGATGGTCCTCTCCGAGCTCGGCTTCAGCCCACCGTGGGGCAAGGGGCTGTTCGTCCTCTCGCGCGCCGTGGGGATCCTCGCCCACGCCCGCGAGCAGCAGGAGCAGGGCGGACGCATCAAGGGCCCGATGCCCCCCGACATCCGCTTCCTCTACGAGGGGCCGCCGCCGCGCCCGCTGCCGGACCTGGCTCGGCGGGCGCCGTGACCCACGACCGCGTCGCGGCGTTGCTCGTCGCCGCTCTGGCCGTCGGGTACCTCTGGGAGGCGCGACGCATCCAGGCGACGGCGATGTCGGACCCGCTGGGTCCCTCGGCCTTCCCGACGCTCCTCGGCGGCTCCCTCTTCGTCCTCGCGGCGTGCCTGCTCGCCCGGCGCGCGCGCGCGGCCGACGCGGGGGTGCGGGGGATGGCGCGCCGGGCGCTCGGGATGGTGGCCGTGCTCCTGGCGTACGCCGCGCTCCTGGTCCCGGCGGGCTACCTCCTCGCCACCGGCGGGTTTCTCCTCGCCGGGCTCTGGCTCCTCGGGGAGCCCCTCCGCCGGGCGGTCCCGCTCGCGGTCCTCGGCGCCGGGGCCCTCTGGGGGCTCTTCGCGCGCCTCCTGAAGGTGTCGCTCCCGGCGGGCTGGCTCTTCGGCGGCTACTGAGCGCGGGCCCCGGACGCGTGAGCGAGCGTTGAGATACCGCGTGTCAGCCCTGGGGTGCGTGCACGGCGTGGGGCGTGCGCGCCGCCCCTCCCCCCGGTGGGTGGGGAGGGGACGGGGGTGGGGGTGGACCCGATGAGCGAGATCTGGGGGAGCATGGGCCTCGGCTTCGCCGTGGCGCTCAGCCCCATCAACCTCCTCTACGCCTTCGTCGGCGCCCTGGTCGGCACGCTCATCGGCGTCCTCCCCGGGATCGGGCCCGTCTCCGGCATCGCCCTCCTGATCCCGATCCTCTACGGGATGCCTCCCGCCTCGGCGATGATCATGCTCACGGCCCTCTACTACGGCACGATGTACGGCGGCTCGACGACCTCGATCCTCCTGAACGTCCCCGGGGAGTCCTCCTCGGTCGTCACGACGCTCGACGGCTACCAGATGGCCCGGGCCGGGCGCGCCGGGCCCGCGCTGGCGATCGCCGCGGTGGGCTCGTTCCTCGCCGGGACGATCAGCATCGCCCTCCTCATGCTCTTCGCCGTGCCGCTGATCCGCGTGGCGCTCGCCTTCGGCCCCGCGGAGTACTTCGGGGTGATGCTGCTCGGGCTCTCGTCGGTGACGAGCCTCGCCGGGCACTCGCTCGTCAAGGCCCTGATCTCGACCATGCTGGGTCTCATGATCGCGACGGTCGGCATCGACCTCTCGACCGGCATTCCACGCTACACGTTCGGGCTGCCGCAGCTCATGGACGGCATCTCGTTCATCACGGTCGCGATCGGGCTCTTCGCCGTCTCGGAGGTGCTGCTCGCGGTGGAGGAGATGGGGACCGTCCGTGTCGAGCGGATGGCCCTCGGCCGGGTCTGGCTCGCGTGGCGGGACTTCCGGGAGAGCCTGGGCGCCATCCTCCGCGGGACCGGCATCGGCTTCTACATCGGCGTGCTGCCGGCCGCGGGCGCGACCATCGCCTCGTTCCTCGCCTACAACCTCGAGAAGCGCCTCTCGCGAAACCCGGAGCGCTTCGGGCAGGGGGAGATCCGCGGGGTGGCCGCCCCCGAGGCGGCGAACAACGCGGCGGCGGTGGGGAACATGGTGCCCCTGCTGACGCTCGGGCTCCCGGGCTCCTCGACGACGGCGCTCATGCTCGGCGCCCTGATCATGCTCGGCGTCCAGCCGGGGCCGCTCCTCTATCAGAAGAACCCGGACGTCTTCTGGGGCGTGATCGCGAGCATGTACGTCGGCAACACGATGCTGCTCGTCCTGAACCTCCCGCTCGTCGGGCTCTTCGTCCGGATCCTGCTGATCCCGGAGCGGGTCCTCTACCCCTTCATTCTCGCGGTCTCGATCGTCGGGGTCTGGGGCGTGAACCAGAACCTCTTCGAGGTGTGGATCGGGCTCGGCGCGGGGCTGCTCGGCTACTACATGCGGAAGCACGACTACCCGCTGGCCCCGTGCGTCCTCGGCCTCGTCCTCGGAGGCCTCATGGAGCAGTCGCTCCGCCAGGCGCTCGTACTCTCCGACGGGTCGTACGCGGTCCTCGTCACCCGACCGATTGCGGCGACGCTGCTCGCCCTGTCGCTGCTCTCCCTGCTGGCGCCCTACCTCCTGACGTTCGTCCACCGTTTCCGCGGCGACGTGGACGTCTGAGCCGCGCGGCCGGTTAGCCGCCCAGCCAGTAGACGGGCCGGCCGTGGTAGTGGGCCCGGGCGATCCGTCGCTTCTCGCCGCCGGGCCAGAGGGTGAGGTGGACGTCCGCGAGCTCGCCGGCGGGCTCCATCCGGAGCCGGGCGACCGGGGCGGCGGCCGTCGCGCGGGCGCCCGCCTCCCGCACGATCGCGCGGACGCGCTCGCGGTCCGCCGGCGCCAGGTACTGCATGACGATCGAGTGGAAGACCACGGTCGCGACACCGGGCGTCGGCGTCGCGAGCCGGGTGACGAGCCACTCGGTGGCCTCGGCGCGGTCGATCCGGACGGGGACGCGGCGCGCGACCTCGAGCGCCGCCCGGAGGTGCGCGAGGCGCTCCGCCTGGTCGGGCCAGATGTACGAGAGGAGGGTCAGCCGCCCCTCGGCCGTCGAGGGGTCCACCGGCGCGGTGTCGCACCCGGCGCGCGCGACGACGCGGGCCGGCGTGTCGAGCGGCGGCGCGTCGTCATCGCTACCGAGAGTAGTGGTCCCGCGCGCGCCGGGCAAGCGCGGGGCCCTTGAGCCCCGGCGCAGGGCCGGGGTAAGATGACGCGCGCATGCTGCCCGCGCGAGCCCGCGCTCGCGGACGAGGAGAGACCGATGGCCACCGCCCGCTCGCGCCGCCCGACGCCGCCCCGGATCGCGGTCCCCGACCTCTGCGCCCGCTACAGCCGGATCTACACCGCGGCGATCACGGACGTCCTCGACAAACGGGGGTACTACAACCAGACGTTCCCCCACGACATCGTCCCGCTGACGCCCGACACGCGGCTCGCGGGGATCGCGTTTCCGGTGAGCGGCAAGCAGAGCCGGAACCTCGAGACCGAGGGCCCGATCCGGGCCTTCCTCAAGATGCTCGGCGCCGTGCCGCGCGAGAGCGTGCTCGTGATCCAGGCGAACGACGACGTCGCGGCGCACTTCGGCGAGCTCTCCGCCGTGGCGATGAAGGCCCGCGGGGTGCGCGGGGTCGTCGTGGACGGCGCGACCCGGGACGCGGCCTACATCATGCGGGAGCGGTTCCCCCTCTTCTGCCGCTACCGGACGCCCCAGGACTCGCTCCCGCGCTGGCGGGCCGTCCACTGGGGCCGGCCGGTCACGATCGGCGACGCCCGCGTCTCGCCCGGCGACGTCATCGTGGGCGACTTCGACGGGGTGGCCGTCGTGCCGAAGAAGCTCGCGCTGGAAGTCCTGCTCGCGTGCGAGGCGTTGCTCGACACGGAGAACCAGGTCCGCGACGCCGTCCGCAAGGGCATGGCGCCGCTCAAGGCGTACGAGAAGTTCGGAGTGTTCTGACCGATGGCGACAGGCGGATCGCGACGCAAGGTCCAGCCCGGCGACCCGGCTCCCGACTTCACCCTGCCTGCCGCTGACCGCGAAGGCGTGGTTTCCCTGTCCGAGTATCGCGGCCGAAGCCCGGTGCTCTTGGCCCTGTTTCGTGGCCTCTACTGCCCGTTCTGCCGACGTCAGATGATCGAGCTCGGGACCAGTGCGGAGCAACTGAAGGCGGCAGGCGTTGCCACCCTGGGGGTGGTCGCCTCCGCTCCCGACCGCGCCCGCCTGTACTTCCGCTACCGTCCGTCGCGAATCCCGCTCGGTGCCGACCCCGAGCTGACGACGCATCGCGCGTATGACTTGCCGCAGTTTCCTCTGACGCCGCAAATCATCGAGGCCGTCGATTCGGCGGCCCTGGAATGGGCTCGGCAGCTCGGCCTGCCCGCGCAGCCCGGCGAAGCCCACAAAGCCCTCGACCGGGTTGATGGCTTCGAGCCGGTTGAGAGCGACGCTGCTGAGTACGAGCGGCACCAGGCGCTGATCATCGGTCAGTTCCTCATCGATCCGGCTGGCATCGTCCGTTGGACCAACATCGAGCGGAAGGTGGGGGACTTCCCGAGTGCCGAGGAGCTGCTGGCCGTGGCCAGGGCTCTCTAGGACGGACGAACTCGAGGACTACTGATGATGGACATCGCGGAGCGGATGGGGCGGCTCGGGACGGAGTCGGCGTTCGAGGTGCTGGCCCGGGCGAAGGCCCTCGAGCGACAGGGGCGGTCGGTGGTCCACCTCGAGATCGGCGAGCCGGACTTCGACACGCCGGCCCACATCAAGGAAGCGGCCAAGCGCGCGCTCGACGCGGGCGCCACCCACTACGGGCCGTCGGCCGGGCTCCCCGAGCTCCGCGAGGCGATCGCCCGGCACATCGCCGAGACCCGCGGCATCCCGGTCTCGCCCGACGAGGTCGTGGTCACGCCCGGGGCGAAGCCGATCATGTTCTTCGCGATCATGGCGCTGGTCAACCGCGGCGATGAGGTCGTCTACCCGAACCCCGGGTTCCCGATCTACGAGTCGGTCATCAACTTCGTCGGCGGGGTCCCGGTCCCGATCCCGCTCCTCGAGGAGACGGGCTTCGGGTTCGACCTGAAGGAGCTCGAGCGGCGCGTCTCGCGGAAGACGCGGCTCATCATCATCAACTCGCCCCAGAACCCGACCGGCGGCGTCCTCGCGCCGGAGGAGATCGAGCGGGTCGCCGGGATCGCCCGCCACTACCGCGTCCCCGTCCTCTCGGACGAGATCTACCGCCGGTTCCTCTACGAGGGGCGGTTCGCCTCCATCGCGGGTCTGCCGGGGATGAAGGCGCAGACGATCATCCTGGACGGGTTCTCGAAGTCCTACGCGATGACGGGCTGGCGGCTCGGCTACGGGGTGATGCCGGTCCCGCTCGCGGAGCAGATGACGCGCCTCATGACGAACTCCGTCTCCTGCACGGCCACGTTCGTCCAGCAGGCGGGGCTCGCCGCCCTCCGCGGGGACGACGCGCCGGTCCGGGCCATGGTGGAGGAGTTCCGCTGCCGGCGCGACCTGATCGTGGACGGCCTGAACCGGCTCCCCGGGGTCTCGTGCGCGCGCCCGCGCGGCGCCTTCTACGTCTTCCCGAACGTGAAGGGCCTCCGCCGCTCGTCCAAGGACATCGCGACGTACCTCCTCGACGAAGCGGGCGTCGCGCTCCTCTGGGGGACCGCCTTCGGCGAGTTCGGGGAGGGCTACCTCCGCCTGTCGTACGCCACCTCTCGCGAGGCGATCCAGGAAGCGCTCGACCGGATGGGCAAGGCGCTCGCGCGCCTCGCGTGAAGCGCCCGGGCGCGAAGGGGTGGCTGCGACCGGTCGAAGCGCACGCGACCCTGCGGGCCGCCCTCCGCGACGCGCTCCGGGCCGGCCCGCTGACCGCGCACGAGCTGTCCGCGCGCGTCCGGATCCCGGAGAAGCAGGTCGCCGAGCACCTCGAGCACCTCGGCCGCTCGCTGCGGGCCGGGAGCGAGCGGCTCCACGTCGAGCCCGCGCGCTGCCTCGACTGCGGCTTCGTCTTCCGCAAGCGCGACCGCCTCACGCGACCGTCCCGGTGTCCGGTGTGCCGCGGCGAGCGCGTGGACGCACCGCGGTTCGCCATCCTCGGTCGTTGACCCGACCGACCGGCCTCGTCGCGCGCTTTGCCGCCCTCCGGTATAATGACCGGGTGAGGGAGGCGCGATGGCCATCCTGACCGACAAGGACCGGGCGGGCGTCCAGACCGAGCTCGCCAAGCTCGCCGGGCCCGTCAAGCTCGTGGTCTTCAGCGCCCAGCTCGCGTCGGAGTACTGCGTCGAGACGGAGCGGCTGGTCCGCGAGGTGGCGGAGTGCTCGGATAGGGTCGCCGTGGAGATCTACAACCTCCACATCGACCGGGAGAAGGCCGCGGCGTACGGCGTCGAGCGGGTCCCCGCAGTGGTCGTCGAGGGGGCGCGGGACTACGGCATCCGCTTCTTCGGGATTCCGATGGGCTACGAGTTCACGAACCTGATCGACGGGATGCTCGTGGCCTCCTCCGGCGAGCCGCGGCTCGCCCCGGAGACGCTCGACCGCCTGAGGGGCCTGACCAAGCCGGTCCACATCCAGGTCTTCACGACGCCCACCTGACCCTACTGCCCCCGGGCCGTGCGCCTGGCTCACCACCTCGCGATCGCCTCGGACCTGATCCGCGGGGACTGCATCGAGGCCAACGAGTTCCCCGACCTGGCCCAGCGGTACATGGTGATGGCGGTGCCGAAGACGGTCGTCAACGATCGCGTGTCATTCGAGGGCGCGCTCCCGGAGGCGCAGTTCGTCGAGCAGGTACTGCGCGCCGTGGACGGGAACGGAGGCGGCCCATGAGCTGGGGTGAGTGGGGGATCCTCGCCGCCGTCGCGGCGGGCTGGCTCGTCCTGAGCCGCTGGGTGCTGCCGCGGCTCGGCGTGCCGACCTGACACAAGCCCGCGGGCCCCGGGCCGGGGCCCGACCGGGCGTGCGCCGGCCGTCCGGCGAGGGAAGCCGAGGCGCCATCGGAGCGCGAGCCCGCCCGGCGCGCCTGAGTCCGGCCCCGCCGGGGGCCGCCGTCCGGAGGCTCGCGCGCTCGTGCTCGACCGCCTGTTCGCCTACGGAACCCTGATGGAGGGCTTCGTCCGTCGGCCGCTGCTCGGTCCGGCGATCCTCGAGGCGCGCGGGCGGGTCCGGGGGTCCCTCTTCGACTTCGGGGACTATCCGGGCGTGGTGCTGGACGAGGGCGGCTGGGTGGCGGGCGAGCTCTACCGCCTCCTCGACGTCGACGCCCGGCTGCCCTCGCTGGACCGCGCGGAGTGGTACGAGCCGCAGGACGAGGCGCGGAGCCTCTACGTGCGCCGTCGCGTTCGGGTGCAGCTCGCCGACGGCGCGTCCCGCGAGGCATGGCTGTACGTCTACAACGGCCCGCCCGGACGCGGGCCGCGGATCCCGTCCGGCGACTGGCGGGCGCACCTCGCGGTGCGAGCCGGCCGCGGCTGCTGAACCGTTCCCGACAAGGAGGATTCGATGGCCACGATGACCGCGGCCGACGTCATCAAGAACGACCAGTCCCACCTGATCCACCCGCTCCACCATCCCTCCGAGGCGGCCGAGCCGATCGTCGTCGTCGAGGGGAAGGGCGCGGTGATTCGCGACATCCAGGGAAAGGAGTACATCGACGGGCTCGCGGGGCTCTGGAACGTGAGCGTGGGCCACGGACGCGAGGAGCTGGCGAAGGCCGCCTACGAGCAGATGAAGCGGCTCGCGTACCACTCGAACTACGTCGGGATGTCCAACCTGCCCGCCGTCCAGCTCGCCACGAAGCTCGTCGGCCTCGCCTACCGGAACCTCTCGGGCGTGTACTTCACCTGCGGCGGGGCCGAGTCCAACGAGTCGGCGTTCAAGACCGCGCGCTTCTACTGGAAAGCCCGGGAGAAGCCGGACAAGGTGAAGATCATCGCCCGGCAGAACGGCTACCACGGGGTGACGCTCCAGGCGATGAGCGCCACGGGCATGGCGCCGTACTGGAAGATGTTCGAGCCGCGGGTGCCCGGCTTCCTCCACATCCAGGGGCCGTACCCCTACCGCTTCCAGGGGGCCAAGCCCGGGGAGACGGTCGGTCAGGCCGCGGCGCGCGAGCTCGAGGAGGCGATCCTCCGCGAGGGGCCGGACACCGTGGCGGCGTTCATCGCCGAGCCGATCATGGGGGCGGGGGGCGTCATCGTCCCGCCCGACGACTACTTCCCCCGCGTGCGCGAGATCTGCACGCGCCACCAGGTCCTCTTCATCGCGGACGAGGTGATCACGGGATTCTGCCGCACCGGGCACTGGTTCGCGCTGACGCACTGGGGGGTCGAGCCGGACATCGTCTCCTTCGCGAAGGGCGTCACCTCCGGGTACCAGCCCCTTGGCGGCATCATCGTCTCGCGCGAGATCCACGATGCCATGAACTCCGTGCGCCCCGAGGACCGCTGGATGCACGCCTACACGTACTCGGGGCACCCGACGTGCTGCGCGGTCGGCCTCGCGAACGTCGAGATCATGGAGCGGGAGCGGCTGTGGGAGCGGTCGGCGAAGATGGGGACGCGGCTCCATGAGGGGTTGCTCGCGATCCAGAAGGAGCTGGCCGCGGTCGGGGACGTCCGGGGCGGCAAGGGGCTCATGGCGGCGATCGAGCTGGTGAGCGACCGCGGGACCAAGGCCGGGTTCCCGCCGGACCAGAAGGTCGGGCCGCGGGTCAAACGCGAGATGGAGAAGCGCGGGCTTCTGACGCGGACCCGCCCCCTCCCGGTCGGGCCGACCGTCGCCGAGCAGGTCTTCTTCGCGCCCCCGCTCGTCATCACCGAGCAGCAGGTGGACCGCCTGCTCGAGGCCACCCGGGACGCGGTGGCGGCGGTGGTGCCCGGTCGGGCGTAGGAGTTGGCTCCGGCGGGAACGGTGAGGTGAGCCTCCGTGAGGCCTGCCGTGGCGTGACGCGAACCCGGCGCGTGCGAGCCGGGAGTGAGGATTGACAGTCGGCCTGAACGCCTCGGGAGACGACCATGCTCGCGATCTGGGTAAAGGTGCGCATCAAGCCGCAGCTCCGCCAGCACTTCCTGGAGGCGATCGAGGTGGACGCCCTGCGCTCGGAACGAGACGAGCCGGGCTGCCTCCGCTTCAACGTGTTGCAGGACGAGCACGACGAGAACGTCTACTACTTCTTCGAGGTCTACAGGGATCAGGCCGCGCTGGAGGCTCATCGCGCGGCGCCGCACTACGCGGTCTGGCGCGCGGCCGCCGATACGCTGGACGGGCCGATCGAGGCAACCCGCTCCAAGACCGTCTTCCCGGCTGCGCCCGCCTACTGGGTCAAGCGGTAACGTCGGAGGCGTGACAGCCTAGCAGCCGGGGATCACCCGCGGCAGGAGTGCCGGCCGATTCTTGCCGAGCGGCCGGGGTAGCGGTACCCTAGGCTCGAAGGATTGGGAGATGGCGACCCAGGCGCCGAGCCTCGCCCAGCTCATCGACCCGCGCACCCGGGAGGGGGAGCTCTGGGAGCCCCTCGCCGAGGGGCGGCTCCGGTGCTTCGCGTGCGGCCACCGCTGCGTGATCCTCCCCGGCCAGCGGGGGATCTGCAAGGTCCGCTACAACCAGGACGGCCGACTCCTGGTCCCCTGGGGCTACGTCGCGGGCCTCCAGCTCGATCCCGTCGAGAAGAAGCCGTTCTTCCACGCCTACCCCGGCTCGAAGGCGCTGTCGTTCGGGATGCTCGGTTGTGATTTCCATTGCGGGTATTGCACTGGACCTCAGACGATCATCGCGACAACCCAAGGGCCGATTCCCATTCGCCAGCTCTTCGATTCTGCCGAGGAATCCACGGGCGTCGCCGACCCATCGGTCCGAGTGTCGCCGGAGCTGAAGGTCTACACCCATACCGGTCGGACCCGGAGGGTCCGCGCGCTCTTCAGGCATCGCTACTCGGGCCCCATGGTGAGACTCGAGACCCCGTACCTGCTCCCCCTCCAGGTGACTCCGGATCACGAGGTCCTCGCGCTGCCGGACTGCGAGCCGGGCGATCCGTCGGGCTCCCCGAGGTTCGTTCCCGCGGGGCGGCTCGAGCGGGGTGACTACCTTGCGGTCCCGCGGACGTTCGAGGTTTCCTATCCGATCGAGTACGAGGTCACCGACGTCATCCGACCCCTGGCCAGGCGCATCCGGCACAAGCGGCTGATCGGCGCGAGATTCCTCCGGCAGGTGCTCCGGCTCTCGGCGGAGGGGTTGAGTTCCCGCGAGATCGGCGCCCGCCTCGGCAAGAGCGCGTCTCACATCCGGCACCTCCGCAGCAAGGTGCGGAAGGGGACGTGGGACCTGGAAGACCTCTACCACACTCCCGCTCGACTGATCTCGGAGGGTGGCCGCGTCAGGCTGTCCAAGGAGCACGGTCCGGGGATCCGCGAGCGCGTCCCGCTCGACGAGGATTTGGCCGTGCTCTTCGGCTACTACGTGGCCGAGGGGTGCGTCCTGCACGCACGCCGACGGGTGCACTCCGCGGAGCTGATCTTTTCCTTCGGCCATCACGAGGAAGAGCTCGCGGAGCGTGTCTGCAAGCTCTTCATTCGCGTCTTCGGGATCGAGCCCTACCTGTCAAGACGCGAGACCACGCTCTGCGTCGTCGCCGGCAAGGCGTCGGTTGGGCTCTTTTTCGAGGCCCTCTGCGGGACCGGAGCCAGGCGGAAGCGGGTCCCGGCGGAGATGTTCTCGGCCTCGCGGTCGGTGATCGAGGCGTTCCTGGCAGCGTATGCCGAGGGCGACGGCCACAGGACCAAGGGCGGCATGATCGTCGCGGCGACAGTGTCCCGGGTGCTCGCCCTGGGGCTGGCGTGGCTCGCGCTGAAGACCGGGCACTTCCCCTCGATCCGAGTGAAGCGGCAGCCCAGGGAAGGGAAGATCCTGGGCCGGACCGTCCGCCTCGCCCCGAACCAGTTCCACTTGACCTGGTCTGAGGGACCGTCGAGGCGGCGCTGGCTCCGGGAGGACGAGCGGTACTTCTACGTGCCGATCCACCGGATCCGGCAGTACCGGTACGACGGCTTCGTCTACAACCTGGAGGTCGAGGAGGACCAGTCCTATCTCGCCGAGTTTGTCAGCACGCATAACTGCCAGAACGCGCTGACCTCCCAGGCCATGCGCGATCCGCTCATGGGCGTGCCGCCGCAGGACGTGACGCCGGCCGAGGTCGTCGCGGCGGCGAAGCGCCACGGGGCGCGCATCCTCACGAGCACCTACAACGAGCCGCTCATCACGAGCGAGTGGGGGGTCCACATCTTCAAGGCGGGGAAGGCGGCCGGCCTCGTCTGCTCCTACGTCTCGAACGGCAACGCGACGCCGGAGGTCCTGGACTACATCCGGCCGTGGGTGGACCTCTACAAGATCGACCTCAAGGGCTTCAACGACAAGAACTACCGGAAGCTCGGCGGCCTGCTGCAGAACACCCTCGACTCGATCCGGATGGTCCGGGAGAAGGGGTTCTGGCTGGAGATCGTGACGCTGGTCATCCCGGGCTTCAACGACTCGGACGAGGAGCTCCGCGACGCGGCCCAGTTCCTCGTGTCCATCTCGCCGGACATCCCCTGGCACGTGACGGCCTTCCACCAGGACTACAAGATGCGCGACCGGGACAACACCTCCGTGAAGCACCTGCTCCGCGCCGCCGAGATCGGTGTTGCGGCGGGGCTCAACTACGTCTACGCCGGGAACCTGCCCGGCCGCGTCGGCCCCTTCGAGCACACCTACTGCCCGGCCTGCAAGACCGCGCTGATCGAGCGCGTGGGTTACCGGATCCTCAAGGACCTGCTGACGCCGACGCGCGGGGTCTGTCCCTCCTGCGTGACGCCGATCCCCGGGCGGTGGGGCTGAGCGCCCCGGCGCCCGACTGACCCTCGAGCCGCTCCGAGCCCTCCATGCCCCGTGACCTGCGTGGCGCGGTAGTCGTCGTCACCGGTGCCTCGAGCGGCATCGGCGCCGCCACGGCCGTCGCCTGCGGGCGGGCAGGGATGCGCGTGGCGCTGGCGGCCCGCCGGAAGGACCGGCTCGAGCGCGTCGCGGATGATGTCCGCGCGGCGGGGGGCGAGGCGCGGGTCGTGCCCACCGACGTCGCTGACGAGGCGGCGGTGCGGGCGCTCGTGGATGGCACGGTGGCCGAGTGGGGGCGGCTCGACGTCCTCGTGAACAACGCCGGGATCGGGCTCCTGGCCGGGGTCGGCGAGACGAGCGCGGCGGAGTTCGACTGGCTGATGCGGGTGAACTTCCTCGGCGCGGTCTACGGGGTCCTGGCCGTGCTCCCCCACATGCAGCGCCAGCGCTCGGGTCACGTCGTCAACGTCGCGTCGGTCGTCGGGAAGCGCGCGAGCCCCTTCCGCGCGGCGTACGTCGCCTCGAAGTTCGCGCTCGTGGGCCTCTCCGAGGCGCTCCGGATGGAGCTCCGCGGCGAGGGGATCTCCGTGACGTGCGTGTGCCCGATCGGGACGGCGACCGAGTTCCACGAGGTCGAGGTGAACCGGCTCGGCGTGCCCGGGCGGGGGGGTCCCATCCAGAGCGCGGAGCACGTCGCGCGGGCGATCGTCCGCGCGCTCCGCCGCCCGCGCGCGGAGGTCCACCCCTATCCGCCCGCGCGGCTGCTCTTCCTCGCGAACGACATCGCGCCGGGCCTCGTGGACCGGCTCCTCCTCGCCCTCAGCCCCCGCGCCCGCCGGACCTGATCCCCGCCGCCCGGGCCGCTTCGTCGCGCGGCTTCACGCCTCGGAGAGTCGCGTAGAGGAGCAGGTCGTAGACGATCTTCAGGCCGCCGCCCAGCACGAAGGGCGCCGAGACGTGGACGGCCTGCATGACGAACCCCGTGACCGCGGGCGTGAGCGACTGGGCGACGGTGCGCGCGGCGTTCGTGATCGCGGCCGCCGCCTCGCGCTCGTGGTCGAGGACGGCGCCCATGAGGTAGGCCTGGCGCGTGGGCACGTCCATCTGCGAGAGCAGGTGCCGCGCGAGCAGGAGCGACACGGCGACGGTGGCGGTCGGCGCGAACGCGATGGCCATCAGGATCGCGTTCGAGACGAGATGCGAGAAGACCATCGTGTTGACGAGGCCGAGCCGCGCCGCGGCGCGGGGGGCGAGGAGGAACGAGAGCGCCGTGAGCACGTGCGTGCCGAAGAAGATCCCGCCCAGCGCGGGCAGGTCCAGCCCGAAGTGGACGAAGAACCAGTAGGCGACGAGGCTCTGGACCACGAACCCGCCCGCGAGGGCGTCGAGCGCGAACAGGGCCGCCAGCCGGTAGATGAGCCCGCGGGAGGGGAGCGGCCGCCGCGCGAGGACGGGCGTGCCGGCCGTCAGGGGCGCGAGTCGCGCGTAGAGGAGGATCTGCACGACCCCGCTCGCGGCGAAGAGCCAGAAGAGCGGCTGGTACGTGAGCGTCGCCGGGCCTCCCGCGCCGGGTCGCGCCGCCGCCGTCACGCTCAGCGCCCCGAGTGCCGCCGCGGCGTAGCCCACCAGGTTGTAGCGGCTCATCGCCGCGGTCAGCCCCGGCCCGGCCGCGGCCCGCGCCACGAGGACCTGCTCGATCGTGAGGAACGGGCCGGTCTCCCCCACGCTCACGGCGAGGTTGCCGATGACCGCGGCCGCGACGGCGAGGGCCGGATGTCGCGTCACCGCGAACAGCGCCCCGGAGACGACGATGAGGGTGGCCAGGCCCATCAGGACGGCGCGGGCGCCGAGCCGCTCGGCCGGCCGCCGGAGCGCGACGGTCATCGCGGCGGTGCCGGCGAGCGTCAGGGCCACGGCGACCCCGATCCCCTCGGGCCCGAGCCCCAGCGTGCTGAGATGGACCGGAAAGAGGACCCCGAGGAAGCCGTAGCAGAAGGTCCGCGCCGCCTTGGCGGCGAAGACCAGGGCGGCGGTGGGCTCCACGCGGCGGGCGGCGGGCGGCGTCGGCGTGGTCGTCACCGGGCGCCGGCGGCGAGTTCGGCGCGGCAGTAGGCGTAGAGCGCGTCGTAGACGGAGAACTGCTTCGCCATGTTGTCGTGGTCGTCCCGCGCGATCTCCCGGAAGCCCGAGGCTACCGCGTAGAGGCCCCACGACTCCCGCGTCAGCTCCCGGGCCGACGTGTCGGCGCCGCGCACGATCCGGGCCAGCGCGTGCAGCGCGGGATCGTCGAGCCGGTAGCGCTCGAGGAACGCGTCGAAGGAGCACCGGTCGCCGTGGTGCCCAAGCTCCGCGCCTTCGACGTCGAAGGGGGTCGCGCCCTCGCGCCGGGCGACCTCGGAAACCCGGTCTGCCGCGACAAAGAGGAACTCGGGGGCGGGGTCGATGAACCGCGCGATCAGCCAGGGGCAGGCGATACGGTCCACGCGGGCCTTCTCCCGGGTGACCCACTTCATGGCCGGCCCTCCGTCCGGGTGAGCTCGTCGAGCAGCCCGGCGACGCGAGCCGCGATCCGCTCGCGTGCCGCTCCGAGGTCGGCGGTCATCGACGGCACGTCGTCCCACCGCGTGATGAGGAGTCCGGGCCGTGCGAGGCTTTCCAGGTCGGCGCCCAGGGAGACGACGCGGCGGGCGGCGGCGAGCTCGTCCGCCGTCACGCGCCGCGGCCGGAGCCCCTGGACGTCCAGGCCTTCGGCGAGGAGCGCCGCCGCGACCCCGGGCGCGACCTCGGGGTCGGGTTCGGTGCCCGCGACCACCGCGCGCAGGCGAGCTCCGCGCGCGTCCGCGAGCCGCTGGAAGTAGGCGGCGGCCAGCACGCTCTTTGCCGCCCCATGGGGGCAGACGAATACGACGGTGCGGGCAGGCGTCATGGTGGTGACCTCTTTGTCATCGCGGCGTCGAGAAGATCAGGAGCCCGGCGGCCGCCGCGGCCCCGATGAGCAGGGGCTCGGGGATCCGGAACCGTGAGGTGACGGCGAGCGCCACGAGGGCGACGACCAGTGTCGGGACGTCGAAGATGGCGCGCTTCCCGAGGACGTAACAGGCGCCGGCGATGGCGCCGGCGGCCGCCGCGGTCACGCCGCGGACGAAGGCCTGCACCTGCGGGTTCGCGCTCCAGCGGTCGAACCAGGGGTACGGCACGACGACGAAGAGATAGACCGGTAGGAACACGCCGACCGCCGCCGCCACGGCGCCGCCGAAGCCGGCGACGAGATAGCCGATGAACGCCACCGTGATCACCACGGGGCCCGGCGTCAGCATGGCGACGGCGACGGCGTCGAGGAACTGCCGGTCGTCGAGCCAGCGGTACTCCTGGACGACGCCGCCGTAGAGGAACGGGACGATGGCGAGGCCGCTTCCGAAGACGAAGGCGCCGGCCTTGGCGAAGAACCACAAGATCTGCGCCAGCGTCCCGCCGCCCGCCGGCTGGCCGAGCCCCTGGAGAAGGGTCGGCCAGGGAATGGCTGCGAGGAGCCGGTGCGGGGCCAGCCACGCCCTCACCCGGCGCGGCGGCGCTTGGACGAGCAACACCACGAGGCCGCAGAGGATGAACAGCGTGGCGATCTCCGACTCCGTCCAGGCCGTGACGATGGCCATCACCGCGAAGACGCCCCAGAGCAACGGGTCGGGTCCCAGCGTTATGCGTCCGAGCTTGTAGGCGGAGCGCACGATGATCCCGATGACGGCCGCCCCGACGCCGTAGAACGCCGCCTGCATTCCCGGAAGCCCCCCGTAGCGCACGTAGATCCAGCCGATCGCCACCGTCATCAGGAACGACGGAAGGATGAACGCAAGCCCGACCACCGTCGCCCCCCAGACGCGTGCCTGCACGTACCCGAGGCAGATCGCGAGCTGGGCGGCGAGCGGTCCCGGGGCCAGCTGGGAGAGGGCGAGCCCCTTGAGGTACTCGTCCTTCGTGAACCACCCGCGGCGCTCGACTAGGTCCCGCTGCATGTAGCCGACGAGCGCCACCGGCCCGCCGAATCCGAGGGCCCCGAGGTAGAGGAAGTAGCGGACCACGGGGGCGAGGCCGGCCGGGCGGCTCGCGGTCACCGGGTCCCACCCCTCCGGGGAGGGACGGGAGCCGGGTGCTCCCCCTTTGCGCTCGTCAGGGCCGTGGTGAGGCAGGCCGGGGTGGCTCATCTCCGCTCTCCCAGGGCGGCGTACAGCCCGTCGAAGAGCTCGATCCCACGCTCCAGGACTTCGGCGTCGTGCTTCGCCAGCGCCAGGAGCCCGCGCACGGCGAGGTCCACGCCGGCGGCCTCGGACCGCTCGAATTTCCCGTCGCCCAGATCCGCGTCGTGGACGATCTCCGCGATGTCGCGGAGGCGCCGGTCCTGGAGGCGGAAGCGCCGCACCAGGGTCTCGAGCGTGCAGTCTTCGCCCTCGTGGCCGTACGCGGCGCCGAGCATGTCGAACGCGATCGCGCCGGGCGGGATCTGTCCCTCGGGGACGAACCCGAAGCTCGCGCCCGGATCGATGAAGCGCTTGATGCACCAGGCCGACGCGACGCGATCCACGTGGGGCCGCTCCCGCGTGACCCAGCGCGCCCCCCGCGGCGTCTCGGCCGCGTCCGGCCCCTTCGCCCGCGCGCCCTGACGGCCGCGGGCCTCGAGCCGGCGTCGGCAGGTCTCCCACAGCCGTTGCGCGTCCCGCCCCTCGGGCGCCGCGAAGTAGTCGACGGCTGCGAGACGGTCCAGTTCCTGGCGGAGGCGGCGCAACCGACCCTGGAGCGCGTCGGGCCCCTTCCCGTCGTCGGCCCGGTCGCGCCGGTCGAGCCGGGCGAGCAGCTCGCGGCACGCCGCGAGCACGGGCGCGAAGGCCGCGCGCCGCGCCTCCTGGAACATCGCGATGAGCCGGGCGTCGGGGTGGCTCTCGATCCCCTGGGCATGGACGAGGGTCGCGTTGCCGCCGCAGCTCTGGATCTCCTGGGTGAGCCACTGGAACTGCTCCGTCGTCGCCGGCGTCGCGGGGAGGAGGTACACCGACGGCTTGAGCGCGACGGCGCCGAGCGCGCGGAGCTTCCGCCAGACGCGCACGCGGTGGCGCGAGGGCGAGGGCGGGAGGCTCACCATCAGAAGGAGCCAGCGTACCGGAGACGTCACCGTGGTTACTATCGAGTAACAGCTGTTACCTTGTCAAGAGCCCATCTGGGGGCTTGACATGTGGCTCGTCACGTGTTGAGCTACGGGTGGAAGGAGGCGATGTCCGATGGCGCGAGTCGGTTTCCTCGAAATGATGGCGCGCGCGGACCTCGAAGCCCTGCACGAGGAGATGGCGCGACGTTACGCGCCCGGCGGGCTCGAGGCTCTCGGGGCGGCGGACCCCGGCTGGCGCGCGGCCCTGGACCGCGCGGAGCGGGAGGTCGGCGAGCTCTACGAGGCGCTGCGCCAGGCCGACGCCACGCTCGTCCAATGGCGCCGGGGTCTTGCCGAGCTGTCCCGGCTCTGGGCGCGCGCGGCCGCGGTGCCCGTGCCGGCCGACGCCCCGGCGCTCGAGGAGGTGGCCTAGCTAGGGAGGCCCGCCGGCAGCGTCGCCGGCGGGCCCGTGGGGATCAGCGGAGGTAGGCGCGGATCCCGGCGGCGAACTCGACCGGCGTGAGCTCGAACGTCCGGTGGAAGGGCACAGGGTCGCAGGTGTTGTCCTCGCCGAGCATCAGGAGCTGGTCGCTCGTCAGCGGGAACGCCGGGATCCCCTCCAGCAGGCGGACGACCGGGGCCATGAGCCCCACAGGGTGGTGGAGCTTCGGGACGCGGCGGCGGCCGAGCACCGCACCGACCTCGTCCAGGACCTCGTCGAAGGCGTAGGCGCGCGGCCCGCCGACATCGAAGACCTGCCCCGCCGTGGCGGGGCGATCGAGCGCCCCGGCAAAGCCGGCCGCCACCGTCTCGACGGCCACCGGCTGAAGGCGGTTCCGCCCGTCCCCGATGACCGGGACCACCGGGAACCAGCGGACGAGCCGCGTGAGGAGCGTGACGAAGCCGTCGCCGGGACCGAAGATCACAGAAGGGCGGAAGATGGTCCAGGCGAGCCCGCTCGCCCGGACGGCCTCCTCGGCCGCCCACTTGGTCTGGTGGTAGCGGCTCCGGGCGTCGGGCCGGGTCCCGAGCGCGCTCATGTGGACGACGCGCCGGACGCCGGCCGCCTGCGCGGCGGCGAGGACGTGACGCGTCGCCTCCGTGTGCAGGCGCTCGAACGTCACCCCGCGCCGCCGGTGCTCCCGGATGATACCGACCAGGTGTACGACGGCGTCCGTGCCTCGCAGCACGTCGGCGAGCCCGGCCGGCACGGTCACGTCGCCGGCGACGGCCTCCACACCGGTCTCTGGCGCGAGCCGGCGTTCCGATCCGGGACGGACCAGGCAACGGACCTGGTGGCCGCGCCCGCGGAGCGCGCGCACGACGGCCCGCCCGACGAAGCCCGTACCGCCGGTCACGAAGACCGTCACCATGCCGGTGATCGTAGCACGCATATAATGGGGGTCGATGCGCAGGTCCGCCGCGTCCCCGCCCGCTCCCGCGCCGCGCGACCGCTTCGTCACCGTCAACGGCCTCCGCCTCCGGTACCGCGACTGGGGCGGTCGGGGCGCGCCCTTGCTCGCGCTCCACGGCTCCTCGGCCCATGCCCACTGGTGGGATCCCGTGGCCCGCCGCCTCGTCCCGCGGTTCCGCGTCCTCGCCCTCGACTGGCGCGGGCACGGCCGGAGCGAGTGGCCCCGCCCGCCGGCCTACCGGACCGAGGACTTCGTAGCGGACCTCGTCGGCGTGATCGAGCGCCTCGGGCTCGACCGCGTCGTCGTGGCCGGGCACTCGATGGGTGGCCACGCGGCGCTGGTATTCGCCGCCTGGCACCCCGATCGGCTCGCGCGGCTCGTCGTCGTGGACGCGAAGCCGATGGTGAATGTCCGTCGGCTGCTCGAGTTCCAGGCGCGCCCCGAGCGGCCGCGGCGCGAGTTCCCGAGCCGGGCGGCCGCGCTGCGCCGCTTCCGCCTGATGCCCCCCGAGACGACCGCGCCCCCGGCGCTCGTCCGGGCCATCGGGGCGCGCGGGATCCGCCGCCTCGGCCCGGACCGCTGGGTCTACCGTTTCGATCCGGCGTGCGAGCGGACGCGCGTGCCGGTGGACGCGTGGCCGCTCCTTCCCCGGATCGCCGCACCGACGCTGATCGTGCGGGGTGAGGGGAGCGCGGTCCTGCCCCGCGACGTCGCCGAGCGCATGGCGAAGCTCATCCCCTCGGCGCGGTTCGAGGAGCTACCGGGCGCCTGCCATCACGTGACGCTCGACGCGCCCGCCGCGCTCGCCGACTGCATTCTCGCCTGGCTGGACTGACCGGTTCGTTCCCGCAGCTGTGGTATAAAGGCAGCGTGGCGACGAGGACGCGAGCGCGGCGCCGGAGAGGCGGGCGGAGGCCCGGTGACGGGCGGGCCGCGCGGCTGCTGGCGGCGATGCGGCGGGAGCGGGGGTATCTCTACCCCGAGTGGGAGCTGGTGGCGCGAGAAGCCCCGGGATTCATGGTCGCGTACAACGAGCTCTACCGCCACGCCCTCGCGAGCGGCGTGGGGCTGCCCATCAAGTACCGGGAGCTGGTCGCTCTCGGGATCCTCGCGTTCCGCGGGGAGACGGGCGGGCTCGTCAACCACATCCGCCGGGCGCTCCGCCACGGCGCCACGCGCGCCGAGGTGCTCGGCGCGCTCGAGGCGACCATCGTGCCGGGCGGCGCGCTGACGTTCCTGAACGGTCTCCGGGCGCTCGCGCGCCTGGACGCCGAGGGCGGCCGGAAGGGGACCTGAGGCATGGCGACGTTCGACGTGCGCGAGAAGGCGATCGTCCTCCATCCGGAGGACGACGTGGTGATCGCCAAGGCGCCGATCCCGGCCGGGACCGTCCTCGAGGATGGGCCCGAGCGCATCACGGTGCGGGGCGACATCCGGCCCGGGCACAAGGTGGCCCGCCGCGCCCGCGCCCTCGGCCAGGCGGTTCGCCGCTACGGGCAGGTCATCGGTTTCGCGACGGAGCCGATCGCCCAGGGGGACCACGTCCACACCCACAACCTGGCGGTCGGCGAGCTCCAGCGCGAGTACGAGGTCGGGACCGACGTACGGCCCGTGGACTACTACCCGCCGGAGCAGATGCGTTACTTCGACGGCTTCCCGCGGGGCGACGGCCGGGTCGGGACCCGGAACTACGTCGCGGTGATCTCGACCGTGAACTGCTCGGCGAGCGTCTGCCAGTTCATCCGCGAGCGCTTCCGCGACGTCCAGAAGGACTACCCCTCCGTGGACGGCGTCATCGCCATCACCCACAAGTCCGGGTGCGGGACCAAGCTCTTCGGCGAGGACCACGAGGCGCTGATGCGGGTGCTCGCCGGGTACGCCAGGCACCCGAACGTCGGGGCGTACGTCCTGATCGGGCTCGGCTGCGAGGTGAACCAGACCCTGCCGCTCATGGACCGGCACGGGCTGGGGCGCCCGCCGGTCCTCTCGATCCAGGAATCCGGGGGGATCCGGAAGACGATCGAGGCGGGCGTCAGGGCGGTCGAGCAGCTCCTCCCCGTCGCCAACGCCGCGCGGCGGACGCGGCAGCCGGTCTCGGAGCTGATCCTCGCGACCAACTGCGGCGGCTCCGACGGGAACTCCGGCATCACCGCCAACCCGGCGCTCGGCTGGGCGGTGGACGAGCTGGTGCGGTACGGGGGCACCGGCGTCCTGGCCGAGACCTCTGAGATCTACGGCGCGGAGCACCTCCTGATCCGGCGGGCGGTGAGCGAGGGCGTCGCCAAGAGGCTGATCGACCGCTTCAAGTGGTGGGAGTACTACTGCCGCGTGCTCGGCGCCGAGATGGACAACAACCCGGCGCCCGGCAACAAGGCCGGCGGGCTCACGACCGTCTTCGAGAAGTCGCTCGGCGGCGTGACGAAGGGGGGCACGACGCCGCTCCAGGACGTGTTCCTCTACGCGGAGCCGATCACGACGCGCGGGTTCGTCTTCATGGACACGCCCGGACACGACCCCGTCTCGGTCACGGGGCTCGTCGCCGGCGGCGCCAACATCGTCTGCTTCACGACGGGGCGCGGCTCCGTGTTCGGCTGCAGGCCCGCCCCGTCCCTCAAGCTGGCGACCAACTCGCTCGTCTACCGGAACATGGAAGAGGACATGGACATCAACTGCGGCGTCATCCTCGAGGGCACGCCGCTCGCGGCGGTGGGGCGGCAGATCTTCGAAGAGGTGATCGCGGTCGCCTCGGGGAAGAAGACCAAGAGCGAGCAGGCAGGCGTCGGCGAAGAGGAGTTCGCTCCCTGGATCATCGGCCCGGTACTCTGAGGGGTACGACGGTTCTCCGGGCGCGTCTCGTCGGTCGCCGAGCCCTCCCGGTCCCCCGGGAGGGCTCGCGCGTTCCCCGCTACCTCAGGAGGTCGTAATGGGGCGACGGTCCTATGGCGGCGAGAAGCGACGGAAGGAGCTCACGCGGAAGGCCAAACGGGAGGCCAAGCTCGAGCGGAAGCAGCAGGCCCGCGAGGCCGGTCAGGTGGGCGGCGGCCCCCCGATCGACTGGGAGGCCCAGGTCGGCGGCCCCGAAAAGCCCCCCGAGCCCCCCGAAGGTGAGCCGCAGCCGTCACCGCCGGCGCCCGACGAGGCCTCGCGACCCTAGCCGGCTGGCGAATGCCCGCCGGCAGCCGCTTCGGGAGCTGGTCGAGCAGATCCGTCACCTGGCCGGCGTCGTCGCAGGGGCCGGCGAAGCCCGCTCCGAGGATCTGCCTAGGGACCGAAGAGCCGCTCGACCTCGGGGATCGCGCGCGGCAGGGCGAGCAGGATGACGTGGTCCCCGACCTCGAGGACGGTGTCGCGGTGGGGCACGAGCACCTCCTCCCCGCGGACGATCGCACCGACCAGGGTGTCGGGCGGGAGGCCGAGCGCGCCGAGGGCGCGGCCCGCGGCGGGCGTCCGGGGGAGGACGACGACCTCGAGCGTTTCCGCCTCGCTCTCCGGCAGCTCGAAGACCGAAACGACCCGGCCCCGCCGGAGGAACTTGAGGATCACGCTCGCCGTCAGGAGCCGGGGGCTGATGGCCGCATCGATCCCGAGCGACTCGACCAGCGGGATGAGGTCCGGGCGCTTGATGACGGCGACCGCCTTCTTCGCCCCGTACCGCTTCCCGAGGAGCGCCGCCAGCAGGTTGGTCGGGTCGTCGTCGGTGATCGTCGCCAGCGCGTCCGTCTCCGAGATCCCCTCGTCCAGGAGCTGCCGCACGTCGGTGCCGTCGCCGTGGAGGACGCGGGCCCGCGTGAGCTGCTTCGCGAGCTCTTCGCAGCGCGCGCGGTTCCGCTCGAGCACGGTGACGGTGAGGTGCTCGGCCTCGAGCGCGTGGGCGACCGGGAGCCCGACGCGTCCGCCGCCGATGATGAACACCCGGCGTGTGGACGCGCCCGTGCGGCCCATCAGGACGAGGATGTCGGGGATGAACTCGCGGCGGCTGACCACGTAGAGGTGGTCGTCGGCCACGACGACCGTGTCGGCGCTGGGCACGATGAGCTGCTCCCGCCGGGCGATGCCCACGACGAGGAACGGCGCCGAGGCCTGAACCGAGCGGAGGTCGCGCAGCCGCCGGTTCACGACCGGCGCGCCGGCGCCGATCTTGACGCCGAGGAGCTGGACCCGCCCGTCGGCGAAGTCGGCGACCTCCGCGGCGCCCGTCGTCTTGATGACGCGCAGGATCTCGTCGGCCACGACCCGGTTCGGGTTGATCAGGAGATCGATCCCGAGCACCTTGCCGCCGTCCAGGATCGGGTGGGCGCCGAGCTCGAGACCGCGCACGCGGGCGATCTTGGTCGCCACGCCGTACTGGTGGGCGATCGCGCAGGCGACGATGTTGACCTCGTCCACGTCGGTGACCGCGATCGCCATGGCGGCCTCGCGGACCCCGGCTTCCTCGAGGGCCCGCGGGGAGGAGCCGTCGGCCTCGAGCGTGCGGAGGCCGAGCTGCTCCTGGACGCGGCGGACAACCTCGGGGTTGCGCTCGATCACCACGATCTCGTGCGGCTCGTGGGCGAGCCGCTGCGCGATGTGGTAGCCGACCTCGCCCGCCCCGATGACGATGATCTTCACGCCCGGCTCCCCGTCAGCGCCTCACGCGTCCCGCGCCGCCTCTTCCTGGTACTCCGGGCAGCGCGCCGCGTACGTCGGCGCGACGCGGCGGCGGATCCACGGGCAGAGGAACTCCGCCGTGAGGTTCCGGCCGGCGGGGCGGTCCGGCGCCGACTCCGCCAGGTCCTCCGGCGCCTCGGGGTAGTGGACGCAGTCGAAGCAGAAGGGTCCGGGGAGCTCGCGCTCGGCCATCTCAGGCTCCATTATCCATCTGGTCGCGACGGTTCCGGGCTGCGGCCCTCGGGACGTCGCTCCCTTCCACCATGTCGGGCACGGCGTAGCGGCGGAGGAGCTGGCGGGCGATGACGAGCCGCTGGATCTCGTTCGTGCCCTCGCCGATGATGAGTAGCGGCGCGTCCCGGTAGTAGCGCTCGACCGGGAACTCGGTGGTGTAGCCGTACCCGCCGTGGATGCGCATCGCCTCCAGGGCGACCTCGTGCGCCGCTTCGGAGGCGAAGAGCTTGGCCATGCCGGCCGCCAGGTCGGCCCGCTCCCCGCTGTCCTTCAGGCGCGCCGCCTGGAGGGTGAGCAGCCGCGCGGCTTCGACCTTGGTCGCCATGTCCGCCAGCTTGAGCTGGATCGCCTGGTGCTGGGCGATCGGCCGGCCGAACGCGTGGCGGACCTGGGCGTAGCGGATCGCCGCCTCGAAGGCGGCCTGCGCGACGCCGACCCCGCGCGCGGCGACGTTGATCCGCCCCAGCTCGAGGCCCGCCATGATCTGCTTGAACCCCGCGCCCTCGGCGCCGCCGACGAGGTTCGCGACCGGAACCGGCACGGCGTCGAAGGCGAGCTCCACCGTCTCGACCCCTTTGTAGCCGAGCTTCGAGAGGTCCCGGCCGACCTGGAAGCCCGGGTGCCCCTTCTCGACGAGGAAGAGGCTCATCCCGCGGTGCGGCGGGTCGGCGCCCGGATCGGTCTTGGCGAGGACGGCGAACGTGTCGCCGTGGCGGCCGTTCGTGACGAACATCTTCGTCCCGTTCAGCACGTACGTCTCGCCCCGGCGGTCGGCGCGCGTGCGGATCGCCTGGAGGTCCGAGCCCCCCTGGGGCTCCGTCAGGCAGATGCCGCCCCGCTTGTCGCCCCGGGCGAAGGCGGGCAGGAACCGCGCCTTCTGCTCGTCCGTCCCGAACGTCGCCACGCAGTAGGCCATGATGAGGTGACTGTTGATGACGCCCGCGAGGGACATCCAGCCCCGCGAGAGCTCCTCCACGACCAGCGCGTACGTGAGGCAGTCGAGCCCGAGCCCCCCGTAGGCCTCCGGGATCGTCGCCCCGAAGAGTCCCAGGGCCTTCATCTGCTCGACCAGCTCCGCCGGGTACGTGTCCGCGTGCTCGAGCTCCTGCGCGACCGGCTGCACCGCCTTCTCGACGAAGGAGCGGACGGCGGAGACGATCCGGCGCTGCTCGTCGGTCAACGTGTCGGCCATCGTCAGGACGGTAGCAGACGCGCCGAGCCCTTGGCAAGCGTCCGCGGGCGGTTTCGTCGCGATCCCGTGGTATAGAATCGCCGGGATGAGCCGTCGGCCGCGGGTCCATCGTCGCGCCGGCGCCGCCGTCGACGCGGCCGTGCGCTGGGCCCGGATGCCGCCCCCCCCCGGCCCCGGCGCGCGCCGGCTCGTCATCGTCTCGATCTGCGGGCTCTCGCACGACGTCCTCCAGCGCGCCCTCGCCGGCGGGTACATGCGCGCGACGGCGCGCCTCCTCCGCGACGGCGCGCTCCGCCTCCACCGCGTCCCCGTCGGGCTCCCGACGTCCAGTCCCGCCTTCCAGGCGGCGGTGATGTACGGGCCGCCCGTGGACATCCCGGGCTTCGAGTTCCTGGACAAACGGAGCGGGGAGTACCTCTGGTTCCCCCGCCCCTGGGACTCCGCCCGCGTCGAGGCCGCCCACGCGCGCGCACGGCAGGGGATCATGGCGGGCGGCCGCACGTACGGCTGCATCTTCGGTGGGGGCGCCGCGGACGCGGTGCTGACGTTCGCGCACCTCCTGCGTCCCGCGCCGTTCTGGGGGCACATCGGCCTGCGGGCCCGGCTGGTCCCGCCGGCGATCCTCCTCTGGGTCATCCTGAAGATGTCGGGCGGCACGGCCCTCGAGGCGCTGCGGTGGCTCGGGGCGGGGCTCCGGGACTTCTCGCTCGGGCGGCCGGTGCGCTCTCCCGCCCGCCCGCTCGTTCGGCTCGCGATCAGCGGGTGGCTCCGGCAGCTCTTCACCCTGGGCGTGACGGCCGACGTCTACGCGGGCGTGCCCGCGCTCTACGTCAACTTCGTCGACTACGACGTCCCGGCCCATGCGGTCGGTCCCGAGCACCCGTCGGCGCTCCGGGCGCTGCGCTACGTGGATCGGAGCATCCGGGAGATCGCGCGGGCCGTCCGGCGGGTGCCGAACCTCGGCTACGACCTGTTCGTCGTCTCGGACCACGGCCAGACCGCGTCCGTGCCCTTCGAGGCCGTGGCGGGCCCCGTCCCGGTCGCGGAGCTGGTCCTCGCGGCCTTCCACGGCGTCGGGGAGGGCGTCGAGCGCCCTGCGGGCGTGGTCCGCGACCGCGTGCACCCGGCCCGCCTGCCCCGGTGGCCGCTCGCGCCGGTCTGGCAGCGCCACCTCGCCTACCTCGAGCCCCGCTCCCGCGAGCGCAACGCCGTCTGGGCGGGGGACCTCTGCGTCGTCCCGGCCGGCCCGAACATCAACGTGTACCTGACCGACGTCGCCGGGCACGCCCCGCTGGAGGCGATCGAGGCCCGCTACCCCGGCGCGCTCGATCGACTGAGCCGCGACCCGGCCATCGGGTTCGCGCTCGCACGGGACGCGCGGGGACCCGTGTGCTACTATCAGGGACGTGTCGTGCGCATCCCGCCGCCTGCCGGCCGCACCGGCTGCCCGCTCTTCGATCGGCCGGATCGGGCGGTCGTCGTGGAAGGCCTGAAGGATCTCCTGGCCATGCCCAGCGCGGGCGACGTCGTGCTCTACGGGCACTACACCGCCCGAGGGTGCGTCAACTACCTCGGGGAGCGGGGGAGCCACGCGGGGCCGACGGAGGCCGAGCTCTACGCGTTCGTCATGGCACCCGCCCGCCTGGAGTTCGACTTCGGAGGGGTGACGCGGGCCGCCGACCTCCATCCGCTCTTCGCGGCCTACCGGGCCGCGCCGGGCCCGGCGGGCGGATCCGATGGGTGACATCAAGCGGCTCCGCGTCCTGACCTACAACATCCACCGCGCGCGGGGGTTGGACGGGCTGGTCCGGCTGGACCGGATCCTCGCCGTGCTGGGGGAGGTGGACGCCGACATCGTCGCCCTCCAGGAGGTCCTCGCGCCGCAGGCGGCCGCCCTCGCGGCGGCGACCGGGATGCGCGCCGTCTTCGGGCCGACGCGCCTGCTGCCCCAGGGCGCCTACGGCAACCTCTGCCTCACGCGGTTGCCGGTCGTCGGCCACCGGAGCTACAGCCTGACCTGCCGGCCGTTCGAGCCCCGCGGCTGCCTGCGAGCCGACGTCGAGCACGGCGGCGGGCGTCTCCACGTCTTCAACGTCCACCTCGGGCTGAGCTACCGCGAGCGCATCCGCCAGGCCCGGATGCTGACCGGCATCGCCGACCGGCGCGGCCTCGCGGGGCCGCGGCTCGTGCTCGGCGACTTCAACGAGTGGTTCAACGGCCACGCCTCGCGCCTCCTCCGGGACGAGTTCGGCCACCCCTGCGGCCGCCACCGCGCCGTCCGGACCCACCCGAGCCCGCTTCCCGTCTTCCCGCTCGACCGGATCTACCACGACCCGGCGGCGCGGCTCGAGCGCGTCGTGGTCCACCGGAGTCGGCTCGCGCGGGTGGCCTCGGACCACCTGCCGACCTACGCCGACCTGCGCCTCGACCCCGCCCGGTAGCGCCGCGTGAGCGGCCCCGGGCCGATCCCCGTCGCATTGTTCATCTCGGCCGGGACGCGCTCGACCTACGGCCTCGCGGACGTCCCGGCCTCTGGGCGTCCTCCAGCTCGCCGGGGCGCGCGCGGCCTGCGACCTCGCGGGCGCCCCGGTCCCACGCTCCGACAGCGTGGCGTCTGTTCCTCGAGGGTCGCCGCGTGAGCGACGGCGACGGGCCCGAGCTCCGGCCCGAGACACTCCGTTTCTGTCCGCTCTGCAGCGCGCGGCTCGCCCCGCGGACCCTCCCGCCCGACGGGCGCGACCGGCCCGTCTGCACGGCCTGCGGCTTCGTCTTCTACCTCGCGCCGAAGGTGGTGGCCGGCACGCTCCCGGTCCGGGCGGACCGCGTACTGCTCATCCGCCGCGCCATCGAACCCGGGCGCGGGCTCTGGACGTTCCCCGGCGGGTACGTGGACTGGGGTGAGGACGTCCGGGAGGCGGCGCGACGCGAGACGCTCGAGGAGGTCCGGCTCCCGGTGCGGCTGGACAGGCTCCTCGGGGTGTACTCGTACGGGGGAGCGCCGGTGGTCGTCGCGGTGTTCCTCGCCTCCGTGCCCGATGGCGTAGACCCCGTCCCGATGGCCGACGAGGTGCTCGAAGCGGCGTACTTCGGGCCGGAGGAGATCCCCTGGGAGACCCTGGCGTTCCCGAGCACCCGGGACGCCCTGCGGGACTGGGTGGCCGGCCGGGGTCCGGCGCGCCCCGGACCTGGTGTATAGTAGCGGTCAGGGGAGGAAAACCGGGTCCCGGGACCCGCGCGGAGGCGTCCCATGAAGAAGGTCGCGCTCGTCGCCCTCGTCCTGCTCCTGCTCATCCCGCTCCTGGCCGCCCCGGCGGAGGCCCGCTGGCGCCACCGCCATCACGGCCATCGCGGCAACTTCTGGATCGGGGTGGGCGTCGGCGCGCTGGTGACCGCGCCGTGGTGGTATCACCCCAGGTACTCCTATCCGGCGTACTCCTATCCGGTTTACTATCCGTACCCGGTCTACTACGGGTATCCGGCCTACGACCCGACGTACACCACCGCGCCCGCCTACACGCCGCAGCCGGCGACCACGACCCCGACGCCGCAGCCGCTCTCGCCGGCGCCGCAGGGTGGGACCGGGGGCGCCCCGCCCCAGCCGGGCGCGGAAGCCGCGCCGGCCCCGCCGCCCCAGACGTCGCAGAGTTGCCAGACGGTATGGGTCGAGGGACACTACGAGACCCGCGTGATGGCGAGCGGCCAGCGGGTCACGGTCTGGGTGCCGGCGCACAGCCAGCAGATCTGCCAGTAGATCCTTCCCCGTTCCGAACCGGCCTCCGGGGGCGTACTAGCTTCGCGGCACGACGAGGGAGGTGCAATCATGCGTGAGTCCTCACATCTCAACCACCACGTCACCGTCGGCATCCTCACCGCGGCCACCGTGCTCGGGGCTGCCCTCCTGGCCCAGGCGCAGCCCCCGGCGTGGCAGCAGGGCCGGCCGCCCGAGCTGGCGACCTCGCCGCTGGCCCCGCACCCGCTGCCGCCGGCGCCGACGCCGGCCGACAAGATTCCGGTCGACAAGGTGAAGCTCCCACCCGGGTTCCGGATCAGCGTGTGGGCCGACGGCATCCACAACGCCCGCAGCATGGCGTGGGGGAGCAAGGGCACGCTCTTCGTAGGCTCCCGTATCCCGGGGCAGGTCTACGCGGTGGTGGACAGGGGCGGCCGACGCGAGGTGAAGGTCATCGCCAAGGGGCTCACCCAGCCCAGTGGCGTGGCCTTCAAGGACGGCGCGCTCTACGTCGCCGAGATCCCCCGGCTCCTCAAGTACGAGGGGATCGAGGACCAGCTCGACAACCCGCCGGCCCCCAAGGTGGTGTACGAATACCCCAAGGACGCGCACCACAACTGGAGGCACCTGATCCTCGGGCCGGACGACAAGCTCTACTTCAACATGGGGGCGCCGTGCAACATCTGCATGCCGCCCGAGACCCACGCCAACATCTCGCGGGTCAACCCCGACGGCACCGGGTTCGAGTACGTCGCGCATGGCGTGCGCAACAGCGTCGGCGCCGACTTCCACCCCGTGACCAAGGAGCTCTACTTCACCACCCACGGGCGCGACTGGCTGGGTGACGACGTGCCGAACGACACGTTCCACCACGTGCCGCGACCCGGCTTGCACTTCGGGTTTCCCTTCTGCCACCAGGGCGACGTGCTCGACCCGGACTTCGGGCGCGGGCGCTCGTGCAGCGAGTTCGCGCCGCCGCTCCTGAAGCTCGGCCCGCACGTGGCCGCGATGGGGGTCCGGTTCTACACCGGCAACATGTTCCCCCCGGAGTACCGGAACCGCGCGTTCATCGCCCTGAAGGGCTCCTGGAACCGCACCCAGAAGAGCGGCTTCCGCGTCATGACCGTGACGCTTCAGCCCGGGCAGCCGCCCGGGTACGAAGTCTTTGCCGACGGGTTTCTCCAGGGCGAACAGTTCTGGGGTCGCCCCACCTACATCGAATGGATGCCCGACGGGTCGATGTTGCTGTCAGACGACTTCAACGGCGCCATCTACCGCATCACCTACCAGCGCTGAGCCCGTTCGGTTCGAGCGCGAACACCCCCGCCGCCGCCGGCGGGGGTGTTCCGTCTCTGGGCCGCGGAGGCCCGCGTTGAGCGTGCGTCGCGTGCTCGGCGCCGGGCTCCTGATCGGGGCGCTCGCGTCAGTCGCGGCGGCGCAGCCGCGAGTCACGGGCGACGTCGAGGCCGGGCGGCGAAAGGCCGAAGCCTGTGTCGCATGCCACGGCCCGAACGGCAACTCGACGCGGCCGGACGTCCCCTCCCTGGCCGGCCAGCCACCGCTGTACACCTACTACCAGCTCTTCCAGTTCCGGGAGGGGCGTCGCGTGGACCCGCAGATGTCGGCGTTCGCCGCAAACCTCTCCGACGCCGACATGCAGGACCTGGCCCTCTACTTGGCGACCGAGCGCCCGGTGCCGCCGCGCGACGCGAGCGACCCCGCGAAGGCGGAGGCCGGTCGTCGCGTCTCGGTCGCCCAGTACTGCGGGTCCTGCCACTTGCCCGACCTCAGCGGCCAGAACCACATCCCGCGCCTCACGGCGCTCTCCTACGACTACCTGGTCAGGCAACTCCGCGGCTACAAGGCGCAGACGCGCGCGGACTACGACGGTCACATGACGGTCGCGACCCAGCCCCTTACCGAGCAGGACATCGAGAACCTCGCCCACTACATCCTCCGCCTCGCCGCCGCCACCGGCCCCTGAGCCCGCGGGCGGAGGCGGCGTGGGTCGCGCGGGCCGGCGCGTGCTCCCCGGGCCCAGGCGGCGGGCGTCTTCGTGCTCACGAGCGTCCTCGCGCTCGGGGCCGCGCGCGGGTCCCCATCGGCTCGCCGGTGGTCAGCAGCAACGGGCCGCGGGACGCGATCGTGTGGGTGGCGGACCCGAACATGCCGCGACCCACTGGATCTGGGGTCCGAGTCCCTTCAACACGCCGCACGATTTCTCGGCGATCGCCTGGAGGTCCTGAGGGGATGCCTTACCCGCCCCCGGGAAGTTGCGCTCGATCACGAACTTCGGCATGGAACGACCTCCTTCGTGTTTGGGGTTGGCCGCCGTCACTGGCGGGGCAGCGAGGTCAGGCGCGGGTAGATGGTCAGGGTCTCCTCGACGGTCAGGCACCGGCGCCACCCGCGGCGGGCTCTTCGCCAACGCTCGTGGGCGCGGCGTTAGAAGCGGAATCGGAGGCCGCCGCGGATGAGCCGCGGCGTGCCCGTGGTGACCACGCCGTCGGTGGTCTTGGCGACCTCGACGGTGCGGTCGAAGAGGTTCTCGACGGCCAGGAAGAGCTCCGCCTGCTTGGTGATCGCCCGCCAGATCATCACGTCCACGACGAAGAAGTCGCCGAGCGTGAGCCGGTTCTCGTCGTCCTCGAACTGGTCCGACACCCACCGCCCCTGCACGGCCACGTTGACCAGGGCCGGGTTCGTGTACTGGACCCCCAGCGTGACCTGGTGCTCGGGGACCTGGGCGAGGCGCTTGCCTTCGAGACCGGGCTGGTTCGAGGCCTCGACGACCTCAGCGTCGCTGTAGAGGTAGCTGCCCCGGAGCTCCACCCCCGCGACCGGGCGGTAGGCGAGCTCCGCCTCCACGCCGCGGATCCGGGTGCGGTCGAGGTTCTGGCGCTGCCGGCACGTCGTCCCCGACGGGCAGTCGGGCAGCCGCCGGTCTTCGGGGAGCGTCACGTTCACGATCGGGTCCTCCACCTCGTTCCAGAAGCCCGTGACGCGGCCCGAGACCGTCCGCCCGAAGCGGTGCTCGATCCCGAGCTCGCCGCCGGTCAGCCGCTCGGGGTCGAGGTCGGGGTTGGCCGTCGTGACGTCGTTCCGCACCCGGAAGGGCCGGTAGAGCTCGTTGATCGTCGGCGTCCGGAAGGCCTGGTAGGCCGACGCCTTCGCGACGGTCTCGGGCGTCGGGTGGTAGAGGAGCGCGAGCCGCGGGCTCACCGCCCACTCCTCGCGGTCGGGGAACTGCTGCGACGCCGGCACGCCCGCGGGAGGGGGCGTGTCCCGGCGGAAACCGTCGAAGCTCCGCCAGTAGTCGACGCGCGCCCCGAGCACGAGCTCCCACTGCGACCCGAGCGCGACGATGTCCTGGCCGAAGACCCCGGCCAGGAGCTGCTCGCCACCCGCCACGCGGCGGCGGAGGAACTGCCCCGCCGCGAAGACGTCCTCGTCCGTCTCGCCGTCCACGGCGCGGACGTCCACCCCCATGGTCAGGTGCTGGGTGCCGAGGCGTCGGGCCCACTGGAGCGACCCCCCGACCGCGGTCGTGGGGACTTCCTGGGCGAGGGCGAGCGTCTCCGAGTTCCGGTCGGCCGCCTGGCTGGAGAACGTGCTCTCGAAGGTCTGGAGCTGCGTGAACACCGTCAGCCACCAGTCGCTGCCGTCGGGTGTCCGGAGGCGCCCGCCGACCGCCGCCTGGCCCGCCTCGGTCGAGTTGGTCTGGAGCGGCGTCCCGTTGCCGCGGTCCTCGGTGAAGTAGGACCCCGAGACGTAGAGGCTCGCGTCCGGGCTCAGGCGGTACTCGACCTTGCCGGTGAAGGTCCAGTGGGAGGAGTCCGCCTCGACGTCGATGGCGCCCCGCTGGGACTCCTGGACGACCTTGAACCCGTCCGTCTCGAAGAAGTTCCCCTCCAGGAGGACCCCGAAGGGGCCGCGCACGTCGCTCAGGAACAGGTCCAGCTTCGTCGTGTTGTGGCTGCCGTAGCTCCCCTCGAAGAGTAGCCGCCGGGGCTCGGGGGGGCGGCTCACGACGTTGACGACGCCGCCGAGCGCGTAGTTGCCCCAGAGGCTCGAGACGCCGCCGCGGACCACCTCGATCCGCTCGATGCCGAGGCGCGGGAGCTTGCTCCAGTAGACCCAGCCGCCGAACGGGTCGTTGATCGGGATCCCGTCCTGGAGGACGAGGGCCCGGCTCGCGCCGCTCGGCCCGATCCCGCGGAGCGAGACCCCCTGGGTTGTGGGGTGCGTGACCAGGCTCGAGGAGCGCCGGAAGAGGCTGAACCCGGGGATCTGGCGGAGGAGGTCGTCGACGGTCTGGGCCGCCGAGGCCTTGAAGTCTTCCTCGCCGAGGACCGTCACGCTCGCGGGGGCCTCGCCGAGCCGCTGCTCGACCCGGCTCGCGCTCACGACGACCGGCTCGAGCTGGGCCGGGGGCTCCGTCGTCGGCTGCTGGGCCCCGAGCGGTGTCGCCCGGCCGAGCGCGACGACGAGCGCGAGCGCGGCGAGGCGTCGCGTCACCTGGGCGCCGTCCGCTCGAGCTCCACCGGGAGTTCCACCGAACCGGCGCCCCCGCATCGCGGCTTACCCGCCCTCGCGGACCCAGCGGTACCCGCGCTGCTCCATGCACGCCCGATAGTGCGGGTAGCTGAAGTTCCGCTCGAGGATCCACTTGGTGCGCTGGCGCTCGAATCGAGGGACGTTCTCCCAGACCCAGGCGCGCTCGTCGCACTCCGAGCTGTCACGGCGGAGCTCGGCCTCGGTCGCGCCGGGCCGCTGCCACGAGCCCTTCGCGCACCCGGCCGCGAGGAGGAGCGCGATTCCGACCAGGGCCACTCGCCGCATGGCGCACAGAGTAGCAGCCTTCCCGGACCCCGTTCAACGGGGTGTCCCCTCCAGAGGCGCGCCACTCGAAGCCGCTGGACTCCCGGCCGGCGCACGCGCATGCTGGCGGACATGGAGAGGCGCCGACGGCCGGGGCTCCGCTGGGAGCCGCGCTGGGCCGTCCTGGGCGCGTCGTTCGTGACGCTGGTCCTGGTGCACACCCGTCTCGAACTTCATGGTCGTGACGCACCAGGTCGCGGCCGTCGTCGAGGCGGGGATCGAGCCGCGCTGGGCCGCCACCGCGTTCGGCCTCGTCGGCCTGCTCTCCGCGGTTGGCCGGGCGGCCTTCGGCGCCCTCTCCGACCGCTGGGGGCGCGTCCCGACGGCGCTCGCGAGCTACGCGGCGACCGCGGTGGGGACCCTGGCGCTCATGCTCGTGGCCCGAGACGCCCCGGCCTGGCTCCTCTGGGCCTACATCGTCCCATTCGGCCTCACGTTCGGCGCGCGCGGGCCGATCGTCGCGGCGCTGGCCGCCGACGTCTACCGCGGCCGCGTGTACGGGAGCGTGCTCGGGCTGATCACGTTCGGCAACCGGATCGGCTCCGCGGTCGGGCCCTGGCTCGGCGGGATCATCTACGACCTGACGGGCAGCTACAGCTATGCCTTCGCCACCGCGGTCGCGGCGATCAGCCTCGCCGCGATCGCGCTCGCGGCCGCGGGGCGCGGCGTGGCTGGGGACGGACGCTCGGCCGCGGGCTGACGGCGCCGCGGGCCGCGGTCACGGACGTCCGGCGCCGGGGATCAGGGGCCGAGCTTCGCGGCCAGGTGGAGGCAGACCCCTCGTCCCGGGGATGAGGGTCCCGTCGAGGTACTGGACTCCACGGGCCCGGTCGGACCCGCCACGGAGGCAGCCCCGAGTGGAGAGGCCGCGCGCCGCTTCTGGGTCGTCTGCCTTGGTTTTTTCGCTCTTCACCAGAATCTGTACGGCCCCCAGGCTGGAGGCGGGGGCTGAGATGAGACAGGGCATCGGCTCTGGACGTGGTACACCTCCTCTTGTGACTGGCGATCACCGGGAGGAGGGAGCC
>Ga0114945_10000178_pt1 | contig 38544 bp, 38 predicted proteins | sample OV2TP3_FD_87194 | JGI IMG/M metagenome (GOLD analysis project Ga0114945, IMG submission 87194) | Hot spring microbial communities from Beatty, Nevada to study Microbial Dark Matter (Phase II) - OV2 TP3 | ecosystem: Environmental > Aquatic > Thermal springs > Hot (42-90C) | place: USA: Beatty... | reverse complement strand
GTAGACAAAGACCGCCAGCGCGCACCCGAGCGGAACCGTGTGCACGGCCGTGGGCGAAATGAAAGCCGGAATCAAGCTGATGGCGTTGCAAGCCAAGACAAACAATCCCACGGTGCCGGCGATGGCCAGGTGCTGCCGCCCGTGGTGGCCGACGATGCTGTCCAGCAGGTCGTAGATGCCCACGCGGAAATTGTTGGAGAGCGACTGCTCAAAGCAGAGCTGCAAGGCGCCCGGGTTGTCCGCCGACAAGCGCCCGCGGAACCAGAGCACGAAGACAACCAACAGCAGCGCAATCAAAACCTGCGTGGCGATGTGGTCGGGAATCGGCTGCGCCGGGTCGTGCGGGTGATACCCGAGCGCCTCCAGCAGCGGCAGCAACAGCGGCCCCAGCAGCCGGTTGACCAGCTCGCCAAAGGGTGAGAGGTGGTGCTCCATCGCTATCGGCGCGCCCCCCGCGCAATCTCGTAGACGCCTTCGACCAGAACCCCGACCACCAGGAGAAACAGGCCGGCGAAAACGCCCGCCGCCGGCAGCAGCGAGCGCGAGAAGATAACATAGAGCACAGCGGCAAGCAAGACGAGCGGCAGCAGCAGCTTCACCGTGGTGCCGCGCGGGAGCTTGGCCCGCTGCGCCCGCAGCAGCGCATCCACGATTGCAACGATCCAGCGGTAGTTTGCGTAGGCCAGCAAACCGCCAAATCCGAACGCCAGGCTCATCGTCGCGTCCCAGCGCCAGGCCACCAGCGCCGCGCCGAGGGGAACGGACAGCAAAATGATTCGGCCGACGCGGCGCTCTGCCCCGGCCAAGAAAGCGCGCTCAGCGGGCGGCACTTCACTCAATGGCGGTTCAACCTCTTGAGCTCACGAAAAAGCTCCAGCAGCGCGGCCAAAAAACCCAGACCCAATCCCAGAATGGAGAATAGCGGCGATGTGCCCAGCTTGCCGTCCACCCACCAGCCGGCGCCAGAGCCGATCAACCACCCGGCGGGAAAAGTGAAAGCGACGGTGAGGACGAACCCCAACTGCCGCCAGGGATTGCGTCCTTTCTCCTCCGGTGCCATGACCCGAGCGTCAGCGGAAGGGGCGGATGGAGAATTGCGCGAGCTGGATGAGCGGCTCGGGATAGAGGCCGGGCAGGACGGTGAGGACGAAGGTTATAACGAAGGCAGCCACCAGGGCCGGCGAGAGGCTCATGCGGCCCGGCTCGCGCGCGTCCTGCAGGAACATGACCACGACGATGCGGAAGTAGTAGTAGAGCGCCACCACCACATACAGCGCCGCAAAAACCGCCAGGGTGTAGTGCCGGGTCTCGATGAGCGACAGGAAGATGAACCACTTGCCGTAGAAGCCGATGAGGGGAGGAATGCCGGTCAGCGACAGCAGAAAGATGAGCATCAAAACCGCGGCGGTGGGGTTCTTGAAGATGAGCCCGCGCATATCGTCGAGCTGGTCGCCCACCAGGTCGCTGCGGCGCATTCCGGTGACCACCGCAAAAGCGCCCAGGGTCATGGCGGCGTACGCGAAAACGTAAACGGAGATGCCCATCTTGCCGGTTTCGTTCCCCGCCACCAGGCCGAGCAGAATGTAGCCTACGTGGCCGATAGAGGAGTAGGCCAGAAGGCGTTTGACGTTGGTCTGCCCCAGCGCCGCCAGGTTGCCCACCGTCATGGTCGCCACCGCCACCACCGACAGCAGCACCATCCAGTGCTCGCGCAGCGGCGACAGGCTGGTCAGGAACAGCCGCAGCACCAGCGCGAACGAAGCGGCCTTCGATCCCACGGAAATGAAGGCGGTGATGGGGGTGGGCGCGCCTTCATAAGCGTCGGGCGCCCACTGGTGGAACGGCACGGCGGCGACCTTGAAGAACAGGCCCGCGGCCACGGCCACCATGGCGAGGAACACGATGGGGTCGTCGAGCCCGCGCGCGCGCACGGCGAGGGTAATGCGGTTGATGTTGGTCGTGCCGCTGATGCCGTACAGGAGCGAGAATCCGTAGGCCAGGATGCCGGTGGAGAACGCGCCCAGGAGAAAATACTTGATGGCCGCCTCGGTGGAGCGGCGGTCGCGCCGCAGGAAGCCCGTGAGGAGGTAGAAGCAGACCGCCATCAGCTCCAAGCCGATGAACAGAGTGATGAGGTCCTGCCCGCTGGCCAGGAACATCATCCCCACGGTGGCGAACAGCACCAGGGAGTAGTACTCGCCTTCGTGTTCCTGCTCCAGCTCCAGGTAGCGAACCGACATAAGGACGACCACAGCCGCAGCCAGGAGAAACACGAAACTGAAAAAGACGAAGAACGAGTCGGCGGCGATGAGTCCGCCGAAGGCGGGCCTGACGGTGTCCCGCAGTTGGTAGACCGCGAAGCCGCTGAAGAGTATGCCCAGCAGCGCCGTAACGGCATTCATGTACTTGTGCCGCTGCTCGAGGAGAAAGTCCATCAGCAGGATGCCGCAGGCGAAAACGGTGAGCTGCACTTGGGGCAGAATGGCTGACAAATCTTCGCGCTGGAAAAACTCGGGCCACATCAGCGGGCGGCAGCCTCCTCAACCGGAACCGCGACCGGGACGGATGGGACTTCCGCCGACACCGGAGCGGCCTGCGCGCTCACGCGCTGCACCAGCGCCTGGATGGACGGGCGCATGACGTCGAAGTAAGGCTTGGGGTAGATGCCGATCCAGAAACAGAGGACGACCAGCGGAATCAGCGTCACCGCCTCGCGGAAGTTAAGGTCGGCCAGGCCCTGGTTCTTGGGGTTGGTGACCTCACCGAACATCGTGCGCTGGTAGAGCCAGAGGAGGTAGGCGGCGGCGAGGACGATCCCCAGCGCCGACAGAATCGCCCAGGTCTTGTTCACATCCCAGACGCCGACCAAAATGACGAACTCGCCCACGAAGCCGTTGAGCAGCGGCATGCCCAGCGAGGCCAGGCTGATGATGAGGTAAATGGCGGCGAACATCGGCATGGGGGTGGAGAGGCCGCCGAACTCGGCGATCTCGCGGGTGTGGCGGCGCTCGTAGAGCAGGCCGACGAGAAGGAACAGCGCCCCGGTGGATAGTCCGTGGTTGATCTGCTGCAGCAGGCTGCCTTCCAGCCCCACCTGGTTGAGCGCGAAAATGCCGATGGTGACGAAGCCCATGTGCGAGACCGAGGAGTAGGCGATGAGCTTCTTCATGTCCTTCTGCATCAGGCAGACCAGCGCGCCGTAGAGGATGGCGATGATGGAGAGTCCGACGACATAAGGCACCGCCTCGCGCGCCGCGTCAGGGAACATCGGCAGCGAGAAGCGCATGAAGCCGTAGCTGCCCATCTTCAGCAGCACGCCCGCCAGGATGACCGAGCCGGCGGTGGGCGCTTCGGTGTGCGCGTCCGGCAGCCAGGTGTGGAACGGCACCATGGGTACCTTAATGGCGAAGCTGACAAAGAAGGCCCAGAAAATCCAGAACTGCCAGTCGGCCGGGAGGGCGCGTCCGAACTCGAGGTACACGGGGACGCTGAAGGTGTAGGCCTCGGTGACGGTGTGGCCGGCGATACCCAGTGCCGGGCACTCCATCCCGGCGAAGTGCAGATCGGCGTGGTAGAAGTAGACCGCCAGGATGCCGAGCAGCATCAGCACCGAGCCGAGCAAGGTGTAGAGGAAGAACTTGATGGCGGCGTAGAGGCGCCGCTCGTGGCCCCAGATGCCGATGATGAAGTACATCGGCACCAGCATCACCTCCCAGAAGACGTAGAAGAGGAAGAGGTCGAGCGCCATGAAGACGCCCAGCATGCCGGCCTGGAGGAAGAGGAACATCACGTAGTATTCCTTCACCCGCTCCTGGATGAAGGACCAGGAAGACAGCGACGCGATGACGCCGAGCAGTGTCGTCAGCATCACCAGCAGGAAGCTGATGCCGTCGATGCCAATCCGGTACTGCACGCCCAGCGACGGGATCCAGTCCGCGGTGATTACGAACTGGAAGTCGCTGGTGCCCTTGTTGAACCAGAGCACCAGCGGCAGCGAAACCACGAAGCCCAGCAGGAAAAAGAGGTTGGCCAGCCAGCGGATGGCGTCCTTCATCGTGCCCGGGATGAAGAGCAGGATGATCCCGCCCACCAGCGGCGTGAACAAGACCCAGTTCAAAACGTTGTCCGGCGTAGGCAGCACCGTGTCACCTCATCAAGAGCTGAAGAATAGCGACCAATAGCGTTGCACGTAGTACAGCATCAGCAGCACCACGCCGGCGGCCATCCAGAGGGCGTAGCGCTGCACCAGACCAGTCTGGAGGGCGCGCGCGGGCAGGTTCAAGACCCACACCAGCCAGCCGAGCAGGTTGACCGAGCCGTCCACGATCCAGGTGTCCCACCAAATGGTGAGGCGGGAGACCAGCCGCGTCAGCCAGGCGGAGCCGTCCACGCCCACGCCGTCAACGACGTGCGCATCAAATGCGGCGAAGGCAGTGCCCATCCCCTTGCCCAGTACAGGCCCCTCGACGAACACGCGGCTGTAGATTTCGTCCACGTAGTATTTGTTGTAGACCAGCTTGTAGAGTCCGGCGAAGCGGCTGGCCAGCCTCTCGGGGAGCTCGAGCCGCTTGAGATAGAATGTGTAGGCCAGCCAGATGCCGGCGCCGGCGACGGCGAGCGAGAGGACCATCAGCCCATACTCGGTGGCGTGGGAGTGTTCGACGGCGGCGGCCTCGCCGCGCCCCCTCATGACGGGCTCAAGCCAGTGCTCGAACCAGTTCCCGCCCCCGAGCGCCGCCGGCCAGCCAATCCACCCGCCGACTGCGGACCCAACCGCCAGCGCCATAAGCGGCACCGTCATCGAGCGCGGGGCTTCGTGGATGTGGTGCTCGACGTCGTGGGGCACGCGCGACTGGCCGAAGAAAGTGAGAAACACGAGGCGGAACATGTAGAAAGCCGTCATCAAGGCGGTAATCAGGCCGACGGCCCAGAGCACTTTGAAAAATGGGTCGGCTTCCGCCGAAAAAGTCTTCCAGAGAATCTCGTCCTTGCTGAAGAAGCCGGCCAGCGGAAAGATTCCGGCGATGGCGATGGCGCCGGTGGCGAAGGTCTTGCCGGTAATGGGCAGCTTCGACCACAGGCCGCCCATCTTGCGGATGTCCTGCTCGCCGGAGAGGGCGTGGATGACGGCGCCGGAGCCGAGGAAGAGCAGCGCCTTGAAGAAGGCATGGGTGTAGAGGTGGAAGACGCCGGCAGCGAACGCGCCCACGCCGCAGGCGAGGAACATGTAGCCGAGCTGGCTGATGGTGGAGTAAGCCAGCACGCGCTTGATGTCGTTCTGCACCAGGCCCATCGACGCGGCGTAGATGGCGGTGACGGCGCCGACGGTGGCGACGACCTCGAGACTCAGCGGCGCCAACTGGTAGAGCCCGTTGGCGCGCGAGACCATGTAGACGCCGGCGGTCACCATGGTGGCGGCGTGGATGAGCGCGCTGACCGGCGTGGGACCTTCCATGGCGTCGGGCAGCCAGACGTAGAGCGGAATCTGGGCCGACTTGCCGGTGGCACCGACAAAGAGCAGCAGAGTGATGGCGACGATAGTCGGGTCGCCCATGCTGAAGTTGCTCAACCCCGCGTTTACGGCCGTGAAGTTGAGCGTGCCAAAGGTGGTAATGATGAGAAACATCCCGATGAGGAAGCCGGCGTCGCCGACGCGGTTGACGATGAAGGCCTTGTTGGCGGCGTCGCTGGCGCTCTTCTTCTTGAACCAGAAGCCGATGAGCAGGTAGGAGCAGAGGCCCACGCCCTCCCAGCCGACGAAGAGCATCAGGAAGCTGTTGGCCAGCACCAGGGTAAGCATCATGAACATGAAGAGGTTGAGGTAGCCGAAGTAGCGGTAGTAGCCGCCCTCGTGGGCCATGTAACCGATGGAGTAAACATGGATGAGGAAGCCCACGCCGGTGACCACCAGGATCATCACCGTGGAAAGCGGATCGACCAAAAAGCCCCAATTAACTTCGAACTGCGCCCAGCCGCCGGCTTCAGTCAGAATCGGCACCGAAGGAATCCAGGTGAAGAAGGTCTTCTCGAACACTCTCTCGGGTCCCGGCGCTCGGCCCAGCATCTCGACGAAGATGCCCAGCGAAGTCAGGAAGGCCAGGCCAACGCTGCCACAGCAAAGGGCGCTCACCACCGGCTTCGGCAGGCGGCGGCCGATGAGCAGCATCAGCAGCGCGCTGGCCGCGGGCAGCAGCGGCACCAGCCAAACGGCGTCGAGGAAGCTCTGCGGCATCGTCATCCCTTCAACAGGTCAATCTCATCCGCGTTGACGGTCTCGCGCGTGCGGAAGAGAGCAATCAGGATTCCCAGGCCGACGGCGGCCTCGGCAGCGGCCACCGTAATCACGAAGATGGCGAAAATCTGCCCCGTCACATCCGAGAGTTGGCGAGAGAAAGCAATCAAGTTCAGGTTGACGGCGTTCAGGATGAGCTCGATGGACATCAGGATGATGAGCACGTTGCGGCGGGTGAGCACGCCGACGACGCCGATGGTGAAGAGCGCCGCGCTCAGCATCAGATAGTGCGTGGTCGGGACCATCCGTCGCTATCTCCGCTTGGCCATGAGCACCGCTCCCACCATCGCCACCAGCAGCAGCACGGAGGCAATCTCAAACGGGAGAAGGTAATTCTGGAACAGGGTGACGCCGATGAGCTCGGTGTTGGGCTGGAGAGCCGTGGGCGGAGCCAGGGGCAGTGTCGGCGTTCCGCGGCCCCAGTAGAGGGCCGCCACCAGCTCGCCCAGCAGCACCAGCGCCGCCAGGCCGGCGATGTGCCACTGGCGGTTGAAGGGCGCCTGCCGCGCCACGACATCCAGGTTGACCAGCATGATGACGAAGAGAAAGAGCACCATGATGCCGCCGATGTAGAGGATGATCTGCACGGCGGCCAGGAACTCGGCCTGGAGCTGGACGTAGAGCAGCGCCAGCGACAGCAGGGTGATGATGAGGAAGATGACGCTGTGGACAGGGTTGCGCCGCGTAATGACAAAGATGGCGGAGATGACCGTCAGCGCCGCCAGCACGTAGAAGTTGAAGAGGTAGAACACCGCTAGCTCCCCCGCCTCGTTACGGTGGGCTCGGGCGCTTCGGTCTGGCCCGAGAGCAGCAGCGCCACCAGCAGCGTCAGCAGCGTGCCGATCCACAGCGAACCGGCGAAGCTCCAGCCCAAGCTGCGCCACAGCACCAGGCCGACGCCGCAGAAGATGGTGTTGGCGATGGCGACGGGAATCATGTAGTGCCAGCCCAGACGCATCAACTGGTCGAAGCGGTAGCGCGGGAAGGTGCCGCGGAACCAGATGAAGCCGTAGAGAAAGGCACAAACCTTCACCAGAAACCAAAACACGCCTTGGACGGCGTCGACCACGGGCGGCACGGCCACGAAAACCAGCGCCAGCACCGCCGCGCCGCCACCGAGGCCGAGCAACATCAGCCGTTGCCAGCGCCACTCGGGCGCACGCGGCATCTTGCGCTCGTGGGCGACGCACCAGTACGTGCAGAAGGCAAACAAGGCCACCGGCGCGTACTTCAGGAAATCCAGCCAGCCCACGCTCTGGAACGGCCGCGTCCAGCCGCCGAGGAACAGGGTCACGGCGATGGAGCTGACCAGAATCATGGCGGCGTATTCGCCCAGGAAATAGAGGGAGAAGCGGAAGCCGCTGTACTCGGTGTGGAAGCCGGCCACGAGCTCCGACTCGGCTTCCGGCAGGTCAAAGGGGTTGCGGTTGGTCTCGGCAATGGCGGCCACGAAGAGAATGAAAAACGCCACCGGCTGCACGAAGACGAACCAGACACCGTGGGTGATCTGGGCCTTGACAATCCCGCTCATGCTCAGCGTGCCGGAGAGCAGCAGGGCGCTGACGATGGCGAAGCCGAGCGCCACTTCGTAGCTCACCAGCTGCGCGGCGGAGCGCAGTGCGCCCAGCAGCGGGTAGTGGCTGTTGGAGGACCAGCCGCCCAGGATGATGCCGTAGATGCCGAGCGAGGAGATGCCGATGACGAACAGCAGGCCGACGTTCACGTCGGTGACGATGAAGTTGTCGGCGAACGGAATCAGCGCGAAGCCGGTAAAGGCGGCCATGACGCTGATGACCGGCGCCAGCCAGAAGATGAAGCTGTCGGCGCCGCGCGGGATGATGTCTTCCTTGAGCAGCAGCTTCAGGCCGTCGGCGATGGGTTGCAGAAGGCCGTGCGGGCCGACGCGCATGGGCCCGAGGCGCACCTGGATGTGGGCCAGGATTTTCCGCTCGGCGTAGACGATGTAGGCCACGATGAGCGAGAGGCCGAGGAAGACGACGCCGATCTGGAGCAACGGAAGAATGAACGGCTCGAGGACGTCGGGGAGGTAGGGAGCGAGGATGTCGAACGGGTTCGTCATCTTCGCTAGCGGTCGACCTCTCCCAGAACGATGTCAATGGTGCCGATGATGGCCACCACGTCGGCGACCAGGTGGCCCTGCACCATGCGGTCAAGCGCCTGCAGGTTGATGAACGAGGGCGGGCGGATGCGCAGGCGGTAAGGCTGTGTGGTGCCGTCGCTGACGATGTAGTAGCCCAGCTCGCCCTTGGGCGCTTCGATGGAGTGGTAGACCTCGCCGGGGGGCGGCTTGATGACCTTGCCCACGCGCGCCAGGATGGGACCATCGGGAATCGACTCCACCGCCTGCAACAGGATGCGGCGGGACTGGCGCATCTCTTCCAGCCGCACCAGGTAGCGGTCGTAGGTGTCGCCGCGTTGGCCGATGGGGATGTCGAACTGGAACTGGTCGTAGGCGGCGTAGGGCATGGCCTTGCGAATGTCCCAGCGCACGCCGGAGCCGCGCAAGATCGGTCCGGTGACCCCCATGGCGACGGCGTGCTCGGCGGTGATGACGCCGATGTCGCGCGTGCGCTCGACCCAGATGCGGTTCGAGGTGAGCAACTCCTCGTATTCGTCGATGCGCTTGTCGAAGTCTTTGCAGAAGACCCTGACCTCGTCCTCGAAGCCGCCGTAGGTCTCGTACTGCAGGCCGCCGATGCGGAAGGCGTGGGTGGTGAGGCGCGCGCCGCAGTACTTCTCGAAGATTTTCAGAATCTCTTCCCGCTCGCGGAAGGTGTAGAAGAGCGGGGTGATGGCGCCGATGTCGAGCGCGTGGGTGCCGAGCCAGAGCAGGTGGCTGGCGATGCGCTGCAGCTCGGTGAGGATCGTGCGCACCCAGCGGGCGCGCGGCGGGGCTTCGGCGCCGAGAAGTTTTTCCACCGCTTCGCAGTAGCCCAGACCGTTGGAGACGGCGGCGACGTAATCGGTACGGTCCACGTAGGGCGCGAACTGCGGGTAGGTGCGGTTCTCGCCGATTTTCTCCACGCCGCGGTGGAGGTAGCCGATGATGCACTCGGAGCTGGCGACCTTCTCGCCATCGAGCTTCAGCTTCACGCGAAGCACGCCGTGGGTCGAGGGGTGCTGCGGCCCCATGTTGAGGATGATCTCGTCGGCCCCGAGGACGGTGGTTTCGACGCCGAATTGAGAGCTGTTGTTCGCCGCCATCGCTATTGCCCGCTCTCGATGCCGATGTTTTCGCGAATCCAGTCGGTGTCCTGCTTCAGGATGTCGTAGTCCTTGCGCAACGGGTAGCCCTTCCACTCGTCCGGCAGGAGGATGCGCTTGAGGTTCGGGTGGCCTTCGAAGCGAATGCCGAACATGTCGTAGCACTCGCGCTCCAGCCAGTTGGCGGCGGGCCAGACGCCGGTGACGGACGCGCAGGTGTCGCCGACGGTGGCCTTCAGGCGCAGGCGCTGGTTGTGGGGGAAGGAGTAGAGATTCAGGATGACGTCGAAGCGGGGCTGGCGGTCGAACCAGTCCACGGCGGTCAGGTCGGCGAGGAAGTCGAACTTCTCCTCGGTCTTCAGGTATTCGCAGACTTCGAGCAGGCGCTCGCGGACGACGACGATGGCCTGCTTGCGGTCGAGGGTGGCGTCGCCGAGGGCGGTGCCGAAGCGGGCGCGCAGGCGGCGCACCAATTCGTTGTCGAGCGGCTCGGGGCCGACGGACGGTTTGGCCGGGGCCGCCGGCTTCGGGGGCGGCGCAACTTTCTTTTCTTCCACAGCCGGCTTGGGCGCTTCGCCCGCGGCGGGCGGCTGCGGCTGAGCTTCGTCCTTTTTCTGCTCGTCTGCCATTTGTTCAGAAACTCGAGAACGGATCTTCTACAGCCGCGCTACACCCAGTCGAGCGCGCCCTTCTTGTAGAGCCAGAAGTAGCCGAGAAGGAGGATGCCGAGGAAGATGAGCATCTCGACCAGGCCGAACAGCCCCAGCACGTCGTACTTGACCGCCCAGGGGAACAGGAAAATGACTTCCACGTCGAAGATGACGAAGAGAATGGCAATAATGTAGAAGCGGACGCCGAAGCGGCCGCGGGCGTCGCCTTCGGGGTCGATGCCGCACTCGTAGGGGTTGAGCTTGTAGCCAATGTCGCGGGGGTCGGGGCGCACCAGCTTGGCGATCCAGAGAGTCACCGCCGGCACAAGAAAGGCCAGCGCGCCGAAAATCAGGATGGGAATGTAGTTCTCCGGCATCGGCTCAAGAGCAAACGAAACTATCAAACGGAGAGGCTTTTGCCAAGAGCTTACTCGGGGACATTGCTTTCCGAGTCAGGCGGCGCGGAAGGGGTCTCCGCGGGCTCGGGCTCAGCGGAAGCCGCCGGCTCGGGCTCCGCCGGTTCCGGCGCGGGCGCAGCGGCGGAGGGCGGCTCGGCGGCCGCGGCCGGACCGTGGCTCTCCTCGCCGCGCACCACGTCAATGGCGTGGGGCAGCAGGTCGAGGATGGCGCGCAGGGAGTCTTGGGCGCCCTCGGGCGAGCCGGGGAGGTTGATGAGCAGGACTTTGCCCTTGACGCCGACTACGGCGCGCGAGAGTGCCGCCAGCGGAGTCTTCTTCAGGCCCTCGCGGCGCATCAAGTCGGCGAGGCCGGGGACGGAGCGCTCCATCACCGAGGTGGTGGCTTCGGGAGTGCGGTCGCGCGGGCCGATGCCGGTGCCGCCGGTGGTGAAGACGGCGTCGGTCTCGACATCGGAGGTGAGAGCGCCGAGGCGTTCCCGCAGCAAACTGAAGTCGTCGGGCAGAAGCTCGGTGGACTTGATGGTCCAGCCGGCGGATTCCAGCACGCGGACCACGGCGGGGCCGGAGAGGTCTTCGCGGGTACCGCCGGCAACCGAGTCGCTGACGGTGACGATGGCGGCGCGGTAGGAGCGGGCCATCAGGCTTCCGCCCCCTTGCGGGCTTCGTCCATCAGCCGCAACCCCTCCATGAGCAGGCCCTGGGTGGAGCGGGAGATGGTGCGGTCGGGCGACTTGCCGCTGAAGTCGATTTCAAAGGCGCCGTCGGCCCATTCGACGATTTTGTAGACCGCCTCCTCGCCCTTCACCGCGCCCATGGCGGCGTCGTAGACCTGGCCGTTCTCGAGGTAGATCTGGCACTTCTCGTGGCCGCGGGAAAGGGTGAGCGAGCAGGTCTTCTGCCCCATCTCCAGCGACTGGAAGAGGTCGATGACATTCATCTCCTCCAAGCGCCCGTCGATGACGCCGGGGCGGCGGGCGGTGGCCTGGAGCTTCTCCAGGTGCATACGGTCAGTGACCTTCTTGGCGCGGGCGACCACCTCGCGGACGAAGAAGGGCTTGGCGATGTAGTCTTCGACGCCGTCGGCGTACTGGCGCAGCCGCTCTTCGATATCGCCCTTGCTGGCGAGGAAGATCAAGGGAATCTTCCTGGTCTCTTCGCGGGCGCGGAGTTTTTCGTAGAGCGCCAGGCCGCTCAGACCCGGCATCTGGTAGTCGGTGATGATGAGGTCGGGGCGCTCCTCGATGGCCTTGAGCAGGGCGTCGGCGCCGTCGGTGGCGGTCAGCACCGTGCCGCAGGCCTGCATGCCGTCCTGAAGCAACTTAAGCACCGCGGGGTTGTCCTCCGCCACCAGGATTTTGATAACCGCTTTGGCTGCCATTGCCCTGTCCGCTCAGGAGCGTTTGCGGCGCCAAGCGCCGCTCTTGCCGCCGGACTTCTCCAGCAGATAGATGTCCCGCACTTCGATGCCGCGGTCGAGAGCCTTGCACATGTCGTACACCGTCAGGGCCCCGACGGCAACCGCGGTCAGGGCTTCCATCTCGACCCCGGTGGGCCCCGTGGAACGCACGGTCGAGGTGAGGCGGACCCCATTCTTGCCCAACTCGGCGGCAACGTCAACAAAACTGAGGGCCAGCGGGTGGCAGAGTGGGATGAGCTCGTGGGTGCGCTTGGCGGCGGCGATGCCGGCGATGCGGGCGATTTCGAGCGGGTCGCCTTTGGGGAGCTTCTGGCGGCGGAGCTGGCGCACCACCGAGGGCTTCATGCGCACCAGAGCCTGGGCTCGGGCCTGGCGCACGGTGGCCGCTTTCGCAGACACGTCCACCATACGAACGCGGCCGCGCTTGTCATAATGGCTCAGCCTTCTCGCCATAGTCCCTCAACCGCGCCGCGGCAGCACGTCCACCCAGGCACCGGCAACGAGCTCGCTGACGTTGTCCGGAACCACCAGGGTGCAGTTGGCGTGAGCCAGGGCCACCACGTCGCCCGAGCCGTGCCAGGGCAGGGCGCGCACGGTTACTTTGCTCCCCTGCCCTTCGAGCCGCGCCGGAAGAAACAGCGTGAGCTTGGTTTTTTGCGGCACCGCCTCCGCCAGGCGCGCCTTCAGGAACTGCAACGGAGGCGCGGGCGCACCGCCGAGCAACGCCAGCGCCGGAGCGACGAACAGCTCGAAGGTTACCATAGTCGAAACCGGGTTCCCGGGCAGGCCGAAGACGAACTTCCCCTGACAGGAAGCGAAGACGGCGGGGCGGCCGGGGCGGATGGCCACAGCGTCAAAGTGGAACTCGGCGCCGAGCTGTCGCAGGACGACTTCAACCAAGTCGTACTTGCCGGCCGAGACGCCCCCGGTGAGGACGAGCAGGTCTTCTTCCAGCCCGCGGCGGATGAAGCGCTCGAGCTCGCCGAGCTCGTCGCGGGCGTTGCCCAGCACCACCGCTTCCCCGCCCCACTGCACGACTTGAGCCGCCATGGAGTAGGCATTGGAGTTGCGGATCTGGTTGGGACCGGGCGTTAAGCCGACGGCGACGACCTCATCGCCGGTGGAGAGCACCGCCACGCGCGGGCGGCGGTAGACCTGAACTGTGCTCTTGCCCACCTGGCCCAGCAAACTCATCTCGACGTAGCCGATGCGCGCCCCGGGCTTCAGCAAAACGGCACCGCCGGCCGCCTCACTTCCCCGCGGAACAACGTTAGCGCCGACGATGAGACTCTTCCTGACCGTAACCTGGTCGCCTTTGAGTTCGGTGTCTTCAACCATCACCACGGCGTCGGCGCCGGACGGAACCGGCGCGCCGGTCATGATCTGCACGCATTCGCCAGCACCGACCGAGCCGGGGAAGGCTTCGCCGGCCTTCACTTCGCCGAGGCGCTTGAGAGTGGCGGGAACCTTTGAGATATCGGCGGCGCGCACGGCATAGCCATCGCGGGTGGAGCGAGGGAAGGGCGGGTAGTCGCGGTCGGCGGTGACTTCTTCCCCCAGGACGCGGCCGAGTGCACCGGCCAGGTCCGCCACCTCCGCCGGCGGCGGGTTAAGGCCGGCGGAGACGGCGGCGATGACTTTCTCGCGGGCTTGCTGGTACGAAAGCATCATTAAGTAGAGGCTGGTCACCGCTTTGCCGCGGCCACGCTCACGACTGGTTTAGCAACGCCTTGACCTCGCGGCGCAACACCGGGAGGCTTGTCTCCACCACGTCCCACACCAACCGATCGTCCACGTCCGCATAACCGTGAATCAGGATATTGCGGAAGGCTATGATCCGGCGATGGTGGGTGATGCGGGAGGCCAGAGTCTCCTCGAGCCGGACAAGCCGCACGAGCGCTTCGCCGATAATCTCAAATTGACGCTCCACAGCGGCGCGCAACATCGCCTGGCCTCGATAATCCTCCAGCCTCTTTCCGGCCGTGAACTCCGCAATCCGTTCCACCGCCTGCTGGATGTCATAGAGATACTTCTTGGCTTCAAGCTGCATAGAGCAGTGTTCTGGTTCGCTCGACCGATTGCAGGAAGAAGGGATTGCGAATGGCCGACGGGACGACCAGGTCGACCGGCCGTCCGTACAAGGCTTCCAGTGATTCCAGCAAGCCGAAATAGGCGTCGGCATAGCCGCCGCGCGGAAGAGATTGAAACTCGACCAAGAAATCGAGGTCGCCTTCGTCGTTGCCCGCCAGACCCGTTGCCGAGGAGCCGAACACTTCCAAGCGGCGCACCCCATAGGAGCGGCAGAGCGCCTCCAGTTGCGCCCGACGTTGCTCGAAGAGGTTATTCATCGGCCTGTCTCCTCCTCACAGGATAACCCAGAGAGGCAGGTTTTTGGCGGTCTGGATGAACACGGTCCCAAGCCGAGCTAGGGAGCCAGGAGCGACGCCAACCGCGAGTCGGGCAGCAGGATGGTCTCCTCGCGGCCGGGGCCGGTGGAAATCATCCCGACTTCGACCCCGACGGAATCGGAGAGGAACCTCAGGTAGTCGCGGGCGCGTGGCGGCAGCTCAGTGGCGTCGCGCAGACCGCGCGTGGCTGCTTGCCAGCCAGGAACCGTTTTGTACACGGGCTCGACGGCCTCAAAAACCTCCGCTTCGGCCGGCATGCCCTTGTAGGGGCTGCCCTTGTAGCGGTAGCCGACGCCGACGGGAATCTCAGCCAGATGGTCGAGGACGTCGAGCTTGGTAACCACAAACGATGTGATGCCATTGATGAGAGCGCTGTAGCGCAGGACTTCGAGGTCGAGCCAGCCGCAGCGGCGCGGGCGGCCGGTGACGGCGCCGTACTCGTTGCCGCGCTCGCGGAGGGCATCGGCGGCGGGGCCGGTGGCTTCGGTAGCGAAGGGGCCGCTGCCGACCCGAGTGGTATAAGCCTTGGTGACGCCCAGCACGCCGCGGACGGCGGTGGGCGGGATGCCGAGGCCGATGCAGGCGCCGCCGGCGGTGGAGCTGGAGGAGGTGACAAAGGGATAGGTGCCGTGGTCGACGTCGAGCATGGTTCCCTGCGCGCCTTCGCAGAGGGTGCGCTTGCCGGAGCGGCGCGCTTCCGCCAGCAGCAATGGCACGTCCGTGATATACGGGCGCAGGCGATCGGCGTACCCGATGTACTGCTCGATCACGGGCGAGAAATCGAGGTCGTCCTTGTGATAGAGGGCCCGCGCCAGCGTGGTCTTGAGCTTGACCAGCGAACCCAGCTTCTCGCGCAGCGTGCCGGTGTCGAGCAGATCGCAGGCGCGCAGGCCGCGCCGCCCCATCTTGTCCTCATAGGTGGGTCCGATGCCGCGGGCGGTGGTGCCAATCTTGAGCGGGCCGAGGGCGGCTTCAGCGGCTTTTTCCAACTCGCGGTGATACGGGAAAATGAGATGGGTGCGGTTGGAGATGAAGAGGCGCCCCTCGGTGTGGACGCCGCTTTTCTCCAGATGAGCCAGCTCGTCGAGCAGCGCCGCGGGGTCAAGGACGACGCCGGAGCCGATGACCGCCCAACGTCCTTCGCGCAGGATGCCGCTGGGGATGAGCTGAAGGATGAACTTGCGGCCGTCGACAACGACCGTGTGGCCGGCATTGTGGCCGCCCTGGTAGCGGGCGATGATGTCAAAGTGGGCGGCCAGGTAGTCGACGACCTTGCCCTTGCCTTCGTCGCCCCACTGGGCGCCCACCACCACGACGGTGCTCACGGTTCTCCCCAGGCGCAGAAGCTGGTTTCCAGTGTTGTGTTGCTATGAGGCCGCCGCCAGCCTGGCGTTTGCAGCCCGCTTATGATAGGCGCGGCTTCAAAGCCGCGCAAGCGGAACGAGAGCTGCGCAGTGTCCTGGTTTGAATGCCGCTACTGTTTGATTCATCCTCTGTTCAGCCCCGTGGCTCCCGCCACGGGGCTGAACAGATTAGGACACTGCCCTCCGGAGGGAGGCCCGTCGGGGGCCAAAGCCCATTCTCTTTGGCAGCTATCCGGCCGGGCTGAAGCCCGGCCCTGACAAGGCAACAGCACACCCGGGACAGCCGTGCGGTCAGCCGAGGTGCTTTTCGAGCATGCGCTCGATGTTGGTGCGGGGGAGGTTGCCGACGAGCTGCTCGGCCACCCGACCGTCCTTGAAGAGCAGCAGGGTGGGAATGGACTGGACGCGGTAGCTGGGGGGCACCTGGGGGTTGTCGTCGACGTTCATCTTGGCGACGCGGACCTTGCCGCTGTAGTCGCGGGCGATGGCCTCGATGGTGGGGGCGAGCATGCGGCAGGGGCCGCACCACTCGGCCCAGAAATCCACCAGCACGGGCACATTGGACTTGAGCACTTCACCGCCGAAGTTGGCGTCGGTCACGGTGATGATGTTGTCAGCCATCCCAAGAGCCTCCCAGAATTGGTTCCAAAGGATTCGATGAAATCTCGGGCGAAACGATTCAACTCCGACCCGAACCTATTTTACCCGCTGCGGGCGTTTTTGACCAGCCGCTGGAAGAGGGCCTCGTACTCCGCGGCGGAGCGGCCCCAGGAGAAATCCTGAGCCATCCCGTTCTTCATCAGCTGGCGCCAGGCGTCGGGTTGGCGCCGGAAGACGGCGAGAGCCTGCAGGAGGCATTCCATGAAGGCGGCGCCGGTGTAGCGGCTGAACTTGAAGCCGGTTCCCCGCCCGGTGGCAGGGTCGAAGGCCTCGACGGTGTCGTCCAGGCCGCCGGTGGCCCGGACCAGGGGCACGGTGCCGTAGCGCAGGCTGTAAATCTGGTTCAAGCCGCAGGGCTCCCAGCGCGAGGGCATGAGGAAGAGGTCGCTGCCGGCTTCGATCTTGTGCGCCAGCACCTCGTCATAGGCGACGCGGACGCCGACCTTCTTCGGGTATTGAGCCGCCAGACGACGGAACATCTCTTCGAAGCGCGCCTCGCCGGTGCCGAGGGCCACAATCAAGAGATCGCGCGCCATCAACTCCTCGGCAACTTCCTCCATGAGGTCGAAGCCCTTCTGGGTGACGAACCGGGACACGATTCCCAGCACCGGCTTGCGCAAGCCGGCCGCGGGCAGGCCGAACTGCTGCAGCAGGTCCTTCTTGCAGGCCTTCTTGGCGTCGAGGTTGTCGGCGGAATAGTGGGCGGCGATGTGCTTGTCGGTCTCGGGGCTCCATTCGGTGTAGTCCACGCCGTTGAGGATGCCGGCGACGCTGTCGGCGCGGTGGCGGATGACGCCGTCGAGGCCGTGGCCGAACTCGGGCGTTTGAATCTCCTGGGCGTAGCGCGGGCTGACGGTGGTGACGAAGTCGGCGAAGACCAAGCCGCCCTTCATGAAGTTGACCCGGCCGTAGAACTCCAGCCCGCTGATGGAAAAAAGGCTGGCGGGCAGCATCAGGCGGTCGACCACCGCGGGAGGAAAGAGTCCCTGGTAGGCCAGGTTGTGGAGAGTGAAGATGACGGGAACATGGCCGAGCTGCGGGTCGTCCCCGTGCACGGTCTTCAGCAGCGGGGCGATGAGGGCGGACTGCCAGTCGTGGCAGTGGATGAGGTCGGGCGCGCCGGTGCGCTTGAGAAACTCCAGGGCGGCGCGGCAGAACAGGGTGAAGCGCTCGGCGTTGTCGGGGTAATCCACGTTGCCGCCGCCGTAGAGCTCGGCGCGGTCGAAGTAGAGGGGGAAGTCGAGGAAAAAATAGCGGACACCCTCGATCGTGCCGCCGTCCTGGATGTCCGGGAAGGCCAGGCTGCGCCCGATGGGGATGGAAAGAGAAGGAAAGACCACCGGCCCGGGTGCGGTGGAGCGGTAGCGGGGCAGGAAGACAGTGACTTCGTGGCCGCGGGCGACCAGCGCCTTGGGCAGTGCGCCAACCACATCGGCCAGGCCGCCGGTCTTGGCGAAGGGGACGCACTCGGAGGCGACGACGAAGATCTTCAAGCCGGTCTCCTGCTGTGACTACGAATGCGTGTCAATCTGGGCGCGCTGCAAGGTGCCGCTGAAGTCGACGTAGATGGATTTCCACTCGGAGAAGACATCGAGGCCGGCGATGCCGGCTTCGCGGTGGCCGTTGCCGGTGTGCTTGGTGCCGCCGAAGGGCAGATGGATTTCGGCGCCGATGGTGGGGGCGTTGACGTAGACGATGCCGGAGTAGAGGTCGCGCATGGCGGCGAAGGCGCGGTCGAGGTTCTGGGTGTAGATGGAGGAGGAGAGCCCGTAGGCGACGCCGTTGGCGATGCCGAGGGCCTCCTCGAAATCGTTGAAGGGGATGACGGAGACGACGGGACCGAAGATTTCTTCCTGGGCGATGCGCATCCTCGGACTGACATCACCGAAAACCGTGGGGGCGAAGAAGTGTCCGTTGGCATGGTCGCCCTCGGTGAGCGGCTCGCCGCCGCAGAGGAGCTTGGCGCCCTCGTTCTTGCCGATTTCGACGTACTCGCCGACGGTCTTGCGCTGGGCGGCGTTGACCAAGGGACCCATCTCGACCGAGGGGTCGAGGCCATTGCCGACCTTGAGCCGGCGGGCGCGGTCAGCGAAGCGGCCGATGAAGTCGCGGTAGACGCTCTTGTGGACGCCGACGCGGCTGGCGGCGGTGCAGCGCTGGCCGGTGGTGCCGAAGCCGCCCCAGAGAGCGCCGTCGACGGCGAGGTCGAGGTTGGCGTCGTCCATGACGATAATCATGTTCTTCCCGCCCATCTCGAGATGGCAGTGGCGGAAGTCGGGGGCGCAGGCCTTGGAGACTTCGCGGCCGACTTCAGTGGAGCCGGTGAAGGAGACGACGCCGACCTCCGGATGGGTCATCAGCGGATTGCCGACCTTGCCGCCGCTGCCGAAGACGAGGTTGAGCACGCCCTTGGGCAGCCCGGCCTCGTTCAAGATGCGGACGAAGTTGTAGGCGGAGAGCGGCGTGTCGGTGGCGGGCTTGAAGACGACAGTGTTGCCCAGCACCAGCGCGGGAAAAATCTTCCACGACGGGATCGCCATGGGGAAGTTCCAGGGCGTGATGATGCCGGCGACCCCGAGCGGCTGGCGGACGCACATGGCGAACTTGTTGGGCAGCTCGGAAGGCGTGGTGTAGCCGAACTGGCGGCGGCCTTCGCCGGCCATGTAGAAACCCATGTCGATGGCTTCCTGGACGTCGCCGCGGGTTTCCTTGAGCACCTTGCCCATCTCGCGGGTCATGTCGCGGGCCAGCTCTTCCTTGCGGTCGACCAGCATCTGCGCGGCCTTGTAGAGAATCTCCGCGCGCCGGGGCGCGGGCGTCAGGCGCCAGCCGTTGTAGGCGGCCTTGGCGGCGGCGACGCCTTCGTCGAGGTCGCACTTGTCGGACTTGGCGAAGAGCCCGATGAGGTCGGAGGTGTCGGCGGGGTTGTGGTTCTCGAAGGCCTCGCCGCCGCGGGCGTCCACCCACTCGCCGTTGATGAAATTCTTGTAGACCTTCGGCATCGAGACGCCCTCCTCCTGACTTGTGGGGCCGCAGGGAATGCTGCGGAGCGCCTGCTTGCCGCAGGCAGGCAGCACCGGCACAGAGAGTAGCAGAGGGTTGCAGGACGGTCAATCCGGATTGGACCGCATTCGGCGACCTTCGGCGCGCTTTCGCTGCACTTCGACGCGCCCTTCAACCCGCCTCCCGCACCCGACGCCGCCCGCTGGTTTCTCAGCGCCCTCTGCGGTAAGCTTTCATTAGGTCGGTTCTCGATGATTCTCGTGAACTCGGATACGAACGGAAACATTGCAGGTCAGCAAGGGCACTACCCGCTTGGGGAGTCGTGGTACTCGCAGAGCACGACCACCAAGTGGCAATTCACCTCCTACGAGCGCGACTCCGAGTCCAGTCTGGACTACGCTATGTTTAGGTATTACGGCTCCCGCCTCGGCCGCTTCCGCCAGCCCGACGCCCCCTTCGCCGACCAGTCCCCCGCCAACCCCCAGACCTGGAACCTCTACTCCTACGCCCGCAACAACCCCCTCTATTTCGTCGACCCCACCGGCCGCTCAGGGCGGGGAGCATGCGGCGGCTGGTCTCCTTGTGGCGTTGGATCAGGTGATAACGGCCAGTTTCCAGCACATGGTGGCGGTGACAGCATTTGGGGCAATTCCGGCAAAATGTTCGCCAGCGTGAACGCTGCGAAGAAGAAGGTTGTGAAACCCCAACCTTCTCTTCCCGAAATTAAGACGGGCCATCTGGGCAGGGACCCGCATCTCGATGGCACCTACGGCGGCGAAACTCGAATTGCACAAGCTCAGTCGAAATCCTCTGGGCAATCATCGCAAGGCGCGGAGGGGAGCGAGGTACCGCCAGACGGAGACACTGCGAGACCGAGTTGGGCGGTCAACGACTTCTATTCCCTGCAAGTGTGCGCCGGACCCGTACTCACTGGTTGCGCAACCGTGACCGAGGACATATATGGCGGTATCTACTTCGGGTTTGGAGGAGGTCTGGGCGAGGCATGGCCTATCGGTCTTTCTATATTTGCTGTAGGGCAGCGGATTGAGGGGGAAGCAACCCGAGAGCAAACTAGGGATTTCACCAAAGGTTGGGGTGTAGATGCAACCGCCGGCCTCTTGTTTGGGTACTCTGAAAGTTACCGATTTTTCCGTGAACCAAGCGAACCGTATAAATCAACTGGGCGGGCACTTGTTCTTCCAGCTGCGCTTGGGGTCGGCGCGCACTACACTTGGCAGTTACGATCTCAACGTCATCGTTAGCTGCGGCCTTGAGGGTTAGTTACGATGCCTTGGTACGATATCGTCCTGACCGTCGTTTGGTTAGTACTTGTGGGTGCCATGGCTGTCCTGTGCTTCTTCTTTCCCGGAAGACTGCAGGCGTGGAACGTGAAGCAGCTCCAGCACCGCTGGCTCCGATGGATCACGCCGAAACTCTTCGTCCAGATCGCGGGAAGTAGGTTTGCCCTCTGGTGGGTTCGTTTTGGGGGGTTAGTTTTGTTTCTCATGTTTGGTTTCGGCTTGTACATCGTGTTGAAGTATCGCTTAACTCTTGAATGAACCAGGTCTGCCCCTGGCGCGCCTCAAGTTCAAAGCGCGACCGCGAAATCGAGCTGCGCCGCGCCCTGCGCGAGATGCGCACCGCCATCGACCGCTACAAGGACGCCTCCGATCGCAGCCTCATCGAAGTCAAGGCCGAGAGCGAAGGCTACCCCGAGAGCCTTGACCTCCTAGTGGAAGGCGTCCAGCTCGCGGGCAAGCCCGACCGCAAGGTGCGCTTCCTGCGCCCGCCTTTGCCAGGGCTTCGGCGGGCAGGCCGCATCCCCAAAGACCCCATGACCGACTTGTCCTGCTTACCCTGAGCGAAGCCGAAGGGAGCCCCGCGTCGCGAGACGAAGGGCCGCGCCGACTGGACCTTCCGCTGTGTCAAGGACCCGCCCGACTCCCGCTTCTGGTGCGCCGACAATATCTTCGATGTCAGCTCCAGCAGCGCCGGCGAAGCCCTCGACGGCTCCCTCGCCACCACCGCCTACCCTGCTGGTTCTTGCATCGGGTAGGGCGGAGCCACAGTGCCCTGGCGGCGCGCCACCAGGTAGTTGCGAATGAAGGGGTCGAGGTTGCCGTCCAGCACCGAGTCGGTGTCGCCGACCTCGAGCTTGGTGCGGTGGTCTTTGATGAGCCGGTAGGGGTGCAGCACGTACGACCGGATCTGGCTGCCGAAGCTGATGTCGGCCTTGGATTCCTCCAGCTTGCGCGCCGCCTCCATCCTCTTGTCGAGCTCGTGCTGATAAACGCGCGAGCGCAGAATCTTCATGGCCACGTCCTTGTTCTTGTACTGCGAGCGCTCGTTCTGGCACTGAGCGACCAGGCCGGTGGGCAGGTGCGTGATGCGCACCGCCGAATCGGTCACGTTGACGTGCTGGCCCCCGTGGCCGCTGGCGCGGTAAGTGTCAATGCGGAGCTCTTCGGGCTTGAGGTCGACTTCGATCTTGTCGTCAATCTCCGGCGTCACAAACACCGAAGCGAACGAGGTGTGCCGCCGCGCGTTCTGGTCGAAGGGAGAAATGCGCACCAGGCGGTGCACCCCGATCTCCCCCATCAGCAGCCCGAAGGCGTAGTCGCCTTCCACGGTGAAGGTGACCGACTTGAGCCCGGCCTCGTCGCCCGGCGTGATGTCGGTGATGCTGGCCTGGAACCCCTTGCGCTCCGCCCAGCGCAGGTACATGCGCAGCAGCATCTCCGCCCAGTCCTGCGACTCGGTGCCGCCCGCCCCGGGATGAATCGTAACGATGGCGTTGAGATGGTCGTGCGGGCCGGAGAGGAGTGTGGCGGTTTCGAGCTCCTCGATGTCGCCGCGCAGCTTTTCGAGCTCGGCAGCAAACTCGGCCTCGACTGACTCGCCCTCGTGGGCCAGCTCGAGCAGGGCGGCCAGGTCGGCGAGGTCGCGCTCCAGCTTGGAGTCGGCCTCCAGCTTGCGCTCCCGTTGCTTGCGCTCCTGAAGCAGCCGCTGGGCTTCGTCGGGATTGCTCCACAGGTCGGGGCGGTGGAGTTTTTCGTCGAGGGCAGAAAGCTCGGCCTTCAGGCGGGGGGCGTCAAAGATAGCTCCGCAGCTCGCCGGCGCGGGCGCGGAGTCGCTCGAATTCCTGTTCCAGCTCCTCGATGGTCTTCATTGCCGCACCGCCTCCTCCAGGGCCGTAGCCCAGAATTTTCGCCCCAAAGCCGCCAGAACGGCAAGGGTGCAGACGAACGGCAGCCAGTCGCCGTGCCGGGCGTAGAACGAGCGCTCCGAGCGCGGCGCAAAAGCGACGGGCAGCGCCAGCCGGGCGTGGTCGGGTGCGCGGGAGACGACGCGGCCATACGGGTCAATCACCGCGCTGATGCCGGTGTTGGTCGAGCGCAGCAGGAACCGCCGCGTCTCCACCGCGCGCAGCCGCGCGATGTTGAAGTGCTGCGCCGCCGCCGCCGAGCGCCCGAACCAGCCGTCGTTGGAGATGTTGACCAGAACTTCCGCCCCGCCCTCGCGCTCGACGAACTGCCGCACCAGGCCGGGGAAGATGGCCTCGTAGCAGATCAACATCGACAGGCGCCCGTGGGCGGTAGGCATGACGTCGTACTCGCGCCCCGGCTTGAAGTCGCTCACCTCGCGCACCATCCGCTGGAAGAAGTTCAGCCGCCCGATGGCGGGCAGGTACTCGCCGAAGGGGACGAGCTCGATCTTGTCATACTGCGCCACCAGCTCTCCCGCCGGCGACAGCAGCACGGCGCTGTTGAAAACATCGGGGTGCTCGCTCCCGGCCGGCTGGTAATCGACGGTGCCGGTGATGAAGTAAACGCGCGTCGTCTGCGCCAGGGAGATGAGGCGGGCGCGCGTCACCGGGTCGTGGTTGAAGTAGATGGAGACGGGGATTTCCGGCCAGATGACCAGCGCCGGCGGCGCGGGCTGCACGCGCACCGCATCGCGGGTGAGCTGCTCGAGCGCCTGCATTTCATCGGGGTTGTTATATACCCAGAGCGGGTCGAACACGTCCTGCTGCGGCAGATTGGTCTGAACCAGGAGCGCGGTAGCGGTCGTGGGCTGCGCGGGAAGGCCGCGGCCGGCAAACCACGCAATCGCCAGCGCCACGGCAACCGCCGCCAGCGGCGCCGCCCGGCGGCGCGAGGGCGCCAGCCAGAACAGCGCCACGAAGGCGTTGACCGCGGCAATCATGAACGAGAGCCCGTAGACGCCCACGTAGGCCGCCGGCTGCACCCAGCCGATGTGCGGGGCGATGGCATAGCCCAGCAGATTCCAGGGGAAGCCGCCGAAAGGAAAGTACGTCCGCAGCCACTCGATGGCCACCCAAACCAGCGGCGCCAGCAGCAGCGCCCCGAGCTGCCACCGCCGGGCCAGCTCCCCGACCGCCCAGGAGAACAGGCCGAAGAACGGCGCCGTGACCAGGACAAACAAGCCCAGCACCAGCACGCAGGCCGCGGGCGAGAGGTGGCCGTGGATGCGCATGACGTCGTAAATCCAGTAGCAGGTGCCAGCGAAGAAGACGGCGCCGGCGAGGAAGCCGTAGAGGAAGAGGCGCCAGCGCGCGCGATTCTGGACGAGGACGACGAGCAAGGGCGCCAGCGCCACCCAGGCCAGCAGGCTGAAGTGCGGCGCGGGGAAAGAGAGCACCAGCAGCGCGCCCGACAGCAGCGCGTAGACACTCGGGTAGCGCAGCGGCGACAACAGCGAGGGCATCAGCGGCGGACGATGTCCTTGAAGCCGTGGGCTTCCAGCCGCCGGCGGGCGGCGGCGGCGAGCTCGTCGTTCTCCAGCGGGCCCACCAGGACGCGGTAGAGGCGGTCGTCCTTGGGCGGGCGCACTTCGGAGTCGAAGCCCAGTTTCTTGAGCTCCGCCGCCATGCGCTTGGCGTCCGCTTCCTGGCTCATGGCCGCCACCTGCAGGTAGATAGGTTGGGCGGAGGGTGCGGGCGGCGCCGCGGCCGTCGGGGCAGGCTGCTCCACCGGAGGCTGGGTGGCGGGGAGGCTCTCCGCTGGCTTGGAACCGTCGACGCGGTCGTAGAAGGTGAGGTCGCGCGGCTGGGGCTCGGCCGCTTTGGTCGCCGAAGACGGCGGAGCGGAGGGCGGCGTCGCGGTGCGCAGCGAGGCGGCCTGGTTGCGCCCGAGCACGAAGCCCAGGGTGAAGAACACCGCGCACAGCAGCACCACGGCGAAAAAGATGCCGAGCAGGTGACGCCCTTCCAGGGTCATATCGTAGTGGCCGCCTTTCTCCAAACTCGTCCCTTCCTGCCCTACTTCTTCACCCAGGAGCTCAAAATATCGATAGGTACGGGGAAGACAATGGTGCTGTTGCGCTCGATGCCGATTTCGGTAAGCGTCTGCAGGTAGCGCAACTGGATGGCCGCCGGCTCGGTGGCCAGGGTTTTGGCGGCATCGGCCAGGCGCTGGGCGGCCTGCGACTCGCCTTCGGCGTGGATGATCTTGGCGCGGCGCTCGCGCTCGGCTTCGGCCTGCTTGGCGATGGCGCGGCGCATTTCTTCGGGGATGTCCACCGCTTTGACCTGGACGATGCTCACCTTGATGCCCCAGGGGTCGGTGTGCTCGTCGAGGATTTTCTGCAGGCGCTGGTTCACCATCTCGCGCTCCGCCAGCAGGGTGTCGAGCTCGACCTGGCCGATGACGTCGCGCAGGGTGAGCTGGGCGAGCTGCGAGGTGGCGTAGAGGTAGTTGGCGCCTTCGATGGTGACCACCATGCGGTTCGGGTCCATGACGCGGAAGTAGGCCACGGCGTTGACCCGCACGCTGACGTTGTCGCGCGTGATGGCGTCCTGCGGCGGGACGTCAAGGGTGATGAGGCGCAGCGAGATGCGCATCAGGCGGTCGATGGGCCACAGGATGAGGATGAGCCCGGGCCCTTTGGCCTCCGGCAGCATGCGGCCGAGGCGGAGGACGACGCCGCGCTCCCATTCGTTCAGGATCTTGATGCAGTTGAGCAACCAGATGATGAAGATGGCCGCAACAACAATCGCTCCCAGGCTCATGGCTGTTGCTCCTTTGCCGGCGGCGGACTCGAGGGTCCACCGCCCGTGGCGGGTTCCACTTCCAGAACCAATCCCTCGGCGCGCACCACGCGCACCCGCTGGCCGGCGGCGAGCGGCTGGCGGCTGGTGGCCGTCCACCATTCTCCGGCGACGAACACACTCCCCTTGCGCCCGTCGGCGATCTCCTGCCGTACTTCGCCGATTTCTCCCACCAGGCTCTCCTGGCCGCTGGCGTGCCGCCAGGCAAACGACTTCCATACATAGCGGAGCAGCACGACGCAGATGGCCGCGATGGGGAGCGCGACGGCCACGGCCAGCTCCCAGCGCACCGTCATCTCCGGGATCGGCGGGTTGTCAATCAGCAGCAGCGCTCCGAGAATCATGGCGACCACCCCGCCCGCCGCCAGGATGCCGTGGCTGACGAACTTGGCCTCCAGAATGAACAGGACGAAGGCGAGCAGAATCATGAGCACCGCCCCGTAGTTTACCGGAAGAAGCTGCGTGGAGACGAGGGCCAGCACAATGCAGATACCGCCCAGCACGCCGGGGACGATGAGCCCGGGGTGGTTGAGCTCGACGTAGAGACCCAGGACGCCAAAGACCAGGAGCAGGAAGGCGATGTTGGGGTCGCTGAGCCGGTTCAGGAATTCCTGCCGGCGGGTCATCTCCCAGGGCTCGATGCGGGCGTCGGCCAGCGCCAGGGTCTCGGTGCGGCCGTCGAAGCGCTTGATTTCGCGCCCGTGGAACTGCTCGAGAAGTTTTTCCCGCGACTCAACCACAGCATCGATGAGGTTCTGCTGGAGCGCTTCCTGGTCGGTGAAGGACTTGGCCTCGGTGACCGCGGTCTCGGCGACCTCGACGTTGCGCCCGCGCTTGGAGACGTAGCTGCGCAGGTAGGCGGCGGAATCGTTGAACCACTTCTTCTTCAGCGTCTCCGGCATCTCCTGAAAGCCCATCACCGGCGAGGCGGCCCCCGTCGTCGTCCCGGGCGCCATGACGGCAACGTCGGCGGCCAGCAGGATGAAAAACCCGGCCGAGGTGGCGTGGCCGCCGGTGGGCGAGACGTAGACGATGACCGGCACGCGCGAGGCGGTGATGCGGTCGACGATCTCCCGCATCGAAGTCGCCAGGCCGCCCGGGGTGTTGATGACGATGAGCACGGCGTCGGCGTTGGTCTTCTCGGCGTGCTCGATGCCCTGCACCACGTACTCGGCCGAGACCGAGTGGATCACATGGTTGAGCTGAACCTCCACCACGTTGGACGCGGCCGCGGCCGGGGCGGCCAGGAGCAAAACGGCCAAAAGGACGAGCGTTTTCCTCATCGGCGCGCCTCATCCAGGTTCATCTGCGGTCGAAACTCCATCTGGAGCCGGTCGAGCTCGAATAGGCGCCGGTCGAGGCTGAGGGCCAGCGCCGGGTTGTCGCCGACGGCCTGCTGCTGGGCGCGCTCGGCTTCCTCCAGCCGGCCGAGCTGGCGCAGGGCGTGGGCGCGGACGTAGTGCGCCTCGGTGTCGCGCGGCTCCAGCGCCAGCGCGCGCTGGAGCGAGCGCAACGCCAGCTCCCACTCGCTGCGGCGCAGGTAGTGCAGGCCAAGGTTGAAGTGCGTGCGCGCCTCCTGCGGGTCGGCCTGAAGCGCGCGGGAGAAATAGGTCTCCGCCGCCGCGTCGTTCTGCCGTGAGGCGATGACGCCCAGGTTGTTCCACAACCCGGCCGAGGGCGCGCGGGCGGAGACCTTCAGCAGCGCTTCGGCGGCGCGCGGCAGCTCGCCGGCGGCGAAGTAGCACAGCCCGAGGTAGAACCCGGCCTCAGGGCCCAGCCGCGGGTCCACCGAGGCCTGGCCGAACCAGCGCGTGGCGGCGGTGTAGTCGCCGTCGAGGTAGTAGAGCATGGCCAGCCGAAACGCCGGCGGTGCGTAGGCGGGCTCCAGCCGCGCGGCCTGGAGAAAGTAGCGGAGCTGCTGCTCGCGGTCGGCGGCCAGCAGGCCGCGCACGTAGCTCTCAAATGCGCTCACCGACACCGCCGGGCGGCGCTGCTGGAAGCTCACCAGGCTGAGCGGGAAGCGCGGGTCGAGCTGGCGCAGCAGGTTCCAGGCCAGGCGCGATTGGACCTCGAGCAACCGCTCGAAGGCGTCCTGGTCTTCGATGGGAGCGCCCAGCGAGAGCCCGCCGAGGTCGAGCAACTGCGCGCGGCTGCGGATGCGCCCGGCGGCGATTTCGTAGTGGCCAAGCACCACCCAGTCGGCGCCCACTTCCTCACCCAGGCGAAGCAGGCTGGCATGAGTGAGCGGCCCCGCGGCGGGCAAGCCCAGCCGCTCCAGCGCCGCCAGGCGCTCTTCCCGCGGCACGGCGGCGCGGCCGTCGGCTTGGAGGTTTTCAGCCAGCGCTTCCGCGAAACTTTCCCCCACCCAGTCGAGGTCGGAGGCGCCCGCGCCATTGGCAAAAGGAACCACGAGAAAAGTCTCTGCGGACGCAGATGTGACGGAGGCCGCCAGCAAAACCGCAAGCGCCACCGCGCGCACTGCACTCCTCCAAGGCATCCTGAAGTGGATTATAGCAGACGCCAGGGGCGGGGCCGAGGGATACCGCGGGATCGGGTGAGAAATGCGTGTACAACGCGTTGCTTACGCATTTACACGCATTCCAGGAAGCCTCCCCGACGCCGTCAGCGCGGCGGCGCGAGCGGCGGCTGGGGCGCGAAGAGCGCCAGGAAGCGCTCGTCATTGCGCAGCGCCGCAAAGGCGGGGTCGCCCTGGGCTTCCTCGGGCGCGAAGCCGTTGTCGAGCGCGTGGCGCAGGTAGAAGACCACCTGCTCGACGTTGCCCAGCCCGGCGAACGTCTTGGCCAGCAGGAACTGGAAGCGCGCCCGCTCGCCCGGCACCGAAAAGTCCTGCGTCACTACGCCGCCGGGGTTGTGGCGCTGAAAGACTTCCGGGTCGAGCAGCAGCGCCACGCGGAACTCCTCCATGGCCTCCGGGTAGCGCTTGCGGGCGAAGTGGGCCATGCCCAGGTTGGAATGGAAGGGCGCCTGGCTGGGGTCGAGCTTCAGCGCGCGGCGGTAATTGCGCTCGGCGCGGCCGTAGCTTTGCTGCCGGTAGTGGACGGTGCCCAGGTTGTTCCAGGCGTAGGCATAGTTCTTGTCGGCCTTGGTGGCGCGCTCGTAGAACTTCTTGGCGTCGTCGAGCTTGGAGAGCTGGTGGTGGGCGATGCCGATCTTGTTGAGCAGGACCGCGCTTCCAGGCGAAAATCGAAAGGCTTGCTGGTAGGAGTCGATGGCTTCGTGGTAGCGCTTGCGCACCATGTGCAGGTCGCCGCGCAGCTCGAGTTGCCGCGCCTGCTCGCCGCGCGGCAACACGGTGAGCAGCGGCGCTTCCTGGGCGGATGCCGGTGCGAAGCTCACAATCGGCGGGACCAGCAACGACGCCAGCCCCAGAAGAATCCTGGCCGGCCGGCGCAGCCGACGCATGCGCTTACCCTCCCCCGCTCTTCGCTCCGGAACGCTTGGTCGCTTTCTTGGAATCCGCCGGACGCGGTCGGGGTTGCCCGCGATTGTTGCCGCCGAAGTACGCTTCCAGCAGATTGCCCGGCTGCTGCGGCGGCCGCGGGCGCGTGGAGACGTTCCCGGCCTGCGGCGGCGACGGCGCCGGAGGGGCAGGCGGCGGGGCCGCCGGCTCCTCCTTCTTCTTCCCCGCCCCGAACAGGCGCAGCAGGGTGCGGGTCACGGGGCGGAAGACCGATTGCGGCCGGTGACGCGGGCAGAGCTCGGTGGGCTCGGTGCCGACGATGAAGCGCTCGTAGCGCACGTTGGTGCAGTCGGGCGTGGCCACCTGGAGGGTCTCGACGTCCACCGGGACGGAGACGATGCCGGCGGGCGGCGCGAAATCTTCCACGTTGTTGTAGGGCGGCGTGGCGATGGCGCGCTTCATGAAGGCGGTCCAGACCGGCAGGGCGGCGGTGGAGCCGGGCAGGCCGAGGTCGCGCGCGTCGTCGAACCCCACCCAGACCACGCACAGCAGCGTGGAGGTGAAGCCGGCGAACCAGGCGTCGCGCGAGGTGCCGGTCTTGCCCGCGGCGGGCGCAACAAAACCTCTCGAGCGCGCCCCGGCCCCCGTGCCGCGGTTCATGACGTCGCGGAGCACATCCACCACCAGATAGGCGACTCGGGGGTCCATCGCCCGGCGCGGGCGCGGGGTGGCGTGCTCGAGCACCTGGCCGTCGGCGGAAAGCACGGTGTCCACCAGGACTGGGTCAACCCGGTCGCCCAGATTGGCGAAAACGGTGTAGGCCCCGGCGACCTCCAACGGCGTCGAGTCGTACGCGCCCAGCGAAATGGCGGGCGTCGGGCGCAACCGCGGGTTGAGCCCGGCGGCCACCGCCACGTCGGCCACGTTTCCGTAGCCGGTCATCTCCGCCACCTTGACCGTGGCCACGTTCAGCGAGCGCACCAGCGCGTCCCGCAGCGTCACCGTGCCGTAGAACTGCTCGCCGAAGTTGGAGGGCTCGTACTGCTGGCCCTCGAACTCGAAGATGGTGGGTTCGTCCACAACGGTGGTGACCGTGGTGAGCGCGCCCGCCGGGTCTTCCAGCCCGGTGCCGAAGGCGGCGGCGAAAACGAACGGCTTGAAGGCGGAGCCGGGCTGGCGCGGGGACACGGCGCGGTTGAGCTGCGTGCGGTTGTAGTCGCGGCCGCCCACCAGCGCCTTGACCGCGCCGGTGCGCGGGTCGAGCGCGATCAAGGTCACCTGGACTTCCGGCGGCGGCGCCTTGCTGCGGCGGTAGCGCTCCTTGATCCTGGCGTCCACCTCGGGCATGGCCTCGCGGATGGCGGCGGCGGCGGCGGCCTGCAGCCGCAGGTCCAGCGTGCTGTGGATGCGGTAGTTGGCGTTGACCAGCTCTTCTTCCGAGTGCCGCTCCAGCAACTGGTCGCGCACCAGGTCGACGAAGTACGGTGCCTCGCTGGCCTCGAAGTTGGCTGCGGCCAGCACCAGCGGCGCCTGCTTGGCGGCGCTGGACTCGGCCGCGGTCACCGCGCCGGTTTCCACCATGGCGTCGAGGATGTAGTTGCGGCGGCGCACGGCGCGCTCGGGCTGGCGCCAGGGGCTGTAGAAGCTGGGGCCGCGGATCAAGCCCGCCAGCAGGGCCGATTCGGCCAGGTTGAGCTGCGAGATGTCCTTGTCGAAGTAGGCGCGGGAGGCCTCGCCGAACCCGTGGATGCTGAAGCTGCCGCGCTGGCCGAGGTAAATCTCGTTGGCGTAGAGCTCGAAGATTTTTTCCTTCTCGAAGCGCCGCTCGAGCTGCAAAGCGATGACGGCCTCGGAGGCCTTGCGCTTGTAGCTCAGCTCGCGGGTCAGGAAGAAGCTGCGGGCAAGCTGCATGGTGAGGGTGCTGGCGCCCTGCGGGCGAACGTCCTTGCGTCCGCGCACCCAGATGCCGAGGTCGAACCAGAAGGCGCGGGCGGCGTCGAAGAAGGAAATGCCGGGGTGGTCGAAGAAGCGCCGGTCTTCCGCCGCCAGCACGGCCTGGATGAGCTGCGGCGGGATCTCCTCGTAGAGCACCAGGCGGCGCTTGGTGCGGCGGCTGTCGAAGAGGTTGGTCACCAGCGCCGGGTCGAGCCACGTGGAGTTGCGCGGGGTGCGGTCGCGCAGCGAGACGATGCGGCTCACCTTGCCCCCGGCGAACTCGACGCGGGCGGCATTGTCGGCCTGGACGCGCGAGGCCGGGCCGGGGTGGATTTCGATCCCGTTGCCGGTCAGCTCGAAGCGGCCGTAGGCGGACGGGTCCTGGTCCGGGTTGCTGTAGCCGAAGCGGCGGAGCTGGGCCACCACCTCCTGGCGGTCGCGCGCCTCGCCCACCGAGATGAGCTCCGGGGCGGCGAAGATGGCCGAGCGGCTTTCGAACACCGACCCGCTCAGCCGCTGGTCGATGATGCCCCCGAAGTGGAACCAGATGGTGAGGGCCGTCACGGTCCCGGCCAGGACCAGCGCCAGCGCGCCGAAGAAGAGCACGCGCCCCGCCGGGCGCGTCCAGAAACTACGAGCGATACGGAGACGGAAGGCCACGTTCTAGTTAGAGGGCGGACTTGGAGTCGAAGTTGTACTCGAAGGGGATGGTGATGTCGAACAGGATAAGGTCCACTGGAACCGAGTAGCGGACGTTGACCCGGATGCCGGTGGGCCCCAGGGCATTCACCTGGAGCTGCTCGGACGTCACGGGGAGGTTCAGCTCGCGCGCCACCGCCATGAGCTCTGCTTTGACCTGCTCGGGGGTTTTCCGCTCCACCGGCGCGAACTTGCACCGGTTCCGGATCTCGTCCTGGAAGCGGTAGCTGTTGACGTAGACGGGAACTATGCGCACGGCGGTCAGCACCAGGGCCACGGTGACCACCACCGCCAGCAGCGCATTGAGCTTGCTGCTGCCGCGCATCGAACCCAGCAAACCTACCTGCCTTGCCATAAGCGAGCCTCCTCAGGAGGAACGGCCTATCGTCTTCACCCGCCCTGGCGCTTCCCGAATACTAGCACCGAGAGTGTGGCCTGTCGAGTGTCTTATCGGTGGGAGGCCGGGCGCGGGGAACTCAATAGGCCTTGGCGAAGTAGGCCCTCTCCTGGGCGGCCTGCCCGCAGGCGATGCAGCGGCCGGAGAAGGTAGGCTGCTCGAGCGGGATGCAGCGCAGCGTGGCCTTGGTCTCTTCCTTGATCTTTTCCTCGCAGGCGGCGGCCCCGCACCAGTGGGAGAGCACGAAGCCGTTCTCCACCCCCGCCTTGAACTCGGCGTAGTCGCTGGTCTCGACGGTGTGGGCGCGGCGGAAGGCCAGCGCGCGCTCCAGGAGCGCCTTCTGAATGTCCGCCAGCCGGCGAGCCACCGTATCCGCCAGACCGGTGAGAGCGGCGGCGGACTTCCCTTCCTTCCCCGGGCGGTCGCGGCGGGCCAGCACCACCGATTTCTTGGCGACGTCCTTGGGGCCGATCTCCACCCGCAGCGGCACGCCCCGCATTTCCCAGTCGTTGAACTTGAAGCCCGGCGTGATGCCTTCGCGGTCGTCGAGCTTGACGCGCACGCCCACGGCCTTCAGAGCTTCCGCCACGCTGATCGCCACCGGCGCCACCGCGGCCCGTTCTTCCTCGTTCTTGAAGATGGGCACGACCACCGCCTGGAAGGGCGCCAGGCGCGGCGGGAGGATGAGCCCCTGGTCGTCGCCGTGCACCATGATGACGGCGCCGATGACCCGCGACGACAGGCCCCACGAGGTGGTCCAGCAGTGCTGCAGCACGCCGCTCGGATCGAGGTAGCGGATGTCAAACGCCTTGGCGAAGTTCTGCCCCAGGTTGTGCGAAGTGCAGAATTGCAGCGCCTTGGTGTCGCCCATCATGGCTTCCAGCGAGTAGGTCACGTCGGCCCCGGCGAACTTCTCCGCCTCCGACTTGCGCCCCGGGAGGACGGGCACGGCGGCCTCGTTGACCGCGAAGTCGGTGTAGACGTTGAGCATCTGAAGGGTTTCCGCCTGCGCTTCTTCGTAGCTGGCGTGGGCGGTGTGGCCCTCCTGCCAATAGAACTCCAGCGTGCGCAGGAAGAGCCGCGTCCTCAGCTCCCACCGCACCACGCTGTTCCACAGGTTGATGAGCACCGGCAGGTCGCGGTAGGACTGAATCCACTTGGCGTAGGCGTGCCCGATGATGGTCTCCGAAGTCGGCCGGATGACCAGCGGCTCCTCCAGCTTCTTGCCCCCGCCGTGGGTGACGACGGCGAGTTGCGGCGAGAAGCCTTCCACGTGGGACTTTTCTTTTTCGATGAAGCTCGAGGGGATGAACAGGGGGAAGGCGGCGTTGACGTGGCCGGTGGCCTTGAAGCGCGAGTCGAGCGCCGCCTGGATGTTCTCCCACAGCGCCCAGCCGTAGGGCCGCACGATCATGCAGCCGCGCACGGGCGCGTAGTCGGCCAACTCGGCCCGCAGCACCAGCTGGTTGTACCACTCGCTGAAGTCTTCCGCCCGCGTGGGCAGCTTCTGCTCCGCCATCCACCTCTCCTGCGTTTGAATCTTAGCAGGGTGCCGAAGAAGTGGCCGAATCGTCAGGGCACGGCTTCAGCCGTGCCGTATGCCGCTCCTTTCAATCTTTCCGCAGGGGCTTCGGCCCCTGCGTCCGCCGAAGGCGGACTTTTTCAGCGCCCTGTTAGGTCTTGGCACACTACGAGAGGCGCCCCCGGCTGTCAAGGCAACCCGTAGCGCAGCTTCCCCGCCTGTCCCGAGAGCAGCGAGGCAAGAGCGCCCGCCTGGGCGCGGTTTCGAGGGCTATCGGCGGTTTTTTGAGGTGGAATGCCGCCGGCAGGCCGGTCGTTGCGCGCCCGGCTTACCCTGCGCAACCAGCGTTTTCAGCTCGGCCCAGCGGCCTTTGCTTCCGCTGGCTTCCCCTGCTAGAGTTGCGCCGCCATGCGAATCTTTGTGCTGGGGGCGGGAGCGTCGGGCGGGCTGCTGGCGCAGTTGCTGGCCCGGCAGGGGCACGAGGTCCGCTGCGGCGACCGCGATCCGGAGCGGGCGCGGCGGTTCCTGGGACCGAAGCTGCCCTGCGAGGCGGTGAACGCGCGCAACCTCTGGGCCATCGTGGGGGCGGCGCAGGGCTCACACCTCATCGTCAACGGCGTCGCCGCCACCTTCAACGAAATCGTGCTGCGGGCGGCGCTGCGCCTGCGGGCGCACTACTTCGACATGGCCGCCAACCTCGGCCGGCACCCCTTCCGGGCCGAGCAGCTTGGCTACCGCAAGCGCTTCGAAGCCAAGCGCCGCGCGGCCGTCATCAACGCGGGGGTCGCGCCGGGCCTGACCAACCTGTTGGTGGCACGCAGCGCCGACGTGCTCGACCGCGTCGAAACCGTCCACATCCGCCTCTATGAAAGCAGCGAAGCGCGCGACCCCATCTCGCAATGGTCCCCCGAGTCGGCCTTCGACGAGGCCGTCTCCCGCCCGCGCCTCTACCGCGGCGGCCGCTACGTCCTCGCCCCGCGCTTCTCGGCGCCGGAGTGGTTCCGCTTCCCCGAGCCCATCGGCCGCGCGCGGGTGGTGCTGGCGGCGCAGGATGAAATCTCCACGCTGCCGCGCTTCATCCCCCTGCACAACCTCGACGTCAAGTTCGGCGGGAACGAGATTGACCGGCTGCGGCGGCTCTATCGGCGCGGGCGGCTGCGCCCGTCGCACCGGCCCTCGCCTAAGCGCTTCCCGCGCACGCCCACGCCGCGGCAGGTGGCGCGGCTCATCAAGCGCGGCGTGCTCTCGAACGCGCGCTTCGCCGCGGCCGTCGTCATCCGCGGCGTGCGCCGCGGCCAACTGCTCGAGCACCGCTGGACCTGCCTGGTGCCGAGCCTCTACCAGCTCCGCCAGCGCGGCCTGCTGATGTCACCCATTGCCTATGCCACCGCGCAGGTGGCCGCCAGCTTCATCAAGCGCTTCCCGCGCGACCTCTGGGGTGTCTACCCGCCCGAGGCCCTCCCCGCCGACCTCCGCCGCGAGATTCTCGCCGACCTCAAACCCCGCGACTTCCAGATCACCCTCAAGACCCGCACCCTCAAAGCCCCCGAAGAACACTTCGACGATTTGTAGCGCGGCGGCGATCGGCCTACCTGCGGTTTTTTGCCCGGCGTGTTGAGAAAAACCGCAGGTAGCCCTCGAAACCGCGCCCGTGCGGGCGCTCTCGGGCAACCTGCGCTACCCAAGCGTGCCTTGCTAATCCGTTGAAAGCAGAGGCCGAGTTTCGTTGACAGCCCCAAACCGCCGGGCTATAGTCGCAAGGTGAGTCTTGGAACCCTGATTGCCTCATAACGGCGCGGGAGAAAACTATGCGCGGAGATAAACTCAAGTTCGTCGCCAGCGCCGTCATCATCCTGGGCGTACTGGCCTGGCTGGGCTTCACCGGCGTGCAGGAAGCCAAGACCTACTACGTCACCATCCCCGAGCTCTACGCCAAGGGTGACGACGCCCACGACCTGCGGCTGCGCGTGGCCGGCGACGTGGTGCCCGGCTCCATCCGCCGCGAAAGCGGCAAGGTCCACTTCACCCTCCATCAGGGCGACCAGCAGTTGAACGTCGTCTACGTCGGCACCGAGCCGCTGCCCGACACTTTGGTGGACGATGCCCAGGCCATCGTCACCGGCCGCTACAACTCCGACAAGACATTCACCGCCCAGCAGGTCCAGGCCAAGTGCGCCTCCAAGTACGAGGCGCTGCCGCCCGGCGCGCAGCCGGAAAAGAAATCGTCCGACTCGTACTAACTAGATGGATGCCCTCGGCAGCTATGCCCTTCTCCTCGCCTTCTGCTTTTGCCTCTACGCGATTCTGGCCGCGCTGATCGGCCACTGGAAGCAGAAGCCGCTGCTCCAGCAATCGGCCGAGCGCGCCGTCATCGCCGCCTGCGGCCTGGTGGTGGTCGCCACCTTCTGCCTGGCGGTGCTGCTGCTGCGCGACGACTTCCGCCTGGCCTACATCGCCTCGCACTCGAACCGCGCCCTGCCGGTCTACTTCAAGTTCGCGGCGCTGTGGTCGGGCCAGGAAGGCTCGCTGCTCTGGTGGAGCTGCCTGATGGCGCTGTTCGCCGCCACCGCGGTCACGGTCAACCGCCGCACCCACGCTCACTTGATGCCGTACGCCGTCGTGGCGCTGATGGCGGTGCTGCTGTTCTTCCTCATCCTCAACAATTTCGCCGTCAACCCCTTCCGCCTGCTGGCGGCCGACGGCCCGCGCGGGCCGGAAGTCTTCGCGCCGCCCGACGGCGGCGGATTGAACCCGTTGCTGCAACACCCGGCAATGGTCATCCACCCGCCCATGCTGTACCTCGGCTTCGTGGGCTTCAGCGTGCCGTTCGCTTTCGCCCTCTCGGCGCTCATCACCCGCAGCAAAGGCGAGCAGTGGATCCGCATCACCCGACACTGGACGATGATCGCCTGGTGCTTCCTCACCATCGGCATCCTGCTCGGTGGACGCTGGGCCTACGCCGTGCTGGGCTGGGGCGGCTACTGGGGCTGGGACCCGGTGGAGAACGCCTCGCTGCTGCCGTGGCTCACCGGCACCGCCTTCCTGCATTCGGTCATGATGCAGGAGAAGCGCGGCATGATGAAGGTCTGGAACATGGGCCTCATCTTCGCGACCTTCTTGCTCTGCATCTTCGGAACTTTTCTCACACGCTCGGGCGTGCTCAGTTCCGTGCACGCTTTCGCGCAGTCGGCCATCGGGCCCTACTTCGCCGTGTTCCTGAGCTTGCTCCTGTTCGTCTGCGGGTTCGTGCTGTTGCGGCGGCTCGACTTCCTCAAAAGCGAGAACCAGCTCGACTCGCTGGCCTCGCGCGAGTCGAGCTTCCTCTTCAACAACCTCATCCTGCTCGCCTCCTGCTTCGCGGTGTTGTGGGGCACGCTGTTCCCGCTGATTTCCGAGGCGGTGCAGGGCGTCAAGATCAGCGTGGGCGCGCCCTACTTCAACAAAGTCCAGGTGCCCATCGGGCTGTTCCTGCTGTTCCTCACCGGGGTGGGGCCGCTGTTCGCCTGGCGGCGCACTTCGATGGAGAGCCTGCACCGCAACTTCACCCGGCCGCTGATTTTCGGCGCCGTCATCGCCATCGCCGCCTTCTTCTTCGGCGCGCGCAACTTCTACGCCCTGATGGCCATCTTCCTGGCCTTCTTCGTCATCGGCACCATCGCGCTGGAATTCTTCCGCGGCGCGCGCGTCATCCGCCAGAAGGAGGAGCGCAACTGGGCCGGCGCCGTCATCGAGCTGACCCGGCGCAACACCCGCCGCTACGGCGGCTACGTCATCCACTTCGGGGTGGCGCTGCTGTTCATCGGCTTTGTCGGCAGCGCCTTCACGATTCACGAGCAGGCGGAGGTTTTGCCCGGCGACGAAGTCGCGGTGCGCAACTACCGCTTCGTCGTCCAGTCGCTCGACCAGCAGGAGACCGACAACCACATCGCCAGCCAGGCGCGCATCGACGTCTTCCGCAACGACAAGTTTCTGGCCACGCTGACCCCCGAGCGCCGCTTCTACAAGGCCAGCGGCCAGCCCACCACCGAGGTGGCCATCTGGCCGCACCTCTCCAAGCCGCTTGAAATCCTCCAGCATCCCAACGCCGACATCTATCTGGTGTTCGCCGGCATGGCGGAAGACAACCAGCGCGCCGTGCTGCAGATTTACATCAACCCGCTGGTGCTGTGGGTCTGGGTGGGCGGCGCGGTGATGGTGTTCGGCACCGGCATTGCGCTGGTTCCCAGCCGCCCGCCGCAGCCGGGCCGCCCGACGCGCAAACGCAAGCCCGCCAAGGAGCGCGATGAAGTCGCCGCGTAAAGAGTTCTCCCTGTTGAGTCCATCGGGAGGGCACGACTTTAGTCGTGCCGAAAAGTCGGAGAAGATGTTCTCGGCTTTAGCCGCTGAGGTCCGCCTGAAGGAGAATACCTCAGGGGCTAAAGCCCTCTTCAGTTACGGCTGCTTTACGGCACAGCTAAAGCTGTGCCCTCCCGTTGGATTCGAGGCTGGAGCTAGAACATTTCTTGCGATGGCCGTGCTCGCGTGCGTGATGCTAGCCATGCCGCTAGCCGCGCAGCAGCCGACGGAGCCGAACAAGGACGCCTTCCAGCGCGTCTCCGACAAGCTCATCTGCCAGTGCGGGTGCAACTACGGCTTGAGCCACTGCCCGCACCTCGAGTGCCCGTCGGCGCCGGTGCTGCGCGCCGCCATCCGCCAGCAGCTCGCCGCCGGGAAGAGCGAGCAGGAAGTCCTGCAGGCCGTGGTGGCCGAGTTCGGCCCCGCCGTGCTGGCCGCGCCGCCCGCCGAGGGCTTCAACCTGACGGCGTGGGTCATGCCCTTCGTGGCGCTGGCGCTCGGCCTGTGGCTGGCGATTGTCGTCGTCCGCCGCTGGCACGCGCGCAGGCGCGCCGCCGCCCCCGACCCCTATCTGCTCGAGCGCTACCGGTCGAACCTGGAGCGCGAGATGAAGCGGCTGGAGGAGTAGCGATGATCATCCTCGCCTGCGCCGCCCTCACCCTGGCCGCGCTGCTCTACGTCTTCTGGCTCACGCCCGAGCCGGTGCGCGCCAAGAGCGCCGCCGACC
>Ga0114945_10000176_pt1 | contig 38745 bp, 44 predicted proteins | sample OV2TP3_FD_87194 | JGI IMG/M metagenome (GOLD analysis project Ga0114945, IMG submission 87194) | Hot spring microbial communities from Beatty, Nevada to study Microbial Dark Matter (Phase II) - OV2 TP3 | ecosystem: Environmental > Aquatic > Thermal springs > Hot (42-90C) | place: USA: Beatty... | reverse complement strand
TCCACGAGCAGGTGGTGTGCGTCGCGCTCGGTGTGAAGTATTGGCGCTTGATCGTGTCCGGCGAAAAATAGTGATTGCCTTCCACGATCTCGCATTTCTCACTTTCGGCCAGCACCGCTCCGTTCCAGATTGCTTTTGGCATGGCATCCTCCGTATCCTCTGTTGGTGATCAGCCCACACAGGAGCAAACCAGCTCAATTGTATGCCAGGCGGAGAGGGCATGCATCATGAACATTTCGGACCTGACGCCGGAGGAACTGAAGGAGTTGGTGAAGGGCGTTGTGGACGACCGGCTGCGGGAACTCCTGGGAGACCCAGATCTTGGCATGGAACTCGGCGAAACCGTGCGGGCTCGGCTCAAGGGTTCGTTGGCCGCCACCGACCGCGTCACCGGGGATGACGCAGCGGAGAAGCTCGGCCTGCGGTGGTAGCCGGGTACGAGGTGACGGCATGCCCTGGTATCGGATCGCCTATCGGCCTGAAGCGGTGACCGATCTCGCCAAGATCGACAAGCAGGTCGCGCAGCGCCTCTTGGACAAGACCAAATGGTTGGCTTCCAATGTCGAGAACCTCCGCCATGATCCGATCGCTACGGACCTGCCCGGCCTGTCCAAGTACGCAGTGGGCGAGTGGCGCATCTTCTACTCGCTCGATCGGGACGAGCGCCTGCTCGACGTGCACATGATCGCCCACCTGAAGGATCTACGGTAGCGGACCGCACTCTCCCCGACTGTTACTGTTTCGGCTTCGTCCTCGTGGCTCCGGCAACGCCCAAATCCAACCCCAGCTCGCGCGCGGTCTTGGCAGTCAGCAGGTCCACAAGGGTCAACGCGCCGGATCCTGGGGCGCTGCTGCCGGACGACGCGCCTCCCATGACAAGGCTCGGCACCCAGTTGCCCTGGTATTTTTCGACTGCCTGCGCATACAGTCTGTTGATTTCGATCAGGGCCCCGAGTTTCTTTTCAAGCGCCCCATCGGCTTCCATGACCATCTTTTTGCGGGCCGCTTCCCCTTCGCCCAGAAGAATCTGCGCGCGCTTGGTTTGTTCCGCGGCCTTGGCGTCGAGCGTGGCGACCTCCAGCTTCTGCTGCGCCTCGGTCACGGCCTTGGCCTTGATGACTTCCTGCTCCCACTTGGCCTTGGCGGCATCCGCTTCACCCTGTTTGGCGACGGTGATGGCCCGCTGCTCCGCCTTCTTGGCGTCGGCAATGGCCGTCTGGACGTCCATCGTGATCACTTGCTGCTGTTTGATTTGGTCATCCAAGCTTTTCTCGTACTTGACCTCCGTTACGGCAAAATTGAAGGTGCGAATGCCGAATGCGGTGAGCACGGCTTCTTCCTGGCGCTCAGGCATGCCATCTTTTGTGGCCACCTCAACGACCGTGATCGTCTTATCCGCCCCGGTCATCTGATCCTTGACCCGCATCTCGCGCTGGGTGGTCTTATAAACACCCCGTTCGATCTGATCCTCCACAAATCGGATCAGATAGTTCCGTTTCTCCGCATAAGACTCCTTCGAGGACATCAGCGGGCCGGTCATGTAGACAGACTTGTCGGTAACGGTTTCGATCAACTGCTTTTGGATCGCCTCGGGGCTTCCGAAGCGGGTGTGCAATGCGATCAGGTTCTTGTCATCCAGCGGCATTTCATACTGAACGGACCCAATCATATCCGCGTGGCCGCCGTCGTTGAAGCGGACGGGGATCGAAAATCTGTAGAAGGAGCGCTTCAGATATTTGGTGACCTTTCCGCCTCCCTGCCACTTGATGCCGGCATCTTTATACCACGCGAGATCGCCCGAGATCGGCGACTGAATCACCATCACCTGCTCCGCGTCCAGGTTCTCGAAGAGTTGCCCGCTGAGAAGAATGATGACGATCACCCCGACGCCGATCACGCCTAGCGTGAACGTTTTTGCTATGTTCATGGGCGTACCCCCCTGCTTGCGTTGCTGGCCAAGGTTGTCTGAGGAATTCTCAGGCATGTTTACGAACCGGAAGCGCCGCCCGGTTTTCGCCCTTCTTCAGCATTTTTCCGCTCGACTTCTATCTTTCGCTCCAGATCGGCCTCGATGGCTTCCTGTTTGAGTCTTTGCAATTCCTGCTCGAGTTGGCGCTCTCGGCGAAAAAACGGGAACAAAAGCGTCCCACGCGCAAGCGGAACAATCACTTGCATGATCACGATGATGATCACCAGGGCAATGAAGGCATACTCGATAACACGCAAGAACATTGCGGTTACCTCCTCTCGATTGAGGGATTCGCGCGGTGGTCTGTCGGGAGAGACAACCGGTTCGGCATGTGCCCCTCCGGTGCGGGATGAACTGAAGCGAGGCTAGCACAGCCTTTAAGGAAAAGCCAGCGGGCGTCGGCCGCCGGGACCCGGAGGGTATCAGCCGTTCCGGAAGTCTGGTTCCATGGAGGCCCGTAACAACTCCACAAGGAGAACCCCATGGTTGAAATCGTCACCGCATCCGGCCTCATCTACGCGGTGGCGGCGACACAATCCCTACATGGACCGAGAAGCCGCCCTGGCTCCGGTCCTTGACGTAGCGCTGCAAGGTCTCATGGATGACGGGAAAGGCCAAGGAATCCCATGGGATGGCGTCGTGCTGAAAGAGCCGGACGTCCAAGCTCTCGCTCCCCGCCTTGAAGTCCGGGGCGCGCATCTTGCCGCGAAAGATCATATAGACCTGGCTGATATGCGGGAGGCTGAACACGGCGAATAGGGAGGTGATCTCGACATCGGTCTCTGCTTCTTCCAGAGCCTCCCGGGCCGCCGCTTGTTCCGTGGTTTCGCCCTCTTCCATGAAACCCGCTGGAAACGTCCACAAGCCGTATCGCGGTTCGATGGCCCGACGGCAGAGGAGGATCTGGTCTTCCCACTCCGGGATGCACCCGGCGACAATCTTAGGGTTCTGATAGTGGACGGCCCGGCAGGCCTCACACACGAAGCGGGGCAAATTGTCGCCGGGCGGCACTCTGCGCGCAACCGGCGCTCCGCAATTACTGCAGTAGTTCATCGTCGTTTCCCGTGCATCCTATAGTGAGCACGCCCGGATCAGAAAAGGCCGTATCGAATAGATGGCCTTGAGCCTGACCTCTGCGGGTCAAACCGGAAGTCCTGGGCCGCAACCCTGACATCCTGCGCCCGAAGCTGGCACCCGCCCCCATGCACTTACCACAAAGACCGAGGCGAATAAGAGTCGGCTCACGGATTCGGGATGCGGTGCAGGGAGATGTACTGGTAAAGCGCCTCGATGTTTTCGACAAACCATTCCGGGTACCCCCGCCATTTCTCATACTTGGGAAGGCGCAGAGTCTTCTTTGTCTCCTCCAGGCTCGTCCCCTTCATGACGTACTGCCGCACCTCCGCCATCAGCTCCTCCAGATACTCTCGAAACATTCGCACATGCTCCTTGCGCCCGATGCTGCCATGGCCGGGCACCAGGATCTCAAAGTCCAGCCGTTCGACCTGCTTGAGGGATTCGATCCAGTCCTCAGGGTAGGAGTCCAGCATGTTCCGGTAGGCCACGCCCTCCACCGGGATGAAGTCCACGGCAAAGAGCAGCTTGTCCTGCGGGAGCAAGACCACAACGCTGTTGTCCGAGTGGTTCTTTCCGACATGGATGACCTCTACATGCTTGCCGCCCAGGTCTATGAACAGCCGGTCCGTGAACGTGAGCTCCGGCACCGGTGTGCTCGGTCGCTTCTCCATGAGGATGTCCCGCCTGGCCTTCCAGTGACTGATGAAGGTGGCCGTATCGGCGAACACCGTGCCCCCCGTGATGTGATCCGCGTGGTCATGGCTGTAAATGACATAGCGGATCGGCTTGTTCGTCAGCTTTTTGATCTCGGCCTTCAACCATGTCGCTGCCTCCACGCTGATCGGGTCGGTCACGAGGACGCCTTCCGGTGTCGTGATGAAGAGGGCTTTGTGTGCGCGATCCCGGAAGACATAGACATCATCAGTGAGTTTGGTGATCTCCTGGTTGGGCTTCGGCGCCTGGGCTGAACCGGGCGTCGGAGCAATCAGCACGCAGGCAAGGAGCAATGCGCGGGTGATCCATTTCGACCTGGTCATGGGAGCCTCCTACGTTGACTTTGGCCGCCGTCGTCCCTTTTCCAATGCCCATGGTCCATCCAGCAGGAAATCCACGAAATCCCTTGCTCCGTTATACGCCCGCTCCAAGTTCTGATGATCTTTCTTGTACACCCCTCGATCGGTCAGAGCCTGGCGGAAGTCCTTCAGCGCTTCGTCGAAGAGCATCTTCATTGGGACATCTCGAGAGGTTATCCAAAATTTTCCTTCCGCGTGGTTGACACTCTTCATGGGCATACCTCCCCTCTAATAGCCCCCACCGAAGCCATACCCGCCCCCGCCGCTCGGCGTCGGGGCGACATGGTGCTGGTAGACCCTGGACCTTGTGATCGCGGGGTTACTCGGCCCCAGTTCAACAGCCTTCTTGAAGTGAGTCGTCGCCTCCCCATGGACGCCGAGATTGTGCAACGCGAGCGCAAGGTTGTAATGGGGTTCGGCCAACATGGGATCCGCCTTGATGGCGGCCTCGAAATGACCTTTGGCGACGTCCCAATGGCCCATGTTGAAGTGCTCGATGCCCTCTGCATTGTGCTTGGCGGCGGCAGCAGCAGCCCCGACCGCCGTGACGAGGGGAGGACTGGCGGTCTCACACGCCACCAAGAGGGCTGATATGCCCAGGACACCAACCGCAGTCAATAACCTCATGGTCAAGCCTCCTTTCTTACAGACAGGCCTAGGAACCACCGAAGGCCTGTCCCGCGGTTATAAACTCCAGCAGCCTGTTTTCGGCCCAGTACCAGTCTTCGTCCGGGCGGGGCCGCTCAATGAATCCACAATGCCCCCCGTGGGTCGGCCCTACCAGCCGAATCCACGGATTCGTCCGAATGGCGGGGACCTCGAATATACGATAGGGAATGAATGGATCGTCTTGGGCCGCGATGATGAGAGTCGGCACCGCGATAGCTCCCAGCACATGCCTGGCGCCGGTCCGCTCATAGTAGTCGTCCGCGCTCGCGTATCCCCCGTACGGAGCGGTGTACGCCTCGTCGAACTCGCGAAGCGTCCGCAGACCGGCCAATGGCGCAAGATCAAACTTGCCGGGAAATAGGGCGGCCTTTCTTCGCAGGCGCGCCTGTAAGCTTCTCACGAAATGCCGGTGATAGATCCAGTTCCGCTTTTGCAGAAGGGCCTCCGTGCAGGCCGCCGGGTCAATGTTGGGGCACACCGCCATAACGCCCTTTATGGATCCCTTGAGGGTCCGGCCGGCCGCCCCCTCCTCGCCGGCCATTCGAAGCGCCAGATTACCGCCCATCGAATAGCCGGCGAGCCAGATGGCGTCGATCCCGTCGCGGGCGGCCAGCTCCATCGCGACCGCACGGAGGTCCCCGCTGAGCCCGCTGTCGTATAGGGTGAGGGTCAGGTGCTCCGTCCCGCCACAGTTACGTTGGTTCAGCCGGACGACGTTGAACCCCGCCCGCCATGCCTTGCTCGCGATGCCCCTCATGTAATGCGATTCGCTGCACCCTTCAAGCCCGTGAACCAGGATCAGGGCTGGATGGCGCTTGGGGTCTGGTTGCCAATGGCAGAAGCCCAGTATCCGCGACGCAGGGGCCACCGCGAACAACCGGGTTTCGGCGGGGACTCCTATAAGCACCCGAGGCCGCGGCCAGTAACGGGGAAAGAGCGTCATCGCGTGAGGATTCCGGAAAAGAGGGTGCGGCACAAAGGCCTGTACGGGGTTCTCTCTCACCTTCGTCATCGTTCCTTTGCGAGTGTCTCCTGAATTTTCTTCGTCAACTCCACGAGGTCGAAGGGCTTGACAAAATAGGCGAGGACGCCAAGCGCGCGTGCTTGTGCGAGCTCTGATGACTCGTCTTTGCCGGTCATCATGATTACAGGAGTACCTGCCGTGGCCGGGTTCTCTCGGAGCGCCTTCAGGAGTTCGATTCCGTTGAGGCCGGGCATTGCCCAGTCAAGAATCACCACGTCGGGAGGCTCTTGTCGAGCCAGGTCCAGCGCGTCCTGTCCGCTGCCAGCCTCCAAGATACGGAAGTGGGGATTCCGCACGAACCTCATGGCAATGCAGGCTCTTACATCCTGGTCATCATCCGCGATGAGAATTGTTTTCAATTGGTTAGGACCTCTTCAGAAGGCTAGCACAATTGAGCACGCTAGAGTACTCTCAGACAATCCACAGCAGCGCAACGCGCCCCCCCGCCCCACCTAACTCTCTTGCCACGGGTTCACCTCTACGGTAGACTGACCTCCCCACGCTCACGAAGGGACGATCCATGGCGTTGAAGAAGGGCGACATCCTCGACGAATACAAGCGGTTTCCCGACAGTTGCGGGCTGGTGGTCAAGGTCATGAGCGGCGGCGGCGGCTTCCAAAAGATTCTCTGCTGCGGGCATGAACTGACCGAAGAGGATATTGTTCCGGAACGGATCAAGAAGGGCGGACGGAAGATTGGTCACAAGGGCGTCGGCTTTATCATAGACGAGAAGAAAAGCTATCCGAGTTCGTGCGGCATCCGCCTGATGATCATGGACGGCGGCCGGGGTCTTCAACACATGGAATGCTGCAGGCACGCCCTGACGCTGGCCGATGAGAGAGAACTCCTAGGACTGGGCATCCAAGACGCCAGGCGGTCGGCCTTCGAACCTGACGAATCAAACGGCCCGGCCGGTACCGCCTAAGGCCGAGGGGCGCGTTGGTCAGGCTAAGATGATCTTTTGCAGTCTCGCTTGATTTTCGAGGACCGAGATCGCCTGGTGCATGCGTTGCAGCCGCTGGTTGCGATTCCGAAGGCCCTCCTGGTCGGAGAGAGTCACCCCCTCCGTCCGAATTGCATTTTGCAGCTTGCGAAGGTGCTGATACATCTCCTTATATGAGGCGGCGTCAAATTTCTTCAGCACCAGGGGATTCAAGGCTACGTACCCTTCCATAATATCCTTGGCCATCAACGCCAAACTCCGCGCCCGGCTCGGCCCCCCTCCGCCTGACTTCGTGGCCATGATCCCCCTACATGAGCTCCCGGCGAACGCTGACCCTGGTTTTGGCCTTGAGCGCCTCCTGGTAAGCCCGCACCGCTCGCTCCTGCTTTTGAGTCAGGACCGCCTGCAGCGCACGCTCAAGCGGCGGAGCAGCCCGTTCCGCCATGGGGATCTTCGGCATCAGTTGGCTGGCCACCATCACCTGGGCCTCGGCCAGTTCGTCCGCCGTGGGAACGACCGATTCCCGGACCAGCATCCGCGCCTTCTCCCGCATGAGATCCGCCTTATGGGCGATCTCGAACATCTCGGGCGTTAGGCGATTCGCAGCCAGGACACGCTTGTATTGCTCCGGCTCGAACTTCCCGTTGTTTTGAAAAGCCGGGATCTTCACTATTGAGTCCCGCAGCTCGGTGGCGGTGACGAGCACGCCCATTTCCTTGGCAGCCTGCATCCAGAGGCGGCTCTCGATGAGCTGATCAATCACCATTTGCTTGAGCCGTTCTTCCGGCAACTCGCCCGGCATGATATCTTTGTAGAAGCGGTACGTATTCTGATACGCGCGCTGGTATTCATCCCGTGACACGCGGTCGTTCCCAACCTGGACGATCACATCCTCTTTATTCTCCTCAAACCCCCACCATCCCATGCTCACGACAAAGACGACGGCAATCAGCACCATAATGGTCCGGTAAAACCACGGACGTTCAATCGCGCTCTCTCGGATGATCTTCAGCATTTCGACCGCGTCCTGTAACAGACGACATATTGTAGCGAACGCATGTCGTGAAACGCAACGCGCCACAACTATTTGTCTTTCCAGTGAGTGTTTGTTAGAATTCAACCCGAGCGCGAGGGCAGGACACTTGCCGGAAACCAGGAGCATCCTTGAGGGAGAAGCGGCGCGCGTATATGCTCAACTTTATCCCAAGGCAGCGGTTCTCAACCGTTTTATCGCCAAGTCATTGGACCTTTTGATCGTGTTGGGGGTAGGGGAACTGGCGCCTCCTTACGGTTTCTGGGCGGGCCTCTGGTACGTGATCGTCGCTGACGGCTTTTCCGGTCGCAGCATTGGCAAGCGCCTGGTCGGGCTCCAGGCGTGGGTACCGGAATTGCACGCCGGCGCCGGGTTCAAGGATTCGATCATCCGGAACGCCCCTCTCGCAGCAGGCTACCTGGTCTGGCAAATTCCCTACATCGGGTGGCTAGGCGCGGCGGCTGTCGTTGGCATCGAGGCCCTGCTGATCATCGGAAACGAGCGTGGGCTTCGCATCGGCGATGAGTTGGCCCATACGCAGGTGGTGGAAGAGAGCATCTTCGATCTTGATGCACGGTCTTAAGGAGAATTTTTCGTGAGCGTGACGGCAGACGTCCTCGGCTGGTTCTCGAACGACTTGGCTATTGACCTCGGCACGGCCACCACGCTGGTGTACGTCCGCGGACGAGGGATCGTCCTGAACGAGCCGTCGGTCGTGGCGATAGAGAAAAAGACCGAAAAAGTCCTGGCTGTCGGCACCGAAGCCAAGAAGATGCTGGGGCGGACCCCGGGCAACATCTTGGCGATCCGCCCCATGAAGGAGGGCGTGATCGCCGACTTCGAGATGGCCGAGAAGATGCTCCGCCACTTCATCACGAAGGCGCACAACCGCAGCACCTTCGTGCGGCCCCGCATCATCATTGGCGTACCCTCCCGAATCACGCAGGTGGAGCAACGCGCGGTCCGTGACTCGGCGGAACTGGCCGGCGCCCGCGAGGTCTACCTGATCGAGGAGCCGGTCGCGGCTGCCATCGGGGCCGGCCTCCCGATCACGGAGCCCTCGGGCAACATGGTGGTGGACATCGGCGGCGGCACCACCGACATCGCCGTGCTTTCCCTCGGCGGAATCGTCTACAGCGAATCCGTCAAGGTGGCGGGTGACCGAATGGACGATGCCATCATGAGCTACGTGAAGAAAAAATATAACCTCCTCATCGGCGACCACATGGCCGAGCGGATCAAAGTCGAAATCGGGTCCGCGTACCCGTTCGAAGAGAAGAAGACACTGATGGTGAAGGGCCGCGACCTGATCTCCGGGATTCCCCGGACCCTCGTGCTGGACGACGCCGAGATCCGGGAGGCCCTGCTGGAAACAATCAGCACCATCGTCAATGCCATCAAGGTGGCGCTTGAGAATACGCCGCCTGAACTGGCCGGTGACATCATCGATTGCGGAATCGTGCTGACGGGTGGGGGCTCGATGCTCCGGGGGATGGATACGCGCCTGCGGGAGGAGACGGGCCTGCCGATCATCACCGTGGACGATCCGCTCACGTCGGTGGTGCTGGGCGTGGGAAAGATCCTCGACGAACTGGACCTGTTGAGAAAAATCAGCGTGATGTCCCAGTACAGCAGCTCGCGGTAACGCGGCGGCCCCGCCGGTGCCATGATATCGTTGCATTCCATGACGGGTAGCAAGCGGGCCGTCCTCCTTCTTCTCGCCGTCCTCGCCGCCGCACTCCTCATCTTTCCGGAATCCCGCCAGAGCCCCTTGCAAACCATCGGCCGCCCCCTGGCGTCCGCGATCGCCCTTCCCTTGCGCGCCGTGGACGCGCTGAACCAAGCGATCGAGACCATCCGGAACCGCTACCTCACCCTGCGCCATGTGCGGGAGGAGAACCGGGCCATACGCCAGGAGCTTGGGCGCCTGCGGATGGACAACGCCCAACTGCGCGAGATGGCCGCCGAGACCGACCGGCTGCGCGCCTTGTTGCGCCTCCGTGCGGTGATCCCCTTCCCCACGGTCGCCGCCCGGGTGGTGGGCCGGGATCCCACCAACTGGTACCGCAGCATCGTCATCAACAAGGGGCGAAAAGAGGGCCTGGCCACCGACATGGGGGTAATGACACCGGCCGGGGCCGTCGGCCGGATCGTGAAAGTCTATGACTACCTCGCGATCGTGCTGCTGATCATCGACCGGACCAACGCGGTGACGGGCCTGGTTCAAGGCACACGGGACGAGGGGATCGTGGAGGGGACCGAGAAGGGCCTCACCCGGATCAAATACCTCCCCCTCCTCTCAACGGTGAAGGTCGGCGACCAAGTGATCACGTCTGGATTGGCGGGGGGCTTTCCACGCGGGCTGCCGATCGGTCACATCACGAGGATCGAGCGTCGTGAAGCCGAGCTCTTCCTGTCCGCCGAGATCGAACCGTCTGCCGACTTCGTCAAACTTGAAGAGGTCTTGATCATCACCACCCCGCGGGAGACCTCCGACCTGCCAGCCAACCCCTTCCCCTTACGGCCGACGCCTCCCGACAGACGCGATGCGGGGGAGACGCGGTGAGGGCCCTCACCTACACCGCGCTGATCCTGCTCGTCGTCCCGCTCCAAGTCGTCCTGTTCGACTGGATCAGCATCGGGGGTGTCCGCCCCGATCTGGCTCTGGTCGCCGTCTGCGTGATCGGGCTGCACATCGGGGAGAGGGAAGCGATCGGGATGGGGATCGCGCTCGGATTCACCCAAGACCTTCTGTCGGGCAGCGCGAACTGGGGCAACCTCTGCCTCAAGCCCGTCATCGGCCTGTTGGCCGGGCTGGCCAGTCGGAATCTCGTCAATCTCACGTTGCCGTTTGCGTTGGGGCTCCTGTTCGCCCTCTCGATTTTTTCGGGGGCGGTCATGTTCCTGTTGAAGTCCCTGGCTGGCGCCGGTCCCGACTTCTTCGCGGCCGCCCGTGGGATCATCCTCCCGCAGGCCTGCTACGACGCCGTCCTCGGGGTCGCCCTCCTCAAACTCATCCAACGCTGGGCACCGGACCGAGCCCCGCTCACCGCGATCACCTATGAGTAAGTTCACTACCCAGCACGAGGACTTCAGGAACCTTCAACGCCGGTTGTTGTACTTGCGCCTGGGGCTCTTGTTGGGCCTCCTCCTGCTCTCGTCACGACTCTGGTTCCTCCAGGTCGTCAAGGGCTCGTACTATCGGGACCTCTCGGAACAAAACCGAGTCCGGACGCTGGACCTCAAACCGGCCCGGGGGCTAATTTTCGACCGCCACGGCGAGCTGCTCGCCAACAACGTACCCAGCTTCAACCTCTACCTCACATTGGAGGACATCCGGGACCGGGAGGGCCTGGCCGCTACACTGGAAGGCCTGATCGGACTCCCTCGACAGGAGACGAGAAAGCGGCTGGCCCAGCAGGCCAAGTCCTATGTCCCGATCCTGCTGAAAGCCGGTCTGACCTTGCGGGAAGCCGCGTTGATCGAGGGGCATCGCCTGGACCTGCCCGGGTTACAGATTCAAGCGGAATCCCAACGTAACTACCTCTATGGCGTCCTCGCAAGTCACGTTCTGGGTTATGTGGGGGAAGTCTCGCCCGAGCAACAGGACGAGCCGGCCTTCGCCGATCTCATCCAGGGAAGCATCGCAGGCAAGACTGGCGTGGAGAAGATGTACGATCGCGCGATCCGGGGCATGGCCGGACGAAAGACCATCGAAGTGGACGCGCGAGGGAACGAGCGGAAAACCCTGGCGGTGGCCGAACAGACCCCGGGGAACGACGTGTACCTCAGCCTCGACCTACGCCTCCAACGCCTTGCCGAATCGCTTCTGGGCGAGGAGAACGGCGCCATCGTCGCCTTGGATCCCGCAAACGGGGACGTCCTCGCCATGGCGAGCAGCCCCGCCTTCGACCCCAACATTCTCTCACGAGGCATGTCCGGCGCGTCGTGGGAGCAGATCGCGAAGGACGCGCGCCACCCGTTGACCAATCGGGCGGTCCAGGGTCAATACCCGCCCGGTTCCACCTTTAAGATCATCGTGGCGTCGGCCGCCCTCGAGTCGGATAAATGGTCGCCCGAGACGAAGGTCCGTTGCACCGGCACCTTTCCGTTCGGCAATCACGTCTTTCGCGACTGGAAGAAGGGCGGGCATGGGTCCATGAACATGTACCAGGCGATCGTCCACTCGTGCGACGTGTATTTCTACACCCTGGGCAATCGTCTCGGGATCGACGCCATCGCGGAGATGGCCAAGCAGTATGGCCTGGGGCAACCCAGCGGCATCGAATTGCAGTCGGAGCGCTTCGGAACCGTTCCGTCCACCCAATGGAAGCAACGAGTCAGGAAAGAACCGTGGTACCCCGGCGAGACAATCTCGGCAGCCATCGGGCAAGGGTACATCACCGTCACGCCGCTCCAGATGGTCACCGCCATATCGGCCGTCGCCAACGGCGGGATCCTGTACAAGCCGCGTTTGGTACTGGGGATCCGCGAACGAACGACCGGTAGGGTACGGGAGATCCCTTTGGAAGAGCGCGGCGTCGTCCCACTCCGGGACAGCTCCTTCTCGATCTTGCAAGCGGCCCTGCAAGGAGTCGTCCTGCACGGCACGGGGGGCCGTGCCCGCTCAACCATCGTGGAGATCGCCGGTAAGACGGGGACGGCTCAGACCGTCGCAGCCCGTCCCGGCCTGACGACAGGACGCGAAACGATACCCAAGCAGTTTCGCGACCACGCCTGGTTCGTGGCCTACGCGCCGACCGAGAGCCCGAAAATCGCGGTGGCCGTGCTCGTGGAGAACACCGGACACGGGGGCGCGTTCGCCGCCCCGCTTGCCAAGGTCTTGATCGAAGCATACCTGAGCGACTATCAGAAGGAACCGGCAGCCCGTGATCGACAGCAGGACCCCGGACAACTTTGAGTGGCGGTTCTTCCTCGTGTCGCTGGGCATCCTCTTGCTGGGGGTGATGTCCATATACAGCGTCACGCGCGACGTAGAGCCGTCCGGGCACGTCCCCTTCTATGCCAAACAGGCAGTCTGGATCCTGGTGGGAGTCGTGGCGTTCCTGGGAGCCCTGGCCATTGACTATCACGCGCTCGCCCGACACGCTTATCTCCTGTACGGGCTCACGCTCGTCCTCTTGGCGCTGGTCCTCATCATGGGCCGCTCGAGCCGGGGCGCGCAACGTTGGTTCGCACTGGGTCCTTTCGCCTTCCAGCCGTCTGAAATGGCCAAACTGGTCCTGGTGCTCGTCCTAGCCAAATATTTCGCCGACGGACAGCGGCCCGGATGGCTTCAGCGGGTCATCGTCCCGGGGCTGCTCACGGCCCCCGGACTCCTGTTGATTCTGAAACAACCGGACCTTGGAACCGCCATGAGCTTCACCTTCATCTACCTCTCGATGGTCGTGGTGGCCGGCCTCCACAACAGGGCACTCGGCTTGGGCGTCCTCTTCACGTCCATGTTGTTCCCCTTCATCTGGGAACTCTTCTGGACCTCGCTGCATGAATACCAGCGCGAGCGTATCCTGACCTTTTGGAATCCAGCGACGGACCCGGCGGGCAAGGGCTATCATGCCCTCCAATCACAGATCGCGATCGGGTCGGGCGGGCTCTTCGGCAAAGGCCTTGACGAGGCCACCCAAAGCCGACTCAAGTTTCTACCGGAAGGGCATACGGATTTCGTCTTCGCCGTGTTCGCCGAGCAATGGGGGCTCATCGGCGCTCTCGTCCTCTTCGCGCTGTTCGCGGTCCTGATTTTCCTCGCCGCCGAGATTGCGTTCAAGGCCAAGGACACACTGGGCCTGTTGCTGGGAGCGGGCATTCTCTCGATGCTGGGTTTCTGCCTCACGGTCAATGCGGGCATGACCATGGGACTCTTCCCGATCGTCGGCATCCCCCTCCCATTGATGAGTTACGGCGGGACCACCACAGTGACTTCGATGGCGGCATTGGGCCTTTTGTTAAACGTGAAACGACGGCGACTGACTCTGTTTTACTGAGTTTCACCCCGCCCTCCCCCTCGAGGGGGGAGGGCGGGGGGCACGTTTTTAACCTTTTGACGGCGGGCGGGTCTAACGGGCGAAGGGAAACGCACATGACCGAACACCGCACCCGGTACACCGGCCTGCCAAGGAGTGGGCATGGGCTCGGATATCATCATCAATGTGGCGCGGGAAGAAACCCGCGTGGCGGTCCTTGACAGAAAGGTCCTGACGGACCTCTATATCGACCGGCTCAAGCAACGGGACTTCGTCGGGAACGTGTACAAGGGCAAGGTCGTCAAAGTCCTGCCGGGCCTGCAGGCGGCCTTCGTCGACATCGGGCAGGACAAGGCTGCGTTCATGCACGTCTCGGAACTCACCGGCGAAGGCGACATGGGCGAGGCTCTTGTGGAGATGGACGAGAAAGCTTCCGAAGTCCCGAAGACCAGCCGGCACGGCTCCAAACCGATCGAGGAACTCCTGGAGGAGGGCCAAGAACTCATGGTCCAGGTCACCAAGGGCCCGATCGGCACCAAGGGCTCGCGCGTAACGGCGTACATCTCACTGCCGGGCCGCTACCTCGTGTTCATGCCCAATGTCGAACACATCGGCATCTCGCGCCGGATCGAGAAGGAGGAGGAGCGCGCCCGCCTCAAGCAGCTCATGCAGAAGCTCCGCGAGCCGGGGTCCGGTTACATCGTCCGGACCGTCAGCGAAGGAGTGTCGGACGAGGAACTCCGCTCGGACGTCGAATTCCTCCAGGCCTCGTGGGAGGAAATCTTAGAGAAGAAGAGCCGCCTGAAGGCCCCGGCGCTCTTGCACAGCGACCTGGATCTCATCTTCCGGACCGTCCGGGACCATTTCACTAAAGACGTGCAACACCTGTGGGTTGATTCCAAGTCCGACTATGAGACCATCCGCGAGTTCGTGCACCGCTACCTCCCCGGCCAGCTGTCCCGCATCCATCTCTACAACAAGGAGGAGCCGATCTTCGATCACTTCGATCTCGAATCGGAGATCGCCAAAGCGATGGCGCGCAAGGTCTGGCTCAAGTCCGGCGGGCACATCGTGATTGACCACACGGAGGCCATGACCGTCATCGACGTCAACACGGGCCGCTTTGTCGGCAAACGCGACCTGGAGGAAACCATCGTCAAGACGAACCTGGAGGCCGTCAAGGAGATCGCCTACCAGATCAAGTTGCGGAGCATCGGCGGGATCATCATCATCGACTTCATCGACATGGAGCGCGAGCGCAACCGGGATAAAGTCTTCCAGGCGCTCACCGACGTGCTGGCGCACGACAAGGCTCGGACCCGCATCTTGAGGATTTCGGAATTGGGCCTGGTCGAGATGTCGCGCGAACGCGTGCGGGAAGATCTCTACCGCGCGCTCTCCGAGCCCTGCCACTACTGCGAGGGGCGAGCCTATACCAAGGACCCCACGACGATCTGCTACGAGCTGTTCCGCGACATCCGGCGTCTGGAACCCATGCCCGACGAGCATACCGTTGTCGTCGGCGCCCACCCCAACGTCGCGACGGTGCTGGAAGATGAAGAGGCCTCTTCCCTCGCCGAATTGGAGCGCGAGTGCGGGGTCAAGGTCCTCGTCAAACCGGACCCGACCCTGCATATCGAGCAGTACGACATCGTGATGCTCTAGGGTATAGTTGGCATGTTCGCAACACACCGCATAGCCAAGAGATACACCTCCTCTGAACACATCGTGGTTTATCCAGGCAATTGCTTGGATTTGCTGAAAACCATACCTGCTAAGTCTCTACAGCTCGTCGTCACATCACCGCCTTATAACATCGGCAAGGAATACGAGCAGAAACTTAAACTGGAAACCTACCTGGAGCAGCAGGCCTCAGTCATTGAAGAATGCGCTAGGTGTTTAGCTCCACGCGGGAGCATCTGTTGGCAAGTTGGTAACTATGTAGATGATGGATCTATCATCCCATTGGACACAGTGCTTTATCCGATCTTCTTAAGGCTTGGCCTCAAGATGCGCAACAGGATCGTATGGCATTTTGAACATGGGTTGCATTGCAACCGCAGGTTCTCCGGGAGATATGAAGCCATTATCTGGTTTACGAAAACCGACGACTATGTTTTCAATCTGGACCCTGTTCGAGTGCCCCAGAAATATCCGGGAAAGAAGCACTTCAAAGGACCCAATGCAGGCAAGTACTCATGCAACCCCCTTGGAAAGAATCCCGGAGACCTTTGGGTTATACCCAACGTCAAGAGCAATCACGTGGAGAAAACAGGACATCCATGTCAGTTTCCTGTGGAGTTGATCGAGCGTTTGGTTCTTTCAATGACCCGTGAAGGAGATTGGGTATTTGATCCGTTCCTCGGCACAGGCACATCCATTATTGCTGCCATTCGTCACGGTCGCAGGGGAGCCGGAGCGGAGACTGTTTCCAGGTATGTCCGCATGGCAGAAGACCGGGTAAAGCAAGAGCTTGCAGGAACCTTACGTACACGTCCACTGAACAAGCCTGTTTATGACCCGGTCGAGGCTGGCAATAGTCTCAGAATCGCCCCGTGGATCAAAAAACAAGACAAGATTCAAATGGCACTTTTTGTAAAATCGAGACAAAAACAACAGTACAGAACTTCATGAAAATTGTTGAGACGTACTCCCACTTGAACGGCCTGGAATTCCTCCTCGTTCATAAGCGATCTCTCTGGCGCGAAATCCAAACGGTGATTTCATCCGTGGATGCTGAGCAATGCAAGACCAAGGTGTCTAAGGAGAAGACAATGAAAGGGGAGCTTCTTTACAGTCCGATTGGCATGAACGCCGCCTTCAAGAAACTGCTTCGGGCAAAGAACTGGCAGGAAAGCCGTGTCAGCTACTGGGTAACGAAAAGCGAGAAGCTAATTCGAAAGACGCTTACTCTGCCTCCTGAGCAACAGAAAAAGGAGATTGTTGCTGCGGGGGAAATCCCGATCTTCAGCTACAACCAAACAGACTTTGTGAAGGACCGCGTGGCGATCGAAGTTCAATTCGGGAAATACTCATTTGTCGCATACGACCTTTTTGTGAAACATCTCGCCTTCTACGTTGGGGATCACATCGACGTCGGAGTTGAAATTCTCCCGATGAAGTCTCTCCAATCCCAGATGAGCTCAGGAGTCGCGTACTACGAAGGCGAGTTTTACAACGTAGTGCGACAGGGCCGTGGCGTTCCGGCGGTTCCGCTCATCATCATTGGGATTACTCCATGAGTCGGGAAACGGATTGTGCCCTTGACGGGACACCGTACCGTTGGCTATGGTGAAGGCGTAGTCGACACAACGTCTGTATACCCCCAGGACAGACACGGAGCATGAAACCGAGCGTGACAATAGCTCAGGCACGGGAAGGGGCGCGTCTCGGCGCGCCTGGGGCGGGTGGGTGCAAAAGTCAAGTCGTTCCCATCGAGGACGAGCGGTATCCGGCGTGGCTGCGCGCCATCCACGATCCGCCGCCTGTTCTGTATTGCGACGGCGTCATCGAGCCTTCAGATAGGCTGGCGGTCGCCATTGTCGGCGCACGCCAGGCCACGCCTTACGGACTCCGAATCACCGAGGCCCTCGCGCGGGACCTGGCCGGACTCGGGTGCACCATCGTCAGCGGGATGGCCCGCGGAATTGACGCGGCCGCCCATCGCGGAGCGCTGGCGGCGGGCGGGCGGACCATCGCCGTGCTGGGGTGCGGGCTTGACGTGGTGTACCCGCCCGAGCACGATAAACTACGGGCTGAGATCGCCGACGCCGGCGCCGTGGTCACGGAGTTCCCCATGGGAACACCGCCGAAGGCCTCTCACTTTCCGCGTCGGAACCGGATCATCAGCGGTCTGGCATTGGGAGTGGTCGTCGTCGAGGCGGCCGAGGACAGCGGCTCGCTGATCACCGCACGATCGGCCTTGGACCAAGGCCGAGAGGTCTTCGCGGTGCCGGGCCCGATTGATGCGCCGTTGAGCCGGGGGCCTCACGGCCTCCTCAAGCAGGGAGCCAAGCTGGTGGAGACAGTAGCGGACATCATCGAAGAATTGCTCCCGCAACTGGAGGGGAGCTCACTTGAAACGCTGCTCGACCAAGACCGAGCGATATCTCACCCGCCCGGACGACCCCTTGCAATTTCAGAGCTAGGGGTGCCCCGCGCGCCGGGACGCGTCCTTGACCCAGGGTCAGCCGCGGGCGCTGGCAAGCGCCGTTCCTTCTCCTCCGAACCACCGAATCTCACGCCGGACGAGCGGATAGTGTATGCTCTGATCAGTGAGACGCCGGTTCACATTGATGAGCTGATGGAGCTAAGCCGCTTGGCTCCTGCGGCTGTCGCAGGGGCGCTCGTGGAGTTGGAGTTGAAAAGCGCGGTGCGCCGGATGCCGGGGCAACAGTACATTCGGGTAAGATGAGGAAGACGTATAAACGTTATACGTTATTCGTTAATCGGATCATGAAGTCAGGTCCCGTTTCACGTTTAACGATTAACGTTTAACGAATCACGAGGTTTCATGTCCAAATCTTTGATCATCGTGGAGTCGCCGGCCAAGGCCCGGACCATCACCAAGTACCTGGGCCGCGGCTATATCGTCATGGCCTCGGTCGGGCACGTGAAAGACCTGCCCACGAACAAACTGGGCGTGGACGTGGATGACGACTTCAAGCCCCACTACGTGACCATCAAGGGCAAATCCCAGGTCCTCGCCGAGATCAAGAAGAAGGCCAAGGAGGCCGAGAAGGTGTTCCTGGCCCCCGACCCCGACCGCGAAGGTGAAGCCATCGCCTGGCACATCGCCCAAGAAATAGACGGGAAGTCAATTGACGGCAAAGCCAAGGGGAAACGCCGTAAGGTCTTCCGGGTCCTGTTCAATGAGATCACGGAGTCGGCCATCAAGCGCGCCCTTCAGTCCCCAGGCCAGATCGACATGAAATTGGTCAACGCGCAGCAGGCCCGCCGGGTGTTGGACCGCATCGTCGGCTACCAGGGCAGCCAACTCCTCTGGAAGAAGGTCCGGCGGGGGCTCAGCATGGGACGCGTCCAGTCGGTGGCCGTGAAACTGATCTGCGACCGCGAGCGCGAGCGTGAGGCCTTCCGCTCGGAAGAGTACTGGTCCATCACGGCCACGCTGGCCGGGAGGACCCCCCCTTCCTTCGAGGCCAAGCTTCACAGCGTCAACAACGAAGAGGCCGTCATCCCATCGGCTCAGGACGCCGACCGTATTGTGGACAATGTCCAGGGGAAAACCTTCACGGTCCAAGCCATCGAGCGCAAGGAGAAGAAGCGCAACCCCGTCGCGCCCTTCATCACGAGCCGGCTCCAGCAGGAAGCGGCACGCAAGCTCCGTTTCTCCCCGAAGAAGACCATGACGCTGGCCCAGCAGCTCTATGAGGGCATGGAGATCGGCAAGGAAGGCCCCCTCGGCTTGATCACCTACATGCGGACCGACTCCCCGCGCATCTCGACCGAGGCAGCCGAGGAGGCCCGGCACCTGATTCGCGAACGGTTCGGCGCCGAGTACCTGCCGACCACGCCCAACGTGTACAAGACCCAAAAGGCCGCCCAAGAGGCCCATGAGGCCATCCGGCCGACCTCGGCCCACCGCGATCCCGACTCGCTCAAGCGCATCCTGGACAAGGACCACTACCAGCTCTACAAGCTAATCTGGAACCGGTTCATCGCCTCGCAGATGACCCCGGCCATCCTGGAAGTAACCCGCGTGGACTGCGTGCCCCAGGGCACTCGGGACGCATACGTGTTCCGGGCCAACGGGACCGTCCTAAAGTTCCCCGGCCACACGGCGGTCTATCTGGAAGGGAAGGACGCGGAGCTTCACGAGCAGAGCCGCAAGGCCGACCAGGAGACCGAGGACGAAGCCGACCGGCAGTTGCCGACCTTGACCGAAGGCGAACGGTTACGGCTGGTCGCCCAGGAAGGCCAACCGGTCCCCGGCCTTGCGCCGAAGCAACACTTCACCCAGCCGCCGCCCCGGTACAACGAGGCCCTGTTGATCCGCGAGCTCGAAGAAAAAGGGATCGGCCGACCCTCGACCTATGCCAGCATCACCTCGACGATCCAGGAGCGCAAGTACGTTGAAAAGGTCGAGGGCCGGTTCGTACCGACGGAGACCGGCGTGACCGTCAACGACTTTCTCGTCAAAGGCTTCCCCGACATCCTCAACGCGGACTTCACCTCGTTGATGGAGAAGGAACTGGATGAGGTGGAGGAAGGCGAGAAGCCGTGGGTCGCCGCGGTGCGCGATTTCTACGGACCGTTCAGCAAGGACATGGAGAAAGCCAAGAGCATCCCCGGCCCCAAAGACATCGTGGAGCCCCCGACGAACATCCCCTGCGAGAAGTGCGGGCGAATGATGGAAATCAAATGGGGCCGGAACGGCAAGTTCCTCGCCTGTCCGGGTTACCAAGACGACCCGCCCTGCAAGAACACCCAGAACTTCGAGAAGCTGCCCGACGGGACCATCAAGATCATCGCGAAGCAGGAGGAGACCACCGACGAGAAATGCGAGAAGTGCGGCTCGCCGATGGTGATCAAGACAGGCCGGTTCGGCAAGTTCATCGCCTGCTCGGCCTACCCGACCTGCAAGACCACCAAGCCCATTCCCCTCGGCGTCAAATGCCCGCAGGATGGCGGTGACCTCACCCAGAGACGCAGCAAGAAGGGCCGCACGTTTTACGCCTGCACGAATTATCCCCAGTGCGAGTTTGTCCTCTGGGACCGCCCGGTCGCCAAACCCTGCCCCCAGTGCCACGCCCCGTTCCTCGTCGAGAAGTACTCCAAGCAGACCGGCCGCTCCCTCACCTGCCGCGTCGAATCGTGCGGTTATAAAGAATAGTGTGATAGAATTCTTTTCACTCAGGTGAGGGGGCTTTTCAGCGATCATGCGCGAGGACATTGTCATCATCGGCGGAGGGCTGGCCGGTTCGGAAGCGGCTTGGCAGGCGGCCAATCGCGGGGCCAAGGTCACTCTCTACGAGATGCGCCCCAAAGAGCCGACTGCCGCCCACAAGACCGGCTACCTGGCAGAACTGGTCTGCTCCAACTCGCTGGGTTCCGGCGAGATCCAAAGCGCCCCCGGCATCCTCAAAGAGGAGATGCGCCGCCTCGGCTCCCTGATCATCAAGGTCGCCGATGAAGTGCGTGTGCGCGCTGGGTCGGCGCTGGCCGTTGACCGCGACCTCTTCGCACAGAAGATCACCCAGGCCCTCGAAAGCCACCCGAACGTCAAGATCCTGCATGAGGAGGTGGCGGCGATCCCGCCGGACTGCCTGGCAATCGTGGCCACGGGCCCGCTGACCTCCGACGCGCTGGCCGAGCACCTGAAGAACCTGACGCACGCTAAACACCTCTCCTTCTATGACGCGATCTCGCCGATCGTGGATGCCGACAGCATCGACATGAACGTCGTCTTCAGGGCCTCGCGCTATGACAAAGGTGAGGGGGACTACCTCAACTGCCCGATGACCGAGGTCGAGTACGACGCGTTCCATCAGGCCCTCCTGGCGGCCGACAAGGTGGCGGCCAAGGACTTCGAGAAGATCCCTTACTTCGAGGGCTGCATTCCGATCGAGGTCATGGCCGAGCGCGGCCGCGACACTATGATGTTCGGTCCCCTGAAACCGGTGGGCCTGCTTGATCCGAGAACCAATGCACGGCCCTACGCGGTCGTCCAACTCCGGATGGAGAACCGGCACGGCACCTGCTACAACCTGGTGGGCTTTCAGACCAAGCTGACGTATGGCGCCCAGAAACAAGTCCTCCGCATGATCCCCGGCCTGGCAAACGCGGAGTTCCTCCGCTACGGCAGCGTCCACCGCAACACCTTCGTCAACGCTCCCATGCTGCTGCGCGATACCTTGCAGTTGAAGAGCAAGGGCACGACCTTCCTGGCCGGGCAGCTCGTGGGCGTCGAAGGTTACACCGAAGCCGCTGCGACCGGGGGGCTGGCGGGGATCAACGCGGCACGAGGCCTCCAGGGCAAGGACCTCGTGGTTCCTCCGGAGACGACGGCGCACGGAGCGCTGCTGAAGTACATCACGACCAGCGACCCGCGGCACTTCCAACCGATGAACACCAACTACGGCCTGTTTCCTCCGCTGCCGGCCCGCATCCGCGACAAGCAGGGGCGGCAACGCCGGATCGGACAGCGCGCTCTGGAGGATTTTGCCGTATGGATGAAGCGGTCCGGGCTTTCCTGACCTATTTGAATGTTGAGCGGGGGGCCTCCCCACACACGCTCCGCAATTACGAACTGGACCTGCGCCAGTTCCTGGAGTTCCTCAAGACAAGCCGCAGCGGGACGCTCCCCGGTCCCGCCGACGTGGACTCTTTTGCCGTGCGGAGCTTTCTGGCAGCCAGGGCAAGCCACGGCGACACCAAGGCGACCAGAAGCCGCAAGCTCGCAACGCTCCGCAGTCTCTTCAAGTACCTCGCGCGCGAAGGGATCGTCACGCGCAGCCCCGCCGCGGCAGTCGCCGCCCTAAAGAAGGATCAGAAACTCCCGCGGGTCCTGACGGCCGATGATGCGAACCGGCTGATGGACGACCGGGCGCCCGCGCAGCCGCGGTCGGCGCGCGACCAGGCCATTCTCGAAACACTCTACTCCACCGGCGCCCGCGTAGCCGAGCTTGTGGGTCTGACCGTCGAGGACGTTGATCTGCAAGAAGGAATCGCCACCGTGATGGGCAAAGGACGCAAAGAGCGGATCGTCCCGTTGGGCGAAAAGGCCGTGGAGGCTCTCGGGGAGTACCTGAATTCGCTCGGCCCCCACACCGGCCATGGACCGGCTCCGCTGTTCAGAAACAGCCGCGGCGGCCGCTTGACCGCCCGCAGCGTGGAGCGGATCGTCGTAAAGTATTGCCGGGCCCTCCCGAACTTTCCGACCATCAGCCCGCATGCGCTTCGGCACTCGTTCGCCACCCATCTGCTGGACGGCGGCGCCGACCTGCGCGCGATTCAGGAGTTGCTGGGGCACACGTCCCTGTCCACAACCCAACGATACACCCACGTGGCCATTGATCGGCTGATGGAGACATACGACAAGGCCCACCCGCGGGCGCACGAACAACCGCGCGCCCCCTATAGTGAGAACGACGCGTGAAACCCGCGAGCATCCGTTCCACCACCATCCTGTGCGTGCGCCGCGACCGGCACGTCGCCATGGGGTCCGACGGCCAGGTGACCCTCGGCGCCACGGTCATGAAGCACAACGCAAAGAAGCTCCGCCGCATGTATAATGACACTGTGCTGGCAGGCTTTGCGGGCGCCACGGCCGACGCCTTCACGTTGTTCGAGAAGTTCGACGCCAAGCTCCAGGAATATCGGGGAAACCTCACGCGGGCTGCCGTGGAGTTGGCCAAGGACTGGCGGATGGATCGCGCGCTTAGGCGGCTGGAAGCGCTCTTAGCCATCGCCGACCGGACGCACTCGTTGATCATCTCCGGCACCGGCGACGTGATCGAGCCGGAAGACGGCATCCTGGCGATCGGCTCCGGCGGGCCGTTCGCCTTGGCGGCCGCAAGGGCGCTACTCGCCCATTCAACGCTGGACGCCAGGGCGATCGTGGAGGAGTCCATGAAAATCGCCGGTGGGATCGATATTTACACGAACGTGGAGATTACGCTGGAAGAGCTGAAGGGCTAATGGACGAGACGCGCCCGCCGAACCTCGACAGCTTCACTCCGCGCCAGATCGTGGAGGAATTGGACCGCTACGTCATCGGCCAGCGCGACGCCAAGCGCATGGTGGCCATCGCGCTTCGCACCCGGTGGCGCCGCCAGCGGCTCCCCGACCACCTGCGCGACGAGGTCATCCCGAAAAACATCATCATGATCGGGCCGACCGGGATCGGCAAGACCGAGATCTCTCGCCGGCTGGCCAAGCTGGCCCAGGCCCCGTTCATCAAGGTGGAGGCCTCGAAGTTCACCGAGGTGGGGTACGTCGGGCGGGATTGCGAATCCATGGTCCGGGACCTGGTCGAGCAGGCCATCACAATGGTCAAGACTGAATATGCCGAGCGCATCCAGAAGAAGGCCGAGGCACAAGGTGAGGAGCGCCTTCTCGACCTCCTCCTGCCCCCACCCGCCCCCAAAGCCCCGCCGGGCATCTTCGACGAGGCGAGCCGAGAGGCACAGGCCCCGCCGCCGAACGAGAGCTACGAGGCGACCCGCTCGAAGCTCCGGCTGCAGCTCCGCGAGGGGAAACTGGACCATCGCTCGGTGGAGCTTGAGGTCAAGGACAAATCCGGGATCCCGATCGGGGTGATTTCCAACATCGGGGGCATGGAGCAGATCCAGGATCAGCTCCAGGAGATGCTCGGCGGGATGTTTCCGGCCAAAAAGAAGAAGCGCACGGTAAAGGTGCCGGAGGCGTTGGAGATCCTCCTTCAGGAGGAGGCGCAGAAGTTGATAGACATGGAGGCCGTCGTCAAGGAAGCCGTCACCAAGACGGAGCAGAACGGCATCATCTTCCTGGACGAGATTGACAAGATCGCCGGGCGCGAAGGGACGCTCGGACCCGACGTCTCCCGCGAAGGCGTCCAGCGGGACCTTCTGCCGATCGTCGAAGGCTCGACCGTCACCACCAAGTACGGCCCGGTGAAGACGGACCACATCCTGTTCATCGCGGCCGGGGCCTTCCACGTGGCCAAGCCTTCGGACCTGATTCCGGAACTGCAGGGCCGTTTCCCTATCAGAGTCGAGCTGGAGCCGTTGACAAAGGACGATTTCATCCGCATCCTGACGGAGCCTCAGAACGCCTTGGTCAAACAATACACGGCGCTTTTGGAGACGGAGGGGGTGACCCTGGACTTCACCCGCGCGGGGCTGGAGGAAATCGCCGCCACCGCCGTCCTGGTCAACGAACGCTCGGAGAACATCGGCGCCCGGCGTCTCTTCACGATCATGGAACGGCTCTTGGAGCAGATCTCGTTCGAGGCACCGGAACTGAGCGAGAAGAAGATCACGATCGACGCCCAGGCCGTGAAGGAGCGCCTGAAGGACGTGATCAAGGACGAGGATCTGAGCCGGTACATCTTGTAGGAGGGCCCTTCGACAGGCTCAGGGTGATCGGGAGAACAAAATGGACGAGCTGATCAAGAAGGCCAACGTGCTGGTCGAGGCCCTGCCTTACATCCGGGCCTTCGCCGGGAAGACCATCGTGATCAAGTACGGCGGCAAGGCGATGACCGACCCCGCCTTGAAGGAAGGCTTCGCCACCGACGTGGTCCTCTTGAAGTACGTCGGGTTGCAACCGGTCGTCGTGCACGGGGGAGGGCCGCAGATTGATCAGATGCTGAAGCGGCTGGCGATCGAGCCCAAGTTTCGCCAAGGCGTCCGCGTGACCGACGCGGCGACGATGGAGATCGTGGAGATGGTCCTCGGTGGGACCATCAACAAGGAGATCGCGGCGCTGATCAGCCGGCACGGCGCCAAGGCCGTCGGCTTGAGCGGCAAGGACGGGGGGCTTGTCCTGGCCAAGCCTTTCACCAGAGCCGACTGGACGAAGAAACTCGGCACGGACCTCGGCGGCCTGGCGGAGGACGAGGACTACGGGCTCGTCGGTGACGTCCAGGCCGTGGACCCCTCCATCGTGACCAACCTCCAGGCCAGCCACGCCATCCCCGTCATCGCGCCGATGGGCGTCGGCAAGGACGGGCGAACCTACAACATCAACGCCGACCTTGTCGCCGGCGCGGTGGCCGCGGCGCTGGGGGCGGAGAAGCTCGTCGTCCTCACGGACGTTCGGGGCATCAAGGACGAGGACGGCAAGCACGTCTCCACGCTGGCGCGCAAGGACGTCGCCCGCATGGTCAAGAAGGGCACGATCAGCGAAGGGATGTTGCCCAAGGTCCAGGCCTGCCTGACCGCGCTGGACGGCGGGGTCAAGAAAGCGCACGTGATCGACGGCCGCACGCCGCACGCGATCCTTCTGGAGATCTTCACGGACAAAGGCGTCGGGACGGAGATCGTCGCCTGAGGAACTGACCGATGATGGGAGAGGCGACAGAGCCGACCCAGAATGACCACGTGATTGCCGCCAAGGTCAGACGGTTTACCGTCCGGCTCGCCGTGGGCTTCATCATCGGGGGCAACGCGCTGTTCCTGCTCGGGCTCTGGGCCAGCGGCTTGGACCTGGACAAGGTCTTTGCGGAGCGTGACTTCTTTGACCCCACCAAGGATATATGTTTGCGGATGGCCTGGTACAAGCCGACGGGAGAGAAGGACCCGGTTCGGCTCTGTAAAGAGTGGATCGCTCTGGCCGACCCGTCGGGTCAAGTCCACAAGTTCCAGAAGGACTTGGAGATCGTTAAAGGGACCGATGGGAAAGTGTATGCCAGCTCCGTGCCCGCCGACGGCCGTGTGATCGCGGTCGTGCTGCTGGTCGTCATGATTGTGGCGGGCGGCATGTGGTTGCAGCGCTACCTGATCGCGCGGTACCGTGCGCGGCTGGCCGCAGTCACCGAGAAGACCGCGTGAGCGACAGGCCCCGTGTCATCCTGGTCGGCGCGTTCACGGCATTACGAGGGCTGCAAGAGCGCGAACGAAAGCGTCTCTTAGCCGAGGTCGTCCAGGTCAAAGGGCTCATGCCCCTCCTGATGAAGCCGCGCAACAAGCAGCGGTGGACTCGGGAGGACCGGGCCGAGCTTCGAGCCCACCTTCGTAGCCTCTCCACGTTGAGTCCCTACCTGGTGGCCTGTGTGCTTCCGGGCGGCTTCGTGGGGCTTCTCGTCTTGGCATGGTGGCTGGACCGCCGCCGGCAAGGGCATAAGGATGGCCGCCGAGACACCATTCACTCTAGGCCGCCTGCAAAACACCTCCCGTGACACCGGCACGCTCGGTCAAGCGCCCGAGCAGCATCATCCTGGCCCACGGGGGCGCCGGCATGCGGGTGGTGACCGCGGCCCAGTGCGAATGCCTGAGCGACGCGCTGGCCGCCGGGCACGAAGTCTTGCACCGCGGCGGGTCGGCGATTGATGCGGTGGAAGCAGCGATCCGCGCCTTGGAGGCTTCCGGCCTCTTCAACGCAGGAACCGGATCCCGCCTTCAGCTCGACGGCGCCCGGCGGATGGACGCGTCCCTCATGGACGGACATACGTTGCGGGCAGGAGCGGTTGCCGCGATCGAGCGGGTCCGCCATCCGATCAGCGCGGCCCGACTCGTGATGGACCAGACCGCCCACGTGCTCCTGGTGGGCGATCATGCGACACGCTTCGCCCGGCACTTCAAGCTGGACCGCCAGCCTTCCACATCGCACGTGCAACGGACGGCCGCTCGCACGGCGATCCAGCCTAAAGGTCCGCACAGACGGACGGTCCGGCTCTTCGAGGACCTCTACGAACAAATCGAACGGCGGGAAACCGTCGGTGCCGTCGCATTGGACGGAACGGGCAACCTGGCGGCCGGAGCCTCGACCGGCGGCCATTCGATCATGTTGCCCGGCCGCGTTGGGGACTCACCGTTGATCGGATGCGGCGTGTACGCGGATAGCGATGCCGGAGCCGTCTCCCTGACCGGCGCAGGTGAGACCATCATCCGTCTTGCGGTGGCCAAGGAGATCGTGGACCGGCTGGCGAGCGGCGCGAGCCCGGCGACGGCCACCCGGCTCACCTTGGACAAGCTGGTGAAGCGCATTCAAGGTGCCGCCGGTGCGCTGGTCCTCGCGCCGGACGGGCGCTTTGCAATCCGCCACACCACCCCCCGCATGTGCGCGGGCTGGTGGAAAGGCACTGGCAAGCCAGTGGTGGCGGATCGGTTCAAATAAGCCAGCCCGGGGAAAGAAAAGAGCTGGGAGGCCATTATTCTTTTGTACATTCTCTCCAGTGGTGGTGTCACATATGAGGTAAGCAGCTTGTATTCTTAAGTTCTCACCCCTGCACACAAACACGGGGAATCTAAACGCATGGCCCGAAAAGCCAAACTGAAATTCGATAAAATCGGCAACTGGTCGGAGGTAAAGCTCGACATCATCAAAGGCTATGCTGCCGCCTATTCCGCGATTCTAACCAAAAGGAAGAATCCAAGCCTCTACCACATTTACATAGATGCTTTTGCTGGAGCAGGATTGCACATTTCCAAAGAAACAGGAGAATTCGTTCCTGGAAGCCCTGTAAACGCGCTCCATGTAACGCCACCTTTCCGTGAATACTATCTTATTGACCTTGACAGTAAAAAGATCGCCCAATTGCGCCCGATAGTAGGAAACCGCTCGGACGTCAAAGTACACGAGGGAGACTGCAATAGTATTTTGCTTGATGATGTCTTTCCGAAAGTACTTTTCGAAAACTATCGCCGGGGGCTTTGCCCGCTCGATCCATATGGCCTACATCTCAATTGGGGGGTAATAAAGAAGGCCGGGGAAATGAAGAGTATCGATATGTTCCTAAACTTCCCAGTTGCAGATATGAATCGGAACGTACTGTGGCATAATCCCGATGCTGTTGACGCTGAGGATGTTGAAAGAATGACCGCCTTCTGGGGAGACGAATCCTGGCGGGAAACAGCCTATTCAACCGATGGGAATCTATTTGGCTATCCTGAGAAGGAGGACAACGAAACAGTTGCAGAAGGCTTTCGGAAACGCCTACAAAAGGTGGCAGGGTTCAACCATGTTCCGAGTCCACTTCCGATGCGAAATTCGAAGGGTGCTATTGTCTACTACCTTTTCTTCGCTTCACAGAAGCCAGTAGCTAAGGAGATTGTCCAAGATATTTTCAAGAAGCATGCGAATAGAGCATAGATCTCTTTGACAGCAAATTGTATGGGCCTGTACTACATCATCCCCAAAGTCCACATTCTGACAGAATGTAGCGATTAAGGAATCGTTCGGTCGGAGTCCGGTTTGTTGCCTTCAGCCACGCAAAGACTTTGCGATGCTTCTTAGAACTGTTGCAAGCAGTACAGGCTGGCACGATATTCCCTGGAGTCGTACCTCCACCTTCGACAATAGGGACAATGTGGTCCCAGGTTTGAGCTTTTGCGTCACAGTAGGCGCAAACGCCATCAAACTCTTCAAGGATCATTTCTTGAGCCTCTGGAGGGATTGGGTCCACTCCCCATTTGCGACTGTGGGCATGCTGTCGTCTTTCCATTCTGAAACGAGAATTTTCCGCATACCGGCGGCGATTCTCAGCATTGATATGCGGTCGGCAAAGTCCAGCATGAACCATGGAAGAGGGCTGCCAATCCTTACACATCCTGCACCACGACAATCCAGCTGCGAGCTTAATTTTTCGATCACGCTGAGAAGGGCCAGGCTTGGCTCTCTTATACCGACAATCCTTACAAACATAAGTAAGGCCGTCAAACCTAGAGCGATCTATGTCAAAATTGTTAGGGGGCTGAAATTTCTTGCACTTATAGCAACGTCGTTCTCCTTTTGGCCCCCGTGAGATGAACCTAGGATTTCTGAACCCTGCATTTCTCATAGTTGCAATTATACCTTTTTGACTGGATAAAGTAGAGAATAAGCAGATGGGAAAGACGAAGATTGAGTGGACAAGAGGAGCCGATGGGGAACCGGGTTACACCTGGAATCCAGTCACCGGCTGCACAAAGGTCAGTGAGGGCTGTCGCCACTGTTACGCAGAACGCCTGACTGAACGCTTCCACGGCCCTGGTTCGTTCGACAGGGTGATGCTGCATCCTGAGCGTTTGGATTGGCCGCAGCGGTGGAAGAAGCCACGGGTGATCTTCGTTAACTCGATGAGCGATCTGTTTCATAAGGATGTTCCTCAGGAGTTCATTCAACAAATCTTCAACGTGATGCGCCGTGCCAGTCACCATCAGTTTCAGATTCTCACGAAGCGTGCAGAGCGGCTGCTTGAACTAAATACTCTTTTGCCGTGGGCAGAGAATATTTGGATGGGTGTCAGCGTGGAAAACGAGGAGCACACTTTTCGGATCGATCACTTGCGGAAGACAAAGGCGAAGATCAAGTTCCTTTCGCTTGAACCTCTTCTTGGGCCACTTCGGCGTCTCAATCTGAAAGAAATCGACTGGGTGATCGTCGGAGGTGAATCCGGTCCTGGGTCACGGCCTATGGCTCAATCATGGGTTGTAGACATACGGGACCAGTGTCGAAAGGCTAATATCCCATTCTTTTTTAAGCAGTGGGGTGGCTTTCACAAGAAGAAGAATGGAAGAGAGTTGGAAGGTCGAACCTGGGATGATATGCCACTCCTAATAAGATGAGTTCTAGAAACGTGACAGGAAACTGTTCTCTACGCATGATCTCCCCCGCCTGCGATCAACAAGATTGGTTTAAGACAAAAGCAGGTCTGCAAACACGAAGCCGTCGCGGGTGATGATCTCGCCAGTCCGGATCGGCACCGGGCGGCAGAACATGGGTCCGCCGTAGGCGAAGGTGTGGAACTCGCCGCGCTCGCCGCAGGGATCGACGCCGGCAGGGAGGTCAGCCAGCAGCGATGCGTCAAAGTCGCGGCCCGCGAAGGACGCGGACAACTGTTTGGGGTCCACGCAGGTGATACGCGCCCGCAGGCCCGTGGTCACCATGTCCCGCGCGAGCGCGTCCGTCGGCAGGCCCCAGATCGGAAAGATCGGTGTCAGGCCAGTGCCGGCGAGCTGCGTTTCCCGGTAGCGGCGCACGTCTTCCAGGAAGAGATCGCCGAACGCCATCAGAGTAATGCCCGCCGCGAGCGCTTTTCTCATCGCTTCGCCCATCGCGGCCTCATACTCTTGATTGCTGCAGGGGCTCGGAATCGGCACCGTCCAGAGGGGCAGCCCCACCGCATCCGCTTGCGCTTCGAGCAGAGCCACACGGACGGCGTGCATGGCGACCCGTTCGTAGGCCTGGTTGACGGTCGTGAGCAAGCCCACGACCTCCACTTCCCGATTTTGGCGCAGCACGTGCAGCGTCCAGGCGCTGTCCTTGCCGCTGCTCCAGCACAGCAGCGCTTTGGGGAGGCCGCTCATGATCCCCCTCACCCTCGCCCTCTCCCTCCAGGGGAGAGGGAACCTTGGGGGACACCCTCTCCATTGCCCGGTGGTGACAAAACGGTCTTTTTCCAGGCCCAGTACACGGGAATCCCCAGCAGGACCACAATCAGGCCGGGCCAGGTGTATTGCGGCTTGTAGCGCAATAATTGGACCTCGATAAAGATAGCCAGAATTAAGTAAATGGCAGGCAGGAACGGATAGCCCCAGACCCTATAGGGCCGAGCCAAGGCTGGTCTGATCCGGCGGAGCACAAACAATCCGGCAATCGTCAGAATATAAAACAGCAAGACCGTGAAGATCAGAAAATCCAGCAGTTGCCCATAGGACCCGGACAAGCACAGCAGCGAGGCCCATCCCCCCTGGACAAGCAGGGCCATTGCGGGCGCGTGCCGATCATTCAAGGCGCCGACGCTTTGAAAGAACACCCGGTCCCGTGCCATAGCGTAGTAGATGCGCGCGCCGGCGAGGATCAAACCGTTATTACAGCCGAAGGTCGAGATCATCACGGCGATCGCCATGATCGCGGCGCCTCCTGCGCCGAGGACCACCTCCGCCACGGCCGTCGCGACGCGATCTTCCGTCGAAAATTGGATCCCGCGCTCGAGGACCGTCGCGGCGCCGGCGGTTCCCGCCAGCGGCAAGACACTCAAGTAGGCGACGTTGATCAGAACATAGAGCACCGTCACCAGGCCTGCGCCCAGAGCCAACGAGCGCGGCAATGTCCGTTCCGGGTCTTTCACTTCACCGCCAACGAACGTCACATTATTCCAGGCATCGGCGGCAAACAGCGACCCCACCATCGCCACGCCGATCAGCGTCAGCGCGCCGACCCAACCCGCGTCCGAGCCGACCGGCGAGGTCGCGGACTCGGCCGAGCTCGGAAGCCCCCAGAAGTCCCCGAAGTTGGCCCTGAGCGCCGACTCCGTGGCAAACAAAAGACCCAGCGCAATCACGCCCACCAAGGCCCCGGTTTTAGTGTACGTGAAAAGGTTTTGCACCAGCGCGCCGGTGCGGATGCCTCTGAGGTTGACCCACGTCAGCAACACAATGGAAAGAATGGCCAACAGATTCTGCGTGTTCAGCCCGACGGTGTACGGGCCCAGTTCTCCAAACCACAGACGGAAAGGCCCCAAGGTGCCGACATTCCAGAGCCATGTCGTCGAGGAGAACCAAGGAGCCAGCACGCCCGTGAATTTGGCGAATGCAATCGCCACGGCCGCGATAGTGGCTGTCTGGACCACCATCAACATCGCCCAGCCGTAAAGAAACCCCCAGAGCGGCCCGAACGCCTCGCGCAGGTACACATACTGGCCGCCGGCGTGGGGCATCGCCGCGGCCAGCTCTCCGTAACACAAGGCCCCGACCACGGTCATGAAGCCCGTCACGAGCCATACCACCAACAGGAGTCCCGGACTGCCGACCTGGCGGGCGATGTCGGCCGAGACGATGAAAATGCCCGAGCCGACCATAGACCCGACGACGATCATCGTCGCATCGCGTAGCCCCAACCCTCGCACAAGATCAGCGGGCGCTGAGGTTCCCGCCTGCCCGGCGAGGGCTTGCACTTCATCGCTCATTGCCGGTCGCTCCCCATCTTTCTGGACGTGCGCTCAACAAAAAAAACCATTATAATGCCGATCATGGCGAAGCTACGAGACCACGAGAAGCTGAAGGATCTCTGGCCCCCCAAGTTCGACATGCCGGAGGGCCTCTGGGACGTCTACCATCCGGGAGGCGAATGGGGCGAGCTCATTCGCGTCAAATGGGTGGTTCCGGACCGCAAAGGCGACTTGCCGTATATCTCAGTCTTCGTCCAATGGAATGACTTGGACTACCGTACCGCGTTCACGAGCGACGATACGGCGTTTTTGAAGCGCTTATACGAAACCTTGCGGGATCACGGGGTTGGAAAATCACTCGAAGACGTCGGGAATCTGATACTGAGCTTTTAACGTGGGTCAGGCCTTCGGGGGTTCGTGAGCCTTCCGCTGCATTGCGTAGCTGATTGCGATGCCGAGGACAGCCACGGCTATTCCAAAGATCCACCAGCCGAGCTCTTCTGACATGGTCCACCTCCCTCTCAAAAAGCCACCGAGCAGCCCTAGGGTAGCACAATCAAGGCCGTTGCGGATACCATAAATCTTGACTGGGCTTCCGCCCGTTTCTATCCTGAGACCTATGGTCCTTATTCCCTTGTCAACCCTGAAACCCGCACCGAAGTGCGCGGTCTGCGGTGCCGAGCAGGTGGAAACAGTGGTCGTACCGACTGGCCGCATCGCCCTGTGCGCGGATCACCTGACCCGGTTCGCCGCCCGGCGGCTCTCCCCAGAGGAACGGGTGGCCGTGATCCAGAAGAAGCAACCGCCGACCGCCGCGTGGCAGGCAGGGCCCTGCGCCTTGTGCACGGTACCGGCGGTTCTCCACTTTGAGGATCGGGAGGGCGTCTTTGCCTTCTGCCAGCCCCATTTCACCCGGTACGTCCTCCTGGCCCTCCGGCCGAACGAGCATGCCCAGCTCGCGGGACGGCTCACGCCGGACCAGTTCCTCACGCGCCTGTCCTCGAAGTATTATTTCGAGGGCGAGGCCGAGCGGCCCTACTTCGAGGACCTCAACGATCCGGCCTATGCGGTCACGCTGCCGTTGTGGGAGGGATGAGCATGGCCGTCCCGTTGAACGCCTTTTTGAACCCTTTGATCCGGGAGCTGGAGAACCACCCGGTCAACTCCAATCCGTTCTTCCTGGCCTTCCGAGACCGGGTGCTCAGCCCGATGCGACTGCAAGCATGGCTCCGCCAGTACCATTACTTCTGCAAGCATTTCGTCAAGGTGCTGGAAGGGCTCCTCTACCGGACACCGGTTGAGGAGCTGGAAATGCGCATCGAACTGATCAAGACTTTGCATTCCGAGCTCGGCAACGGACGAAGCGACCAGGCGCATATCCGGCTCCTCGAACGCTTCGCCGAGGCGCTGGATCTGACGGCCGCTGACCTCGATCGAACGGTGCCGATCCGGGAAGTCGAAACGTATCTCTCAGTCTTGCATCGCCTCTTCGTGGACTCGGACTATCTGACGGCCCTGGGATCGGAGTTGGCGGTTGAGGTGACGGCGGGCGCTGAGTTCCGGTATTTTTATCCCGGACTCAAGAGGTACGGGACGTTCTCCGCCCGCGATCTGGTCTTCTTCGAGCTTCATCTGGAAATCGAAGACTTCCACAGCGCCTGGCTGGCCGACGCCGTGCGAAAGACGGCGCGCTCGCAAGCCGATCTGGATCGGGTGGCGGCCGGCGCCCGCACGACAGCCGACGCCTGGCAGGCGTTCTGGCAAGGCATGTATCGGGAAGTGTTCGAGACAGCGCCGACCGGAGCAGGACGATGAAGGAATCGCTCGAGTTGACGAACGAGGTTTTGGCTCTGCGCGCCTGGCGCACGCCCGACATGGTCGTCTATCAGCACGCGGAGGACGAATGGTGGGTGGCGCCGCTCGACGATGCGCTCCCATTGATCCGCATCAATCGCATGGGGGCCAATCTCCTGAGCGCGATGGATGGGCAGGCCACCGTGGCCTTGCTGCTGGCCAAGTTCGGCAACCGGGTGTGCGGGTCCCACGGGGAGACCGGCCGATGGTGCTTGGAGCGATGGTCGCTGCCGAGATACTCCTTGTGCTACTTCGGCGCCGAACCACCGGCAAAAGACCGCGGGGACGCCCGATGGGACCTGCTCTTACAACAAATCCGGGAGGGCTGGTCAGGAACCCGGCAATTCGAGGGAGAAGGCCATCTCTCAAACTTCCACGTCCATGAAATCGCCTCGAAGGACGGCCATTTTGAGAACATTGAGACCACCGTGTCCCATCTCTTCCGCGAGTCCAGCGAGGCCATGGAGGGACTCACCTACGGGCGGCTGTTGGCGAAGAACTTGAGGAAGCTCGGCTGGTGGGATCGGAAGCCTCGGTTCATCGTGGAGGTCGGAGGCGGCCTCGGCTATGTGGCGCGCGAGCTGGCCGGCGGGCTGTCGCCGGAGGAACGACAGGGCGGACGGTATGTCTTCGCGGACATCACTCGGCCGTTTCTGGATTCCCAGCTCGCGATGGGACGAGAGGCCGGGTGGGTCGCCGACGGCCTGCAGGCCAACGCCGAAATGCTTCCACTGAAGGATGCCAGCATTGATCTGGTCGTCGCTAATGAGAACCTGGCGGATATGACGCCGGTGAAATTGACCAAGCAGGAAGTGGCGGCCGGTAAGGGCGAGACGCCGTTACACCAGGAAGCGCTGGACTGGATTCGCCGCTTGGAGCTTCCCCTCGGGGACGGCATACCATCGGAGTTCATCTTCAACCTCGGTCCCATTCGCTTTGTGGGAGAGCTGTGGCGGGTCCTCAAACCGGGGGGGCGAGCGATCCTAGTCGAGTTCGGCGTTGAGGAGGGATTTTCCTCGCCTGTTAAATTGCCGGGGCACACGGAGTATGAGGTTCAGTACGCGCATCTGCGACATGCCGCCCGCAAGCTGGGCTTTCAAGAAAAGTACGGCGCCTTGCCGCAGTTTTTGGGCCTCAAGCCCGACACGCGCCTGCTCTGCACGGGGGCCGCCTATGCCATCCGGCGATTCTGCGAGGCGGAGGGTCGTTCGTTTGCCATTCGCGCCTACACGGAGGCGGAATTCACTCGGGCCCTCGGCGACATGTATCCCAAACTGGTCGGCCACCACTACCACGCAATCTCGGACCCGGCCTGGTTCGGTCTCTGGGATTTCAAGGTCCTTCTGCTGGAAAAACCCGGCGCCGCTCCCTCGCCGACACGCCCGGCGATCAAGGAAGTGAAGGGCTACCGTTGGGGCGGGATGCGATAAATTCGGATCGGTCGGAGCGGCTCCTCTCACCGCCTCGATTCCGGAGGCGGCCAATCCATCTCGGCCTGGCGCCCGCAGTAGAAACACGACAGACGGTAGCGGGCCTTGCGCCAAGGGTTGGGTAGCGAAGTAAACACCACCGGCGTCCCATCGCGCGGGCAGAAGGCCGGCTGGTGCATCAGGTGTTCATAGGCCATATCCAGCAGATCCTCCTCATCCCAAGGCGGCGTGAGCTGCTCTCGCCCGGTGAGCCGGTCCTCCCAGCCGCACGTTTCGCATTTCAATCCGAATGTCTTGACCCGGTCGCGGAGCTGGGAGAAGTCGGCCGCTTCGACCGGGCCCGGACAACCCGGCCTGGCGCATGCAACCGGTTCATGCTGAAGCGCTTTCACGAATTGCTGATGCATCAGATCTTGCGTGGACATGGCGCGCGGCTCAGGGGAGAATCGCAATGATGCGGACGGGGCCACCGGTTCCCCCTTTGATCTTCATCGGCAGCGCAATGAGAGTCGCACCCTTCGGGGGAAGCCGGTCCAGGTTGGCGACATTCTCCAACGCATAGAGGTCGGCGCCGTTCAGGATCCGGTGGACAATAAAATCCCTGGAAGGTCCGTGGTCTATGCTGGGCGTGTCAATGCCCACGCCATCAATCTTCCGCTCCTTGACCAGAAACTCGGCCGCCTCTTTCGAAAAACCAGGAAAATGGAGCGATTTGACTTCGCCGGGAGTCTCGCTACCCAGGTACCGCACCTTGTCGGGCCAATACCGCCCCCACCCGGAATGCATCAACACAATCGCGCCGTCTGGAATGCGTCCGTGCCGGTCTTCCCAGGCGGCGAGGTCGGCAACGGTCAGCCGGTAATCGCGTTCTTGAAGAACCCGTTGCGCCACATCCACGACCACGGCGGGTCCCACGAGACGCTGGATCGGAATCTCGTCCACGGCACTCTGTCCCTTGCCGAAATGGATGGGCGCATCAATATGAGTCCCGCCGTGCTCGGAGGTCGCGAAGTTGGCCGAGGCATACCAGTACCCGCCCGCCGTCATCCCCCAGTCGGTCTTCTCCCACTGAAACGGCTTGTTGGTGGGCCACGCGATGGTCCGCTCATCGAACGAATACGTAAGGTCCACGAGCTTTCGCTCGTCAAGCTGCGCAGAGACGGCACCGCCGCACGTCAGGAGCCACCCGGACAGCAGAACAAGCGCTCTCATCACCATGGGCTTTCCTCCCCGCAAGGACCATCCAAGCGCCTCAGTACTGTCGCGCCATATTGTTTCCCGGGAAACCTGAGCTCCGAGTATACCCCTGACCAATCCTGTCCACAAAAGGGAGTGCGGGCAGGGCAAGCGCATGGTGATTCACGCCGGTGGAAATCGCGTGATGGTGACGGGGATGTGGTCAAGGCGCGGGCCGTCGGGGGTGTCACGACACAGGGTGTGCCTGAGCCAGTTCAAATCGTCCCGCTTGGGGAAATCGGAACGGTAGTGCGCCCCGCGCGACTCCTCGCGGGCCAGCGCTCCTAGGACCACGGTCTCGGCCAGGTCCACCAGTGAGCCCAATTCCAGCGCGGTGATGAGATCGGTGTTGAAGACCTTACCGCGGTCCTCCAACCGGACGCGGGCGGCGCGTGCTTTCAGGGCCTTCACAGAGGCTAATGCCGCGGCCATCTTGTCCCGTTGTCGGACCAGCCCAAGGTGCAGGGCTAAGATCTGGCCCAATGCCTCCCGGACTTGCCAGGCCCGTTCCGGTCCGTCGTTCTTCATGAGGCGGGCGATCCGCGCTTCTTCGCGCTGGAGCAAGCCGGCGTCCCCCGTCGGCGGAGGCACGCTCCGAACGTATTCCGACGCCCGCAGACCGGCCCGCCGGCCGAAGACGATCGTTTCCATCAGAGAGTTCCCCCCCAGCCGATTCGCCCCGTGGATGCTGACACAAGCGCATTCGCCCGCGGCGTACAGGCCAGGGACTGCTGTCTCGCCCCAGACATTGGTCTTGATGCCGCCCATCACGTAATGGGCTCCGGGCCGCACCGGGATCGGAGACTCGATAGGGTCCACGCCCGCAAAGTCCAGGGCCAGTTGGCGGATCTGCGGCAACCGCTCTAAGATCCGCTCGCGACCCAGATGGCGCAGATCCAGCAGAATGCAGCCGTCCACGCCGCGTCCTTCCGCGATCTCCGTGCCGATCGCCAGCGAGACGGTGGAACGCGTGGCCAGCTCCATCTGCTCCGGCGCGTATATCTTCATGAACCGGTCGCCCAGGGTATTCAGGAGGTAGCCGCCCTCCCCCCGCGCGCCCTCGGTGATCAGGATGCCGGTGTCCTTTAGGGTGGTCGGGTGGAACTGGATGAACTCCATGTCCATCAGCGGAGCGCCGGCCCGGTAGGCCATGCTCATCCCGTCCCCCGTGTTGATGACGGCGTTGGTGCTGGTGAGATAGATTCGGCTGCAGCCGCCGGTGGCCAGGATGACGGCCTTGGCCCCGATGGCGTGCAGGCCGCCGTTGAGCACGTCCCAGACGATGACGCCCCGGCAGGCGCCGTCCTCGACGATGAGGGCGGTGACATACCACTCCTCATAGACGAACACCCCTCGCTTCATGAGTTGCTCATACATGGCGTGCAAGAGGGCATGGCCGGTGCGGTCGGCGGCATAACATGTGCGCGGAAAGCCGGCCCCGCCGAACGGACGTTGGGCGATGCGGCCCTGCGCGTCCCGGCTGAAGATGACCCCCATGTGTTCAAGCGCATGGATATCGTCGGGCGCCTCACGGCACATCACCTCGATGGCGTCCTGGTCACCAAGCCAGAGACCGCCCTTGGCTGTGTCGAAGGCGTGCTTCTCCGGGGAATCGTCCTTGCCGAGGGCCGCGTTGATGCCGCCCTGCGCGGCGACGGAGTGGCTGCGGACAGGATGGACCTTGGAGATGACGGCCACGTCGAGGGCCGCCGAACCAGCGGGACCACCTAGGGCCGCCACGGTCGCCCGCATCCCGGCCAGCCCCGCCCCGACGATCAGGATGTCATGGATTCTCTGTAGTTGGCCCATCGAGGATTCCTTTACCTTACTTCGCCGATTTAGGCAAGACAGCCGGTCCGCACACCCGTTGTTAACGCTTGCGACTTCGACTGATTTCTGGCATGTTGGAGCAACTAGGATGACT
>Ga0114945_10000175_pt1 | contig 38752 bp, 43 predicted proteins | sample OV2TP3_FD_87194 | JGI IMG/M metagenome (GOLD analysis project Ga0114945, IMG submission 87194) | Hot spring microbial communities from Beatty, Nevada to study Microbial Dark Matter (Phase II) - OV2 TP3 | ecosystem: Environmental > Aquatic > Thermal springs > Hot (42-90C) | place: USA: Beatty... | reverse complement strand
GGAATCGGGCTTGATCAATTCCGGATAATAGGCGGAAAGGGAGCACACCATCGCCGAGAGGATTCCCATGGGATGACCGCTGGAGGGATACCCATCAAAAAAATTCTTCATATCCTCATGGATCATCGCGTGCTCGCTAAAGGCCTGGGAAAATTTGTCCAGCTGGGTTTGCGTGGGGAGCTCTCCATAAATCAGAAAATACGCTGTCTCGAGGAAGGTGGAGTGTTCGGCGAGCTCTTCGATGGGGATCCCGCGGTAGCGCAAGATCCCCTTTTCCCCATCCACAAAGGTGATGGCGCTTTGGCAGACGGCGGTGTTGGCAAAACCAGGATCGAAACTGATGTGGGAGGCTGTGTTTCTTAATTTTGAGATATCAATGGCCTTCTCATTCTCTGTTCCCACGACAACGGGCAACTCAAAAATTCGGCCATTGAGGATTAACTTCGCACGCTCCGCCATGAGCTCTCCGCCTAAAGGGTGTGCTGCTCTAGAGATGATTTCAATAGATTAAAAAAGTTGGTTTATTATATTATGAACAAACCCCTATTGCAAGGCGGGAATTTTATAGAGGCCTCGGAAAGGGAAAGTTGACGCCATCGAAGTATCAACGTGACAGAGAGTGATGATGGACCACAGAGCGTATTTGAAAGCTGAAATAATCAATCATCATAACGACCAGGAAGGTCAGAAGGAGCGCCGTGAGAAGATGTTGGTACTGGAGCATCTGAACATAACCGACCATATAATACCCTATCCCGCCGGCTCCTACAAAACCCATAATGGTTGAGGCGCGGATATTGTATTCGAACATAAAAAGAAGCTGGCTGATGATCGTATTGGCCGTTTCGGGCAGGATGACAAATCGAAAAAGTTGCAAGCGATTGCAACCGGTCGTCTTGACCGCCTCGATGACCTCGGGATCCACGGCTTCAAAGGCTTCGTAGTAAAGCTTCGCCAAATAACCCACCGTATAGAAAGCCACGCCCAACGTGCCGGCTGTGGGCCCAAGCCCAAAGGCGATCACGAAAATAACGCCAAATAAAATCGAGGGAATGGTGCGTATCCCGCTGACGACCAATCGGACAACCGCCCCAACCAAGCGGCCAAAGAGGTTGCGCGCCCCCCAAAACGCCAACGGCAACGACATTAAGAATCCCAGTGCCGTGCCCGTAAAAGACATTTGAATCGTCTCGCCAATAGCACGGCTGAGAGTCGGCAAGAGATCCAGTTGAGGTGGAAAAATCTCGGCAAAAAATTGCATGATATTCTTTGATGCCAGAAACAAACGCGAAGGATCAAATAAACCCAGGCGAAACATGGAAAGCAAACTTAACGCCCCCACCATCAAAACAACCATCATCGTCTTAGAAATATTTTTCTTCATCTGATTTCATCCATGAGGTCCTCCAATGAGAAATCCATTGAGGTATGCTCGCTATGAATCTCGCCGTTTTTCATGATGATGACTCGGTTGGCATATTTCTTGACCAAAGCCACATCGTGAGTGGTAATCAAAAAGGCAATGCCGCTTTGGGTCAGCTTCTTCATAATGTTTAATATTTCCATCGATGTCACAGGATCAAGCTGTGAGACAAATTCATCTGCCAAGATGATCTGAGGGTTTTGCATGAGGGCGCGGGCGATGGCAACTCGCTGCCTTTCCCCTCCGCTCAAATGCCAAATTTTCTGGTCAGCTTTATCCGCGACCCCCAAAGCCATTAGAATCTCTTGAGCCTTAGCGGAGAGCTTCCGATCAAATCTGGGAACGAGCGATTTTAAGGTCGTTGTATAGCCCAACGCCCCTATCATCACGTTATCCCAAGCCGTCAGATTGCGCACTAACCCCAGATTCTGCGGGATGTAAGCGATGGGCCGGGGGGATGCCTTCTGCCTTGTCAGGAGATGGACCTTTCCACGCACAGGTTTAAGGATATTCGCTAAAACTTTGACCAATGTCGTTTTGCCACTGGCGCTTCGTCCCAGCACCATCGTAAAGAATCCCTCCCTTAGCTCCATCGTGATCCCCCGCAGAACGTAAGAGCGGCCATCATAACTGTGCCAAATATCCTTGGCATTCAAAATTGCTTCGGGATAATCTTTTGGAAAAGACTCTGGCGGATCTTGCAAAGGAATGGTCTTCATCATTTTTTATTTTCTACAAATTCAAAACCGGTCAACCGTAACATCTCTTCCAACGGCCGCAAATGCTCTTCGGTAGCTGGTTCAAATCTGACAAAAATACCGGATACGAATTGCCTCATCAGTCCCCGGTATTCTTCAGAATTCAGCTCCAAAAAGGCCTTGACCAATTGATCCCTTAGGGCGACATCCAAATCTTTTTTGACCACAATCACATGCGAGGGGATAGGGCCTTGTTTTTCTAAAATACGTGTATTCTCTAAGACCTGACGATAAAGCATCTCCGGCACATCTCCTGCAATCACGGTCACATCCACTTGACCGGCTTTAAGGGCTTCCCAGGCCTGAGCATAGCCACCGGCAAATAAGACCTCTCCAAAAAATTCTTTGGGGTCAACGACCCCTTCCTCCCTGCTTAAGAACCCTCGCTCCACAAGCTTTGCTAAGGGAGCAACGTACCCTGAACTGGATATTGGGCTTGGGAAGGCGGCCTTTTTGCCTTTCAACTCGCTTAAATTGGTGTAAGGACTATTCTTTAAAACCACCCAAGAGGAAAAATAGAAGGGAGCTTCTTTTTTATCTTGATCGATCATGACCTCCCGTATTTCGGCCAACACAACCTCTACCTGGCCGCGGCTTTTGGCCATCAAGGCCGGCCAAGATCCCATAAATGCCGCGTGGGCATGGCCAAAACGAAGGGCTTCAATAACCCCCGCGTAACTGGTGGGGAAAAATATCTCCACTTCTTTATTCAAACGTTTTTCCAAGAAAGCCTCGAGTTCCTTGGCCTGGCTCTCCAACTGCTGAGGGGTGGAGGTCGGCTGAATGGCAATGACCAGTTTACTCCGCTTTTCGGCTGAGAGACACGGGTCGGTGCTGAAGAACATCCCAACAAAAACTAAAATAGCAAGAAATTTCCTTATCATTTTCCCCTACCTCAAAGTGTTCTATTCTCCATCTTAAAGCGTATGGGAATTTGTACCGAAGATTCTATGGGCCTGTTTTCCAGCCTCGCCGGACGAAACCGCCAACTCTTTACCGCTTGAAGAGCAGCCCGGTCAAGACTGTTATAGCCAGAGCTCTGTTTAATAATCACATCCCCTGTCTCCCCCGATTTATTGACCAAGACTTCCAAGAGAACAACCCCTTCCCAGCCATTCTGTCTGGCTTCCCTCGGATAGACCGGGGCAGGATTTCTCATGTAATTTGGTTTGACCTCCGTGACAGCGCCCCGAAGAGGCATATTTTGTATTTGTAAAGGGGGGTTCGCCACCACAATTTCTTTTCTTAGGATCTGCGGCTCAACTGCTTCTTCTGTGACTTTCTCAATAAAGATCACATCCACGCTTGCCTCGGCTGTCTCAACGGCAAACTGGGGCCTGGAATACAAATATCCTAAAAGGTGAGTTGAGCATAAAAGAAAAAGATGCACTAAACCGGAGAAGACCATAAAGCGAGGCAAAGAACCTTCAGACCATAAAAACGGCGAGTTCACGGCTTTCCTTCCCCTCCGTGCACAATATTGATTTGAGCACAACCGGCCTGCCTGGCCTCATCCATCACTCTCACAAAATATCGATATGGTACATCCGAGTCTCCCTGCAGGTCAATGGATTTCTTTTGCACAAAAGAAAGTTTATTTTGGATCTCCTCCCTCAAGTTTTCCATGGGGACAGCGTTATTATTGATAAAGACTCCTCCATTTTTATCGATAGTGACAATAATCCTTTCCCTCAGCTGGGTATCTTGCGTCACGGCTGTAGGCAGGTTCAGTTTAATCGCCGGATTTAAGTAAGAAGAAGTCAGTATAAAGAAAATCAAAAGCTGAAACACCACGTCAACCAACGGCGCCATATCAATCGCCGGCGCCGATCTTCTAGAACGGATGAATTCCATAAAGCTCCCTGGACTTACTTCCGCGGATCAAGGGGCCACCCTTGCTTCCCCGCGCGCTTGCGTGTTTTGAGCATCAACCCTTGGATTGGGATCAGGGTTGACTCTGGGCAAAATCGAAGGGTCAAACTTTGATTGTGTCTCTTTCCGGAAGAACTCATCCAACTCTGAAATGACATGCTGCATCCGCCAAGATACAAAATCAACCTTGTTTTCAAAATAATGAAAAAATGCCAATGCCGGAATGGCAATCAATAAGCCAAAAACCGTCGTGATCAAAGCCTCCCATATACCGTTGGCTAAATGGGCGGGCTGAACTTGCCCACCGCGGATCTCAATCTGGCGAAAAGCGCTCACCAATCCCGTCACAGTTCCCAAGAGCCCCAATAGGGGAGAAAGATGGGCAACCGTGGCCAGGGCCTTGAGATTTTGTTCGGCCTCTTTTAGAATTTTTGATCCCTCCCGCCTAAGAACATTCGCCCTTTGCTCATCTGAGATGAGATGAGAAAGATAATGGGCTGTTATTTTCGCCACCGGATGAGGAAAATTCCGAGAATAAGAAATGGCCTCCCTTATCTTTTTAAGGGCCAGGAGTCTTTTTAACTCCTTTTGGAAGGAAATTTCACTCATGCGTTGTCGGAGGTGAAAACAGAATCTCTCCACAACAATTGCTACGACCATAATAGAACAGAATAAAAGGGGCCACATGGCAAAGCCGCCTCTATGAAAAAGATTCCATAATGTTTGATCCCAGAACATCATGCAACACTCCTTTCCCTATTTCAGCAGGTGATTGTTTTGCCCTCTTACCAGATCAGCTTACAGCCGGCATAATAATTTCTGCCGTCTGCTGGATCAATACCGTCCGCGCGCACCCTGGCAAAATATTTCTCATCAAACAAATTATTGATCCCGCCGAAAACCCGGAGATGATCTTTAAAGACCTTCCATTCCGCCGTCAGATCCCACACCTTATACGAAGGGACAAGAAACTGGGTGGTGTTGGTGTCGTTGGCGAAATGATCATCCACAAATGTCCCCGCCAGGCGTATCTTTCCTTTGTTCTGATAATCATATTCAATCCCTGTCTTGAAAATAAAATCAGGGGCGTACTGAGGTGTCTTGCCGTCATTCGGACCCTTAATGAACTTGGCATCCAACACCATGGTGTTAGCAAAGACATTAACGGATCCTATTCTTTGTTGATGATTGGTTTGATAAAAATCATCAAACCAACCAACGAGATCAAGCTCCCCTCCCAATTCAATGCCGCGATGACGACTATCGCCCACATTCTCGACCGTTGAACCGGAAGTGCCGATTTGATCCTTGAATTCCATATAGAATAAACTGGCATCCCAGGAGAAATAATCCCGGGGGCTCCCGCGAAGCCCAATGTCGGCCTGCCATGATTTACCCTCTTCCAGATCCTCATTAACCACTTGGCCGCTTCCCGTTGGAACAGCCTGCGTGTAAATCTTGGGGCGATAACTCTGGGAAACATTGCTATACACCTCCAGACCGGAGTGCAATTCATAAGACGCCCCCATGCCAGCCAAAGGAACAAAGCTAAAATCCGACTCATCCGCTAAAGGAACAGTGGTCTTATCCAAATTGGTATTCTCTTTAACCGACTGCCATATATTTTCTAAACGAACGCCGGGGGTCACCGATAACTTTCCCAATTTAAAGCGATTCTCAGCAAACAAGGAAACGTAATTCATCTCTCTATCAGCGTCCTTGCGTAGAGATCCATCTGTGGCATCCGGTGTTGTTCCCCGCTTATCGAGCCTGGGGGAAGTAACATGATAATAAAGGATTCCGGAAGTGAGGGTGTGTTCATCCGATCCAAACGCTGCATAATCCTGACGCATTCTTGCTTCTGCCCCGCCTGTAAAAAACTCCTGACTCTCGATATCATTGCTTGAGGAATTGGCGCCGCTGGGAGTCGTTCCGAAATTGCTGGATGCAGAGCTTCGTTGTCTAAAGCTCAAGCGTTCGTAATAACCTCCAAACGTTTTAAACTCCAGAAAACGATCTTGGCCAATCTCTTTTTCCAGAGACAACCACCCCGAGTATCGATTCAATTCAAAACGGTCATTAAGCCGGTTTGTCTTTGTCGGATCCGCATCAAAATCCGCTCTGGTCAAGCCCCCCGGCTCTCCATGCTCCTCGCCATAAGCCTCCAAGCCGATCTTCCACACCGGCCCGTCATTGTAACTCATTTTGAATTTTGTTCCTCCGGAAAACAAATCGACCTGACTGTTATGCGCTCTGAATCCTTGTGACTGACGGTGATGAAAATAGCCGTAATATCCCAAAGGCCCCTGGGTGCCGCTTAAAGCCGTATAATGAGAGTAAAGCCCATGGCTGCCGCCACTATTTTCAAACGTGAGGGACAAAGGCGAATCTTCATAGGGGTCTTTCGTCAAAAAATTCAATGCTCCTCCCGGTTGAGGCCCATACATGAGCGCCGCCCCGCCGTGAATAAACTCGATACGATCGATCACCTGAAAAGGCGGCGTATAATAAGCCTCGGGATACCCGAACATGTCGGCATGAATGGGGATACCATCTTTTAACACTTGAGTGAATTGCGCCCGGTGAGGTTCAAGCCCGCGATATCCCAAGCTTAAAAGAGGGGTTGATTCTTCACTTAATAATAAGCCGGGCGTTTTCTGAAGAGCCTGGCGGTAATTGTTATTGATCATCGGAGGGGGTTCATTGAGATCAATGAGAGAGGTTTTCTTCCCATTGTAAATCTTTGCGCCCACGACATCTGGAAGCCTTTTGGGGGTTTGATCTTTTTGGGCCGTGACAACCACCTCTTTTAAGACAGGCAGTTGTTGCTCCTGCGTTCGTCTTTGCTGAATGCTTTCGTGCTCAGCTTCGCCGGATTGTCCTGCGAAAACGGATGAATTTCCAATCGATGCGACTCCCAGCAATGCGATAAGAAACGCGCCTTTTGAATGCATCTTTTCCCTCCTGTAGTGAAAAGTTTTTTGCTGGGTACTTGATTGGTAGGCCATCCATCCCTAGCTGTTGAAGTTCTGCGGTGTTATTTTGTGAGAATCAATTTCCCTTGCCTTGTCACCATTAAGCGATACTCCTGCTCATTATGATGAATGATCACATATTTTTTTCCTTGAAAAATATCCCTTGAATATAAGGAGAGCGGCTTGAGGGGTGTCGTTTCTTTTTGACTCACTGGCTTTGATTCCGGATGGTTCATCATCTTACATTGCGAAAATTATGAAAATCATTTTCATCTACAGGCCAAAAAAAATTTGGCAGAAAAGAACTATTGGCAGTTCTTACACAGCCCATAAATCTGAAAGATGTGTTTCTGGGGGATAAAACTGTTATTTTTCGCCAACTGATCCTGCGAATTTTCTAAACTCGTATTGTCCAGATAACTGTATTGCCCACAGAAAACGCACACCAAGTGATTATGATGCTCACAGCCATTCTTGCATTTAAACTGCCGGATGCGATAACCAAAATCAATTTCCGTCCCCCGGCCATCCTCTTTGATCACTTTAATGGTCTTTAAGACTTTGCTATGGCCAAAGTTTTGCGTGCCCATGGGCTTTATCACCAGTCACTCCCTTTGTCAACTGCAATCCTTGCACATACCGTAAATCTCGATGCGCTGCTTCTGGGGAAGAAAACCTTGTTCTTTGGCTAAGCTCGCGCTCAGGTTATAAATATTCTCATCCACCACTTCAAAATGGCCCCCGCAGTGCGTGCAGATAAAATGCGCTTGATGCTCGTGGCCGATTGTACGCTCGAAACGCCGGACGCCGTCGTTGAAATGAACGGCATCGGCAATGCCACTTCCCTCAATCAGCTTCAGAGCTCGATAAACCGTGGTGTAGCCGATATCCGGATGATCTTGTTTCACCAAAGAAAAAAGCTCCTCCGCGCTCACATGCCGGTCGCTTTTTAAGAAGGCCTTCAAGACGATATTCCGCTTGCCGGAGTACTTTAACCCTTTCCTGTGCACGTACTCTTCAAAGATTTCGATTTCTTTTTCCATGACGTTTTACTTAAAAAGATTGAAGGACAAATAAGTATTCTTCCAACTTATTTGCCTAAAATCCTAACATCTGCCTTGATTCTTGTCAACAAGATTTTTTTCTTAAAAAAAGATGAACGTACCTATGAAGCATGGTATGCCATAGTTTCTGGCCCGCACACGTTTCGTACTGCAAGCCAACTCAAATCTCCCTCCAACTCTGACACTAAATTAGTTCCCACTGAAAAAGTAACCGAAGTGTCCAACTCTTAAGAGACTTTTTCAGTGGACACTATTTAGCAAGGAACTCATCAATCTTACCCATCAACTCTTTGATATCGAATGGCTTGGCGAATATAACGTCAGACCCTACGATGTCATATCCCGCGTGCTCCTGCTTGGTCTGTAGAGCCGTTAGGAATAGGAGGGGGATATTCTTCGTTTTGGGATCATTTTTCAGAATCTGACCGAGTTCAGTCCCATCCATAACAGGCATCATAATATCCAAAATGATAAGATCAAATTTCTCCTTTTTGATCGTTCTCAAAGCCTCTTCTCCGTCGCCGGCAGACGCCACCTCATAACCATAGGCCTTGAGTCTTTGAAGCAATACGGCTACCATATCTTTCTCATCGTCCACAACCAATATCTTCTTAGGCATACACCCCTCCGGTTTCTCCGAGTTCGTCCTCAACGATCAAAATCCGCCGTTTCTCAAGGCTCATGCCTAGGGCTCCTTCTCTCCAAGCGCTTGGCGAACCTTATCGAGCAACTCCCCCGCGCCCAAGGGCTTTTTCACTATATGCAGAATCCCTATCTCGAGGCACTTATCTTTTAACTCTTCCCCATAGGCCGTGAAAGCTACAATAGGGGTCTTCTCGGCCTGCGGCACCGCTTTGAGCTTTGCTACCACCCCAAGCCCATCGAGCTTGGGCATCTTGAGGTCTATTAAAAGAAGATCAGGCGCGTCATGGCCCTCGAAGTGGCTTAAGACTTCCTCGCCATTGGTGGCCGTCAGGACGTCATAGCCGAGTTGCTCAAGTCTGAGTTTGGTCACCTCAAGAACTGAGGGGTCATCTTCGGCAAGTAAGATTTGCTTCTTCTCGATTTTCTCTGGCGTCACAGGCTTCGCAAAATCCTGGGCGATAGAAAAAAGTTTGTGCGCGTCGTCTGTCCCGTCCACGGGGTAAAAAGCGCTTCCCATAGCGATAGGGACCGCTTCGCCCGCTCGCGCCCCTAGTCGGGTCACTGCCCACTCTTCAAGAACTCTCCGAATCCGTCCACTCATCGCCCGTACTGCCCGCGTATCGGCCACGGTAAGAACAATAAGCCACTTGAGATCAAAGCCCAACACCACATCGCCATTCTTGAGCTGCGGGCGCAGAAGCTTTTCCAATTCTTCGAGCGCTTCCATCCGGGACAGATTCTCACAGTCGACCGCGATTAAGGCAACGGTCGAAGACCCTAAATGTTTCGCTGATTCCTCCACGAGGTCTTTGAAAGCCTCTTCCAAAGCAACCTTAGGAGTGTAAAGTGGCAGCGTGAAGGTGAAAGTAGCCCCCTTCCCCGGCTCCGAGGTAACCGAAATCGTTCCCTTGTGCCGCTCAATTATACTCTTACACAAAGCCAAGCCCAAACCTGTCCCTCTTTCTTGATACTCACCCACCTGGGAGAACTCCTGGAATAACTTCGGGATATCTTCTTTCGCGATTCCAACGCCGTCATCCTGGACTATCGTGGTGACAAATTCTCCTTCTTCCCGAATCGACAAGGTGATCGCTCCATCGTCTTTCGTGAATTTTACGGCATTCGACAAAAGATTCGTTAGGACTTGACGGATTTTCCCCGTATCCCCCAATACCGCCCGCGCCTGTGCGCCTTCGAGCCTTAAGACCCTTTTGCCCATCAAGGGCTGCGATTCTTTCAAAACCTCTTCGATCAGCTCCCGAAGCTTAATCTTCCCTCTCAAAAGCCACATGCGCCCGGCACGGATCTTCGACAGATCCAAAATATCACTGACAAACTCGGCCAATCGTAGACAATTTCTGTCCACAAGGCGTAAGAATTTAATCTGTTGTTCGCCTAAGGGCCCTGTCATACCATCAAGCAAAAGGCCTACCCCCTCCTTGATGACGGCCACTGGGGTTCTGAGTTCGTGGCTCACGTTGGCAATAAAACTTTCTTTAACCGCCAACAGTTCCTCCAGTTTGAGGTTAGCGGTTTGGAGTTCTGTTTGGCTTCTCCGAAGTTCCATCTCAGCGCGCATGCGCTCGATGGCATACCGGATGGCGCGCGACAACACCTTTCCATCCAAACCATCTTTCATTAGATAGTCCTGGGCCCCTTCTTGGAGTGCCTCCACTGCCATTGATTCATCCTCGTACGATCCGGTGAGAACCACAATCGGTACTTGCGGCGCTTGCGCCTGCACCCTTCTCACCGAATCGAGCCCTTGGGAATCGGGCAACCCTAAGTCCAACAAGACAACGTCAATTCCCCCCTGTTCAAGCCGTTCCAATCCGAGACCGAGTTTCTCCACCCACTCCACATCGCAGGGATAAGGCCCCTTGAGCAGTGCCCATCGGGCCAGATCGGCATCTGCCGGTTGATTCTCAATCAACAAGACTTTCATGTTCTGGCTGCCCCCCCTTTTTTATCGGTTGGTGGTCCATCAGTTGGTCCTCCTTCTATCCAAGTTTCTTTCCAAAGGTAACGATAAACTCTGATCCCCCTCCCTCGCGCGGGCGAACCCAGCTATTGCCGCCGTGGCGCTCGGCCACGGCCCGGACAATGGCCAACCCGGCCCCGGTTCCCTCCACCTCATGCCCCACGGCCCGTTGAAACAGCTCAAAGATCCGCTTGGTATGCTCCGGGGCGACCCCGGGTCCCCGGTCGCGCACAATGAGTCCCTCTCCATCGGGATCTCCTGGAGCCGGCCGGTAGGCGGCAATCTCCACCTCGGGAGATTCTCCCGGCCTTGTGAACTTCAGGGCATTGGAAACCAAGTTGTAGACGGCCTGGGTCGCCCAGGTCCAGTCGGCGCGAAGCGGTGGAAGATCCTTGGCAACCTGAACCTTTGCCTTCGTTTCCTGGATCCTCGCCTCCAATCCATCCAGGGCCTCGCGGACGATTACCTCCCCTGCCACCTCCTTGGTGGGCGGCGTAATCCTTCGGACCCGAGAGAAGGTAAGAATGTCATTCAGCAGAAGGCGCATCCGAGCCCCGCCCTTGACCACGCGCCGGAGCAAGTCCTGGCCCTCCTCATCCAGACGTCCCCCCTGTTCATCCAGAAGCATGCGGGAGAAGTTCTCGATCGACCGAAGCGGCTCAGATAAGTCATGCGAGGTCACATGGAGCAGCGTTTCCAGTTCCTTACTCTTCGCCGCCAACGCCTCCGCCTTCCTGCGCTCGGTGATGTCTTCAATGGCAAGGAGGATCATCTGGACATCGTTCGCCTTTCCATAAATCTGCCGGCCATTCAAAAGCATTGTTTTCTGTCCAATGGTCTTAAAGCGGTGCTCCACTTCGTAGTCATTAAAAACCGTTTTCCTGGGAAGGATATCCTCCAGGAGCTGCCGCAGTTTGGGGATGTCCCATTGTCGGTTGCCCAAATCGTAAATGAACCGGCCTTCGGTTTCCTCGGGATTCACTTTAAAGGTCTGGTAGAAGGCGCGGTTGACTGAGACGACCTTGAGATCACGATCCAACACAACCAAAGGCTCCCGTACTGTCGCTATGATATTTTCAGCATAGTCCCGAGCTTCCTTGACTATTTGTTCCGCCTTCTTGCGCTCCGTGATGTCCCGGGAGATGGGGGACGGTGAGTAAGCCCTGGATTTTTTCTTCACTGTGCCACTTTTCTTTTTGTTCTACCCGTTAGATCGCGAAACCTGTCGTAATCTCTCGCCGTGAGGGGGTCAAATTCTCCTTGACTGCATCTGCCCGCTGACCTAATAGGAAGCAGTGCTCTTCTTCGGCGGAAAAACAAAAAACCCAAGTTGCGCCATGGCACACAACTTGGGTTCTAAAATTAGACGAAAGTTCTTAAATGCTAGAAGACCGGTGGTGGGGTACCCCCCCTTCCTTCCTTCCTTCCTTCCTTCCTTACACACACGCATTGGACCATCCTTATAACGGTGATGTGCCGCTAAAAATTAATGGTTCAACCTTGCTCACCATGATCCTGAGCAAGGAGCCCCAAGGGCGACGCGTCGAATGGATTAGCAGTTCTGAACAATGATAGAAAAATTTTAGCATAGATAAAAAATACAGTAAAGTAAAGAGTTCGATATTTTTTTCTAAAACGCATTCGTTTTTTAAAAACGCAATCCAAAGTTGATGATCAAATGTAATATTCCGGGTCCAGCACGACCGATCGGATTAATAGCTCGACAATCTTACGGACGGCGCTGTGGCTTTCTTCGTTCTCAACCAAATTGAGATCAACCTGTCCGGTCGAGAATCGGTTCTCTCCGACATTGATCACGATGGTCTTATTGGGATGATTCAAAGATTTTAAGATCTCCAGTTCGTATTCGTCGATATCGGTGATGCTGGTGATTAAAATCAATCCCGTATCCGTCAAGATGTGCGCCAACTCTCCCAGCTGCTGGATATGCTCAAATTTGCTTAAGATTCTATCCTTGAGGTCGGAACTGGCCAGGGATAAACGATTCGATATGCCCAAAAAATAAGCGAACTTGCCCAGATTAAAAAGCTCCTCTTCTAGGGCCTTGGCGATCCTTTGTTTTCCGGTGTCAATCTGACCGGTGATGATGAGGAAGGCCGACTTGTGTTGATATTTGTGGGCGCGCTTCTCCGGTGTGATCGTGCTGCGCTCCCATTCATACTCGCGTTTTCGGATGTGCTGGCGTAAAGTGCTCTGCTCGTCAAAGACCGGCGCTAAAATAATCCCTCCGCCTGCGATCTCATAATTGTCCACAATCACAAAACGGCCGGTCTCGGCAATGCTTGAGACCTCATCAAAAGCAATGGGTTTCATTGTCTCAAAGAGACACTCCGCGACTTCATGCCGGTCCACATGCGGCTTCGTCATCGTGGAAAGTTCTACCGCATTAATCACCTTGAAAATCTCCGATAAGACCACCGGCACCTGCTGGGAGGTGATTTTGAGTTTATAGGTCTTGCCCTTAATGAGGGGATTTTTCCCCAGCCAGAAAATATTGGCTTTGAATTTGGAGCTCACATGCGGGGGCTTTTCCTGAAGCCGGCACATCATTTCTCCCGGCCGGATATAAATCTGGGTTTCCAGGCAGAACCCCACACTCTGGCCGGCAAAGGCCTCGGTTCGCGCTAGCCTATTAAAGGCCTCAAGACTGGCGATTCGCGATCGCTTTTGGGAAGGAAGAAAAATAACCTCATCCCCCACCACAATCGAACCCGATTCGATGCGACCCGCCACAATACGGCGATTATCCCCTTCTTCTGTAAATTTGTAGACATCTTGAACCGGCATCCGAAAGGTCTGTTCGTATTTCCACGGCCTTTTGACAAATCCGTCTAAGGCTTCCAAAACAAAGACACCTTTGTACCATGGCAACCGCTCAGAAAGGCCAACAATATTGTCTCCTTCGCGGGCGCTGATAGGTAGGAAATGATCGGCCTTAAGATTCAATTCTTTAAGAAACGGGGTGTACGCGGCGCGGATCTCATTAAAAACCTTCTGGCTGTAATCTACCAAATCCATTTTATTCACGCACACCATGATATTTGGGATGCCTAAAAAAGACAGCATATAGCCGTGGCGCTTGGTGTTTTCCTTGATTCCCTCAAAGGCATCGATGACTAAAACCGCGGCCTCGGCGCGGGCGGCGCCGGTTATCATATTTTTCAAAAATTCGATATGCCCCGGGGCATCGATGATAATATAATCGCGCTTCGCGGATTTGAAAAACGAACGGGCGGTGTCGATCGTAATGCCCTGATTTTGTTCGTCCTTCAAGGCATCGAGCAGGAAGGCGTATTCAAAAGGTCTTGCCGCTTTGGCGCAACGGGCTTTGACCTCTTCTAACTTTCCTTGGGGAAGAGACCCGGTATCCGCCAGAAGACGACCGACAAGCGTGCTTTTTCCATGATCCACGTGCCCGACGATCACGATATTCATTTGTTCGCGTGTGGGAGCGCTCATATAAAGATCCTTCGTCACTGTGTTCCTCAGGATGAGCCCTCGTCCCGCCACAGGCGGGACGAGGGCTCACATATACCCTTCTCGTCTTAAAGTCTCCAGACCGCCGGCGTCTTCTTTGTCCTGGGCCCGGCCGGAGCGCTCGGCAATGTTGGCAAATTTTCCGGTTCCCAGCTCTTCCACAATCTCATGCACATTTTTGGCCGTGGATTCAACTGGAAAGGTGCAGGGATAGCATCCCAGCGATCGGTACCGTTTGCCGTCGCCTCGATCAAAGTAAAGAGGAACAACCGGAATATTTTCGCGTTCAATGTATTCCCAAATATTGAGCTCAGTCCAATCCAAAAGAGGGTGAATCCGCACATGGGTTCCTGGAGCAAAATCTGTTTTAAACTGATTCCAAAGCTCTGGCGGCTGATCGCCAATATCCCACTCGCTGTTGCGGTCCCGGCTAGAAAAGTACCGCTCCTTGGAACGGCTCCCTTCCTCATCGGCCCGAAGACCGACGATGACGCCCGTATAAGGTTCCGTATTGGCGTCCAGCTCATAGGCGCCGGTTGTGTGATTCAAACGATAGCGCGGCCACGTACCATCCAAAGTATGCTTCAAGGCGTCGGTCTTTAAAGCCTTGCAGCAGCTGAGACGATTAAGAGCCCCATCGGGAAATGTCTGTTTGGCCTCGAGGGCTTGCTTGTTTTCCCCGTAAACCATGTTGAGCTTCCATTTCTTTGCCAAGTCATCACGATACCGGATCATCTCCGGGATCTTATAACGGGTATCGATGTGGACCAAAGGAAACGGCACATGCCCGAAAAAGGCCTTGCGGGCCAGCCACAAAAGCGCGGTGCTGTCCTTGCCGATGGACCAGAGCATCGCCAGATCTTTAAATTCCCGGTGGGCCTCACGCAAAACAAAAACACTCTGGGCCTCAAGGTTGTCCAATTTATCTATGACTTTTTTCATATAAACCACCTTATCAGCTTTCAGCCATCAGTCGTCAACTATCAGTCATTGGCTGATAGCTGAAAGCCGATGACTGACGACTACTTTTGTTTTTCTTTACTTCCACCGACATGCAATCCGCATTCCTTGCTTTCCGGGGTCTCCCACCACCAGCGCCCCGCACGGATGTCCTCCCCCGGTCGGACGGCCCTTGTACAAGAAGCACAGCCGATACTAACAAACCCTTTGGCATGAAGGGAGTTCACAGGAACGTGATTCTCGCGGATATACTTGTGAACCTCATCCAGAGTCCAGTTGACCAGAGGATTGATTTTAATCTTCTGATGCTCTTCGTCCCACTCAAAGGCTTCCACATTCATCCTCGTGACAGCCTGCGCCCGCCGCAAACCCGTGATCCAGGCATCCACGTTTCTTAAAGCCCTGTTTAAGGGCTCCACCTTCCTCATGCCGCAGCACAGTTTTCTATTCTCCACGCTTTCGTAAAAGAGATTGAGGCCTTTGGAATTCACCATTTCTGCAACCGCCTTTGAGTCGGGATAATAAATTTTAAAATTCAATGGATAACGCCTTTTGGTTTTTTCAATCAAATCATAGGTCTCTGGAAAAAGCCGGTCGGTATCCAAAGTAAAGACCTCAAGTGCAGGGGCCGCCTTCGCAATCATGTCGGTAATCACCTGATCTTCTTCTCCCAAGCTGGAGGCAAAATTCACCCGCCGGCCAAACTCAGCATACGCCAATCTGATGATCCCTTCGGCGCTCAAGTTTTGGGCTTTCTTTTTTAATCCCTCGATTCTAGCTTTAAGGCTTTCCATAAAAAAACACTCCTTTGCCGGTTAAATCTCATAAATGACCGCGTTGCCTTGGCTTCGTTGGCGGTTGGCGATCGTCTCCAGATTGATCCCTTCCATCATATGCCACAGGGTACGGTCGATTTCTTGCCAAATGGAGTCCATGATTTGGTGGGGTTCTTTCTTATTCCCGTCAAAACCGATGGCGTAACCCAACCCGCCGAAATTTCTGATCACATCACTCAGCCTGATCTCCTGCGGCGGTTTCATCAGATGGTATCCTCCCTTTTTTCCCCGCACACTTTCTACAAACCCCAGCTGCTTGAGACTAATCAGGATGTGAACAAGAAATTTTATGGGAATCTTCTGGCGTCTGGCAATCTCCTGAATGGGTACCGGAGAAGGATCCGGCCAGCGCAGGGATAAATCCATCAGGGCCCGACAAGCATAATCGATTTTAGCAGAAACCCTCATATGTTATAACTCACATGTTGCTTCTGGACAATCATTTCCCAGTTGGTTGAATTCAATCGCCTCACTTCCAGAATACTGTGACCCTCATTTTCAAGTGAGGAACTAACCTTTCTAACGGTCTCCTCCCCCTCCACTAAAATCTTTAAAATCTTCCCCATCTCGAGTTGGTGGAGGATGGTCTGGAGCTGGCTGGAATCTTCAAGTGTGTCGAGCAATTTCAAGGAGACCTCCCCATCAATCTTAAAATCTTCGATGAAGCGGCCCTCGAGATAGGCCTTGGTTTTGGCATAGCGGGGCTTGGTGAAGAATTCGGCTGCCGGGCCGTGCTCAATCACATCTCCCAAATAAAAAAAGATCACATAGTCCGCCAGTCTTTTGGCCTGGCGCAGATTATGCGTTACCAAAACAATCGTGTAGCGGTTTTTGAGCTTCAGAAGCAGCTGTTCGATCTGCTGGGCCGAAATGGGATCCAAGGCCGAGGTCGTTTCATCACCCAAGATCACCTCCGGTTCAATGGCCAAGGTGCGAGCCAGACACAACCGTTGTTGTTGTCCGATCGATAAACGGCTGGCGGGGGCATAAAGCCGATTGTTCACCTCTGTCCAAAGATTGGCCAGCTTCAAATATTTCTCCACCAATTCATTCAACTCCTTTTTGTCTTTCATCCCGTGGATTCGCGGGCCATAAGCCACATTGTCGTAAATCGACATCGGCAGAACTTGGGGTCTCTGCAGCAAAAGTCCCAATTTTTTGCGCAGATGCGTAACTTCCAGCGAAGGATCCAGAATATTCTCTCCATCCACCAAGACCTGACCGCTCAGCTTGATTTGATCCTGAAGCTCAATCAAACGGTTCAAAGATTTAAGAAAGGTCGTCTTGCCGCAGCCCGAGGGGCCAATGATGGCCGTGATCTTCTTATCAGGGATATCCATCGTGATATGGTTCAAGACTTTGATCGGACCATACCACACATTCAAATCCCTGACGCCAATATGTGTTTTGGATTCCATAGAAACCTCAGCGCACGACGTTCCGTGTAAATTGTCGGGATAAAATCCTGGAGATGAGGCTGATCACAAGGATGAGAACGGTCAAAATGAATGCCGCCGCGTATCCCCGCTCTTGAACTTCCGGAAAGGGCGTTGCCAGCTGAAAAAAGACCGCCAGAGGCAATGTCGCCACGGGCCTCAACAAAGAATTCGGCAAGGAGTCGGTGAAACCAGCCGTCAACAACACCGCCGCCGCATCGCCGATGGCCCGGCCAAAACCAAGTAAAATCACTGTGACAATCCCCGGCAGGGCCTGCTTAAAAATAACCCGGGTGGCGGTCTCCCAGGGGGTTGTGCCCATGGCCCAAGAGGCCTCCTTCAGCTCAAAAGGAACCATTTTCAAAACCTCATCCATGCCCCTGGCCATCACAGGAATGATCATAAAGGCCACCGTCATGATCCCAGCCAAAAGAGAGGCCTTGAGCCCCCACAGAATCATCAAGGTGAATCCGAAGGTGCCGTACACAATGGCCGGCACCCCATAGAGGACATCAAATAAAAATCTTATGGTATAAGAGAATCTTGAATTTTTCTTCAAATACAAGTTGAGATAAAAGGCAACGGGTAAGCTGACAACAAACGCCACCGCGGTTGCTCCAACTCCCAAAAGGAGTGACCCCAAAATGGCATTCAGGATCCCCCCTTCCTTCCCTATATAATATCCGCCCTGGGGTGTTTGGGAGACCGTCTCCCAACGAATGGCAGGCAAACCTTTCAAAACAATGGTCAGTAGGATAGAAATTAAACTCCCGATCACCACACACAATGAGGCGATCATCAGGGCCTTCATGATTCTTTCTTCAAAGGTGCGCCAATTCATTTAGAGCTGACTCCTTTCCATGCGCAGCAAAATCCCCCAGCCCGCCATATTAAAAAGGAGCGTGACGATCAAAAGAATAAACGCCGCCGATAAAATAGCCGCATCATAAAGAGGCACAGACATCATCTCCCCATAGGTGTTGGCAATCAAGGCCGGCAAGGGATAGGCTGAATCAAAAATAGATTTGGGAAAGTTCCCTAAACTGCAGCCGGCCACCATCAAAACCGCCATCGTTTCCCCCAAGGCCCGTGAAAGTCCCAAAATGATCGCGGCGATGATCCCCGGCCAAGCCCTTTTCAAAACAGCACCCTTGATCGCCTGCCAATGGGTTGCCCCCAAAGCCAAAGAAGACTCTTTGATCCCAAAAGGCACACCCTGCAAGACCTCACCAACAAGGGCAATGATCATAGGAAAGGTCATAATCGCCAAGACGATTCCCCCGGCCAAGGCCGAAAAGCCCGTATAATTCTCTGAGCGGAAAGGGAAAACGGACGGCAGCCTTTCTGTGACAAAAGGCATCAGGGAATCACGCACCCAAGGGACAACCGCAATCATTCCCCAAACTCCGTAAATGACCGGAGAAATCCCCGCCAAAAGATCAATGAGGGGTTTTAAGAATTCCCGCAAAGTTCGAGGAGCATATTCCGCAAGATAAATCGCTGTCAGAACACTTAAAGGGACCGCCATGGCGATGGCAATGATCGTCACCCACAATGTCCCTGTTATAAAACTGGCCAACCCAAATTCTCCTCTGGTGGGATGCCAGTTGGACGAAAACAAAAGATCTTGAAGAGGGATCAGCGCAAAGATCGGTTTTGAACGCTGGTATAACATGAAAATCATAAAAAACCCGAGGCTTAAAAAAATGGAGCAGAAAAGAAACATGATCCGTCGGGCTAGATAATCTTTCCAATGGCGTGTCGTCATGGCAGCAGGCTTTCTAAGACTTTCTCTCTTTCCTTTTCCGTTAACGGAAGACTCGCCCCCACTTTCGAAACGATCTCGGTGCCTTCCTGAGAAAGGGCAAATCGGATAAACTCTTTCGCCAATGGTATTGTATTCTTCTTAATAAAAAGATAATTCTTGCGGATGACAGGATAATGATCTCTTTCGATCGCCACCATGGCCTGTTGTTGGTTCTCGTAAACCTCATTGGGATCGGCCAATCCATTCTCGTTGGCATCGATCGAAAGCAATCGTATCCCAGGGACAACGGCTCCTTGTCTTGTAAAAACAAAGCTAAAATTGGTATAGCCAATTGCCAGAGGATCTCTTCTTGTCGCCTCCAAGAGCCCGGGATCACCGTAAACACCAATGCCGCGGAGGTCTTCTTGTTTCGCACCCAAATAATTCGCCCAACTCGATGCCGCACCGGAGGCATCGGAACGCGTATAAATATGAATTGATTTTTCGCCTCCGGAACTTGTCACTTGATTCCAGCGCGTGATCGTACCCGCTATATAGATCTCTTTTAAAACGCTTCGCTTCACACCGTGCTTGAGCAGATCCGGGATACCAGGATGATTCTCGCTGAGGATAGGAAACACTGCATCTTTGAGAATATAAACGGCCTCAATATCTTTCTTAAGTTCCGATGGATCAGGATCGCGAGAGACCATGCCGATGTCCGCTAAACCGGCGATAACATCAGCAGCACCTTTTCCAGAGCCGCCAGCGGAAACATCAATTCTCACATGCGGATGAATCTTTTGGAAGGCTTCTGCCCAGGCCACAACAGTCGGATAAATGGCCCAAGCCCCGGACACGGTTAGATTACCTTGGAGAGTTTGATTTTCTGCCCAGGTTAATGTCTGAAGCAGCAGAAAAAACCCTGCTACGAGGACTAATATTCTCTTTTTCATGTCCACCTTCTGAAGGCCTTAATGGTTACTAACATAATCATGTTAATAATATATAAGAGGATTTCAAGTTTGTCAAGTCGAATTTTCAATGGAAAAATCATCGAACTGGCTTATATAACTCAAGTAATTATAATAGCTTATTAACAATTTTGACGCTTCCCGAGGGCATGGGATACTGTTGCATTCTTTTTAATTGCACCCATTTGTGTGTCCCATCGGAAGGTGGATAAGGATGGAGTTGACACTGAAAAACGTGGAGTCGGGCTCGAAACTGCGTGTAGAATTGAATCACTTTAAATAAGGGGGTAGCCGATTGAATCCCCACGTTCAGTTCTTCTTGAATTTCTCGGTGCAAGGCTTCTCTAGGCGACTCTCCTTTTTCAATTTTTCCTCCCGGGAATTCCCACAAATCCGCAAAAAGTCCTTTTGAGGGACGCTGTTGAATAAAATAACGACCGCCTTTTTCGATCAACGCAACAGCCACGTTCACTTCGATCGTCATTCTTTTCTTGGGGCTAGGGATCGTATCCTGTAAACCTTTTTGAAAGGCCAAACAGGAGCTCTGGAGAGGGCAAACCAGACAAGAAGGCTTTCTCCGGCAAATCAAAGCCCCCAATTCCATCAAGGCTTGGTTAAAAATGCGCACGTTTCGCCGAGGAAGAATCGTCTCTAAAAATTCTTTAATCTTTTGATCCTGAGAGTTATTTGCGTATCCTTCAAGGCCACGATAACGCATGAGAACTCGTCGCACATTAGCATCGATCACCGGATGTCTTTGATCAAAAGCTATGCTTAAGACTGCCCCCCTTGTGTAAGCTCCAAATCCGGGCAGTCTTTTTAATTTCTCCGGATCCGAAGGAACCTGCCCATCGTGATCGCTACAGATAATCTTTGCGGCCTTATGAATATTTCTCGCGCGTTCGTAATACCCCAGGCCTTGCCAACATCTTAAGATTTCCTCTCGGGAGGCTGTCGCGACACTCTCCACCTTTGGAAAAGCCTTTATCCATCGTTCAAAATAGGGAATAACGGCGTTGACGGTTGTCTGCTGGAGCATGACCTCGGAAATCCAGATTTTATAGGGATCCGAGGTTTCCCGCCACGGGAGATCTCTGGCGTTTTTTTTGTACCAGACCATCAAAGCCTTTGAGAAGAAAATGTCTCTCATTTTAAAAAATCAAGAAAAAGCTCTCTTATTTTGCGATGCTGGCCAATGGGAGGCGTGATCCGGAAATTGACATCGGGGTATCGGGCCCTGGCTTCCTTGATGAGCTTTGGGATATCTTGATCCACATGCTTTCCGGAATTAAGAAAGTTTAGCAAGATAGTGATCGTATCGGCGCCTTGGCGAACACAGCGGTCGATTCCCTGAAGGATGGTGGGTTTGGCAATCTCCAGAAAAGCATATTCCAAAATCTCAAAGCCAGAGCGCGCTTTGATCTCTTGCAGCAGATGAATGATTTCTTTTTTTGCCTTCGGCGAATGGCTTCCGTGAGAAATTAAGAGAGCTGCTCTCATAACGCGACCTTGCCTCCATCCACCACTCTTAAAGGAACAGGAGAATGAGCGATGCGGGCCGTGTCCCCAAAATTAAAGGGATATTTTGAGTGAGAGCCATCAACAAAAATGACACCCCCGCGCATGAGGGAGCGTACGATGAAAGGAGATTTTAACCGTACCATTCCTCCTTTAAGTTGATAGTTCCTCTGGGATTGATATAATTCCCGAGGCCTATACTGAATATCTTGGCGATCAGCGGGCATCAGTACTCCCCCGGCCGAGTGGATGGCCCCGGAAGATCCGGCTGCTGTTGAAATCCATAAACCGGAGCTGCGCTGCTCTTCCTTAAGACCGTGAATAACCAGTTCGTAACGGCTCATCGCTGCTGGATTTTGATGGCAAATCAAGATATCATTCAAGACATCCATCGTGACGGTCTTATTTTTAAGCTTCAATCTCAACTGAATTCGAGGGAGGATTTTCATCTTGAATGACGCATGAAGAATTTGCTGAAAAAGATTCGGAAAGGTCGCTTTCGTTGCCGCGCAAAAACGACCGACACTGCTTAAGGGATCGGAATTAACTCCCAAAATAATCTGATCTTTTAATCCCCGCGCGGCTTCCAAAAAGGTCCCATCGCCCCCCACGGTCACAACAAAATCATACGCGTCAAAATTGATCTTGCGGCCCCGGCAACGTTTCCGACACCTGATCTTCAATTTCTTTAGAACCCTCTCCACCTCTTGTAACGTTTGATAATGCTTAAAATGGGATCGCTTAAATTTGTTAATTTCCGTTTTAGAAAAGAGGTTTTGTTTACGAAATAAGGGGCTATGCCTTTCCAGAAAATAAATCTTATAAGCACTTTTTTTATACAAGAGTAATAACTTTGGCGGTCTCATATCTATCCAAGATAAGCACTCGCTTACGCTCGTGCACTATAGACCCCGTCGCTTTGCTTCGCAAAGCGAATCACGGGGGTCACATCGAAATTTTCTGCCTGCCCATCCGGCAGGTGGGCTTATCTTGTCCCCCGCGCATTGCTTTCGTAAGAAAGCAGCGGGGAATCGGAATTTCGCTTTTGAAATTCCGATGTGACCAGCACAAATTCAACAGAATCGTTCAACTCTTTGAGCGAAGTCGAAGCATCAATCGGTGATATGGTGCTTAATAATCTTGCCATCCACCATATAGATCACATCTTCGCAGATATTGGTGGAATGATCCGCGATCCTTTCCAAATTTTTTGCAACCAGAATCAAATCGATCACCCGCTCAACGGGCGTTTGTTCCTCTGGGGTGCATTTCAACAATTCCATGAAGATTTCGTGATTGAGCTCGTCCACCTCATCATCGCGCTTACAAACCTCATAGGCCAGCTTGGAATCCTTGTTGACAAAGGCATTCAAGCTGTCTTTCAGCATCCTTTGGGCTGCCTGCGCCATCTTGGGGATAGGGATACGAATTTTCAAGGGAGGGACCTTTAAAAGATCCAAGGTCCTTTCTGCGATGTTCACCGCCAAATCGCCGATTCGCTCCAGATCGTTATTGATCTTAAGAGTGGAGGCGATAAAACGCAAATCCCCGGCGGTCGGCTGATACAAGGCCAAAAGCTGCAAACACAGATTATCAATCTCGATCTCGAGCATGTTGATGCCATCATCGGCCTTGATGACCTTATAGGCTAGCTCTGAATTCCGATCCGAGAGCGCTCTGATGGAGGAGCCGATGCTTTCTTCCACCAAACCGCTCATGCGTAAAATTTTTTCCTTCAGATTCTTGAGGGCTTCATCAAAATGCCTTTCCATGATCTCTCCTTTATCTTTAGTTCATTGAGCCTTCCGAAGATCGAATGGGTAGGAAAACGGAAAATACAGCGCCTTTGCCCGGTTCACTTTCTACCGAAACCCGGCCTTGGTGGGCTTGAACAATATGTTTGACAATGGAAAGTCCCAGGCCCGTTCCACCCAATTCTCGAGAGCGGCCCTTGTCCACACGGTAGAAACGCTCGAAAAGACGAGGGAGATGCTGCGGCTCAATTCCAATACCGTTATCCTTGAAATCTACTCGGACAAAACCCCTATCGGGATAAGCCCGGATAGTGATTACGCCTCCCGGGGGCGTAAATTTCATGGCGTTGTCCAGCAAATTGACAAAGGCCTGTTCCATTTTGCTGCAGTCTACAAAAACCATCGGCAAATTTTGGGAGATATCGAAAATAATCCGATGATGAAAACCATCCAATTGATCTTTACAGAAATTTACAACCGTCTCTAAAATCGGCCGGAGGTCGATTGTCTCAAAATCCAGAGTCACTCCTTTTGATTCTAGGGAAGAGAGATTTAATACATCATTGACCAAATTCTCCAAACGTTCGGCGTGTTTTTGAATGATCTCTAAAAACTTCTTGGCCTTTTCACGGTCCTCTAGAGCGCCCTCTTTCAGGGTTTCCACAAAGCCTTTGATACTCGTTAAAGGCGTTTTAAGCTCATGCGAAACGTTGGCCACGAATTCGGAGCGCATCCGCGCGAACTTTTGAAGTTCGGTAACATCGTGAAAGACCGCAACGACTCCCGAAAGATTTTGTCCCTCAAGGACGACCGGCGAGATCTGCATGCTGAAGTGGATTTCCTCTGGAGAAAGGATCGTGATTTCCTTTTTTAAAGACTTTTTCTCTCGGATGGCTTCTTTAAGGAAGCGGTTGATTTCCCCGTTTCGTATAACCTCCCAGTACGGCCGACCCACCGGATTCCGGGAGCGGAGATCCAGCATATCTTGGATGGGCGAATTGAGAAGAAGTATCTTCTCGTCGTTCCCAATGACGATGACCCCCTCCTCCATGCTGGAGACAATGGCCTTGAGCTCATTTTTCTCCCGCATGATTTCCATGATTTTGTTCTGCAGTTCTGAAGACATCTGGTTGAGATGTCCGGCCAAAACGCCCAGTTCGTCTTTTCTCATCAAGGCGAGATGCGTCTTATAATCGCCGCGGCTGATCTTTTCTGCGGCTCTTTGCATCTCGCGGATAGGCCTCAAAAATAATTTTCCGATCACCAGACTTAAAATTAAAGCTGTCATGACCCCCATGAAAATAACATTGGCATAATCTTGAAAAGGGCAATTGAGGATCATTCCCAGGAATGTAAAACTAACCAAAATCACACAAAGATTCGTTAAAAATAGCCTGCGAAAAATCTTATTCATCAAATCCTTCCATGTCCTTAAAGCGATAACCAACGCCTCGGATGGTTTCAATGAAATCAGAGGCTGCCCCCATTTTTTTACGCAAGGCCCGGATGTGCACATCCACGGCCCGATCCACAATGAATTTGCCCTCTTTCCAGACTTGGTCCATGATTTGATCCCGGCTAAAGACTCGGCCGGGATGGCGGGTCAGAAACTCCAAGATATCAAACTCCAGAGTCGTCAATTCAATCGCTGTTTTTTCCCAAGCGATCTTTCGTTTGGGAAGATCGATCGTCAGATTTCCTAAAACCCTGATCTCTTTTGATTCTTGTTTTTGGGATGCCCGTCGTAAAACCGCTTTAATTCTGGCGACGAGGATCTTCGGGCTGAAAGGCTTGGTGACATAATCATCGGCCCCCAGCCCCAGCCCCACGACCACATCGGATTCTTCGCTTTTCGCCGTCAACATAAGGATGGGGACATTCTTTGCCTTGGGATCCTGCTTCATCAGCCGACAGGCCTCCAAGCCATCCATACCGGGCAACATCAAATCCAAAAGAATAAGATCAGGGAGTTCTTTCTGCAAAATTCGCAAGCCCTCCTCAGCAAGGAGTGCTGAGACGACATGATATCCCTCCCGTTCCAGATTGTATCGAAGAAGTTCCACAATGTCTTTTTCGTCTTCAATAACCAGTATCTTGGCCTTAGACATTGCAGGGACACTCCTGTCGTGGGATTCAAAATAGGAAAAACTTAGGAAAAAAGCCCATTCCCTTAAAAGAATGGGCCGGAAAAAAGAAAGAGAATCATAATCGCATAAAAACCCTTAAACTTTATTCGATAGATCCCTTCGCAACTGACGGCTTAATGCAACTAGATTCCGCAACGACTCGATCGTTTCTTCCCAGGTCCTTGTTTTAAGGCCGCAGTCCGGATTGATCCAAAAATTTTCTTTGGGGATCACCTGCAAAGCCCTTTGGACAATCTCCCGCATATGGTCTCTGGAGGGCACCGCTGGGGAATGGATATCCCACACCCCCAATCCGATTTGCCTTTTAAAATCGATCTTTTCAAAATGTTTGATGATATCCCCGCGGCTTCGGGTGGCTTCAATCGAAATAACGTCAAAATCCATCTTGTTGATTTCTTTTACAACCTCACCAAATTCAGAGTAACACATGTGGGTATGAATCTGGGTTTGGGCATCGGTGTTGGTCGCCAGACGAAAGGCCTTGATCGCCCAGTCGAAATACCGGGGCCAATCGCGCTTTTTAAGGGGCGCTTTTTCCCGAAAGGCCGGTTCATCAATCTGAACAATCTTGATCCCGGATTTCTCATAACCTCGGATCTCATCTTGTAAGGCCAAGGCCAACTGATACGCCACCTCTCTGATAGGAATATCTTCCCGAACAAAGCTCCAGGCGATGATCGTCACCGGCCCAGTCAACATACCCTTGACCGGCTTTGCCGTCAGGCTTTGGGCGTAGCGAATCTCCGGCAGGGTCATAGGCGAAACCCGGGCGACATCGCCAAAAATGATCGGCGGCCGGTAGACACGGGTGCCGTAAGAGATGATCCATCCGTTTTGGGTTGTGGTGATGCCCTCCAGCCGCTCGGCAAAAAACTCCACCATGTCGGTCCGTTCAAATTCCCCATGGACCAAAACATCCAGCCCCAGCTCCTCTTGAAGTTTGATCGCCTGAGCAATTTTTTCCTGGACAAACGCCTGATATTGTTCGGCTGTAATCCTCCGAGCGCGAAATTCCGCCCGCTTTTTTCTGACCTCTGCGGTCTGGGGAAAGCTGCCAATCGTGGTGGTGGGAAACAAAGGCAAGCTCAAAATTTTCTGCTGGAGAGATCTTCGTTTTAAGAGAGGAACTGACTTTTGGAAATCTCTGGCCTTAAGGGCCCCAACGCGCTTCTGGACTTTTAGATCCCCTCCGAGGCCTGTGAGTTTAGACGGGGAGAGCTTCCTTTTGTTTTCAAAAACTTCCGCAATGAATCTTAATTCTTCCAATCTTTCTTTGGCAAAGGCCAGATTCTGCATTAATCGAGGATCGAGAGATTCTGTTTTTACACTCACCGGCAAATGATATAAAGGCGCGGCATTGGAGATCACAGTCTTCTTTGCTAATTTTGATAGGATTTTTACACAATCGACAGCCCCTTGAAGATCCGTCTTCCATATATTACGGCCGTCAACCACGCCGGCAATCAGCGTTTTATCTTCTGGAAAACCGTATTTTCTCAAGGCCTCCCAATTCCCTGTCCCATGCACGAAATCCAATCCGATGGATTTAATCGGCAAATCGAAAAGATCCCTTAAGAAATCCACACTTTCATAATAGGTAAAAAGGTGAATCGCTGTCTTTTTGGAAAATGACCTATAAAGGGATTTGATCGCTTTGATTTCTGAGGCGGTCAGCTCCAAAACAAAGGCCGGTTCTTCCATGTGAACTTCTTGAAAATTCTGTAAGATTTTCCCATATACGCTTCCCAATGCTAAAAGATAATCGGAGAAATTCTGCCGTCTTATCCCCTTAGAAAGCTTCAGGAAGGTAAACGGGCCGATGAGAAAAGGAATTCCCTTCTGGTATCTATTGAAGTACTCTTGCGGCTTATTCCAATGGATAGAAAAATTTGGGCTTTTGAACTGTGCGAAATCCGGCACCAGATAATGGTAATTGGTGTTAAACCATTTCGTCATTTCTAAGGCCTCTTGGCCGCGGCAAAGGTTGTAATACTCATTTAAATTCTTCGGTTGATAAACCCCCAGCATGACCGCTGTGTCGAAGATAGAATCATAGAAAGTCATCTCTCCTACGGGAAAACGATCAACGGAGCGTTCGTAAACCGCAAGCATCGTCTCTTGAATCTGGCCGATTTGCTCTCGGGTTTTTTCTTCGGAGGACTCCCCTTTCCAGAAACTCTCAATGGCCTTTTTGTATTCCCGGTTTTCGCCGATTCTCGGAAACCCATACGCGTACGTTTGCATCTTTTAAACCCCTTTCATGGACTGCGCACTTTTCAAACGGTGCTTCCTCACTTCAACAAAAATTGGAAGAAATGATACAACGATCACCCCTCCCACCACAAGATAGAGATATCTTTCAATGTCAGGAATGATCGATCCGACAAAAAATCCCAGGAAAACCATGGAGACAACCCACAAGAGTCCTCCAAAGATATTGTAAAAAACAAATTTTTGGTACCGCATGCGGGCGGCACCGGCCACGGCCGGGGCAAAGGTCCGAATAAGGGGTACAAACCTAGCCAAGACAATGGTCTTAGGGCCGTATTGATCATAAAAGGCTTTGGTCTTTTCTAGATATTCCTTTTTGAAAAAGCGGGAATCTTTTCTCGAGAATAAAAATTCACCGGCTTGATAACCGATCCAATACCCTGTCTGATCACCCACAATCGCACATAACGAAACGAAAGCTAAAAGCGGCACCAGATTCAAATAACCCGCGGCGGCAAAAATGCCGGCGGTCACCAAAAGCGAATCCCCCGGCAAAAAAAATCCAACAAAAAGGCCTGTCTCTACAAAGACAATGCTGCAGATGGCCAAGAGCCCGCCCCATTCGATAATTCCCTGAACATCGTGGATCTGATGAAAAAAAGCAATGATATTTTCCATTTTTATAGGCTTAAGAAAGTGAGATTTTTCCAATTCTACCGACATCGGTAGAATTGGGCTGAAGCCATTTCGACACCCGATCGAGAATCAAAATTACCTCGTTTTTTAAGACCTCCAGCAAGCCTTGGGATTGAGATTCAAAAATCGTCTGCTGACCCGCGGCATCTTTAAGGATGATTTTTCCCGGCTGCAAGGTGGTCATGAGCGGCGCATGATGGGCCCACACGCCCAGATAGCCCAATTCCCCGGGAGCGACCAGCGAAGAGATATGCCCTTCGTGGACGATGCCCTCAGGGGTAAAAATCGTTATATGAAAAAGCTTATCCATCACTGGCCTTCTTTAACTGATCATGTTTCTCCGTGACCTCCTCAACAGGGCCCACCATATAAAAGGCCTGTTCGGGCACATGATCGAGCTGGCCTTCCACAATCATTTTAAATCCTTTGATGGTCTCTGGCAGCCTCACATATTTCCCCTTCACCCCGGTAAAGGCCTCAGCCACAAAAAGAGGCTGAGACAGAAACCTTTGGATCTTTCTGGCTCGAGTAACGGTCAATTTGTCCTCATCGGACAATTCATCCATCCCTAAGATGGCGATGATATCCCGCAGGTCCTTGTACCGCTGAAGGATCCTTTGAACACGGAAGGCTATTCTGTAATGTTCTTCACCGAGGATGCGCGGATCCATCATGCGAGAAGTGGAATCCAAGGGATCGACCGCCGGATAAATCCCTAATTCCGCAATAGGCCGCGAGAGCACGGTCTTGGCATCCAAGTGCGAAAACGTGGTGGCGGGCGCCGGATCGGTCAAATCATCGGCCGGCACATAAATCGCTTGGACAGAGGTGATCGAGCCATGACGGGTTGAGGTGATCCGTTCCTGCAGCTGCGCCATTTCGGTTGCCAAATTCGGCTGATACCCCACGGCCGACGGCATCCTCCCCAGAAGCGTTGAGACCTCACAGCCCGCTTGCACAAAACGATAAATGTTGTCGATAAAAAGCAGGACATCCTTGTGGGCTTCATCTCGAAAATACTCGGCCATGGTCAAGGCCGATAAACCCACCCGCAACCTTGCACCGGGGGGTTCGTTCATCTGTCCAAAGACCAAGGCCGTCTTCTTGATGACTCCGGAGGAATTAAGCTCCAGCCAAAGTTCATTTCCCTCTCGGGTCCGCTCTCCCACACCCCCAAAGACCGAGACCCCGCCGTGTTCGGTGGCGATGTTTCGAATCAGCTCCATGACCAAAACCGTCTTGCCTACTCCCGCGCCGCCAAAAAGCCCGATCTTCCCTCCTTTGGGATAAGGGCACAAGAGATCGATCACCTTTAAACCTGTTTCAAAAATAGAGTCAACCGGCAGTTGTTCTTCAAAGCTGGGGGCACTCTGATGAATGGGGTAGCGTTTTTGTCCTTCTCTCAGAGGCCCTTGCCCATCGATCGGTTCCCCCAAAAGATCAAAAATCCGGCCTAGGGTTTGGTCTCCGACAGGGACACTGATGGGAGCGCCCAGATCTTGAGCGGGCATACCCCGCCTGAGCCCGTCGGTTGGACCTAAAGCGATGCAGCGAACCGAGCTGTTGCCAATCTGCTGCGCTACCTCTAAGGTTAAAGGGATATTTCTCTGCGGATCTTCAATTTTAATGGCATGATAAAGAGCCGGGAGTTCCCCTTCCGGAAACATAATATCCACGCTGGGACCGATCACTTGGATCACTTGACCAGAAGCCATAAGGGTCATCCTTTCAAACTTTCAGCGGCTGAGACAACCTCCATGATATCGGTTGTGATGGAGGCCTGTCGGATCTTGTTTTTTAAAAGCGTCAAATCTTCCAGCAATTCTTCGGCATTATCCCGGGCCTGGCGCATACTCATCATCCGGGAGGCGTGCTCGGAGATGAGGGCCTCCAAGAGGATGCATTGTCCCCGTGCTAAAAAATACCGGGCAGTCAATTCTTCTAAGATCCTTGGCAAATCAGGCTCCATAATATAGTCGATGGGCTGAGTCGATGGTGACTCTGGGGGTTCAAAAAATTTCTCGATTGTGGGCTTAAGATGCAAAAGAGATTTAAACTGGGTGTAGGCTACAAAAAGCTGTATTTGTAATGAACTAAAGAATATCCTTTGCAAATCCTGGCTGATTCTTTGGGCTGTTTCAAAAGAAAATCGGCCGTGTAAATCCACGTACGTTTCAAGAATGGGGAGCCCCATTCTCTTAAAATGACCGAATCCCTTCTTGCCGACCGTGACCAATTGAACTTCGGCTTCAAGAGCATATTGATTGATAAAATCATCGGCCACCTGAAGAAGACGATGGTTGTAACTTCCGCACAATCCGGTATCGGAAGTCATGACACACAAAACAAATGTTTTAATCGAATCCCTCTTTTTAAAAAGAGGCGGGATCATAAGCTCGGGGTTGGATAGGAGATTTCCTAGCAATCGGTTCAGCTCTCCGGAATATCGTCGAAAAAAGTCGAGACGGCCTTCAATGCGCTTCAACTTTGCGGCCGAGACCATCTCTAAGGCCCGCGTGATTTTCTGGGTATTCTCTATTGTTTGAATCCTGTTTCTTATGGGACGAACGGACGCGGGCATGGTTAGCGCTGTTGGATAAATTCGTTTTTAAAAGAAAAAATGGCCTGTTTGAGTTTTGCTTGAAGGGGATCGGTCAATCTCTTTTGCATTTCGATATCATGAATGAGATCGGGATAATGCTGACGGACATAGGGATAAAACTCCGCCTCGAATCTCTGCAGAGCCTCTTTGGGAAGATCATCCAAAAAACCATTGATGCCAGCATAGATAATCACAACCTGCTGCGAAAGCATCAGGGGCTGATACTGGTCCTGTTTAAGGATTTCCACCATCCGCTCTCCTCGGATCAATTGCATTTGGGTCGTTTTATCCAATTCCGATCCGAATTGGGTGAAGGCCGCCAGCTCTTTATACTGGGCGAGGTCTAAGCGCAGCCTCCCCGCCACCTGGCGCATGGCCTCGGTCTGACCCTTGCCTCCGACACGGGAGACAGAAAGCCCAACGTTAATAGCCGGGCGGATCCCGTTATAAAAAAGATCGCTTTCCAAATAGATTTGACCATCGGTTATAGAAATGAGATTCGTGGGGATGTAACTGGTGATGTCTCCGGCCTGAGTCTCAATTAAAGGCAGTGCGGTTAAAGAACCCGCTCCCCCATCATCGTGGAGCTTCGCCGCTCTCTCCAAGAGCCGCGAATGAAGATAGAAGACATCTCCGGGATAAGCCTCCCGTCCGGGAGGTCGTCGCAAAAGCAAAGACAGCTGTCGGTATGCTTGGGCATGTTTGGAGAGATCATCATAAATGACCAGGCCGTGCTGGCCGGAGTACAAGAACTCCTCTCCCATCGCGCAACCCGCATAGGGCGCCAGATATTGTAAAGAAGCGGAATCGTTGGAAGAAGCACAGACAATGGTTGTGTACTCCATCGCCTTATGCTTTTCCAAGGTCTCCCGCACCGCCACAACATTGGAAATCTTCTGGCCAATGGCCACGTAAATGCAAAAGACACCGGTGTCTTTTTGATTAATAATCGTATCAAGGACAATGGCTGTTTTACCGGTTTGTCGGTCTCCAATGATGAGCTCCCGTTGTCCCAATCCAATGGGGATCATGGCATCGATCGCCTTGATCCCGGTTGGCAGCGGTTCTTTGACCGGCTGCCGATCAATAACACCCGGAGCCCTTGATTCCACAGGACGAAACCGATCGCTCACAATAGGCCCCTTGCCGTCGATCGGTTGACCTAAAGGATCCACGACCCGTCCCAAAAGGGATTTTCCCACCGGGACCTGAGCGATTTTACCTGTCCTTTTGACAACGGTTCCTTCCTTAATATATTGATCCGAATTGTCCGTGCCAAAAATAACCACACCCACGCTGTCTTCTTCTAGATTTAAGACCATCCCTGTCAGATGTTCTGGGAAAGAAACCAATTCCCCCACCATCACATCATCCAACCCGTGGACACGGGCAATCCCATCGCCGACTTGGATCACGGTCCCGATAGACTCCATCCGTAACTGAGTCTCGTACTTTTGGAGCTCCTTTTGGATGACTGAGGCGACTTCTTCGGGTCTTAAGGGAACCATCGCTTGATCTTTCTGGAGCCGGCCAATGGGGTTAGAGTTTTCATCAAACCCGCACCTGCATCAATCGTTCTTTAAGTTCTTGCAAAGATCCCTTAAGAGAGTTATCCAGCGAGGTATTACCCGCCGTGACATGGATTCCGCCCAGGAGCTCTCCATCGAGATGGACATACAACTTTAAGCGTCTGTTGATTTTCTCCTCCAGGGTGCTCTTAATCCGAGAAAGTATTTCCAAATCCAAAGGAAAGCTGATTCTTAATACAGCATCGATCCCTTCCCCATGGGCATATCTTTTGCGGGCCTCCTGAATAATCTCAAGGAGAAGGTTGATGCGTCTTTTCCGGATAAGAAAGTATAGAAAATGTTTTAGGGAACTGGAAAATCTCCGCTGGCAAACGGCATCGATCATTCGATATTTGAGAGAAGAAGCGACGATCGGATTCTCCAAGAATTTCATCAGCTCTGGAGAATCCAGGAGAATATATTTGATGTTCTTTAATTCTTCCAGGCCGCTCTCCCATCCGATCGTTTCTTCAGCCTGCTTAAGAAAACCATTCCCATACCGCTGGGCAATCGTCTTTTGGATCATGGGGCCTGATCGATCTGGGTTAAAAAATTCTCTACCAGCTTCTTATCCATCTCGGGAGTCAGCTTTTCTTGAATGAGCTGCTGGGTTGCCTGAATGGTCAAATCCACAACCGTAGCCTTCAAGGCTTCTTTGGCTTTCCTCAGCTCAAATTGAAGCTCCTCTTTGGCGCTCTCGATCGTCTTTTCGGCGTCCTGATGGGCCTGATCTTTTATTTCCTGAGAAATCCTTTGGGCCTCTAAAACGGCGCTTTGGATTCGGTTGCGGGCAGTTTCTTCAATCTGATTGATTTTTTGTTGATACTCAGTTTTCAACTGCGAAACTTCAGTTTGAGCCTGTTGGATCTTGTTGAGCTCCTGGGTCATATGCTCCCGCCTTCGATCCAGAAAGCCTAAAAAACGCCTCCAAAGAAAGATTCTCAAGAGGAAAAAGATCAAAAGAAAATTGATGATCTGGACAAAGATTTCGCTTGCATTTAATAATTCCAACAACGCCATCTTCTGAAAACCCTCTTAAACCTAAATCTTACCAGCCAAGGAAAAGGCAAAGACCAGGGCATAAATCGTCAAGGCTTCAATAAAGGCGCAACCCGTGGCCATGGCCACCAATATCTTTGTGGAAGCCTCTGGCTGACGGCCAATGGCCTCCATGGCGGCGGCCACAACCCTGCCCAACGCCAAAGCGCAGCCTACGGCGGCCAGCGCCAAACCCAATGGAAGACAGATTGCCAAAGCAAACTGCCCGTGTGTAGAGAAAGTCTCTGTTCCCATTTTCTCCCCTCCTTCATTCGGTTTTATTCCTCGCGGACTAAAGTCATAGAAAAATAAATAGCCGTAAGGATACTGAAAATCAATGCCTGGACAACAGAAGCTACTATGACCAACATCGTGCTAAAAAACAGGATGGGCAATCCCGTTATACCCAATCCCATGAACTGGGCCAACAACAGGTCATCCCCCCAGACATTGCTGCGAAGACGCAAAGACAATGTCAATGGTCTGATCAATTCCGTGGTTAGATGCAGGAAAAACATGAATAGCGGGAAGACCACGGATAAAGCCAGAAACCCCCGCGGCTTGCCGCACAGATGATCGAAATACCCTCCCACTCCCAGTGTCTTCAAAGCCGCGTATTGGACATAAACAAAAACACAGATCGCCAAGGCCAGGGTTGTGGACCAACTCGAAGTAGGGGATTTCATGAAAGGGATGAGTCCCAATAAATTCATGCAGAGGATATAGATAAATAATGTCCCGATAAAGGGGGTATATCTCTTCCCTTGCGGCCCCATGATCCCACAGACAAAATCATCCACCCCCAGGACAAAGACTTCCATCGCATTTTGCCAGCGATGAGGGATTCCCTTCATATTCCGAGAGGACAAATAGGCGAAAAGGCAGATAATCCCCACCGCAACCCACGAAAAAATCACATTCTCGAAGCGATGGAGAAATTGGGATGCTGGCTCATTGATATGCTGGGCTAGAAAGGAGACCAAATTGGGAAGCTCAGAGAGTGCCGGGTGTTCTTGAGGCATAAAACGAGTGCTCGCGATGGCCAATAGAAACACACTTTCCGCCCATCACAATCCCATGATAAAAACTGACTTCATGGTTTTGTCATAAGCTCTTTAGAATGCTTATCAAATTTTAAGGCAAGACGAATGATTCGGATTGATTCCCTCAGACTGACCAGCAGTCCCACAAGAAGAGAAAGGATTAAAACAACAAAGGGGCTGTTCCACTCTTTGACCAAATAATCCCCCACCCAATACCCCAATAAAGGCCCGGCCGCCATGATGAACGGAATAAAAGAAAGAAGCCCACCGAGTTTGATCCATTTGTAAATCTCTTTTTTATCCACACGCCTTACCTATGGCCGTCGCCTGCAATTTTCCCATAAAAAGCGGCACTATCATAACATATTTGTTTGGAAATCCAAACAAAAAGATTCAAGACACGATGAACTTGAAGAGCATCGCCGCCAGAATCCGATACCACCCAAACCAGATAAAAGTGTGGCTTTTGATAAAATGAAGCAGGAATTTGATGCTCACAATCGCCACCAAAAATGAGACCAGGAACCCTAAGAGCAAACACCCTATCTGATCGTAAGAAAATCCCTGAGCACTCTTTGTCAAATCCCAGGTGGTCGAAGCCAGCATGGTCGGCACAGCCAAAAGAAAGGAAAATTCCACAATCGTCGTGCGTTTAAATCCCAAGATCAATCCACCCAAGATGGTTGCGGCGGCTCGGGAAACGCCCGGTACAAAGGCCAGGGATTGGAAAATCCCGATAAGAAACGCCTTTGAATAAGAAATTTTTCTCATGTCCTCCAACGCTTCTTTTTTTTCTTTGTGGAACATTTCAAAGAGCACAAGAAGAATTCCGCCCCAGAAAAGAGATGCCACAACGATCGCAGGGTTGCCAAGCAAGAATTTTTTGACGACCTTGTAAAACATCAGGCCCAAAATGGCTGTCGGCAAAAATGCGATCAAAATCCGTTTTAAAATCTTTTCATCAACCCAAAATTTCTTGCCGTATAAAACCACAACCGATAAAACGGCACCCAGCTGGATGGAGATCTCAAAGCTCTTCAAGAAATCCGTTGGCCTCAAACCCATAAGATGGGCCGTCAAAATAAGATGGCCTGTCGAAGAAATGGGAAGGAACTCGGTTATTCCCTCCACTAACCCTAAGATCAGGACTTCCAAAAGGTTCATAGGATCTGGTAATTTTCAAAAACAAAATTGAACTGCCGGGTTCCTACGCTATAATGAAAACATAATTTTAAAAATCCTGTGGATTTTCATTTTCAAACCATGCCTTCTTCCCTCATCCTCTGGACCGAATGGATCGCGATCTTAAGCGCCGTGGCCACCGGCCTAGGAGCCATTCCCGTCCATTTTGTCAAATCAGATTCCAATAAGGTTAAGGCCCTGTCCGGATCCATCGCCGCTGGAATGATGATTGCGGCTTCTGTCTTCTCCCTGGTTCAGGAAGGGATTGCCCTCAAAATCAAATTTGCTTTTGCTCCGTACTCCGTGATCGTGGGATTGATGCTGGGAGCTTTATTTTTCTGGTTCACGGATAAATCATTTTCTAAAACGGAGCCTCACCTCGGCGAATTGGGAAAGGGCTTGACCAAAAAAGGCCTTTTGATTTTTCTAGCCATGTTCATTCATTCGATCCCCGAGGGAATGGCGATTGGCGTTGGCTTTGCCACGGGCAATTTCAATTTCGGTTTGATTATGGCGATCGCCATTGCGGTCCACAATATCCCGGAGGGAATCGCCATCTCTTTGCCGCTGCACAGCGAAGGGGTGTCCCTCAAAAAGTGCGCTGTCATTTCTATTCTCTCGAGCGCTCCGCAGCCGATTATGGCGGTGCCGTCGCTTTTGCTGGCCTGGATTTTTGAGCCCCTCTTGCCCTTTGGGCTGGGATTCGCGGGGGGCGCGATGATCTACATCACCATGGTCGAACTCATCCCGGATGCCCTCAAAGAAGGAGGAAAGACATTAACCGCCTGGGGTGTGATGATCGGACTGTCGGGGATGCTTCTCATCACAAATCTCCTGGGATTGATCGATCACTAGTGCCTCGCCAACTCAATAATATTGAATTTGGCTCGGCACAGTCCCGAGGCAATAGAGTAAAACATGATAAACAGGAATTAGTTGCCGAGGGACTAGGAGATTCTCTTTTCTTAACGTTGAGCGCTCTTCTGTCGAAGTATCAAAGCCCACAAAGCTATCCCATAAACACCGAGTGCCAGAAACCCTCCAACAATCATAAACCCTAGAACAACCGACCCCAAGGCATGGAGGATCGGGCCTTGAATCAAGGCGTGCCAATGAAAATCTTTCATCAAACCCTGCCAGGCGGCTTGAATCTTCTGCCAATCCTCTCCTTGGAGAAGAGAACCGATTTTGACAGCCATCCCCCACACGACCAGGCTCAGCCAAGAGTTGGTCAAAACGCTTCCCACCAACACTGCCGCCCGATTCACCCTAAGAATCAAACTCACTGCCAAAGCCGCAAGAGGTCCAGTCCCTGGAAAAATTCCACAAAAGACACCAATGGCCAGTCCCATGGCCTTGCGATGCGGGGTGTCATTGATTTCTACCAGTTGATGATAGAGGAATTTCAACGACGCCTTCCATCGATCGGTGAGCTTACTTGGCGGCTTCATCGCCTTTGTTGTTATGACTGGCAATGATCTGCCATCGGCTTTTGGTTTTAAGCCACGTCATGGTGTAGCGCCGGGCTGAGCGTCCGGTTCCAGCGGCGCTTTTTTCAATCGTGAAGATGATGTACTGAAGAATAGCGATCTCCCCCTGAACCCAGCAACTTATAGGACTGATGTAGTGGATGGGGAAGGTGGTGGTCTGGCTCCAGAAACCCACCCACTCCGTGAGCCAGCGTTTGTCGAGCATCAAGGGGCTTTCGTGACCGAATCCCCGAAACTCGGGATGGATATATTCCAAAAATTCCTTGATCTTTCCCTTCGTCAAAAGCTTCCAATGGTCTTCGAGACACCGCCAAACTTCTTTTTGCTCCGGGGACCACTCTTGCGGGTTCGGTGATAATGATTGGGCCATACCGCTCCTTTCTTTCCAAAAAAGATTACCGCTTATTTCGATTTTTTACACGCTGGACAAACAACAAAATAACTGGCCAGTAAGGCGATCCCAGAAAGACCAACCAACCCATAGATGACGCGCGTGAGGACGGATCCCTCTCCAAAGATCTGTTCAACGAGATTCACTTCTAACAACCCCACAAGCCCCCAGTTGAGTGCGCCAATGATGGCGAGTGCACCGACAACTTTACAGAGTCCGCATGCTTGTTTAAGCATAAGGCACCTCCTTTTATTGGGTTAACGGGTTAAAGGATGAGCCATGCCAAACGGTGTCAGATGTTTTATATTTTATCCTTTAATTGTCTTCCTGTTACAAATTTAATAACTTTTTTTGTTGGGGCATCCCTCTAATAAATAAGACCCCCGCAGGGTTGACTTTTGGATATTTTGGAATATAATTCCCCTATCCTTCAAGAGACTTTTTTTTAAGTTTGTGTTCATTGAAAAAATAACAATTCCCCTGTAGCTCAGTTGGTAGAGCGGGTGGCTGTGAATGAGGTCATAAGTTACGGAGTCCCGAAGGGACGACGTAACTTATGGGACCGAATTCATCCCGAGCGAGTCCGAACGGAGTGAGGACGAGTCGAGGGATATTCAAATCGCAGCTTCCACGGGAAACCGTGGTTGACAAAGCAGGCTAAGTCAGGGAAGTCCCCGTCGTTTTGTTTCGCTCTTGCGAAGGGCGAAGCAAAACGAAACAGCGGGGATAATCCTGAGCTAGCAGCCCCGCCAAGATTCATGGCGGGGCGGGCAAGTGCAGAGACTATACACCTGCCTCCTAAAGTTGAGCGGACGAAATTTTACCCAGAACATCAATGGGGTGGCCGTCAACCATGGAGAAGAGATAGTCCACTTCCGATAACAATATCGGGTTAAGTGTAACCACTAGGTCCGAGGTTCGAGCCCTCGCGGGGGAGCCATTG
>Ga0114945_10000173_pt1 | contig 39099 bp, 41 predicted proteins | sample OV2TP3_FD_87194 | JGI IMG/M metagenome (GOLD analysis project Ga0114945, IMG submission 87194) | Hot spring microbial communities from Beatty, Nevada to study Microbial Dark Matter (Phase II) - OV2 TP3 | ecosystem: Environmental > Aquatic > Thermal springs > Hot (42-90C) | place: USA: Beatty... | reverse complement strand
GTCAGGGTCGTCTTGCCGTGGTCGACATGGCCGATGGTGCCGATGTTCACGTGGGGCTTGGTGCGCTCGAACTTGGCCTTGGCCATTAAATCACATCCTCCTTTTCAGCGGGCGATCCCTCTCGCTCAATCTCCTCACCATTCCCCAAACAGCTGGAGACGGGGATTGAACCCGTGACCCCGTCCTTACCAAGGACGTGCTCTACCACTGAGCTACTCCAGCAGATCCGAAATCTTTGCAGCACCGTTAACGTGATCATCGCGCTGCAACGTGCATGATATGATCGTTCACGATGGGATCCTAACTGTCTCTGGGAGTTAGAACGCGATCCGCTGGAAGGTTCTTGCGTTCACGGTCGCACCGGAAAGCCTTCATTGTGACAGAAAGCTCAACCTTGTCAAGATTTTTTCACCGTTTCTAGCGCGGTGTCATTGAGCCACTTATCGAGCGTCTCTTTGGGAAACCGCCAGACCTTGCCCATCTTCACCGCCGGGATTTCTCCTCGACGGGCCTTGCGGTAGATGGTATCCGGCACGACGCCCAAATAGCGAGCCACTTCATCTACATTCATGATGCGCGTCACAGCGCTCACCCCCTCACCCTCGCTGGCACGACGTGCTTGCGCGTCTCATCTGAAAAAGATAGCAAAAAATTTTACTCATCCGATTTTCTGCTGTCAAGTTTTTATTTCTCGTTTCTTTGGGTTTGCAGGACTTCAGTGGAGGGAGTTCATTGCGGAAAAACAGCGGGTGACGGGAATCGAACCCGTGTAACCAGCTTGGAAGGCTGGAGCTCTACCATTGAGCTACACCCGCGTCGCTCGCTATGGCGATCCAAATTTATTCAATCGGGTTTTGCAGGCGATTTGCCGCTGGACCAGCGCCCGGCTTCCAGGATGGGCAGATTCGCTTCGGTGGGCACGTAGATCACCATTTCGCGGTTGGTCTGCAATCCCTCGATCCAGCGATAGCGCAGATAATTTTCCGTGAGGCTATTCGAGATGATCTGATTGCTCTTGGCAATGCCTTCGGCTCGAGCGACTTCAATTTCCGCGTCCTTCTTCGCTTTCACCAATTCGAATTCTTTCTGGAGCGACTCCTGCTCTGCCCGCAGTTTGGTCTCGATGCTCTGCGCGAAGCTCGGGGGAAGCCGCACGTCTCTGAGGAGGACATCCTGGACGGCAATGCCGCGCGGTTCCAGCTTCCCGCGAAGGAACGCCAGAATATTTTCTCCGATCGCCTTGCGTCCCTCATCGCTGAAGAGGGCTTTGACTTGGTACCCGCTGACGATGTTTCGAATCGCTTCGCGGATGTACGGCTCAAGAATGGTGTCGCGATAGTTCGGGCCGATCGTCTTCCTGACGTTGACCACCGCGTCCTTCGGCACGTTGAAGATGACGGAGACGTCGAGCTGGGAGATCAGTCCTTCGGATGACGGCACCTGCGCTTGCTCCTTGATTTCTTGCGTCTTGACGTTCCAGATTTCGATCCAGGTAAACGCGGGGATGAAGAAATGCCAGCCGGTGTTCAGCGGCTGATCCGCGATCTTGCCGAAGTCCGCTTTGACACCCGCCTGCCCATCTTCGATCACCGCCGCGCATCCGGAGGTCAGTACCGCGATGGCGACTCCAGAGAGCAACCACGCTCCTTTCCGTCTCATCAACGCGCTCCTTTTGTTCAACGGCTTTCCCCTTGAGGAACTGGTGGGCAGGGAAGGATTCGAACCTTCGTAGAGCCGGTGAGGCTCACGAGTTTTACAGACTCGCCCTTTTAGCCACTCAGGTACCTGCCCAGCGATTCATAAATTTCTTCACCCCAACGTAGAAGCAGCTCGCGCAGCGTTTGCCGCTGAACAGCGGGTGAGCTACACAGATCGACACCACAAGCTTAGGCTGCTCTTCGAGACGGAGAACAGTCCCTGCGCTCCAACGCTTGAACAATTTTTTGCGCTTCTTGTTTTGCCTTCATACCGTTGAAGAGAAAGCCGACGGAGGGATTTGAACCCCCGGCCCGCTCTTTACAAAAGAGCCGCTCTACCACTGAGCTACGTCGGCGAACGCTGTTGGTATTGGCGAATGGCGAGAGGTATTCTATCGACTAGGTCGGAGGCGATCAAGCCGATCTCGCCGCGCTCGAGCGCAGCCAAATCCCCCGCCGCGCCATGCAGGTAGACGCCGAGCTGAGCGGCGTCAAACAGCGACAGCCGCTGACCCAGCAGGCCCGCGATGACGCCGGTCAGCACGTCCCCGGTGCCGCCCGAGGCCATACCGGGATTCCCGCTCTCGTTCACAGAGAGGACGCCGTCGTAGCTGGCGACGATGGTGTGGTGGCCCTTGAGGACCATGACCACGCCGTATTTTTTCGCAAATTCGACGGCGATGCGTTGGCGGTCGCGCTGGACCTCGTCGATGGACAGCCGCGTCAGGCGACCCATTTCGCCGGGATGCGGGGTCAGCACCATCGGCTGCACGCGTTTCTTCAAGAGGGAGAGATCCTCAGCGAGCGCGTTGAGGCCATCCGCATCCACCACGAGCGGTTTGGTGATTCTGGGCAATAACTGATGCACGAGGGCTTTGGTTTGCGGCTGCAGCGAGAGGCCCGGGCCGAGCGCGACCGCATCCATTCGCTCAATGAGGGTGAGGATCTGCGGCAAGGCCTGCACGCTGAGGCTGCCCTCGCTCGTTTCCGGCAGCGCGGCGAGCATCGCCTCGGTGAGTTTCTCGACCATGGGATCATGCAGGCGCTTGGGGATCCCCAGCGTCACCAGGCCCGCTCCCGCGCGCAGCGCCCCCATCGCGCACAGCGCCGCGGCACCGCTGAAGCCGACAGAACCGGCGAGGAGCAGGACGCGCCCGGCGTCTCCTTTCTGCATGTCAGGCGCGCGCGGCGGTAACAATCCGGACGGAATCATCCCACGACTCCTACGAGGCGGGTGGCCCGCGGCAGGACCCGCCTCGTCAGAGGCATTGGAAGGATCATCCGCGGATGGCGATGGCGCTGGCGACCGCCACCGAATTCACGTGGGAGAGACTCACGTAGAGACGCACGCGCGCGGCGCGGCGGACATGGAGACGAATATGCGGGCGGCCGAAGCGGTCATTGCGCACCTCGATTTGGTTCATCGCCAGGAGGCGGCTGGGATTGAGCTGCGACATGGCCTTGATGACGGCTTCCTTCGCGGCGAAGCGGCCGGCGAGATGCAGCAGTTGCGTGCGGCGTCGGGCTTGCGCGTAGGCGCGCTCTTGCGGCGTGAAGACGCGCCGCAAAAACGTCTCGCCGCCGCGGGCGATGGCCTGTTTCAATCGCGGCAATTCCACCACGTCCACGCCGCAGCCGATGGGAGCTCTCCTGTGCCGGGCGGCGGGGCGCTTGAGGGTCTTATGTCGCGCGGCGCGCATGAGGTGAGGGTCGTTGGATCAGGGCGATCATGTCCTTGACCGCGCGTTCAAGCCCGACGGACAAGGCTCGTGCAATAATGGAAAACCCGATATTGAGCTCTTCGACGCCGGGAATCTTCGCCACGGCCGACGCATTCCGATAATCAAGCCCATGGCCGAGGGCAACGCGAAGACCGAGCTTCTCCTTGGCATGACGTGCGGTGGAATGGAGGAAGGCCAGCTCCCGAGCCCGTTGCTTGGCGTTGTGGGCATTGGCATAGCGGCCCGTGTGAAGCTCGACGATTTTTGCCCCGACATCCGCAGCCGCCTGAAGCTGCTCTTGAACAGGATCGATGAAGAGGCTGACGGCAATGCCTTGGTCGTCAAAGCGACGAAGAAGACGCATCAAACGGCCCGAGGTTTTCCTGACGTCAAGGCCGCCCTCGGTCGTGAGCTCTTGGCGGCGCTCAGGCACCAGCGTGACTTGCGCCGGCTGGATGGCCAGCGCGACGTCCACGACGGAGCGCGCGATGGACATCTCCAGATTCAGCCGCGCGACCACCTGCTTCAGGCGCCGGACATCCGCGTCCTGAATGTGGCGGCGATCCTCGCGCAGATGGCAGACGATGCTCGCAGCACCGGCACGCTCGCACGCGCGGGCGGCCTCGATCGGATCCGGCCACGCGCCGCGGCGGGCCTGCCGCAGCGTCGCCACGTGATCAATGTTCACGCCGAGCCGCATGGAGCGCGATCGATCGCTTGAAGCATGCGCAGCAGGTGGACCGCCGGCCGCACGTCATGGACGCGCACGATGTGCGCCCCGCAGCGCTGCGCGTGCGCGACGCAGGCCAGCGTGCCGGCCAATCGATCGGGGATCGGCGCCTGAAGCACCGCCCCAATGAAGGATTTGCGCGAGGGGCCCAGCACGACGGAAAATCCTTCCTCGAGGAAGCGCCCGCACGCTCGCAGCAGCGCGAGATTATGCGCGAGCGTCTTGCCGAAGCCCAGTCCCGGATCGATGAGGATGCGCGAGCGATCGATGCCCGCGGCGAGAGCGCCGGACGCGGCCTGCCGCAGAAACGCGAGCACCTCGCCGACCACCTCGCGATAGCGGGGTGCTTGTTGCATCGTCCGGGGCGTGCCGCGCATATGCATGAGGATCACCGCGGCCTTGGCGCGCGCGATCACGCTTACCATCTCAGGATCGCCCCGCAGGGCGGTGACGTCATTGACGATCGACGCTCCGGCTTCCAGCGCGCGCGCGGCGACTTCGGCCTTGGACGTATCGACGGAAATCGGCACGCGGATCGCTTGAGCGAGCCGGCGAATGACCGGTAGGACGCGGCGCAACTCTTCCTCCAGCGAGACCTCGCCGGCCCCCGGCCGCGTGGACTGCCCCCCGACATCGATGAGGTCAGCACCCTCCTCGACCATCGCGCGTCCGCGCGCAAGCGCGGCGTCAGGGTCACGATACGCTCCGCCGTCGCTGAAGGAATCGGGCGTGACGTTGAGGATGCCCATGACGAGGGGTGTTCCGCGATACACCAGGTGCCTATGAGCGCCGGGGATGAGTCGTGCAGCGACGCGAGGGGCTGAAGTGACGTTTCGAGGGGCCATCCCGGAGAGAGTTCCCACCGCCATTGCGCGGGTAACGTCAACCAGGACGGTTGTTATCGGAGTGGTCTGATGGGGCCGCGGCCCCCGAGCCGGACGCCGCCGGAAGGCTCACGAGCTTCTTGACCTCTTCCCCGTCGAGGACTTCGCGTTCCAAGAGGCGAGCGGCCAACAGCTCAAGTTGCGCGCGATGGTCCATCAGTGTTTGCCGCGCATGCGCGTAGCAGGCGTCAACCAGCCGTCGCACCTCTTCATCGATCAAGACCGCGGTCTGCTCGCTATAGTTGCGCTCTTCAAACAAGTCGCGCCCCAAGAACATTTGCCGCTCGCGCTTGCCGTAGGTGAGGTTGCCCAAGCGCTCGCTCATGCCGAACTCGCACACCATGCGCCGCGCCATGGCCGTCGCGGTCTCGATGTCGTTCTGCGCGCCGGTCGTGATCTCATGGAAGACCAGCTCCTCGGCGGCCCGTCCGCCCATCATGACCGTCATGCGGGCGATGAGCTCGCGCTTGCTCATCGTGTAGCGATCCTCGATGGGCAACTGCATCGTGTACCCGAGCGCATGCGCCCCGCGCGGGATGATCGAAACTTTGTGGAGCGGATCCGTATCCGGCGTCAGCAGCGCGACGAGCGCGTGGCCGGACTCATGAAAGGCGGTGATCTTCTTTTCCTTTTCATTCAGCACGCGGGTCTTGCGCTCCGGCCCGGCGATCACCCGCTCGATGGCTTTTTCAATTTCACTCGTGCCGACCACCTCTTTATTGAGGCGCGCGGCGAGCAGGGCCGCCTCGTTGGCGAGATTCGCCAAATCCGCCCCGGAGAAGCCCGGGGTTTGGCGCGCGATGGATTTCAGATCGACGTCTTTCGCGAGCTTGATCTTTCGCGTGTGGACTTTGAGGATCGCCTCCCGCCCGATGATGTCGGGCAGGCTGATGACCACCTGCCGATCGAACCGGCCCGGGCGCAGCAAGGCGGGATCAAGCACATCCGGCCGGTTGGTCGCCGCCATGAGGATGATCCCTTCCTGCGTATCGAAGCCGTCCATTTCCACGAGGAGCGCGTTGAGCGTCTGCTCGCGCTCATCATGGCCGCCGCCGATGCCCGCAAACCGCTGGCGGCCGACGGCGTCGATTTCGTCGATGAAGACGATCGCCCCCTTCCCCCCTTGGCGCGCGTTGCGACGCGCTTGCTCAAAGAGGTCTCGGACGCGGCTCGCCCCCACGCCGACGAACATCTCGACGAAATCCGAGCCGCTGATGCTGTAGAACGGGACGTTGGCTTCCCCGGCCACGGCTTTGGCGAGCAGCGTCTTGCCGGTTCCCGGCAGCCCGATCAGCAAGACCCCCTTGGGGATTTTGCCGCCGAGCCGCTGGAACCGTTTGGGATCTTTGAGGAATTCGATGATTTCCCGCAGCTCTTCCTTGGCTTCATCGATGCCCGCGACATCGTCGAACGTCACGCGCGTCTGCGTCTCCGGGGAGATGAGCCGCGCGCGGCTTTTGCCGAAGGACAGCAGCCGCCCGCCCCCTTGCGTGGAGCGCATGACGAGCCACATGATCGTCAGGAAAATAATCCATGGGGAGAGCGCCATGATGATGCCGAAGAGCCCCGCTTGAGGCGGCTGCACATCGACGCGCGGCACGTTCTCGCGCAGGAGCTTCAGGATCTCTTCATCGCGCGGCGGGATGAACGTGGAGAAACTCGTGCCGTCTTTCAAGCGCCCTTCGACGCGGTCGTCCACGACTTTGACATCGACGATCTGCTGCGTCGCGGGATTCTCCCGCGCCAGTTGGTAGAGCTCGCTGTAGCTGACCTGGTGGTGCCATTGGCCGGCGTAATAGGTGAGCAGACGCATGAGCGCGATCGTGCCGATGCCGATGAAGAGGACGGCGAGCCATCGCGAACGTTGCGGTGGCATCGGTCGCAGCGCGCTCATGAGGGCACCGGGGCTTCAGCGAGCGAAGGCGTGTTCATAGGGGCAGGTAGTATACCGTGACTCTTCTCTTCGGCGCAAGGAGTAGCCAGGCGGCACACGACCCGCTCGCGCTCTCGGCGCAGCTGAATGCCCCCGGGCAGATCCAACAGCGTGCCGACGGGACGCTCGAGAAACAGGCGTTGAATCTCCATCCAATGTCGAAATTCAAAGGCGCGCGCATCCCCTGTGACCTGTTCAATGGCCCGGCGAAGGAGCTGGCGTTGCAACGCGGGCGGCTGATGGCGGAAGGCCGCGATGGAGAGATCGACCTCCCTGGGACGCACTTTGACCGTTCGCTTCCACTGACGCCCGGCGGCGTCCTGCAGATACGCATAATCCCAATGACTCTGTTCAGCGATCTGCGCCAGCGCGCGTTTGATGTTCGGGTTGTAGTCCCGCTCCAACAGCGGCAGCAGCTCGTGACGGATGCGGTTGCGGACAAACCGGGGATCGGCATTCGTCGCATCGTCGCGATGCGTCACGCCGGCGGCCTGAAGATATTCGAGGATCTCTCGACGCCAGATCTCCAAGAGAGGTCGGACGATCCAGCACGCCTCGAGCCGGCGCTTCATGGGAATGGCTCGAAGACCCATGAGGCCCGTCCCGCGAAGGAGGCGCATCAGCACCGTCTCCGCCTGATCATCCGCCGTATGGGCGGTCGCGATCGTGTCGGCCTCGCAGCGCCTCGCCACGTCGAGCAAGAAGGCATACCGCACGCGACGCGCCCCCTCCTCAAGCGACCAGCCTTCGCGCGCGCACGCGGCTGCGACATCCTTCGCTTCAACGGTCGTGGAGATGTTCCAACGCGTCCCAAGCGCTCGGACAAATTCGGCGTCATCAGCCGACGCGGCTCGAAGCCTGTGATCCAGATGCGCGATGTGGAGCGTCAGATCCCATGCCGCGCGCAGTTGAGCCAGCAGATGCAAGAGCGCGACCGAGTCCGCCCCGCCCGACACGGCGACGACGATCCGTGCGCGGGGACGCAGGAGCTGGTGCGCCGTGATGGCGCGGCGAACGCGTGCCGGCAGCGGTTCCATGATCGGGACGCTCACTTCTCCAATCGCGGCATGGCCGAGGCCAGGACGCGGCGGACATCGCGCCGCCATTCATATTTATAGCGAAATCGGATGGCCTCCCGCGCCCGAGGATCGTCGATGCGGCTGACGATGTCCACGGCGGTCATGCGCACCTCGGTGTCCCGATCGCGCAGCGCCTTCAGCAGCGCCGGCAGAATATCAGGATGCTCCAATGCAAACGGCTCCAAGCCGAGCAAGATGGCGCGACGGACCGCGGCATCGCGATCGGTCTTCAAACGCTCAAGGAGCCGAGGAGCCGCCGAGCTTCCTTGAATGGCGGCCAGCGCCCTGAGGCCGGCGGCGCGCCGCTGCGCCTGCGGATGGGCCGCGTAACGCTCAAGCACCTCGATGGTGCTGGGCTCGCGCAACGCTTCCAGGCGAAGGAATCCTACCTGCTGCTCGTATGGGTCGGAGGATTCGATCAACCGAATCGCCTCGAGCGCTCTGGGCGATGGTGTCGGCGTCGGCGGAGAGGTGTCTCCGTGCGCGCGGGTCGATACCCCCATCAGGAGGAAGGCGAGCAGGACGCTGCGGCTAGGCTTCATCTGCTTCGGCATTCCGGGACTCGGAAGCGCTTATTCGCTCAGCGCGCCTGAGGCGTTTGCGCTGCGATTCATGGTTGAGGATGGCTTTGCGTTTCTGGAGCTGGCGTTCGATGTCCGCGAAGACGTTCCGGATGACCTCTCCGGCGTCTCGACGTTCCTCATGCGCGGCCAAGATCTGCTTCGGAACATGGCACGTCAACGACGCGCGGTACAGTTGATGCGCTCGCTGTTCCTCAAACACGATGTGGCACGACGTCGCATCGCGAGCGAAGCACGCCAGCTTGCCCTCCAGCCGGTCGAGGAGCTCCTCGAGCAGCTCCCGAACATGCGCGCGCGGTCCGACGTGCTTCAATTCAATGATGCGTTTCATGCGGCTCACACTCCATCATACGCGGTTTTTCTCGACGGCACAACGATCGTCACGCGGCGCGCATGGGCATCATAAGGCCATCGCGCACAACAGGCCGAAACCCAAGACGCCGGCCCCGGCCCAGTACGGCGTTCGTCCGAAGGGCGCGGTCAGCGCCGTCGCGTCGTAATGCAAGAGCCACCCGCCGACGACCGGTCCCGCGATGCGCGCGACACTCGCAATCGATTGCATGAATCCCAAGACCCGGCCTTGCAATTCAGCGCTCGCTCGCTTCGATGCGAGGCCGTTGAGGGGAGCCGCGATGAGGCCGTGGCCGATCGCGATCCCCGCCGTCATGAGCAGCAGCGATGTGACGCTCCGGCTCATGGGCAGCATCAGGAGACTGAGCATGAGGAGCAGCGTGCCGGCGATGGCCAGCATCTTATCGCTGGAAATTTTCAGGAGCCATCCGAGCAACCCGCCTTGGATGAGCGCGCTTACGATACCCAGGCACGCGAAGATGTACCCGTTGTGCGTGGCATCGTAGCCGAAGCGCCGCTGGGTAAACAGCGGATACGTCGCGGTCAGCAAGGAAAAAGCGACGGTCGTGCAAAAATACGTGGCAAACACCGGGATCAATCGCCGCTCACGCGCCGTGCTGAACAAGGGGCGCGGAGCAACGGGGTGACGCGAGCGAGCGCGCTGCTCAACCGGCACGCTTTCCGGCAGCAGCCAATACAGCGCGAGCGCATTGCTTGCGGCCAGAGCCGCCGCGAAGAAAAAGGGCGCCGCCGGCGACACGCGGCTTAAGAGCCCCCCGATGGCCGGCCCGATGATGAATCCAAGACCAAACGCCGCTCCGATCAGCCCCATCCCCCGAGAGCGCTGCTGCGGCGGCGTGACATCCGCGATGTACGCTTGGGCGGTGGAGATGTTCCCGCCGGTCATCCCATCGATGATCCGCGCCGTGAACAGCAGCCACAGCGTCTGCGCAAACCCCATGAGCAGAAATCCGATCGAGGTGCCGATGAGACTGAGGAGCAGCACCGGGCGGCGGCCGACGCGGTCGGACAGTTTTCCGAGGATGGGAGCGAACAGGCACTGCGTGGCGGAATAACTTGCGAGCAGCAACCCGATCACGAGCGGCGAGGCGCCGAAGCGCTCGGCGTAGAGCGGCAGCACCGGAATGACGATGCCGAAGCCGATCAAATCGATCAGCACGGTGATAAAAATGATGACGAGCGGCGATCGGCGCTGTCTCATCGCGTCATGCGAGCGGGCACGAAGGCTACGTGGTAGATGAGGGAGTTGTGGATGGAGGCTCTTGAGCCGATGGCGGCTTCGGGGCTTGGAAATCGCCATAGGCCCATCCCAGCAGAGTCAATCCCGCGAACAACGCAATCACGACGATGATGATGCTGGCTACTTCTTGCATTGGCTCAGCACTCCTGTTCGTTTCAAAAGACATGGCGGTGGAGGGACTCGGCGCCTCCGCCATTCGCTGCGCTCATGGCTTCGGTCGCCGCCCGCTGCTCCCAAGGAAGGTCGGTCCTCCTTTTCGTCGGACCGACGTTGACCTTGGTCGCAGCTCCCTTCGAGTCCCTCCTCTGGTACTGAGAAATAACTGGCGGTGGAGGGACTCGAACCCCCGACACGCGGATTATGATTCCGCTGCTCTCACCAACTGAGCTACACCGCCTCGGTCGCTCGTTATAGATATCCGGTTGCTCGCTCCATAAGGGGGAACCAAGGTTCCCCCTATCGCCCTGCCGTTGGCAGGGCTTGTCCCCTTCCCCACGTACTTCTCTTTAAGACTTTAGAACGGGGGCAAGGAGAGGGACTTCGTCGCTGGAGGCACGATCGGCTCCGCCGGAGCGATAGCCGGACAACGTCAGGCCCACGGTGTCAAATCCGAGGACGTCATGGAAAAAGGTCGAGACTTTCTCACAGAGGGCTGGGTTATGAAAGCGCGCCACCGCCTCTTGCTCCACTTCGATGCGCGCGTGGGAACCCAGGTGTCGGACGCGCACCTGCCCAAAACCTTGCGAGCGCAAGAATCCCTCGGCGTCTTCCACTTGCTTCAGGATCGTTGTCGTAATTTTCATGCCATGCGGAACGCGGGATGACAGACACGCGTTCTGAGGCCGGTCCCAGTTCGGCAGCCCCAGCGCCTTGGCCACGAGCCGCACTTCCCACTTCTCAAGGCCGGCTTCCTGCAGGGGCGCGCGGACCGCGAATTCGCGCGCGGCCGACTGCCCGGGGCGCTCGGCAAGCACATCGTCCCCGATGGCTCCATAGAGCACCGCGGAGAGCCGCCGCCTCGTGGCCATGGCGTCCAATTCGGCGAAGAGCTCGCGCTTGCAGAGGTAACATCGGCTCGGCGTGTTTTGCTGATACGCCGGGCGCTCCACTTCCCTGGTGGCGATGATGAGATGGCGCAGGTCAAGCTGCGCCGCGACGCGGCAGGCGGCCTCGAGGTCTTCGCGCGCGAGCGACGGCGAATCGGCGGTGACGGCCAGTGCTTGCTCTTTGCCCAAGACGTCGCGCGCCAGCTTGGCGAGCAGCGTGGAATCGACACCGCCTGAGAACGCGATCACCACGCGCCCCAACTCGCGCAGCAGCATCTTGACCCGCTCGGTTTTTTCCCTCAGCACGTCGCTCGACATGCGTCGCTCTTCGCCAGCACTTCGGAGGTCGGCCGGCTGATCCATCCGCCGCCAAGCAGCAACTCATCATCGTAGAGCGCCGCGGCCTGGCCGGGTGTTACGGCCGATTGCGGCTCATCGAATTGCACGCGCACTCGGCGTGGCGATTCGGGGCTCACCAGCGCGGGCGCGGCCGCGTGGCGCGAGCGGATTTTCACCTGTGCGTGCAGCGGCTGTGTCGGCGGCGCGATCGACACCCAATTCACGTCATCAATGACGAGGGCGCGGCTGAGCAGATCCTCCCGCGAGCCGACGATGAGCCGGTTATTGGGCTGATCAATGGCCACGACATACAACGGCCGGCCCACCGAGAGCCCCAAGCCCTCGCGCTGCCCGATCGTGAATCCCAGCAGGCCGCGGTGCGATCCGAGGACGTGTCCCCCGACATCAGTAATGGGCCCCGGCTCCTCATGACTCGAAAGGGCTCGCCGCAAGAATCCATCCTTGTTGCGGTCCCGCACAAAACATACGTCTTGGCTATCCGGTTTCTCGGCGGTGGCGAGCCCCAGCGACCGGGCGATGTCCCGGACGCGGGATTTGTTCAAGGATCCGAGCGGAAACCGCGCCTGCGCAAGCTGCGATTGCGTCAGGTTGCATAAGACGTAGGATTGATCCTTCTGCGGATCAAGCGAACGCCGCAACGTATAGCGTTCCCGCGCCGCGTCATAGCCGACGCGGGCGTAGTGACCGGTGGCCACAGCGACCGCTCCCTGCGCGCGGGCATGCTCAATGAGCGAGCCGAACTTGATGTGATCGTTGCACGCGATGCACGGATTCGGCGTGGACCCTTGACGGTAGCTCTCCACGAAGTAGTCGATCACATGGCGGCGAAATTCCTCCACGCGCTCAAGGACCTCATGGCGGATGCCAAGGCGCCGCGCCACCACCTTCGCGTCCATGGCATCCCGGACCGAGCAGCACAACCGCGTGCCGCTGGAGACGCACGTCTCTTTGCCCCAGAGCTGCAGCGTGATGCCGAGGACCTCATAGCCTTGCTCATGGAGCAAGGCGGCCGCGACCGAACTGTCCACGCCGCCGCTCATCGCGACAATCACGCGTTCTGCATGAGGACTCATTTCATCCCCTCGAGCGGATCCTGTCACGACACACCCCGGCCGTCCTCGCCGCGCCGCACGCTCGGCGTCGTCGGCTCCGGTCCTGCCTGCCGCGTCCGGCTCGGCGCAGGCAGGCGGCCAGGGACCCTGTGCCGTGCCACCCGCATCAACGTTTGTGAAATAGGTCCTAGTTCGGGATCGTGACATCGTCGGAAGGAGCTTTTGCCGCCGGGCCTTCTTGATTCGAAGTGGCTGGACGGGCCGGTGGCGCCGCTTGAGGCAGCCGCTCCGACAGCGAGAACAAATAGGCGACCAGCGCATCGATCTCTTCCTCTGAAATCCGATCTTTCCACGCGGGCATGTACAAGGCCGGATTCGGCCGCGTCGGATCGGCTCGAGGCACCGGCTGGCGCCCGTGGCGGATGAGGTTCTTTACACTCTCGACGTCATTGCCATAGTACGCTTTGACATACAAGAGCGAAGGCACCTCTTCCCCCAATCCTCCATTCCAATTGTGCCGGCCCCCGACCCCGCCGATCCCATGGCATCCCGCGCATCCGAATCTCTCAAACACCGCTTTGCCGTGCTCGACGGAGGAGGTAACAACGGGCGCCGGCTCCGGAACGGCATGCGTCACATACGAGGCCGGGTAGTCCGAGGCCTTCAGGCTCAACAGATACGCGGTCAACGCTTGAGTTTCCTCCGGGGTAAATCCGAAGTACGGCATGGCGCTGGGGTATACCTCTTCTTCTCCCGGGGGCAAGGCTTCCGGCCGCACGCCGGGGTTGAGCACGCGCGGATGCTGGACCTTCTGCGCCAGCCAGCGGATGCGATCGTGCGGCTCGTCCATCATCTCAAAATCGGCTTCCAGCAAGAGATACGATTTCGAGCCGACCTCAGTCAAATCCTGGGAGACCGTTTGCCCGAAGTCTTTGATCGCGTGGCAGCCGTAACAGCCGCCGGCCTTAAAGAGTTGCCGTCCCGCGAGCACCAACGGCACGTGCGGCGCGATCTTCTCCAGTTGTCCATGGCATTGAGCGCAGGAGGCCTGCACCAGCGCTCCGCGCAACAGCGGCTCTTCCCAGTGCGGCACATCGCCGTGAGCCGCCTTCACCTCGGTGGCGAGCCCCTGCCCGCCGTGGCATACGGTGCACCCGAATTTTTCCGGCGGATGCGATTCGAGCCATGTGCCCGGATGCGCGGTAAAAGGCTCCTCGGCCAGGGCGAGCTGCGGCTTCTCAATGGCGAGGTGGCAGGTGGTGCATCGATCCACCCGATGCAGGTCTTTCACGATGAGCTGCTTGACGCCGCCGCTTTGCCCGCGGCGCTCATCTCGATGCAAACGGCCCAGGAACTGCCGCTGATAGCGCGTCCATTCCCGATGGGTATCTTCCCACATCTCGATGAAGAACAGAAGCAGCAACATTCCCGTCAAGATCACGAACAACCGATGAAACCGCTGCGCCATGGCCGCCTAGATGTTGAAGTTAAAGGAAGGCCAACTGATGAGGTACTTGATCCCAAACAACAACCGCAAGACGATCTTTCCCAGCACCCCGAGCATGAGGAGCAACAGCCCCATGACGATCGCATATTTCACCGGCCCGAGCTCTTCGTACATCCGATCTTTGGCCTTGGCGAGTGTGATCCCGCACCACGCCAAGAGCCCTCCCACTCCTGTCACGACGGCCGCGATCAGCGTGTAGCCCGCCACCGGTCCGGCGCGTTGGACGAGCTGATACATGAGGGAGACCGCCGGCGCGTTCACCGCGCGGCCCAGCGCCTCGAAGAGCGTCGGGTAGCGGCTGCGCAACGGATAGTCCGCATCCGGGCAGACCAGCAGCGGAAGAAACAGCGCCGTCGCCATCAGGAATCCGAGGGCGCCGTGCAAGGCGACGGACGCCGCGGCGGGAGCTCGGGGGCCAAATGTCGCCGAGAGCTTGTCTTTGATCCGCTGCGGAATCGGCGAGCCGAGGAGGAAATAGCTCATCAGCAACACGCCGCCCCACAGATTCGGCAAATTTTTCAGCGTCAGCTTGGTGATGCGCCGGTGGCTCCACGGCTCCCACGGCCAGTACCACTCCCAGTTCGGCCCTCGACAATAGGTGCCGATAAAGATCAACACGAACCACATGAGAATCCCGAGCATGAAGACGCTCACGGCAAACGGCCGCTCGGCGGGATACCAGAGCGCCACCTTGCCGAAGGATCGCCGCTGCATCGTGGCCCACGCGCCGACCCCTTTCGGATTCATATCGAGGTACGGGATCGCGATGAGGCCGACGATGATCAGCGTGGGCAGCGCTACCCCGGCGATCCACGGATCGAAATAGACCAGCAGCTCCTGCAGTCCCAAGAAATACCACGGGGCTTTGGAGGGATTCGGCGTCACGTTCAGATCCGCCTGCGCTTCCAGCGGCGCGTGATAGACCATGGACCAGACGAAGAGGATGGCGGTCACCAGCAACGTCGCGAGGAATTCCCGCGAGACCAGGTGCGGCCACACATCCACCTTGGCTCCCGTCTGCTTGGAGAAGCTGTCTTTGCGCACGCGCCACAGGTGCACGCACAGGAAAATGCAAAACAGAAACGGCACGGCGATGCAATGCAGGACGTAGAAGCGGATGAGGGTCGCATCGCCGATGACCGTGCCGCCGATCAGCCCGAAGCGCGCGTCATTGGACGTCGTGATAAACGGCAGCCGGAACGGCCCTTCATTGCCGAGGAGCGGCGAGTTCGCCGCCATCTGCGCCCCGACGGTCACGGCCCACAGGGCGAGCTGATCCCACGGCAACAGATACCCGGTGTAGCTGAGGAACAGCGTCATGACGAGCAGGATGACCCCGACGACCCAGTTGTATTCCCGGGGAGGCTTATACGCGCCCGTCAGAAACACCCGGATCATATGGAGGATGACGACGACCACCATGAGGTGGGCCGACCAGCGATGCATGTTGCGCAGCAAGCGGCCCAGCGTCACCGCGAAGGAGAGATCCTTCATGTCCTGATACGCGAGGCTGCTCGCCGGCCGGTAGTAGAACATGAGGAGGATGCCGGTGACGGTGAGCACGAGGAAGAGGTAGAACGAGAGGCCGCCCAGCCCCCACGTGTACGACACCCGGATGGCGTCTTTCGGCACGCGCACGGGATGCAGATGCAGAAAGACGTTGCCGAAAATGCGCTGCAGGCGCGTGCGCGGCGTGTCCGTGAAATCGTGACGGAAGATGGATTTCCAAAGCTTCGTCTTCTTGACGTACTGTTTCAGCGAAAACCGTTCCTCAGCCATGGCGATGCTCTCGACCTCGTGGGATGCGCACGCGGTTACGCGTTTTTGTACGGGAAGAAGAAGTCGCCCTGCTCGCGGGGGCCGCTGCGGTTTTCCAGGCGCGCCTTATCGATGAGGAGCTGGCCATCGTCAGCGAGCTGTATGGCGCAGCGCCACAGCGGCTTCGGGGCCGGGCCGGCGATGACATCCCCGTCCGTGTTGAAATTGGATCCGTGGCAAGGGCATTTGAAGCGCCCCTCGGCTTCGAACCAATTCGGCGTGCATCCGAGATGCGTGCAGCGCGCCCAAAAACAGTAGAAGCCTTGTTCGTTCCGGATGATCCACGCGCGCTGCAACTTCTTCCATTTCTCGCTGACGCCCAACGGATAGTCCTGGGGCTTGCCCGCTTTGAAGGACAGCGTCGGCTCATAGAGCACGTTCGGAAAGAGGTATTTCACATTCGAGAGCAGCCACCCGCCGAGAAACGCCCAAAAGAAGGCCCATCCGCTTTTGAGAAGAAACTCGCGCCGGCCCATGCGCTCTTCCAGCCAGGCCCGCCACGTCTGCGCAGAGAAGGGCGCCGGCGTTCTTGCGGATGGAGACGGTGTCGCGGGTGTCTGGTCCATGATGTTATGTGGACTCCTTGGAGTCGTCGTCCTTCTTATCCTTCTGCTCGCCTTTGTCTTTCTCACCGCGCATGGCCTGCTGAAACGATCGAATCGCCTGCCCCAGCGAGCGACCCAGCTCCGGCAGCCGGCGCGGGCCGAGAATCAGCAACACGATCACGAAGATGACGAGCAGCTCTCCCCATCCGATGTTCATTCAATCACCTCTTAGCCTGAACCCGAATGAGCGGGTCCGCCGTGGCACCCGCACCATCACGTTCATGCCACAGATGTTTCTTCCACAAAACATTAGCTGCGGCGGGCGATGGTGTAGTCGGCCAGCGCATGATACGCACCCGTCAACCCGTTCATGGGCAGGCGCGACAACGCGTCGGTGGCCGCGCGAATAAACCGCTGCGCCCGTCGCTGCGCTTGGTCAATGGCTCCGGTGGCGCGGGCCGCGTGCGCAATCCGCGCGAGACTCTGCGCGTCCATGATGCGCGCGCTGCGGCGCGAGGCGCGGAAGCGTCCGCGGCCCGTCAGCGAGGCGGCCGCACTGGCGCGCAGCGGCGCAAAGAGCCGCGCGCGCGCTCGCGGCGAGAGCCGCTGGGTCAAATAGATGATGGGCAGCGAAAGCGTTCCCTTATCCAGATCCGCAAGCCCCGATTTGCCCAGATGACGCGCGTCGCCGGTGAGATCCAAGCAGTCATCGATAATCTGAAACGCCAATCCGACATTCACCCCAAACCCCGTGAGATGCTCCACCATGCCCGGCGCGCATCCTCCCAAATAGGCGCCGCTATGGGAACAGCCGCCGATGAGGGACGCGGTCTTGTCTCGAATGATGTCGAGATACCCCTCCTCCGTGAGATCCAACCGATAGCGCGCCTCGACTTCCCGCAGCTCGCCGCGGCAGAGCTGGCGGCAGACGTCGGCCATCACGCGCATGACGTACGGCGTGGGCAGGCGCGCGAGCAGCGTAAACGCGCTCGCATACAGGTAATCCCCCATCAGCACGGCCCGCTCGGTGCCCCAGCGGTGGTGAAAGGTCGGCTGCGAGCGCCGCAGCGGCGAGGCATCGATGATGTCGTCATGAATGAGCGTCGCCGTATGGATGAGCTCAACCGCCGCCGCGGTATCGATGAGCGCTGTCTGATTCGCCGCCCGCCCCGAGGCCCCGGCCAGCAGCACAAGGGCCGGACGCAGCCGCTTGCCCCCGGCCGTGATCAAGTAGACGACCTTGCGCGCGACGGGATCCTCCAATTGGGAGACGATGCGGCGCGTCACCGCCTGCAACTGCGCGCGCACCGGGGACAGGGCCTGATCCAGCAAGGCAGCGCTCATGGCTTCGTCGCGACGTACAGGCTCGCCAACCCGCGCGAGAGCGGAATGTACTCCACCCGCGTTTTCAATTCGCGCAAGCAGTCCATGAATTGCTGCGGGGTGAGAAAATCCCGCACAGACCGCGCGAGATAGGTAAACGGCCACACGCGGCCCGTCAGCGCCCATCCGATGGTTCGCGCAACGGTAAACAGAAAGACCTGATAGCCTATGCGCAGCATCGGATGCGCCGGATACCCCGTCTCCAGCACGATGAGCCGCCCCCGCGGCTGCAACACGCGCACCATTTCGGCGAGTCCGGTTTTCAGGCGGCTGAGATTGCGCGTCGAAAACCCGATGAGCACGCGATCGACGCTCGCATCGGGAAACGGCAACGCCTCGGCGTCGGCCTGCAGCCACGCCAGGCACCACGAGGCGGCGGAGCGCTTCCGCTGCGCGTAGCGCAGCATCGCGGCATTGCGATCGACGCCGATGACCTGGCCCGTGCCCTGCTGGCGCTGGGCGCACAACAACGCCAAGTCTCCGGTGCCGGTGCACAGATCCACGATGCGCTGTCCCGGCGCGATCCCGCCGCGCCGCAGCGCTTCGCGCCGCCAGCGCTGATCCAACCCACAGCTCGCTAATCGATTGAACCAGTCATAGCGAGGGGCAATGCGCGTAAAAAGGCGTTCCACCAGCATCCGCTTGGCGTCGGGATCCGTGGTGGGTGCCTTCATGCTCGGGGGGTCCGCGCGACGTAGAACGCCAAGCTCTCCAACTCGATCGCGAGATCCACTCCTCGCAGCCACACCGACGGCGGCACCTCCAGGTGCACCGGCGCGAAATTCAGAATGGCGCGCACCCCGCTGTCGATAAACTGCCGGCACACGGCTTGGGCCGCGTCCACCGGCACCGCGATGAGTCCAATGAGCACTTGATGCGCTCTGACCAGCTCGCCGAGTCGGCTGGAAGGCTCGACGGTGACGCCTTCGATCGTCCGTCCGACTTTCTGCGGATCCGCGTCGACCGCCACGCGGAAGAGAAACCCCCGCTCTCGAAAACCGCGATACGCCAACAGCGCCGACCCCAAATTCCCGACGCCGGCCAGCGCCACATTCCAGGTGCGCCCCGCGACGCCGAGAATGGCGGTGAGCCGGCCGTGGAGCCGCTGGACTTCATAGCCGCGGCCGCTGGTGCCGAATTGCCCGAAGAAGCTGAGGTCCCGCCGCACCTGCGCGTCGGTCAGCCCGAGCTGCTGCGCCAACCGCCGCGATGAGACGAATCCCACGCGCTGCGCGCCAAGCCGCGTGAGCTCGCGCACGTAGAGAGACAGCCGCGCGACGCACGCTTCGGGCGCGAGCCGCGAGGCCGTCGGGCGATGATTCCGATGATTCGTTCGATGCATGACGCGCTTCATCCGTCTGCCAGCGAGCGAAACGCTTCGCGCGAGGCGTCCACGCAGCGCTTCACGTGGAGGGCGGTGTGGGCGGTTGAGACAAACATCGCTTCATACGGCGACGGAGGCATGAGGATGCCCTGTTCGCGAAGTACCGCGACCCAACGCGCAAACTGATCCCGCCGGCTCGCCTTTACGTCGTCAACGTTGCGGACGGGCTTGGATGAAAAAAAGATCGTCATCATCGAGCCGACGCGATGGATCTGGACCGCGATGGCGTGCGCGTGCGCCGCCTCCTGCAATCCCTCGGCGAGCCGTTGTGAGAGCGTTTCCAACCCTTCATAGGGCGCACGCGTCATCACCGCGCTCAAGGTGGCCACGCCGGCCGCCATGCTCCAGGGATGTCCCGCGAATGTGCCGCCGTGATACACGTCTCCTTCCGGGGCCAGCCGCCGCATGATGGCGCGCCCTCCGCCGACAGCGCCGATGGGGAATCCTCCCCCGATGATTTTTCCAAAGGTCGTCAGATCCGGGCGCACGCCGAAGAGTCCTTGCGCGCCGCTAAGCCCCACGCGAAAGCCGGTCACGACTTCATCGAAGATGAGCACCGCGCCGTAGTGGCGCGTCAGCTCGCGAAGGCGCGCAAGATACGCCGGGCGCGGCGCGATCACCCCCATGTTGGCGGCCACCGGCTCGATGATCACGCAGGCCAGGCGATCTCCCGCGCGGCGCATCGTGGTTTCCAGCGCGTCGAGATCATCGTACGGAATGCGCAGCGTCTCGCGCGCAAGCACCCCGGGGATGCCGGCGCTGCCATGCGCCATCACACTTTCCGCGTGTCCATGATAGCACCCCTCGAAGGTCAGGATGGTGGCGCGGCCGGTATGCGCGCGCGCCAGCTTCACCGCCGTGACACACGCCTCGGTTCCGGAAGCCGTGAAGCGGACCTGCTCCACCGACGGCACCGCTTGCGCGATCAGCCGCGCCAGTTCGACCTCAGCCGGATGGGTCAGGCCCAACAGGGTTCCATGCCGCAGCGCCTCGCGCAGCGCTTGCAGGACCGCCGACGGTTGATGGCCGAGCAGCAATGCTCCCCATCCCATGATGAAATCGACGAAGGTGCCACCCGCAGCATCGACGACCTCGGCCTTGCGGCCGCTGACGAGCATGAGCGGCTCGCCGCCGACGTGCCGAAACGCCCGCACAGGGCTATTCACGCCGCCGACGAGAAAACGCTGCGCTTCTTTCCACCATTCGCGACCGGCCACTCGCGAGGCATCCCCGCGCCACCCGGCCGTACGAGCATGATGGATGAGACGAGCGCTCGTCATTTTTCGTGAAGGTGCTTGGCGGCGTCTTTGGCCCAGTAGGTGATCAGAATGTCCGCGCCGGCGCGCGTGAGGCTCAGGAGCAGCTCCTGCCACGTCGGACGCTCGGGGATCCATCCTCGCGCCGCGGCGGCTTTCACCATGGCATATTCTCCGCTGACGCTAAACGCCGCGACGGGATGATGAAACGTCTGCTTGAGCCGTTGAATGATATCGAGGTACATGAGCGCCGGTTTCACCATGAGGATGTCCGCCCCTTCCTCGATGTCGAGGTGAGCCTCGCGCACAGCCTCGTGCGCGTTGGCGCAATCCATTTGGTATGAGCGGCGATCCCCGAACGCCGGGGCCGAGCCGACCGCCTCGCGAAACGGACCGTAGAGCGCCGAGGCGTATTTCACCGAATAGGCCATGATCGGCACGCGGTCGAATCCGTGTTCGTCCAGGGCGCGGCGGATCGCGCGCACGTCGCCGTCCATCATGTCGGATGGCGCGACGAGATCAGCACCCGCCTGCGCGTGCGAGACGGCGGTCTTCGCGAGAAGCGGCAACGTCGCGTCGTTGTCGACCCAAAATTCCCGCTCCGGCGGCAGCGCGACGCGATTGGCAGTCCGGGGCGACTGGGCTTTTTTCCGAGTTTTCTCGGCCGCGCGCATCTTGGAGCCCGGCGCATAGCGGACGATGCCGCAGTGCCCGTGGCTCATGTAGGCGCACAGGCACACATCGGTGATGAGGAGCAGCTCCGGCACCTCGGCTTTCACCGCGCGCACGGCTTGCTGGACGATGCCATCCGACGCGTACGCGCCGCTCGCTTTGTCATCCTTTCGCTCGGGCAGCCCAAAGAGCAGCGCCGCCGGCACGTGATGCTCGCGCAGCTCTCGACATTCCTGCACGAGCTGATCGACTGAGAGCTGAAACTGGCCCGGCATCGAGGGGATGGGCGTGCGCACATGCTTCCCCGGACGGACGAACAGCGGCATCACCATCTGAGGCAGTGCGAGGTGCGTCTCGCGGACCAATGCCCGCAATGTTTCAGATCGGCGCAATCGCCGTGGCCTCTGCATCTACAGCCTTTGTCGCGCCGGGCGCTCGGTGCGGATGAAATAGCGCAGCATCGCGTCGATGAGGCCTTCGATCGTGGAGGCCTTCGCTTCGATGAGGATGCGCCCGCCATGGGCGCGAATGGCGCTCGACGTCACCGGTCCGATCGATGCGAATCGAAGCTGACCGATGCGCTGCGTCGTCTTCGCCGCGGTCAGCGCTTGCGCGAGATGCTCGACGCAGCTCGCCGAGGTCACGGTCACGGCATCGAAGGGCCGCTCGAGCACCGTTGCGATCCGAGCCAGCAGTGCTTGCGGCACGATGGTTCGATAGATCGGCACTTTCCGCACCCGCATGCCCCGCGCATGCAATCCGGTCTCCAGCACATCGCGGCTGCCTTCGGCGCTGAGGATGAGGGCGCGCCGGCCGCGCAACACGCGAGCGGGCAGATCGTGCAGCATCCCCTCTTGGCTGTACTGTTTCGGGACGAAATCGACATGGAGCCCGGCGGATTCGATCGCCGACGCCGTCTTGGGTCCGATGGCGCCGATGTGGCAGCCCGAGAGCCACCGCAGATCTTTCCGATAGGGCTTGAGCATGCGAGTGAACCAACCGATGCCTTCGGGACTGGTGAAAAATACCCAATGGGTCTTCGGCATCTCGTGGACCGCATCGCGAAAGGCCCCATTAGATGCCACCGGGGCAAGCTCAATTGCCGGGAGCTGCTCCACGTCAGCGCCGAGTGCCTCCAATTGATCGGCCAGCGATTCGGCTTTATCCGCGGCACGGGTAACGAGGATGCGTTTACCAAAGAGCGGTTTCGTCTCGAACCAGTTCAAGTGGCGGCGCAGCTTAACCACGTCCCCGACAATGAGGATCGCGGGCGGCTGGATCGCGGCGCGCGCGACGTCATCAGCGATCGATCGGAGCGTGCCGATGACGGTGCGCTGAATCGGGCGCGTGCCCCAGGCGATGACCGCGCACGGGCTCGACGGCGCGCGGCCGTGAGCGATGAGGCGCTGGACGATCTGCGGCAGCGTCGCAACACCCATCAGGCACACGAGCGTATCGGTCGCGGTGGCCAATTGGCTCCAGCGGATCGCGCTCGCCGGTTTCGCGGGATCTTCGTGCCCGGTGATCATCGCTACCGATGACGCGTAGTCTCGGTGCGTCACAGGGATCCCCGCGTAGGCCGGGACGGCGACGGCGCTCGTGACCCCCGGGACCACCTCATACGGAATGCGCGCCTTAGCCAGCGCAAGCGCCTCTTCCCCGCCCCGCCCGAAGAGAAACGGGTCGCCGCCTTTGAGGCGCACCACCGTCAGACCCTTTTTCGCGGTTCGCACAAGCAGCGCATTGATCGACGTCTGGTCCGCGTGATGTTTCTTCGCCTCTTTCCCGACGTAAACGAGCTTGGCCGTCGGGGCGCAGTGCCTCAGGATCTGCGGCGCAACCAAATGATCATAGACCACGAGATCCACCTGCTGCAGCAGTTCCTGCCCCCGCAGCGTCAGCAGCTTCGGATCCCCAGGCCCCGCCCCCACAAGATAGACTTTGCCTCCGGTCATCTTCATTCCACCGACGTTCATCAACCCAAGTCGCCGCTCCCTTCGATCCCCTTCCATTCCATGAGAAAAACGCGCCCGGCGGGGATCGAACCCACAACCTCTAGCTCCGGAGGCTAGCGCTCTATCCGATTGAGCTACGGGCGCGGTCGCTCGCCATGGTTCTCCGGCTGCTCGCTCCATAAGGGGGAACCAAGGTTCCCCCTTATCGGTCGTCGCTCACCCCGAGTACGAGCGTCCGCTTGTGTAGCGGGGTGGCCTCCTCCCTGGTCCTCTTCCCCACGAATATCTCAAGGGCTGCGGGTGAGCAGAGAGCGGGCGCCGAGGGATTCCAACCGCTGAGCGAGGCGGTGGCCGAGGGTCATCGGTTCGGTCATCGGGCCGCTCATCCGGTCGCGGATCTGCTCGCGGCCGTCGGCCGAGAGCACGACCCCTTCAAGGTCGAGCGTCCCCGCGGCGCATGAAGCATACGCCGCCATCGGCACGCGGCATCCGCCGCCCAACGCGAGAAGAAACGCCCGCTCCGCCTCGACGCATGCGCGGCTCACCGGGTCCTCCAAGAGGCCAAGCAACTTCATTGTCTCCTCGTCATCCGCCCGCGCTTCGATGGCGAGCGCACCCTGCCCAGGCTCCGGCAGCATCCACGATACATCCAGATATTCCGTGATCCGCTCTTCAAGCCCCAGACGAATCAGGCCGCACGCCGCGAGCACGATCGCGTCATAGCGCCCCTCATCGAGCTTGCGCAGCCGCGTATCCACGTTGCCGCGAATCTCCAGCAGGGACAGATCCCGACGCCGGTGCAAGAGCTGGCTTTGCCGGCGCACGCTGGAGGTGCCGAGGCGCGCCCCCGCCGCCAGCTCATCGAATGGCCGGTTCAAGCGAGACACCAGCGCATCCCGCGGCTCCTCGCGCTCAAGGACCGCCGCGATGCGAAGGCGCGCAGACAGCGTCAGCGGAAGATCCTTTAAACTATGCACCGCCGCGTCAATCCGTCCGTCCAGCAACGCCTCTTCCAACTCTTTGACAAAGATGCCTTCCCCGCCGAGCGCCACCAGCGGCACGTCGGGGTGCCGATCCGCCTGCGCCTTGATCGTCTGCAATCGGATCGGCCGGTCTCCCAGCGACGCCTCAAGCCTCGTCTGCACGATCCGTGCTTGGCACAGCGCTAGCGAACTGCCGCGAGTCCCAAGGATGAAGGGACGCATGTCGCGACCTCGCGCTGCCACCAGGAAAGAAAGCACTCGACTTTCTGCTCGATGATGATTCGGGAATCATCCACGGCGTGTTGGCGTCCGTGATGGGCATGCTCCACCAGCCCCTGCAAATCATCCACGTCAAAGAGGTGGACGCGCTCGATGGTTCCCACCCTCGGATCGATATTGCGGGGAACCCCGAGGTCGACCAGGCACAGCGGTCGCCGATGACGCGCCGGCATGATCGAGGCGATGTCCTCGCGGCCGAGCATCGCGGCGGAAGCGCTCGTGGAGCTCACGATGATATCCGCCTCCAGCAGTTGCGCTCGCAGCCGCTCAAAGGGGACGGGGATCGCGCGGTAGCGCTCCGCGAGATTCGTGGCTCGCGACGGCGAGCGATTCATGATCCGCAGCTCCCGCACCCCGCGCCGCGCGAGCTGATGCAAGGCCAGCTCTCCGACCTTGCCGGCGCCCACCAGCAGCACGACCGCGCCGGAGAGATCCGTAAAAATCTTCTGCGCCAATTCGACCGCCACGGTGCCGATGGACATGCAGCCGTGCCCGATCATCGTCTGCGCGCGAACGGCTTTGGCCGCGTTGAGCGCTCGCTGAAACAGTCCGTGAAACACTTTCCCGGTAGCCCCCGCTTCGCTCGCCCAGGCATAGGCATGTTTGACTTGATGCAGGATTTCCGCTTCGCCGAGCACCATTGAGTCCAACCCGCTCGCGACGGCAAAGAGGTGACGGACGCTCTGCGGCTCGGCATGGCTGTAGAGCCGCTCGGCGAGGAACGGCATGGGCACGCTGCTGTGGTCGCTTAAGAAGCGCTGGAGGCGCCGGATGGTTCCGTTGAGCTCAGGCACGCCGGCGTAAATCTCCACGCGATTGCAGGTGGAGAGGATCGCCGCCTCCTGCAAGCCGACCTCATCGCGCAGCCTGGCGAGCGCTTGCGGCAACTGCTCGCGGCGAAACGCCAAGCGCTCGCGCAGCTCAATCGGAGCGGAGCGATGGTTGAGGCCGACGACGATGATGTGCATTAGCGATGGCCGTTGTTCGCGCAGCGCCCCAGCAGCTTCAGCGCTTCGGCGCGCGCTTCGCGGCGCTTCCCGGCGCGCATGAGCTCGACCACGCGCCCGCGCACGAGCTGATCGAAGTAGCGCTTGCGATCCTCATACTGCGGCAGCCGGCGCTTGGCGATGCCGCGAAGGTCCGCGAGGAGTCGCAGCAACGGCGCGTATTCCGCGCCGACGCGATGGGCCAATTCATCCCGGATGCGTTTCGACAGCGAAGGGCTGGCACCGCCCGTGCTGACGGCGACCGTCAAGGAGCCGCGCGTGAAGATCGCCGGGGCGATAAACGAGCACAAGGGCTTCTGATCGACGACGTTGGTAAAAATCCGCAAGCGGCTGGTGGTCTCATAGACCTGCTCATTGATGCGCTGATCATCGGTTGCGGCGTACACGAGCCACGCCCCGCGCACATCCCTGGGGCGAAACCGCCGATGGATGTGCCGAATCCGGCCTCGCTGCGCGGACAATGCCAAACTCGGCGTCAGCGTCGGACTGACGACAGTCACAGCCGCCCCGCAGCGCAGCAGCATCGTCACCTTGCGCTGGGCAACGATCCCGCCGCCCACCACGATGCAGCGCCGTCCCTCCAGATCGGCAAACAACGGATAGTACGCTTTACGACTCATTCGTGCCGAAGTCGGACTGTAGCTTCGCGAACTCTTCGATGGCCATCGTCTTTGTGTGCTCCGGGCCGGGAAACAGCCCCGTCTGGACCTCGCGGACGTACGCGGCCATCGCTTGCCGGATCGTCGTCGACAGATCGGCATAGCGCTTGGCGAAGCTCGGCGTGAATCGATCATACAGGCCGAGCAGATCATGCGTCACCAGCACTTGCCCGTCGCACCATGGGCCGGAGCCGATGCCGATCGTGGGAATGCGCAAGCGCCGCGTGATGTCCCGCGCCACCAGATCCGGAATGCACTCCAGCACCATCGCGAAGCAGCCGACCTCCTCCAGCGCGAGCGCTTGACCGATGATGCGCGCCGCCGACGCGGCGTCTTTGCCCCGCAGGCCGAATCCTCCCTCAGCCGCCGCGGTTTGAGGCGTGAGGCCGACGTGGCCCATGACGGGAATCCCCGCGTCGATCATCGCCTTCGCGGTGTCTTCGATGCCGTGTTTCCATTCCACCTTGACCGCCTCGCACCCCGCTTCCTGCACGAAGCGGGCGGCGTGCGTCACCGCTTCAGCGGCCGAGGAGCGGAACGAGAGAAACGGCATATCGCCGATGAGCAACGCGCGCTTGACGCCGCGCCGCGCGGCCTTGGCGTGATGCAGCATCTCCTCCATGGTGACCGGCGTCGTGGAGTCATAGCCTAAGACCACCATGCCGAGCGAATCCCCCACGAGGACGAGATCAACCCCCGCCTCATCGACCAATTTGGCCATGGGGTAATCGTACGCGGTCAGCATGGTGAGCTTCCCGCCCCGCTCTTTGCGCTGCTGTATGTCCGTCAGAGTGATTTTGGCCATCTGAATTGATGAGACGCTGTGATTACATGTCCAACTCAGCGAGGCGGGTGGCACGGCGCAGGGTCCCTGGCCGACCTGAGCCGATGACGCCGAGCGTGCGGCGCGGCGAGGACGGCCGGGGTGCGCCGTGTCAGGACCCGCCTGCTCAGATTGGGCATGAGAAGACCGTTATCGTCAATTAAGTAGCTGTTCGCGGACGGTGCGGGCGGCCTCGACGACGACCTTGAGCTTCTCGATCGCCTCTTGCGGGCTGCGCGTCTTCAGCCCGCAGTCCGGATCCACGTAGATCTGCTCCGGCTTGAACACCTTCAGCGCGCGCTTCAGATTCGCGACGACCTCGTCCGTCGGCTCCACCTGATGGCTGTGCACATCCACCACCCCCAAGCCGATCTCTTTTGGAAAGCGTTTGCCTTTGAAGAACTCCAACAGCTCGAAATCCCGATTCGCGAATTCGAGATCGATCTGATCCACGGGCAACCGACGCAGCTTCGGGCCGATCGTGTGAAAATCTCCATAGCAGATATGCGTGATGGTTTTGGCCTTCAGGCCGCGCGTCACCAGGCCCAACGCTTCAATGGCCAGTTCCATCTCTTCGGGCCGCGTCGAAATCGCCGGCTCATCGACCTGGATGTATTGCGCCCCGGCGCGCTCGAGGTCTTTCGCCTCCTCGCGGATCACCTTGGCGATCGCCAGCGTCGCCGCGCGGCGCGAGGGGTAGTGCTCGTTGAATGACCAATCCATGATGGTGTACGGGCCCGTGAGCATTCCTTTGACCGGCCGCGTCGTGAGTTGCTGCGCAAAGCGCCACCACTCCACGGTGATCGGCCGTGGCCGCGTGATGCGGCCCGCGATGATGGGCTTGCGATAATAGCGATTGCCATAGGAGCGCACGAGCTCGCTGGTTTGGAATCCTCCCAGGTGCTCGGCGAAATACGCGACCATGTCCCCGCGGTATTGCTCGCCGTCGACGAGGATGTCGACGCCGAGCTGCTCCTGGGTTTGAATCCATTCTCTCGTCGCTTGCTCTTCAAGCGCCCGCAGCGCCTTCGCGTCCACTTCCCCTTTGCGCGCCTGGCTGCGGGCGGTCGCGAGATACTCCGGCTTGGGCAGGCTTCCGACGGATGTCGTCAATAACATGCGATGGTCTCCTCGATCACGTGCGTTCGGCACGGGCGGCTTCAACGAGACGCTGCACCTTGGCCAGCGCCTGGGTGTGCGGCAGAAACTCCAGTCCGCAGTTCGGATTGACGTACAGGCGGTCGGCCGGGATCTGCTTGGCCATCGCGCGAATGATCGTCCGCACGGCGCTGACCGGTTCCAGTTTCGTATTGCGCGCATCGAGACAGCCGATGGCGAGCTCTTTCGTGATCTTGGAGCGCTTCAGGCGGGCGAGCAGCGCGGGCGCTGAGACGACATCGAGGCCGATCACATCCACCTTGGCGCGCAGCAGCGGCTCCAACGCGCCATTGAGCGATCCGAAATAGGTGTACACCGCCGTCTTCGCTTTCACCCCTTTGGCCGCGATCGCAAGCGCTTCGAGGGCCAGTTTCACGTCGGGCTTCGGCGCCGTCAGCGCAGGCTCATCAAATTGAATGAAGGGAGCGCCGGCGCGCGCCAAGTCGACGGCTTCCGCGTTGAGGATCTCGGCCATCTTCAGGGCAAACGGCCGCTGGGCCTTGTAGTGACGATCTTCGCTCATGCGCACAAACGTATACGGCCCGGGCAAGACGGCCTTGACGGGCTTCTTTGCGCAACGGCCGGCGAAGCGGTACTCCTCGATGAGGATCGGCCCTGTGCGCTTCGGGGCGCGTTGCAGCACGGGCCGCCGATAGTACACGTTATTGTTGAACCACCGCTCCAGGCCATTGATCTCGAATCCTTCGAGCCGCTTGGCGATCGGGGTGACGAGGTCTTCCCATCGGATTTGCCCATCCGTGAGCAAATCCAGGCCGGCCTCTTCTTGCTCCCGGATCACCGCGGCGGTGATGTCTTGAAACGTCGCCTCAAGCTGCGCGTCGGTGACTTCTTGTTTCTGCCACTTGGTGAGCGCGCCAATGAGCTTGGTGCCATAGCCGCCTTCAGCCACCTTCGGATAATTGCCGACCGCTGTCGTGATCATCCCCCCACCTTCTCTTCGGCCCGCCGGATGGGCTCCATGCTTCCCGGCGATGCCTCGCTGTATGGTGTGTGCTGCTCCTTTTTCTCGTAGCATTGCGGACAATTAAAGAGCGGGCGCGCCAGGGCGCGGTTATAGCCCTTGGCAACGACGACCCGCAGGATCACCGGACTGTCTTGCTGACACGTGTCACATCGCATCATGAGCTCCATCCAGAGCCGGCCGCAAGAGGCTTGAGGTCTGATGCCATATCATCCCACCAGAGGGACCAATGCTGCGTCCAGCGCGCGGCGACATCGTGCTCGTGAAGCGGCGTCTCCGCGGCCTCGGAGAGCGAGATTGCGCGCGCGCGCAATGCCTCCTGAAGCGCGGCGGGCAGCGCGCGCATCAGCGCCTGCGGCAGCGGCCGCACGAGGAGCGATCCTTGAATCAGCCAACTCTTCGGATACCGGCGCAGCGCAAAGCCGGCGACTTTGCGCCCCCGAAGCAACACCGCGTAGGGGCTCACCTCGGTCAGGCAGTGCGTCACGCGCCTGCGAGCGTCCACATCGATCAGCGCATCCGCATGCGCGGCGTACGTCTCACATAAGCGCACGGCCTGATGGCAGACCGCCCGCATCACCTGATCCAGTGACGGCGCCGCATGCCGCGGCACGACGACCGCGAGAGAAACGTCGCTGCCATGAAACGCCACACCGCCACCCGTCGGACGCTCCACGGTCTCAACACCCGTCGACTGCCAGGCGCGCGTCTCCAACCACGCAGGCGGGGACTGTTTCCATCCCAGGGAAATCGCAGCCGGCTCCCACACAAAACATCGAACCGTGGGGAGAGCTTCCGCGGCAAGGCGTTCATCATACGCCATCTGCTCGCGCGTCGGGCGATGCAGATCGAGCCGCACGCGCCACGCGTCAATGCGAGGTATCGTCCGACGTCGCGTAGCCGCTTTCTTGCAGCTTGCCGGCGGCAAGCTGCGGCTTAAAGCGCAGATTCGGCTCGCGCGCGGCTTTCACCTCATCGAGCCGCTGCACGGCAAGCCGCTGCGGAGCTCGACGGACGAGCTCGGGATCCGTCTGCGCCTCGTGCGCGATGCGCAGCAACGCATCCGCAAATCCATCGAGCGTCTCCTGCGATTCGGTTTCCGTCGGCTCGATCATCAACGCTTCTTCCACGATCAACGGAAAATACACCGTCGGCGCGTAAAAGCCGTAATCCAGCAGCCGCTTGGCCACGTCTCCCGCGCTGACCCCGCGCGCCTTCAAGGCCTTGAGCGTCACCACGAATTCGTGCAGACAGTGCTGATCGAACGGCACCGGAAACGCCTCGCGAAGCTTGGCCTTCAGATAATTGGCGTTGATGATGGCCGTCTCGCTGACCCTCGCGAGCCCCTCGCGCCCGAGGCTGCGGATGTACGCATAGGCTCTCACCAGCACGCCCACGTTGCCGTAGAATCCGTGGACGCGCCCGATCGTCGAGCGGCTATGCTCGTTCCACGCGAAACGGTTCCCCGTCTTCTGCACGCGCGGCACGGGAAGAAACTCCTCGAGCGCCTTCGTGACCCCCACCGGACCCGCCCCGGGACCGCCCCCGCCATGCGGCGTGGAAAATGTCTTATGCAGGTTCAACTGCAAGAGGTCCACGCCCATGTCCCCGGGGCGCGCGATGCCCAAGAGCGCGTTCATGTTGGCCCCATCCATGTACACCAGCGCTCCATGCTCATGCACGAGGGCGGCGATCGCCTTCATGTCTCGCTCGAAGAGTCCGAGCGTGTTCGGGTTTGTCAGCATGAGCGCGGCGACGTCGTCGGTCACTTTTGCTTTCAGTTCTCGGAGATCGATGAGCCCATCGGGTCCCGAACGAAGTTGCTCGACGCGAAACCCCGACAGCGCCGCCGAGGCGGGGTTGGTGCCATGCGCCGAATCCGGGATGAGGATCGTCGAGCGCGCCCGGCGTCGTCGCTGATGATACGCCGCGACGATGTTGATGCCGGTCAGCTCGCCCTGCGCGCCGGCCGCAGGCTGCAACGTAAAGGCCCCCATGCCGGTGATCGCGCACAGCAGGTGTTCCAGCTCATAGAGGAGTCGCAGCATCCCCTGGACGTGGTCGGCCGGCTGCAGCGGATGCAGCCACGCGAAGCCCGGCAGCGCCGCGACGCGCTCGTTGAGCTTCGGGTTGTACTTCATCGTGCACGAGCCCAGCGGATAAAAATTCGTATCCACGGAAAAGTTCAATTGCGAGAGCCTCGTGTAATGGCGCACGACGTCGAACTCCGCGACCTCCGGCCACGCCGGCGGCGCGGTCCGCAACGCGTCCGGCGGGAGCACATCAGCTGGCGCGTTCCCCGGCACGTCGCTCGGCGGCAGCGCATACCCGCGGCGCCCAGGCACTGAGCGTTCAAAGATCAGCGGATGCGTCATGGTTTCAGGTCCTGCAGCGTGGTGACGAGCGCATCGATGGCCTCGCGGCTGATGAGCTCCGTCACGCACCACACCGACGCCTTAGGCATCGTCGGGTACCAGTGACCGAGAGGCAATCCGCCGATGACGCCCTTGCGGGCCAGCGCGCGGTTGACCGTCTTGGGAGATATCGCGCTCTGGAGCGTAAATTCATTGAAGAAGGGCTGATCCCAAGCCGGGGACAGCCACGGGATTTCGCGCAGCCGCTCATACGCGTAATGCGCTTTCCGGCAATTGAGCGTCGCCATCTCTTCCAGGCCGCGCGGACCCAGGAGGCTCATGAAGATCGTCGCGCGAAGGGCAAGCCAGCCTTCATTCGTGCAGATGTTGGACGTGGCTCTTTCCCGGCGGATATGTTGCTCGCGCGTTTGCAACGTCAGCGTATAGCCGGTGCGGCCCGCCTGATCGACCGTGCAGCCAACCAGACGACCCGGCAGGCGCCGCACGAGCGCCGAGGTCACGGCAAACAGGCCAAGCCCGGGTCCACCGTAGGCGATGGGGGAGCCGAGGCAGCGTCCCTCGGCGACGGCGATATCAGCGCCGTAGGCCCCGGGCGGCGCAAGTACCCCGAGGCTGATCGGGTACACGGAAGCGACGAAGAGCCCGCCGACTCGATGCGTCAGCTCGCTTGCTTGCGCCATCGGCTCGAGGCAGCCGAAGACGTTCGGCTGCTGCATGATGACGCACGCGACGTCATCCCGCAGCGCTTTGCTGAGCGCTTCCACGTCGGTGATGCCCTCCACGGTGGGGATGAGCTGCACCGCCGCGGAGGCGCCGCGCAGATACGTCAGCATCGTCTCGCGCGTGTGGGGATGCACCGCTTCCGACACCAGGATGCGCGGCCGCTGGGTCGCGCGCAGCGCCACCGCCGCCGCCTCGGCCGCGCTCGAGGCCCCATCATAGAGCGAAGCGTTTGCGACCTCCATCTGCAACAACTCGCACACGAGGCTTTGAAATTCATAGATCGCCTGCAAGGTGCCCTGGCTCGCCTCGGCCTGATAGGGCGTGTACGGCGTGAGCCATTCCCCGCGAGCCGCCAGCGCATCCACGACGGTGGGCACGACATGGGCATACGCCCCGGCGCCGAGAAAGGACGTGAGCTGCTGCAGCGAACGGTTAGTGCCGGCAAGCTCCTCGCAGAGTCGAATGATGTCCAACTCAGCGAGCCCCTCGGGCACATGAAGCCGCCGCTGATGCAACTCAGCCGGAATTGTATCAATGAGTGCTTCGAAGGAATTCACGCCAATCGCGCGCAACATATCTTCCAACTGCTTATCCGTATTCGGCGCGTACTGCATGAGTTCCTATGGCCTTGTGGTTATCGCACCCAGCGCGACTGCGGCCGAGCGAAGGGACGCCCTGCCTGCGCCGCGTACGGCGCGGCAGGCAGGCTCGGCGGGGCGGCCCGAGCGATCCGGCGAGCAATCGGCGCGCCAGGCTACGCGCCGCAACGTGTGTCTAGTGCGCATTGGGTTGAAGTTGTTTGCCGTAGGTTTCCGCCGAGAGCAAGTTGGAAATTTCTTCCGGCTGATTCGGCGCAATGGCGAAGAGCCAGCCGGCGCCATAGCAGTCTTGGTTGACGATCTGGGGCGACTTGGTCACCGCCTCATTCACGCGCGTGATGGTCCCGGACACCGGCGCATAGATATCGAAGGCCGCCTTGACGGATTCAATGACGGCCGCGGGCTGGGCTTGCTTCACGGCCTGGCCGGGGCGCGGCAGCTCAACGAACACTACGTCCCGCAGCTCTTCTTGCGCATGCGCGGTAATGCCGACGACGATCTCCTGAGCCTCGCGGCGCGCCCACTCGTGCGTCGCCGTGTAGAGCAATTCGCTTGGGATCCGCATGACGCGCATGCTCCTTACGTCGGTTCTCCGGCCGGCAAAGCCGATGACACATCCCTGCCGAGTTTGGAGGCGGGGGTCGTCGTCGGCAATGCGGCGGGATCAGGTTTCCAAAACGGCAATTTCACCACGGTCGCCGGATAGTGTTGATGACGGACGGTGAGCGTCAGGATAGTCCCGGGTCGAGCCGCGGAAGGCTCCACGTAGCCCATCCCCAAGGGTTTCTTCAGCAGCGGGCTAAACGTTCCGCTCGTCACGAGGCCCGCGCGCCGACGTTCCGCCGATCCTTCAGCCGCCTCCCGCGTCAATTCGGTTCCGGTGCGCGGCACGGGCCCTTGCGCCAGCTCGAAGCCGACAAACACGCGCGTGATGCCCTCGCGCTGTTGCGCCATCAGCGCCTCGCGGCCGATAAACGCGGGCTTGCCCATCGCTACGGTCCACTCGAGCTTCGCCTCCAGCGGGCTCGTGGTCGCATCGATATCGGTGCCGTAGAGCCGCAACCCGGCCTCGACGCGCAACGTATCCCTCGCCCCCAACCCCACCGGCTGAGCGCCCAACGGTTTGGCCGTCGTGAGGATGAGATCCCAGAGCCGCTGCGCGTGATGATCGGGCACAAACAGCTCAAAGCCGTCGCTGCCGGTGTAGCCGGTGCGCGCGATGCACGCCTCCGGCCCCATCGTGCGAATCGGCGCGATGTCGAACCGTCCCAATCCCGCGACCCGCGCATCAAGCAGCTGCTCCAGCACCCGGCACGCCAGCGGCCCCTGCACGGCCAGCATCGATCGGCCCGCGCTGATGTCGGTGATCGTCGTCCGGCCCTGGCGGTGCGCCGTGAGCCATTCGACGTCGCTGGCGCGGTTGCCGCAGTTGATGATGACCAAATACTCCTGCTCGCCGAGGCGGTAGGTGATGAGATCATCAACGATGCCGCCCGCCTCGTTCAACATCAGCGTATAGCACGCGCGCCCTTCCCCCACGCGGCTCATGTCGCTGACCATGATCGCATCGAGCGTGCGCAGCGCGTCCGGCCCGGTGACGAGGACCTGTCCCATGTGCGAAATATCAAACAGCCCCAGGCTCTGCCGGACGGCTTGATGCTCTTCGAGGATGCTCGTGTAGTACAGCGGCATGTCCCAGCCGTGGAAGTCGGTCATTTTCGCGCCCAAGGCGCGGTGCCGGCTGTGCAAGGCGCTCCGCTGCAGCGTCGTCATGCGGGTTTGCGCGAGAGGGATGTCCCCGCCTCCTTGAGAATGTCCGGGATGAGGTCTTCCCACCCGAGCGCGTACAGGTGAATGCCGTCGGCCGCATCGCGCACGGCCCGGATGAGCTCCGCCGTCACCTCCACGCACTCGGCTCGCTTATCATTGGCCCGCTCAAAGCGAGCGATCAGCTCCTCGGGCACATGGATGCCCCAGACATGCTCATTCATGTACCGCGCCATCTTCGCCGATTTGACAAGGAGGATCCCCGCCAACACGGGCTTGCCGAAGGCGCGGACCCGCTCCATGAACCGCTGCAACGCCGGCGGATCGAACACGGCTTGCGTTTGAAAGAACCTGGCTCCGCTGTTGACCTTGGCTTGAAACTTTTGCATCTCGACGTCCACGTCTTTCGCGCCGGGATCGGCGGCCGCCCCCAGGCAGAGGGAGGCTGCGCCGGTAAGCGGCTTGCCGGCCATGTCCGTCCCTGCCGACAGCCCGCGCGCCACCTGCATGAGCGCCGCCGCATTGAGATCAAACACCGGTTTCGCCTCGGGATGATCCCCGGCCTTGGGATCATCGCCCGTCAGCAAGAGCACGTTGCGAATGCCCAAGATCGAGGCGCCGAGCAAATCCGCTTGGAGGGCGAGTCGGTTGCGATCCCGGCACGTCATCTGCAGGATGGGATCGACCCCGGCCTCCAGCACGACGCGCGCGACGGCGAGCGAGCAGGCGCGCATGATCGCCCCGGAGCCGTCAGTGACGTTGATGGCGTCCACCATGCCTCGGACGCGATCGATCGCCGCGCGAATCTCCGAGACGTCGGTGCCCTTCGGAGGATTCACCTCCATGGTGACGAGAAACTTCTTGCCCAGTTTTGATTCAAACCGATCCGGCTCTGCTGGCATCCAATGCTCTCAGTTCATTCCATCTCTCACGAGCGGGTCCTGTCACGGCGCACCCCAGCCGTCCTCGCCGCGCCGCACGCTCGGCGTCGTCGGCTCCGGTCGGCCAGGGGCCCTGCGCCGTGCCACCCGCTCGTGCCGATGCAATCCACCGTGTCCACATCAGCAGAGTTAATTGCTCTGTTGCAGCTTAAAGGCTTCGAGGGTGTTTTTCATGACCATCATGACCGTGACCGGGCCCACCCCTCCGGGCACCGGCGTGAGAAAGGCCGCGCGCTCTTTCGCCGTCTCAAATTCCACGTCGCCGACCACCCGATGATTGATCACGTTGATGCCCACATCGATCACGATGGCGCCGGGTTTGATCCACGCTCCGCGGATGAAATGCGGCCGGCCGATCGCGACGACGAGGATATCCGCGCGCCGCACGTGCTCCTCCAGGCGGCCGGCTTTATCCGTCCCAAGGTGGCAGATGGTGGTCGTCGCGAGCTTATCGAGGAGCAACATGCTCACGGGGCGTCCCACGATCTCGCTATGCCCGAGCACGACCGCTTCTTTCCCCTCCAGCGGCACGCCGGTGGATTCGATAAGCTCCATCACCGCCAGCGCCGTGCACGAGCCGATGCGCGCCTTGGCGAAGAAGCGGCGCGCGCAGTTTGCCGGGTGGATGCCCTCGATATCCTTGCGCGGATCGATGATCGCGGAAATCCGCTGCGGATCGATCTGCGGCGGCATGGGCTGGTGGACGAAGATCCCGTGGATATGCGAATCTCGATTCCACTTTTGGATGACCCGCTCCACGGCCGGTTGCGTGGCCTCCTCCCACGAAATGAGCGTGCTGCCGTCAGCCTGCGTGCGGTCCGTCCAAATCCCCAGCTCGCGAGCGACGTTCACTTGAGCCGTCTTAAACGCCAACGACGCCGGCGTGCCGAAATAGAGGATGCGCAGTTGCGGGTGGGCATTGAGCGCTGTCAGCTCGCGGCGAATCGCGTCATGGAGGCGCTGCGCGATGAGCTTTCCGTCCAAGATGTGGTGCGGCGTCATGGCCATCGAGGTCGCGCGCTCAACGCCCATGATGGCGCGGGGCCGATCCGAGCTGTTGCCGAATCCGCTTGGCATACGCGGAATCGTTGAGCCATGCCAGATTGGTTTCGATGAGGGCGCGTCCGGAGACATCGGCGGCGTGGGCCAGGGCCATCGCGCAGCGCAAGTCCGAGCGAAACTGCGGCTTGATCTCTCGCTGAGCCGTACGGCAAGCCTCGTGGACCGCGCGGGCGTAGCGCACAATTTGACAGGGGATATGCGTGGCGTGTTTGAGGCGCTGCGCCACCACGTGGGGGCTGGTGCGGGTCGCTTGAATGACGCGGGAAAACACCAGGGCATCGCGCTCGATCAACGCCAGGCATGATTGCCTGATGGCGCGCGCGCGACGGCGATCGCGCGGAGCAAGAGTCAATTTTTCAAGCAGAGCCGCCGCCAACGCCGCACTGAGCGCCGCCACGCTGCCTCCCCCAAACCACGACCCCCGGCGAGCGACCTGCTCCACCAACTGCTTCAGCGAAACGTCCAGACGTTGCCTCGTTCGATGAAATCCGAATGGGAGTGCTCATTATATGTGAAACTTTTCACAGATTCAATTTCAATGTCGATCCGCGGTAAAGGCGCCGCGGATCAGTTCGGTGGAGGGAGACGCGTCGGCGGACCATTCGATGGCCACGACGTCAAAGCGGATTTCCGGCGGCAGGGCGCGCAGGCGGTTGAGATACCACTGCGCGGCTCGAATCAGGTGACGGCGCTTGCGGTCGGTCACGGAGGCGAGCGGCCCTCCCCAATAGGAGGAGGACGTGGAGCGCACCTCGATGAAACACAGCACTTGCTGATCGCGGGCCACGATGTCGATTTCGCCGACGGGAAATCGGAGGTTGGTCTGCTCGATGAGGTACCCGTGGGATCGCAAGAGCTGCTGCGCCAGTTGTTCGCCGCGGCGGCCAAGGGAGTGCCGCCGCGCGGCGAGCTCACGCGGTTCGGGCATCCCGCACCGGCCGAAAGCTTTCACGATGGAAGAAGCACGGCCCGTATCGTTTCAGTTGCTGCGCATGCCACGGCGTTCCGTAGCCCTTATGACGTTTGAACCCGTAGCGGGGGGCGAGGCGATCATAGAAGACCATCAGAGAATCACGCAGCACCTTGGCCATGATGGAGGCGCAGCTAATGACGTAGCTGCGCTGATCGCCGCGCACGAGGGCGCGGCACGGAACGGGGGTGGGCGGGGTCATCGTGCCGTCGATGAGCGCCAGATCCGGGACGATGGGGAGTTGAGCAATCGCCACGCGCATGGCGTGGAGCGTGGCGTGGAGGATATTCCGCTGATCGATGAGGTCCGCGCACACGATGCCGAATCCGACGTCGGCGTTGGCTTGGATGACCTTGAAGGCGCGGGCGCGCTGGCGCGCGGTGAGCCGCTTGGAATCATCGATGCGGACCGGAAGATGTTCGCGGTGCAGCATGACGGCGGCTGCCACCACCGGACCGGCCCACGGGCCTCGTCCGGCTTCATCGACTCCAGCAATCCGCAACGCACCGTTGAGGAGCCCCTCACCATCGCCGGCGACCGCGCGATGGGCGGGTACCTCAGGAAGAACTGGGGACGGCGCGAGAAGCTGGTTGGTCGGCGCTGACCACGCTCGCTTCGGATCGTTCAGGGAGGCGCCTCTCTGTGGAGGTCGAGGAAGAAGGCGAGGGCTCAGCCGCCGCGATGCGAGTCTTCCCCACGACCGTGCGCAGAAAATAGAGTCGGCTGCGCTTGACGTGTCCTTGTCGAAGCAGCTCGATGCGCGCGATGGTCTTCGCATCGAATGGGAACACCCGCTCCATCCCTTCTCCATGGGTCACGCGGCGCACCGTGAAGGTTCTCGATGAGCCCTCCCCGCGCGTGCGGATCACCAAGCCCTCAAACTGCCCCAACCGCTCTTTTCCCTGCTCCAGGATTTTGTACCACACGCGCACTTCATCGCCCGGACGAATCGCGGCATGCGGCGTGGAGTGCGCAGTCCCGTGGACGAGCTTCAGCCATTCCATGACGACCCCCTATGTGATGGACGAGCCTCATGATGCAGCGGGTCGGGGCGCGCGACCATCGTTCTCGCCACCGACTGGAGTTTCCGCCAGCGAGCGATCTGCTCATGATCGCCCGACCGGAGCACCTCCGGCACCTCCAAGTTCCGAAATACCGGAGGGCGCGTGTATTGCGGATACTCCAACCAGCCGTCGCGAAACGATTCTTCGTCCGTCGCTTGGGCATGGCCGATGACGCCGGGAACGAATCGGGCGATGCAATCGATGAGGACCATCGCGGGGAGCTCTCCGCCCGTGAGCACGTAGTCGCCGATGGAGACCGTCCGATCCGCCAGCGCGGTCCTCACGCGCTCATCGACGCCTTCGTAATGCCCGCAGATGATCATGAGATGCGCCGTGCCCGCCAGCGCCTCCGCAAGCTCCGTCGAGAGCCGCTCGCCGGCCGGAGCCGTCAGAACGATATGAGGAGCGGTGGCCTTGCCCTGCGACGCGGCGGCCTGCGCGTGGATGGCTTCGACGGCTTCAAAAATCGGCTCGGGCTTCATGATCATGCCG
>Ga0114945_10000171_pt1 | contig 39266 bp, 29 predicted proteins | sample OV2TP3_FD_87194 | JGI IMG/M metagenome (GOLD analysis project Ga0114945, IMG submission 87194) | Hot spring microbial communities from Beatty, Nevada to study Microbial Dark Matter (Phase II) - OV2 TP3 | ecosystem: Environmental > Aquatic > Thermal springs > Hot (42-90C) | place: USA: Beatty... | reverse complement strand
GAGCCCGACTTCCCACAGCGCCTCGTTCGTATTCGCGGGGTCCTTCTGGTAGGTCTTCTTGTCGCCCTTGCCGAGATTTTTCGCCGAGCCCACGGCATCGCGGAACGGGCCGTAGAAGCCCGAAGCGTATTTCGCGGAGTAGGCCATGATCCGGGTGTGGATGAGGCCCTTTTTTTCGAGCGCCTGGCGGATACGGCCGATGCGGCCATCCATCATGTCGGACGGCGCGACGATATCGACGCCGGCTTCGGCCTGGGCAAGCGCCTGCTTTTCCAGAAGATCGAGCGTCACGTCGTTGACGATGTAGCCTTCGCGGTCGATGACGCCGTCCTGCCCGTGCGAGGTGTACGGATCGAGCGCGACGTCGGTCATCACGCCGAGTTCGGGAACGCGCTTCTTGAGCGCCGCCACCGCGCGCGGCACCAGGCCTTTGGGGTTGAGCGCTTCGCGCCCGTCGGGCGTTTTCAGCTTCTGGTCGATCGCCGGGAAAAGCGCGAGCGCCGGAATCCGGTACTTGAGGCATTGCTCCGCGAGCGGCAGCAGACGGTCGACCGTCATGCGCTCCACGCCGGGCATAGAGGACACTTTTTCAGCGTGGTTTTTCCCCTCGACGATGAAAACCGGGTAGATCAGGTCGTCGGCGGTGAGGACCGATTCGCGCATCAACCGGCGAGAGAAATCGTTCCTTCGCATGCGCCGCATGCGGACTGAAGGGAAGCTGCCGAGGATGTTCATAAGGTCCTGATTTGTCGAGTGAAGCCCTGGGTGCCCCGGTCTGCCGGAGGGCGCCCCGTCAGATGGGAACTTTTCCCGCGGGCTCGAATCTTACCGTTAGACGATGCAGATCGTCTCCCGCTTCTCCTCCCTGAGCGGGTGCCTTAATACTAATTAAGGCGTTCGCCCCCGGTTGTCTTCCCCTTAGCCGGGGGCCTTTTTATTTCCGGCTTGCGGCCCGCTACGCCGTAGCCAATGCGCGAGCCGCTCGCGCGCTTCGTCCACTCCTGACCCGTCCACAGCCGAGAAAAGCAGCACTTCGTCGTTCCCCGCTGCCAGCGCGGCGCGCGCGGCCTGAAGCGCGCCTCGGCGAGCCGCACGGGGCAGCTTGTCGGCTTTCGCGAGCAGGTAAAGCCTCCCGACCCCGAGCGGTCGCAGCCATTCGACGAGCCGGCGGTCCTGCGGAGTGGGAGCGCGGCGCGCGTCGATCAGCATCACCAGGCCGACGAGCGAGCGCCTGCCGAACAGGTAGCTCGCGACGAGGCGCTCCCAGCCGGCGCGCACGTCCTCGGGAACGCGTGCGTAGCCATATCCCGGCAGGTCCACCAGCATCGCGCTTGCCCCGAGGTCGTAGAAATTGACCGTCTGCGTGCGCCCCGGCGTCTTGCTCGAAAACGCGAGGCGCCGCCGGCCCGTGAGCGCGTTGATCGCGCTCGACTTGCCCACATTCGAGCGTCCAAGAAATGCCACTTCGGCCGTCGCTTCGGCAGGAAATTGATCCGGAGCGGCAGCCGATGCGACAAACGTGGCAGGCGGGTGCAGTTTCATGCGAAGGGCGCACAACTCACGGAAAATTCTAATAGAATTAACAGCTTCGATTCGCACCAGGAGAGTTTCGCGATGATTCGAGCATGGGCGCTTGCCGCCGCCTTGAGCGCGATTTGGCCGGCGGCGGCAGGGGCGCAAGCCGCAGCCAGGCCCGATGTGGCCAAGGGACGCCAGGTCGCGGACCAGGTCTGCGCCGCCTGCCACGCCGAGGATGGCAACAGCACGCTGCCGGCGAATCCCAAGCTTGCCGGGCAGGTTCCCGAGTATCTCTCCAAGCAACTGCTCAATTTCAAGCCTCAGGGCGGCAAGAAAGCCGATCGCGAAAACGCCATCATGGCGGGCATGGTCGCCAACCTCTCGGAAGCGGACATGCGCAATGTCGCCGCGTTCTACGCCGCGCAGAAACTGAAGCCCGAAACGGCGCAGAGCAAGGAACTCGTGGCGCAGGGGCAGCGGCTTTATCGCGGCGGAAATCTCGCGAACGGCGTTGCCGCCTGCTCCGGATGCCACGGGCCCGATGGTGCCGGCATGCCCAGCCAGTACCCGCGCATCGCGGGCCAGTTCGCGGCGTACATCGAGTCGCAGCTCATTGCGTTTCGCTCGGGTGCGCGCGCCAATGATCCGGGCGGCATGATGCGCGGTGTTGCGGCGCGGCTGAGCGATGCCGAGATCAAGGCGCTCGCCGAGTACACCGCGGGCCTGCGCTAGAGTCCGCGGCGCGCCGCACGGCGCGGAATAGTTGATGCGCGACCGGTGTTCCACAATTCGCGGCCTTCCCGGAGGCCGAGCGTCCCGATGAAGGATAGCGCCCAGGTCGTTGCGTTCATCCCGCGCCTGCGCCGCTACGCGCGCGCGCTCGTGGGCGAGCGCGGCGCGGCCGACGATCTGGTGCAGGATACGCTGGAGCGCGCGCTCAACAAGTTCCATCTGTGGAAGCGCGGCACCGATCTGCGGGCGTGGTTGTTCACCGTCATGCACAACGTGCACGTCAACCAGGTGCGCGGCAGGCGCGAATACGTGCCCCTCGACGGCGATGCGCTCGAGCAGCCGGTGCGCGCAACGCCCGACACGGCGCTGGAGGCGCGCGACCTCGAGCGCGCGCTCCTGCGCCTGCCGGTCGAGCAGCGCGAAGTGCTGCTGCTCGTCGTGCTCGAGGACATGAGCTATGAGGAAACCGCGGCCACGCTCGGCATTCCGATCGGAACCGTGATGTCGCGCCTGTCGCGGGCGCGCGAGAAACTGCGCGTGCTGATGGAAGGATTGCCGGGTTCGCGACGTTTGCAGGTGATCAAATGAGCGGAATTCCGATCACCGAAGCGGACCTGCAAGCCTTTGTCGACGGGCATCTGCCGGACGGCAAGAGGGCCGAGGTCGAGGCGTATCTCGCCGAGCATCCGGACGAGGCGACGCGTCTGGACGCCTATCGCGCGCAATGTGCGCAGTTGCGGGAACTCTTTGCGCCGGTGCTGGACGAGCGGCTGCCCGAAAGGCTGACGAAGCTCGCACGCCCGTGGCGCGTGCCGCTCGGGCGCATCGCCGCGGCGGTGGCATGGATGGCGATCGGCGCCGCCATCGGATGGCAGCTTCGCGTCGCAGTTTCGCCGGCGCCCGCGACATCCGCCAGGGCGCCGATCGCGCGCAATGCCGCGATCGCGCACGCGACCTATACGCCGGAAGTCCGCCACCCGGTCGAAGTGGGCGCCGATCAGGAGGCGCATCTGGTGGCGTGGCTCTCGAAGCGCCTGGGCGCGAAAGTGCGCGCCCCGAATCTCGACTCGGTGGGCTACAGCCTCGTCGGCGGGCGATTGCTCCCGAGCGAGAGCGGACCGGTCGCCCAGTTCATGTACCAGAACAAGGAGGGCAGCCGGGTCACGCTCTACGTGCGCGCGACGGCGCCCGATCAGGAGCAGACGGCGTTTCGCTACGCCGACGAAGGCGGGGTGCGCGTGTTCTACTGGATCGACCGCACCTTCGGGTACGCGGTATCGTCGAACCATCTCGGAAAGGATGCGCTGCTCAAGATCGCCAACGCAGCCTACGCGCAGCTCAATCCCTGAGCACCGGCGAGCGCCAGCGGATCAGGCGGCGCGGCGGATGATGTAGCCGCCGGACTTCTCGTCGCGTTCGAGCGTGACGAGCTTCCTCGCCTCCGCCTCCTCGAGCAGATCCGAGAAGGCGCGGAATCCGTAGTACGACTCGTTGAATCCCGGGTTGCGGCGCTTGAGCGCCTGCTTGACCATCGAGCCCCAGAGCCGCTCGTCCTCGCCGCGTTCGGCGATGAGCGCGACCACGGTTTCGAGCACCAGGTCGAGCGCTTCCTGCTTCTTCTCCTCGCTCGGGGCGGCCTCTTTCGGCGCGCCCGCGGGCCGCGCCTCCTTGCGCTTGCGCGCCGCGCGCCGCTTGGCTTCGTCCTCGCGCACCAGGTCGTCGTAGTAGATGAATTCGTCGCAGTTGGCGATCAGCAGGTCGGAACTCGAATTCTTCACCCCGACGCCGATCACGGTCTTCGCGTTCTCGCGCAGCTTGGAGACGAGCGGCGAGAAGTCGGAGTCGCCGCTGATGATGACGAAGGTGTCGACGTGCGACTTGGTGTAGCAGAGATCGAGCGCGTCGACCACCATCCGGATGTCGGCCGAATTCTTGCCGGACTGGCGCAGGTGCGGGATTTCAATCAGCTCGAAGGCGGCCGCATGCATCGTCGATTTGAACTCCTTGTAGCGGTCCCAGTCGCAGTACGCCTTCTTCACCACGATCGACCCCTTGAGCAGCAGCCGCTCGAGCACCTTGGCGATGTCGAACTGCGCGTACTTCGCCTCGCGCACGCCGAGCGCGACGTTCTCGAAATCGCAGAAAAGCGCCATGTTGCGCATGTCGGAATTCGCGGTCATGCCATGCTCCTTTCGCTTGCGACGCCAGCCTCGCGCGACCGGCGCCGTGCGCCGAGCCACTGCTGGAGGCGCTCGAAGTACAGGTAGATCACCGGGGTGATGTAGAGCGTCAGCACCTGCGAGAACAGCAGCCCACCCACGACCGCGAGGCCGAGCGGCATGCGCGCCCCGCCGCCGGTGCCGAAGCCGATCGCGATCGGCAGGCTTCCCATGAGCGCCGCCATGGTGGTCATCATGATCGGCCGGAACCGGATCAGCCCCGCCTGGTAGATCGCCTCGTCGGGCCGCATGCCGTCCTCTTTCTGCGCCTCGATCGCGAAGTCGATCATCATGATGGCGTTCTTCTTCACGATGCCGACCAGCATGATGATGCCGACGAACGCGTACATGTTGAGCTCGACGCCGAAAGCCATCAGCGTGAGCAGCGCGCCAAGCCCCGCGGTCGGCAGGCCCGAGAGGATGGTGAGGGGATGAATGAAGCTCTCGTACAGGATCCCGAGCACCAGATAAATCACCACGATCGAGAGCAGCAGCAGGATGCCCATGCCCTGGAGCGAGGCCTGATAGGCCTGCGCGGTCCCCGAGAAGCTCCCCGTCAGGGTGGCGGGGACCTGCAGTTCGCGCGCGGTACGCTCGACCTGCGCGATCGCCTCGGAGAGCGCGACGCCGGGCCGAAGATCGAACGAAAACGTCACCGACGGCAGCTGCCCGAGGTGCGTGACCTGGAGCGGACCGACCCCGTACGAGAGCTTGGCCACCGCGTTGAGCGGCACCAGCGCGCCGGTGCCCGAGCGCACGTAGAGCATCGGCAGCACCGAGGGGTCGGTCTGAAAGCGCGGCGCGAGTTCGAGCACCACCGAGTACTGGTTGGTCGAGGTGTAGATCGTCGAGACCTGGCGCGAGCCGTAGGCGTTATTGAGCGCCAGTTCGATGCTCTGCGCCGACACCCCGAGCGCGGAGGCGCGCTCGCGATCGATCTCGACCGTGACCTCGGGCCGTGTGATCTGCAGGTCGCTCGTCACGTCCACCAGGCCCGGCAGCGAGCGCAGCTTCTGCTCGATGACCGGCGCCCAGCCGTACAGCTCGTTGGTGCTCGCGCCGCGCACCACGTACTGGTAGGGACTCTTGGTGAGCTGCCCGCCGATGCGGATCGCCGGAACGTTCTGCAGGAACACCTTGGCGCCGAGCACGCCGGCGAGCTTCGGGCGCAGGTCGCGCACCACGTCGTCGGCGCGCTTGCGCTCGCGAAAGGGCTTGAGCGTGATCGTGATGCGTCCGACGTTGAGCGATGGGCTGAAGCCGGTCGCGCCGACGAACGACATGAGCGCCTCCACGTTCGGATCCCTGCGGATGATCTCGGCCACCCTGCCCTGCAGTTCGGCCATCGCCTCGAACGAGATGTCCTGCGGACCCTCGACGAAGCAGAACAGCTGTCCCGAATCCTCGCTCGGCAGGAAGCCCTTCGGCGCGCGCGCGAAGAGCACGCCGGTGCCGACGCAGATGGCGAGGAACGCGATCATCGTCGCGCGCCGGTGGGCGAGCGTCCAGCGCAGCGTCACGTCGTACGCATGCTTCATCGCGCCGAAGCCGCGCTCGAACGCGACGTAGAGCCGCCCATGGCGCTCCTCCGCCCGGTGCTGCTTGAGGATGCGGCTGCACATCATCGGCGTCAGCGTGAGCGAGACGAATCCCGAGATCAGCACCGCCGCCATGATGGTCACCGCAAACTCGTTCAGCAGCCGGCCGAGGATGCCGCCCATGAAGAGCACCGGGATGAACACCGCGGCGAGGGAAAGGGTCATCGAGACGATGGTAAAGACGATTTCGCGCGAACCGTCGAGCGTCGCCTGGAGCGGCGTCTTGCCCTGCTCGAGGTGGCGCGTGATGTTCTCCAGCATCACGATGGCGTCGTCCACCACGAATCCGACGCACAGGGTGAGGGCCATAAGCGAGATGTTGTCGATGCTGAAGCCGACCAGGTACATCACCGAAAAGGTGCCGATGATCGACATCGGCAGCGCGATCGAAGGGATCGCCGTGGCGGGTATGTTGCGCAGGAACAGGAAGATCACCAGCACCACCAGCATCAGCGCGAGGTACAGGGTGAATTCGACCTCCTGCACCGAGGTGCGGATCGTGACCGAGCGGTCGAACAGCACTTCGATGTCGATCGCCGGCGGCACCTCGGCGCGGAACGTCGGCAGGAGCTTCTTGATCGAGTCCACGACCTCGATCGTGTTGGTGCCGGGCTGGCGCTGGATGGCGAGGACGATGCCGCGCTTATCCTTGAACCAGGCCGCCACCTTGTCGTTCTGCACGCCGTCGAGCACGCGCCCGAGTTCGCTCAGCCGGATCGGCGAGCCGTTGCGGTAGGTGACGATGATCGGCCGGAACGCGGCCGCGTCGTGCAATTGACCGGTCGCCTGCACCGCGAAGACGCGATCCTTGCCGTACAGGGTACCGGTGGGCAGGTTGACGTTCGCCTGCGCGAGCGCCTGCTCGACCTCGTTGATGCCGACCCCGCGCGCGGCGAGTGCATTGGGATCGACCTGTACGCGCACGGCATACTTCTGCTGGCCGAAGACGAGTACCTGCGCCACGCCGTGGATGGTCGAAATGCGCTGCGCGAGGAACGTTTCGGCGTACTCGTTGACCGTGGAGAGCGGCAGCGCCTCCGAAGTGAGCGCGAGGTAGAAGATCGGGAAATCCGCCGGGTTCACCTTGCGAAAGGAAGGCGGCGCCGGCATCGTCGCGGGAAGCTGGCGGGCCGCCGAGGCGATCGCCGAGTTCACGTCCTGGGCCGCCGCGTCGATGTCGCGCCCGAGCGTGAACTGGATCGTGATCCGGGTGACGCCCTGGCCGCTCACCGAGCTCATCTCGTCGATGCCGGCGATGGTCGAGAACTGCTTTTCCAGCGGCGTGGCAACCGCCGAAGCCATCGTCTCCGGGCTCGCCCCGGGCAGCTCGGCAGTGACCTGGATGGTCGGGAAGTCCACGTTCGGCAAGGTCGAGACCGGAAGCTGCCGGTAGGCCGCAAGCCCGAAGAACAGGATCCCCGCCATGACCAGGATCGTCATGACGGGCCGGCGAACGAATGGCTCGCAGAAGTTCACGAGGCCGGACCCCCGGCGCGGCCGATCTGGACGCGGGTGTTGGGCCCCAGACGCAGCTGCCCCTGGGTCACCACCTGCTCATCCTTTGCAAGGCCCTGGGCGACGATCGCATTCTCGCCGTCCGTGCGCGCGACGCTCACCTTGCGCAACTCCGCGGTCATGTCGGGCCGCACCACGTACACGAACTGGCCGTCGGGGCCGGTCTGCACGGCGCGCGCCGGAATGACGATCGCGTCGTGCTGCTCGTACAGACGCAGGCTCACGCTCACGAACTGCCCCGGCCACAGGCTCGCCTCGCGGTTCTCGAACTGGGCGCGCAGCTTGATCGTGCCCGTGCTCGGGTCGACCGCGTTGTCGACGAATACGAGCCGCCCGACAGCGAGCGAGCGTTCCGCGCCCGACGCTGCAGCCTCGACGACAAGGGGCGCCGCGGCCATGTGGCTGCGGATTTCGGGAAGCGAAGCCTCCGGCACCGCGAAGGTGACGTAGATCGGCCGCACCTGGTTGATGACGACCAGCGGATTCACGTCATTTGCCTTCACCAGGTTGCCGACCGGCAGCAGCGCCTTGCCGGGATAGCCGTCGATCGGCGATGCGATGGTGCAATACTCGAGGTTGAGGCGCGCGTTATCGAGCGCCGCCTCGCTCGCCTTGGCGGTCGCCTCGGCGGTCTGCGCATTGGTGGCGATCTGCGCATACGCCTCCTTCGAGACGAAGTTCTTCTCGAGCAGGTCGTGGTAGCGCCGTTCCTGGGAACGGGCCTGGTCGCGCGCCGCGGCGTCGCGCAACGCGTTCGCTTCGGCCTGGCGCAGCGCCGCCTCGTACGGCCGCGAATCGATGCGAAAGAGCGTTTCGCCCTTGCGCACTTCCTCGCCCTCGCGGAAATTGACCGCCACGATCTGGCCGTCAACGCGCGCCTTGACCGCGACGGTGGAAAACGCTTCGACATTGCCGATCGCCTGCAGCCGCACCGGGACGCTCCGCTGCGCGGCACGCGCAACCGAAACCGGCACCGCCGCCTCCGGGCGCCCGCCCTTCTTTTCCCGGGCGCCACCGTCGGTGACGAAGTAGGCGGCAAGCGCCGCCGCGCCTAGGACAACCACGCCTGCGGCGGCAAGAAATCCGCGCTTTCCGCTCACCATCGGGGCACCAATTCCCCAGCGTACAACGTTTCGGCGCGCTCGCGCCGGCGCACCAGCCGCGCCTCGCGGCCATCGACCAGCACCTCGGCTGCACGCGGCCTCGAGTTGTAGTTCGAACTGAGCACCATGCCGTAGGCACCGGCCGATTTCACCGCCAGCAGATCGCCCTCACCCGCGGCGAGCGTGCGGCGCTGCGCAAGGAAGTCCCCAGACTCGCAAACCGGTCCCACCACGTCGTACAGGGCAGGCCGGCGCCGGCTCTTTCGTACCGCGACGACATCGTGCCAGGCGCCGTAGAGCGCAGGGCGCAGGAAATCGTTCATCGCCGCATCGACGACGAGGAAGCGCTTCCGGGCGGTGCGCTTGACATACTCGACGCGCGTGAGAAGCACGCCCGCGCTGCCGACGATCGATCGCCCGGGATCGAGGATCAGTGCTTCGGGGCGAGTGCCGAGTGCCTTCAGGCAGCGCGCGACAAAGCGCCCGATCGGCGCGACCCTTTCCTTCCGGTAACGGATTCCCATGCCGCCGCCAATATCAATATGCCGAAGCGGGATTCCGGCGTCCGCAAGCCGCGTCGCAAGTGCGGCAATGCGCCGCACGGCGTCTGCGAGAGGGTCGGGCACGCGCATCTGCGAGCCGATATGGCAGCCGATCCCGATCAGTTCCACGTCGCGAAGCCGCACCGCCTTGCGGTACAGGCGCTCGGCTTGCGCGTAGGGAACGCCGAACTTGCTGCCTTTCAGACCGGTCGCGATGTACGGGTGGGTGCGGGCATCGATGTCCGGGTTGACGCGAAAGGCAATCGGCGCGCGTATGCCGAGGCGGCGTGCGACGGCAGCGACGCGCAGAAGCTCGGGCTCGGACTCGACGTTCAGACACAGGATGCGCGCGCGCAAGGCCTGCGCAATCTCGGCTTCGGACTTGCCGACGCCGGAGAACACGACCTTGCGCGGATCCCCGCCGGCCGCCCTCACCCGGGCAAGCTCGCCTCCCGAGACGATGTCGAATCCGGCACCGAGCCGGCTGAGCAACGCGAGCACCGCGAGATTGCAGTTCGCCTTTACCGAGTAGCAGACGAGCGCGTCGCGCCCGACGAGCGCGCGCGTGAACTCGCCGTAGTTGTGCTCGATTTCGCGCCGCGAGTAGACATAGCACGGTGTGCCGAAGCGGCGCGCGATCGTCTGGAGCGAAATCCGCTCGGCGCACAGTACGCCGTTGCGGTAGGCAAAGGACATGCGGGACTACTTTTTGGCGCCGTCCGCCTCGTCGCCGGCCGGCTTCGGGTACGGTACGGGCTTGTAGGGCTCGGGTTTTTCCGGTTTCACCCCGGGTGGAGGCTTGTCGCGCAGGTAGAGATTGCCCTTTTGCCCGCATCCGGCGGCAAGCGAAAGGAGCAGCGCGGCGAGGAGGGCGTGGCGCATGCGCGAGAAGACTAAAATGTTCATGGTAGCAGGAACCTTCCGAGTGACCGACAGCGAATTCGATGCTCTTGCCGAGTCCGTGATCGCGGCCGTGGAGCGCGCCATCGAGGCGAGCGCAGTCGACGCGGACCTCGAGAGCAAGGGGGGCGGCGTCCTCGAGGTCGAGTTCGATCATGGCAGCAAGATGGTCATCAACCGCCATACAGCGGCCCGTGAAATCTGGGTCGCGGCGAGTTCCGGGGGGTTTCACTTCCGCTACGACGGCAAGGCGTGGCGCGACACGCGCGACGGTGCGGAGCTTTTCGCCGCGCTGTCCAGGCTGGTCTCGGCGCAGAGCGGCACGCCGGTGGTCCTCGCACCGGAGCAATCCGCCTAGGGCGGCGTCGGCGGGGGCAGCAGCGGTGCCGGAGCGGGGGGCTCCGGAGGCAGGAACTCGCGGTAGAAGAACTCCGCGCCGGTGGCTGCGGCGACAGGGGCCGCTGGATCCGGGCCCACTTTCGCCGTGATGACCCCTGCCGGCATCGAGCGCTCGCCCTCGGGCAATCCCTTGAGCGCGCGGGACATGTATTCGATCCAGATCGGCAGCGCGACCCGCCCGCCGGTCTGGTTGCGGCCAAGCGTTCTCGGCTGGTCGAACCCGACCCAGGCCACCGCAACCAAATGGGGCTGATAGCCGCAAAACCATGCGTCGACGAAATCATTGGTGGTGCCGGTCTTGCCTGCCAGATCGCGGCGCCCGAGACTCGATGCCCGTGCCGCCGTGCCGTAGCGGGTGACGTCCTGCATCATCGAATCCATGATGAAGGCGTTGCGCGGGTCGATGACGCGCAGCGCCTCGTCCCCTGCGCGCTTCGGGTTCGCGGTCCCCAGGGGGTCGCCCCGGTCATCCACGATCCGCTCGATGAAGTACGCCTGAATGAGCGCGCCGCCGTTCGCGAATACGGCGTAGGCGCGCGCCATCTGCATCGGCGTCACGGCACCGGCACCGAGCGCCATCGTAAGGTACGGTGGGTGCTTGTCGGCGTCGAACCCGAAGCGCGAAACGTAATCCTGCGCGTATTTCGGGCCGATGTCCTGCAGGATGCGGATCGAGACCATGTTTTTCGACTTCGCGAGCGCGGTGCGCAGGCGCAGCGGTCCCTCGAACTTGCCGTCGTAGTTTTTCGGTTCCCAGCGCTGGCTGCCCGTGACCTCGGCCTCGACCACGATCGGCTCGTCCAGGATGACGGTCGCCGGGGTGAAGCCTTTTTCGAGCGCCGCCGAGTAAATGAAGGGCTTGAACGACGATCCCGGCTGGCGCCAGGCCTGCGTGACATGATTGAACTTGTTGCGGCCGAAGTCGAAGCCACCGACGAGCGCGCGCACCGCTCCGTCCTGCGGATCGAGCGACACGAAAGCGGCCTCGACCTCGGGGAGCTGCGCGATCTGCCAGTTGTTCTTCTCGTCCCTTTGCAGGCGAATCACCGCGCCGCGCGCGATTCGCCTCTGCGGGGCGGTCTTGGGTTCGAGCGCGCGCGCGGCAAACTTGAGGCCTTCGCCGCGCACGGTCACGGTTTCGCCGTTGCGCAGCACCGCGCTCACCGCACCGGCGCCCGCGTCGAGTACGAGCGCGGCGCGCAGATCGTCCACGTCCGGATGATCGGCGAGCGCCTCGTCGTAGTCGTCGGCGTCGGCGGGCTCGGGAAGAACCGTGTGCGCTTCGGGTCCGCGATAGCCGTGGCGGCGGTCGTAGTCGAGCACGCCGCGACGAAGCGCCTGGTAGGCGGCTTCCTGGTGCGCGCTGCGGATCGTCGTGTAGACCCGGAAGCCCTTGGTGTACACGTCCTCGGGGTACTGCTCGTAGACCGTCTGCCGCACCATCTCGGCCACATACTCGGCGTGGACCGGGAACTCGTTCAGTTCGCGTTTGACGTGCAGTGGCGCCTTCGCCGCCTCCTGGAACTGACCCTCCGAGATGTGGCCAAGGTCTTTCATGCGGCGCAGCACATAGAGCTGACGCTGCTTGGCGCGTTGCGGATTTGCAACAGGGTTATAGCCCGAAGGGGCTTTCGGCAGCCCTGCCAGCACGGCCGCTTCGGCGAGCGTCAGGCGTTGCACCGACTTGCCAAAATAGACCTGCGCGGCGGCACCGAATCCATAGGCCCGCTGGCCGAGGTAGATCTGGTTCACGTACAGCTCGAGAATCTGATCCTTGCCCAGGCTGTGCTCGATCTTGAAGGCGAGCAGCGCCTCGTAGAGCTTGCGCGTGAGCGTCTTTTCCGAAGTCAGGAAAAAATTGCGTGCCACCTGCATCGTGATGGTGCTCGCGCCCTGGCGTCGCCCGCCCTGCGTGAGGTTGGCATACGCGGCGCGCAGCACGCCGAGGTAATCGATCCCGGTATGCTGGTAGAAGCGCTCGTCCTCGGCGGCCAGAATGGCGCTGCGCAACTGCGCCGGAACTTCGTGGATCGAGATCACCGAGCGGCGCTCTTCGCCGAATTCACCGATCAGCGCCCCGTCCGCGGCATACACGCGCAACGGAATTTTCGGCTTGTAATCGGTCAGGACCTCGAGCGAGGGCAGGTTCGGGAAGGCCAGAAGCACCACCAGAACGGCGACGCAGGCGGCGACGATGGCGGTGCCGGCAACGAGCCCGAACGGGAACAGCAAAAAACGTAGCCACTTCAAGGGTGTCGCGCCTCGACGGCGGGGCTAGCGGGACGGGAGTTGCACGGGGCGGGAAATCGGGGGCATTATAGTCCCCCGGGTTCGAACAATTTGCTAGACACCCTTGGAAGTTGTTGCTAGCATTTAACAGGGATTCTACGTATCGCGTCTAAGAGGCCGATACCTAAGGGAAAAAAGGCAGGATAAGGGGATGAACCTCGACATCTTCAAGCCGAAAACGCCACCACTCTTTGGGCTGGACATCAGCTCGTCCTCGGTGAAGATGCTGGAGATCGTCGCCGCCGGAAAGGCGGGCTACCAGGTCGAGCGCCACGCGATCGAGCCCCTGCCCAAGGACGCCGTGGTCGACGGGAACATCAACAATCTCGAGGCAGTGGCCGAGGCCGTGAAGCGCGGCCACAAGCGGCTCGCGACGCGCACCAAGCATGTCGCCATGGCGGTGCCTTCGGGTGCGGTGATCACCAAGAAGATCGTCGTTTCGGCGGCGCTGCGCGAAGAAGATCTCGAGGTCCAGGTCCAGACCGAGGCGAACCAGTACATTCCGTTCGCGCTGGAGGAAGTGAACCTCGATTTCCAGGTGATCGGACCGGCGCCGAACCGGCCCGAGGACCAGGAGGTCGTGATCGCGGCGACGCGCAAGGAAAAGGTGGAGGACCGCGTCGCGGTTGCCGAGTCCGCAGGCCTCAAGGCGATGGTCATGGACGTCGAGTCCTATGCGCAGATGGCCGCGCTCGGGCTGGTGGTGAAGCAGCTTCCGAACGCGGGCCGCGACCAGAACATCGCAGTGGTGGACGTCGGCGCAAACGTGATGAACGTGACGGTGCTGCGCAACGAGCAGTCCGTCTACACGCGCGAGCAGGCATTCGGCGGCAACCAGCTCACGCACGACATCGTGAGCCGCTATGGCATGAGCCCGGAAGAGGCGGAAAACGCCAAGCGCGCGGGCGGACTGCCGGACGACTACGAGACCGAGGTGCTGCGGCCGTACATGGACAACCTGTCCATGGAGGTGCAGCGCGCGCTGCAGTTCTTTTTCACCTCGACGTCCTACAACCAGGTCGATCACATACTTCTCGCGGGCGGCTCGGCGGTGATTCCGGGCCTTGACGAGGTCGTCTACATCCGCACGCACGTCCCCGCGATCGTCGCCAATCCATTCAGCTCGATGCAGACCTCGCCGCGCATCCAGCTCAAGCGCCTGATGCAGGACGCGCCGTCGCTGATCGTGGCCTGCGGTCTCGCCCTGCGGAGGTTTGACCCGGCATGAGCGTTCGTATCAACCTGTTGCCGCACCGCGAGGAGCGGCGCAAGCGCGCCCGCCAGCATTTTGCGGTGCTTGCGGGGCTCACGGCGGTGATCGGCTTGGCGATCGTCGCCGCCGTCCACGTCTTCAACGCAAACCGCATCAGCGTGCAGGCCGACCGCAACGCGTTCCTCAAGAGCGAGATTGCCAAGCTCGACAAGCAGATCGACGAGATCAAGAAGCTGAAGGACGAAATCGCGGCGTTGCTCGCGCGCAAGCAGGTCATCGAAACGCTGCAGGCCGACCGAGCCCAGACGGTCCACCTGCTCGATGAGCTGGTCAACGTCATGCCGGAAGGCATCTATCTGCGCTCGTTCAAGCAGCGCGGGCTCCGGGTGAGCGTGGTCGGGCACTCGCAGTCGAACGCGCGCGTCTCGACGCTGATGCGAAACATCGAGTCCTCGCCCTGGCTGGAGAAGCCGACGCTGGTCGAAATCCGCGCCATCACCGTCGACAAGAAGCGGGTGTCCGAGTTCAACATGAATTTCGGCGTCAAGCGCGTGCAGGCCCCTGCCGAGAAGGCGGCACCCGGTAAGCCCGCCCCGGCGGCGCCGGCAGCGAAGAAGGGCTGAGCCATGGCGATCAACATCAACCAGTACCTCGAGCAATTCAGGCAGCTCAACCCGAAGGACCCGGGCACGTGGCCGCTGGTGCCGAAGATGGTGACGCTGCTCGCGATCCTCGCGGCGATCCCGGTCGCCGGCTATTTTCTCGACTGGCAGGCCCAGCTCGAGGAACTCGAGGCCGGGCGGCAGCAGGAAGTGAAGCTGAAGGACGACTACCTCAACAAGAAGCGCCAGGCGGTGAATCTCGACCTGTACAAGCAGCAGCTCAGGGAAATCGACACGCAGTTCGGCGCGCTGCTGAAGCAATTGCCCAACCGCTCGCAGATGGACGCCCTGCTCGTCGACATCAACCAGGCGGGGCTCGGCCGCGGCCTGCAGTTCGAGCTGTTCAAGCCCGCGCCCTCGGAGATCTCGCGCGAGTTCTACAACGAGCTTCCGATCCAGGTGAAGCTCACCGGCACGTACCACGACATGGGCGCGTTTGCGAGTGACGTGGGACAGCTTTCGAGAATCGTGACGCTGAACGACGTTGCAGTCGAAGCGCAGAAGGACGGCAATCTCGTCATGGACGCGGTCGCGCGCACCTTCCGCTACCTCGACGAAGAAGAGGTCGCGGCCCAGCGCCGGGCGCAGCAGGCGGCGAAGAAGGCGCGCAAATGAAAAGGCTGATCGTACTGGCGGGCACGGTGGTCCTCGCCGCGTGCGGCGGCGAGGAGTTCGGCGATCTCAAGCAGGAGCTCGGTCAGCTCACCAAGGACCTGCGCGGGCGGGTTGAACCGCTGCCGCAGGTGAAACCCTACGAGCCGGTGCCGTACAAGGGCGAGGGCGAGGTGGATCCGTTCCGTCCGGAGCGGATCAATGTCGCCCAGGTCGGCGGCGCGGCGGTTGCCGGCAGCGGGCGACGTCCCGATCTGGACCGGCCGCGCGAGCCGCTGGAGGCCTTTCCGCTCGAATCGATTCGCATGGTCGGAACGCTCTCGCGCGAAAAGGAGACGTTCGGTCTGGTCAAGGCGGGAACCAACCTGTTCCGGGTGAGGAAGGGCAATTACATGGGGCAGAACTTCGGCGTCATCACGGGGATTGACGAGAGCCAGATCAGCCTCAAGGAGTTGATCCAGGAAGGCGGTGGCGACTGGGTGGAACGCGCCAGTTCGCTGCAACTGCAGGAGGTAAAAAAATGAGCACGCTCAGGGGTCTGCTGATGACGTTCCGCGCGCTTTGCGTCTGGCTTGCCGGCATGGGCATCGCCATCGCCCAGGCCAACAGCATCGAGGCGCTCGATGTCGCGCAGCAAGGGGGCGCCGTGATCGTGCGGGTGACGACCAAGGAGCCGCTGAAGAGCGTTCCGCCGAACTTCACGGTGGCGAGCCCGGCGCGGATCGCATTCGATTTCTCGAACACGGTGAATGCGCTCGGCCGCAGTGCGCAGGAGATCGGCCAGGGCGAGCTGCGCAGCATGAATCTGGTGCAGGCCGCGGACAAGACCCGGCTGGTGCTGAACTTGACGCGTTCGGTGGTCCATGAGGCGCGCCTGGACGGCAGAAACCTGATCATCACGCTGCAGTCGGCAGTCGCCGCAGCGACACCGGGCGACAAGGCGGCGCGGTTCGCCGAGGGGCGCAGCGACGTGAAGCATGCGCTACGCGACGTCGATTTCCGCCGCGGGCGGGGCGGCGAAGGCCGCGTCGTGGTGGAACTTTCGGATTCCACCACCGGCATCGACATTCGCAGGCAGGGGCAGAACATCGTGGTCGATTTCCTGAAGACCTCGCTGCCTTCCAATCTCCGGCGGCGGCTCGACGTCACCGACTTCGCGACTCCCGTGCAGGCCGTGAACACGTTCCAGCAGGGCGAGAACGTGCGCATGGTGATCGAGCCGAGCGGCCAATGGGAGCACAACGCCTACCAGTCCGACACCCAGTTCGTGGTCGAAGTGAAGGCGATCGCGGCCGATACCGCGCGCGCGCGCGGCGTGTACACCGGCGAGAAGCTCTCGCTCAACTTCCAGAACGTCGAAGTGCGTGCACTCCTCAACGTGATCGCCGATTTCACCGACCTCAACGTCGTCACGAGCGACACCGTGGGCGGCAGCATCACGCTGCGGCTCAAGGACGTACCCTGGGACCAGGCGCTCGACATCATCCTGCAGACCCGCGGCCTGGACATGCGCAAGACCGGCAACGTGATCATGATCGCGCCGCGCGACGAGCTCGCCACGCGCGAGAAGCTGCTGCTGGAGTCGCAGCACCAGATCACGGACCTCGAGCCCCTGCAGACCGAGGTGTTCCAGCTCAACTACCACAAGGCCGAAGCGTTCGTGCAGCTGCTCACCAACAAGGAGCAGCGGATCCTTTCGAAGCGCGGCAGCGCGGTCATCGATCCGCGTTCGAACAAGATCTTCGTGCAGGACGTGCCGAGCCGGCTGGAGGACATCCGCCGCGTGGTCGCGGGCGTCGACATTCCCGTGAGCCAGGTGATGATCGAGGCGCGCATCGTGGAAGCGAGCGACACGTTCGCCAAGAACCTCGGTTCCAAGCTGGGGTACGCAGACGCGAACCGATTTGCCGGCCGCGACGACCAGTACGGACAGCGCATCTTGGGCAGCGACACTCGCGTCTCGGTCAGCGGCAACTACAGAGGGGTCGGCATCATGAGTTTCCAGACGCCCGATCCAGGGACGGGATATATTCCGGACAGCCAGTTTACCAACCTGCCGGCGGCAGGCTTGAACACCTTCACTGCGGGCTCGCTCGCGATCACGCTGTTCAAGGCGGGGCTCAATCGATTCATCAATCTGGAACTCTCCGCCCTGGAAGCCGACGGCAAGGGCAAGATCATTTCCAGCCCGCGGGTGATGACCGCCAACCAGGTCGAGGCACTGATCGAACAGGGCACCGAGATCCCGTATCAGCAGGCGACTTCCTCGGGCGCGACGTCGGTGTCCTTCCGCAAGGCCAACCTCTCGCTCAAGGTGAAGCCGCAGATCACGCCCGACGGAAACATCATCATGACGCTTGACGTCAACAAGGACTCGCCGGGCGCGACCACCCCGGCCGGCGTGCAGATCAACACCAAGCACGTCAAGACCGAGGTGCTGGTGGAAAACGGCGGCACCGTCGTGATCGGCGGAATCTTCGAACAGAACGAGCGCACCGACATCACGCAGGTGCCGTTCCTCGGCGACCTGCCGTACGTCGGGTTCCTGTTCAAGAACCGGCAGACCTCGACATCGAAGACGGAGCTGCTGGTGTTCATCACGCCGCGGATCGTGAACGAGCGCCTGACGATTCGCTGAGACGCGCCGCTTCGCGCAAAGGCCGGCCGGGTGTCCCCCGGCCGCCTGCATTTTGGGGGTGCACGATCCTCTGCGCTGCTGCCGCAGGCGGCGCGAACTCCGCTTGCGTAGAATAAGCCCATGAAGGGCGTAGAGAATCTGTTCCTCGTCGGCATGATGGGAGCGGGCAAAACCACGGTGGGCCGGCTCGTCGCGCGCCGCCTGAAGCGCACCTTCTACGACTCCGATCACGAGGTGGAGCGCCGCTGCGGAGTCGGCATCCCGGTGATCTTCGATATCGAGGGCGAGCACGGATTTCGCGTGCGCGAATCGCAGGTGATCGCGGAGCTTTCCGCGCTCGACGGCATCGTGCTTTCGACCGGCGGCGGCGTCGTGCTCGATCCGGCGAACCGCCGCGTGCTCGCGGCGCGGGGCACGGTGGTCTATCTTCATGGCCGCCCGGAAGATCTGTTCGAGCGCATTCGGCAGGACCGGAGCCGGCCGCTGCTTGCGACCGCCGACCCGCTGAAAAGGCTGGACGAGCTGTATGCGCAGCGCGATGCGCTGTACCGGGAGGTCGCCGACCTGGTCGTCGACACGAGCAGGCAGAGCGTGCAGGCGCTCGCGAGGCGGCTGCTGGCGCGCCTGGAGGAGCGGTGGAAACTCTCCGCGTAGCGCTGGGCGGCCGCTCGTATCCGATCCACATCGGGACGGGCCTGCTGGAGGATCCGCGGCTGTATGCGCCGCACCTCGCGTCCAGGCGCGCCGCGGTGGTCACGAATGAGGTGGTGGCGCCCCTCTACCTCGAGCGCCTCGAACGGGCGCTGAAGCAGGCCGGCGCATCGACGACCTCGATCGTGGTCGCCGACGGAGAGGGGGCGAAGGACTGGCGGACGCTCGACGCGATCTTCGAGCGCCTGCTCGCTGCGCGCTGCGGCCGGGACAGCGTGATCGTCGCTCTCGGCGGAGGCGTGATCGGCGATCTGGCGGGTTTCGCCGCCGCCGTCTATCAGCGCGGCATTCCGTTCCTCCAGGTGCCGACGACGCTCCTCGCGCAGGTCGATTCCGCGGTCGGCGGCAAGACCGGGATCAACCATGCGCGCGGCAAGAACATGATCGGCGCGTTCCACCAGCCGCTCGCGGTGATTGCGGACGTTGCCGCGCTCGGCTCGCTGCCCGACCGGGAGTTGCGCGCCGGAGTGGCGGAAGTGATCAAGCACGCGTTCATCCTCGATGCCGCGTTCGTCGATTGGCTGGAGGCGAATATCGAGCGACTGCTCGGGCGCGAACCCGGCACGCTCGAGCAGGCCGTGCGACGCTCGTGCGAGCTGAAAGCCCGGGTCGTGGCGGCCGATGAACGCGAGGCGGGGGTACGCGCGATTCTGAATTTCGGACACACCTTCGCCCATGCGATCGAGACAGGAGCGGGCTACGGCGCATGGCTGCACGGCGAGGCCGTGGCCGCAGGAATGGTGATGGCCGCGGAGCTTTCGGTTCGCGCCGGACTGCTCGCGCGCCCGGACGCCGAGCGGCTGCGCGCGCTCGTGGCGCGCGCCGGACTTCCGGTCGCGGGTCCGGCATTGGCGCCCGGGCGCATGCTCGAGCTGATGCAAGTCGACAAGAAGGCAGAGCGGGGCGAACTGCGGTTCGTGTTGCTCTCGGCGGTGGGCAACGCTGTCGTGCGCGGCGGGATCAGCGAAGCGCATGTGCTCGCAGCGATTGCCACCGGCACCCTGCCGCAGGCGCCCGCCACGGCAGTGCAATAGGCAGTTCCCGTTCCAAAGCTCTTGTTTGTGCACAGTGCCAAAGGTATATTGAGGCGTTTGCCGCAGCGATTTGTGCGCGGCAGCGAAGGCACGGAAACGATTGACCGATCAGTGGCTTGAACGTGACGCATACGGCGCCTGAAGCGCAAGGCCTGTACGACCCGGGACGCGAGCATGATGCCTGCGGGGTCGGCTTTGTCGCGCATATCAAGGGCAAGAAATCGCACCAGATCGTCGAGCAGGGTCTGACGGTCCTCAGGAACCTGACGCACCGCGGTGCGGTCGGCTGGGACCCAAAGCTATCGGACGGTGCGGGGCTCCTGATCCAGGTGCCGGACCGTTTCCTGCGCGAGGAGATGGCCAGACGCGGCGTGCGGCTGCCGCCCCCGGGCCAGTACGGCGTCGGCATGGTGTTCCTGCCGCGCGAGCCCGCATCGCGTTTTGCCTGCGAGTACGAGATCGAGCGCGCGATCAAGGATGAAGGACAGGTGCTGCTCGGCTGGCGCGACGTGCCGGTGGACAATTCCGACCTCGCCGAACCGGCGCAAAAGCTCGAACCCGTGATCCGGCAGGTGTTCATCGGGCGCGGCGAATCGGTCACCACCACCGACGGCCTGGAGCGCAAGCTCTACATCATCCGCAAGAGCGCAGGCCACGCCATTCAGGCGCTCAAGCTCGCGCATGGCAAGGAGTTCTACGTGCCGTCGATGTCGGCGCGCACCGTGGTGTACAAGGGAATGCTGCTGGCGCACCAGGTGGGCGAGTACTACCTCGACCTGAAGGACGCGCGCGTGGAATCGGCGCTGGCGATGGTGCATCAGCGCTTCTCGACCAACACCTTCCCTTCGTGGGACCTCGCGCACCCCTTCCGCCTCATCTGCCACAACGGCGAGATCAACACCCTGCGCGGCAACGTCAACTGGATCCGCGCGCGTCAGGGCGCGATCTCCAGCCCCGTTCTGGGCGAGGACCTGGGCAAGATCTGGCCGCTCATCTACGACGGCCAATCCGATTCGGCCTCGTTCGACAATGCGCTCGAACTGCTCGTGATGGGCGGCTACTCGGTCGCGCACGCCATGATGATGATGATCCCGGAGGCGTGGGAAAACCATGCGCTGATGGATCCGGCGCGACGCGCGTTCTACGAGTATCACGCCGCGATGATGGAACCCTGGGATGGGCCGGCCTCGATCGCGTTCACCGACGGGCGGCAGATCGGCGCGACGCTGGATCGCAACGGGCTGCGCCCGTCGCGCTACATCGTGACCGACGACGATCTCGTCATCATGGGTTCCGAGTGCGGCTGCTTGCCGGTACCCGAGGAGCGCGTCATCAAGAAGTGGCGGCTGCAACCCGGGAAGATGTTCCTGGTCGACCTGGAAAAAGGCCGCATCATCGACGACAAGGAATTGAAGGACACGCTCGCCGCGGCCAAGCCCTATATCGAGTGGATCGAGCGCATCCGCGTGAAGCTCGACGAGGTCGAAACCGAGAAGACCCCGCCGCTGCGGTCCGAGGTGGCGCTGCTCGACCGCCAGCAGGCCTTTGGCTATACGCAGGAGGACATCAAGTTCCTCATGACGCCGATGGCGCTCAATGGCGAGGAGCCCGTGGGCTCGATGGGAAACGATTCGCCCCTGGCGGTGCTTTCGGACAGGAACAAGACCCTGTACCACTACTTCAAGCAGCTCTTCGCCCAGGTGACGAACCCGCCGATCGATCCGATCCGCGAGGAGCTCGTCACGAGCCTCGTTTCGTTCATCGGCCCCAAGCCCAACCTGCTCGGCATCGACGAGATGAACCCGCCGCTACGGCTCGAGGTGTCGCAGCCGGTGCTCGATTTCTTCGAGATGGAGAAGATCCGCCACATCGAGCGCTACACGGGCGGCAAGTTCAGGTCGCTCGAGCTCGACGTCACCTACCCCGTCGCCTGGGGCAAGGAAGCGATCGAGGCGCGCCTGGCGTCGCTCGCCGCGCAAGCCGAGGATGCGGTTCGCACCGGCACCTCGATCATCGTGGTGTCGGACCGCCTCGTGAACCGCGAACGGGTCGCGATCCCGGCGCTGCTCGCGCTCTCGGCGATCCACCAGCACCTGGTCGGCAAGGGCCTGCGCACCAGCGCGGGTCTGGTGGTCGAAACCGGCTCGGCGCGCGAAGTGCACCACTTTGCGCTGCTCGGCGGGTACGGCGCGGAAGCGGTGCATCCCTACCTCGCGCTCGAAACCCTGCTGGCGATGTACCCCGGCGATTCGGCTGCCGGAAGCAAGGCGATCCGCAACTTCGTCAAGGCGATCGGCAAGGGGCTGAAGAAGGTGATGTCCAAGATGGGCATCTCGACCTACATGTCCTACACCGGAGCGCAGATCTTCGAGGCGGTGGGCCTGAAGAAATCGCTGGTCGACAAGTACTTCAGCGGCACTGCGTCCTCGGTCGAGGGCATCGGCCTGTTCGGGGTCGCGCGGGAAGCGATCCGGTTGCACCGGGCGGCCTTCGGCGAGGATCCCGTGCTCGCGCATTCGCTCGACGCGGGCGGCGAATACGCCTGGCGCGTCCGCGGCGAAGAGCACATGTGGACTCCGGATGCGATCGCGAAGCTGCAGCAATCGACGCGGCGCAACGCCTACGAGACGTACCAGGAGTACGCGCAGATCATCAACGACCAGTCGCGGCGCCACATGACCTTCCGCGGCCTGTTCGAGTTCCGTTTCGACGCTTGCACGCCGATTCCGATCGAAGAGGTGGAGCCGGCCGCCGACATTGTCAGGCGCTTCTCGACCGGCGCGATGTCGCACGGCTCGATCTCGGTCGAAGCGCACTCGACGCTCGCGGTGGCGATGAACCGCATCGGCGGGAAGTCGAACACCGGCGAAGGCGGCGAGGACCGCAACCGCTACGCGCCGGTGAAAAGCGGCGAGTCGCTGCGATCGCGCCTCGGCCGGAACCGCGTCGAAAAGGACATCGAACTCCGGGAAGGGGACGTCCTCAAGTCCAAGATCAAGCAGGTCGCGTCGGGACGCTTCGGCGTGACCGCGGAGTATCTCGCGAGCGCCGAGCAGATCCAGATCAAGATGGCGCAGGGCGCCAAGCCCGGCGAGGGCGGCCAGCTCCCCGGGCGCAAGGTTTCCGAGTACATCGCCGAGCTGCGCTATTCCACGCCCGGCGTCGAACTGATCTCGCCGCCGCCGCACCACGACATCTACTCGATCGAGGACCTGGCGCAGCTGATTCACGACCTGAAGAACGCCAACCCGGAGGCTTCGATTTCCGTGAAGCTGGTCTCCGAAGTCGGAGTCGGCACCGTCGCCGCGGGCGTCTCCAAGGCGAAATCGGATCACGTCACGATCTCGGGCCATGACGGCGGCACCGGCGCCTCGCCCTGGTCGTCGATCAAGCACGCCGGGACGCCCTGGGAACTGGGTCTTGCGGAAACCCAGCAGACGCTGGTGCTCAACCGCCTGCGCGGGCGCATCGCGGTGCAGGTCGATGGCCAGATCAAGACCGGGCGCGATGTGGTGGTCGGCGCGATCCTCGGTGCCGATGAATTCGGCTTCGCCACTGCGCCGCTGGTGGTGAGCGGCTGCGTCATGATGCGCAAGTGCCACCTCAATACCTGTCCGGTGGGCGTGGCGACGCAGGATCCGGTGCTGCGCAAGCGCTTCTCCGGCAAGCCCGAGTACGTCGTCAACTACATGTTCTTCGTGGCCGAGGAGGCGCGCGAGCTGATGGCGAAGCTCGGGATCCGCCGGTTCGCCGACCTGATCGGACACACCGAGCTGCTCGACATGAAAAAGGGCATCGAGCACTGGAAGGCGCGCGGCCTGGACTTTTCGAAGATCTTCTACATGCCGGCGATGCCCGCCGAGGTGGCGCGCTACAACAGCGAGCGCCAGGAGCACGGTCTGGCGAAGGCGCTCGACCGGCGGCTGATCGAGCTGGCGCAGCCCGCGCTCGCGCGCGGCGAGCGGGTCTCGATCGACATGCCGATCCGCAACGTCAACCGCACGGTCGGGACAATGCTCTCGCACGAAGTGGCGAAGCGCTACGGCCACGACGGCCTGCCGGAGGACACCATTCACGTGCGCTTCGCCGGATCGGCGGGGCAGAGCTTCGGCGCGTTCCTCGCGCGGGGCGTCGTGCTCGACCTGATCGGCGATACCAACGATTACTGCGGCAAGGGGCTTTCGGGCGGGCGAATCTCGGTTCAGCCCTCGACCAAGTTCCGCGGCGAGCCCACCGAGAACATCATCACCGGCAACGTCGTGCTCTACGGCGCCATCGCGGGCGAAGCGTATTTCCGCGGCGTCGCGGGCGAGCGTTTCGCGGTGCGCAATTCGGGCGCGCAGGCCGTGGTCGAGGGCGTGGGCGACCACGGCTGCGAATACATGACCGGCGGCACGGTCGCCGTGATCGGAGTGACCGGGCGCAATTTCGGCGCCGGGATGTCCGGAGGGATCGCCTATGTGCTCGATATCGACGGCGAATTCGTGAAGCGCTGCAACGCGGCGATGGTCGACCTCGAGCCGCTGCTCGCCGAGCCCGAGCAGAAGGCGAGGCTCGCGTCCGAGTTCTGGCACATGGGTCGGTCGGACGAGTCGATCGTTCGCCAGCTGATCGAGCGGCATGCGCGCTACACCGGAAGTGAGCGCGCAAAGGAAATCCTTGCGCGCTGGAGCGAGTACCGCAGCCGGTTCGTCAAGATCTTCCCGAAGGAGTACCGGCGGGCGCTGGGCGAACTTGCTGCCGCGCAGCGCAAGGCGGCGGCCTGATGGGCAAGGTCACGGGATTCCTCGAGTACCGGCGGCTGCAGGAGGTTGCGGAAGACAAGGACTCGAGAAAGCGACACTACCGCGAGTTCATCGCCCATCTCACGGAGGAGGAAGCTGCGATACAGGGCGCGCGCTGCATGGACTGCGGCACGCCCTTCTGCATATCCGGCTGCCCGATCAACAACATCATTCCGGACTGGAACGACCTCGTGTACCGCCAGGATTGGCGGGCGGCGATCGAAACGCTGCAGTCCACCAACAACTTTCCCGAATTCACCGGACGCGTTTGTCCCGCGCCTTGCGAGGAAGCGTGCGTGCTGCGCATCAACAACGACCCGGTCGGAATCAAGTCCATCGAGCACGCCATCATCGACAAGGCGTGGGAAGAAGGCTGGGTCGCGCCGCAGCCGCCGCTCGCCCGCACGGGCAAGAAGGTTGCGGTGGTCGGATCGGGACCCGCGGGACTCGCCTGCGCGCAGCAGCTTGCGCGCGCCGGGCACGCGGTGACGGTGTTCGAGAAGAACGACCGCATCGGCGGGTTGCTGCGCTACGGCATCCCGGATTTCAAGATGGAGAAGTGGCTGATCGACCGGCGCCTTGAGCAGATGCGGGGCGAGGGCGTCGTTTTTCGCGTCAATCACGTCGTGGGCGAGGCACCGGTCGGTGCCGGGAACGCGCAGGCAAGGCCGGTCGACGCGAAAAAGCTGGCAGCGGATTTCGACGCCGTGGTGCTGGCGGGCGGGGCCGAGCAGCCGCGCGACCTGCCGGTGCCCGGGCGCGAACTGGACGGCATTCATTTCGCCATGGATTTCCTGCCGCTGCAGAACCGCCGCGTCGCCGGGGACAGCAACGTGCGCGAGCTGTGGGCGAGCGGCAAGCACGTGATCGTGATCGGCGGCGGGGATACCGGAAGCGACTGCGTCGGCACGTCGAACCGGCACGGGGCCGCCTCGGTCACGCAATTCGAGTTGCTTCCGATGCCGCCCGATCCGGACCGCAATCCGGTGTGGCCCTACTGGCCGGTCCGGCTGCGCACGTCGTCGTCGCACGAAGAGGGCGTAGTGCGGGACTGGTCGATCGCGACCAAGGAGTTCGTCGGCACGAGCGGCAAGGTAAGCGCGCTCAAGGCGGTTCGCCTGGAATGGAAGGACGGCAAGATGAGCGAGATCCCGGATTCGGAATTCCTGCTCCGCGCCGACCTGGTGCTGCTCGCGATGGGTTTCATGTCGCCCTGGCAATCGGTGCTGGATGCGTTCGGAATCGAGAAGGACCGACATGGCAATGCCCGGGCGGCGAGCGAGGGCCCCGGCTGCTACGCGACCAGCGCGCCGAAAGTGTTCACTGCCGGCGACATGCGCCGCGGCCAGTCGCTCGTCGTGTGGGCGATCCGCGAAGGGCGCCAGTGCGCCCGCGCAGTCGACGAATTCCTGACCGGTTCGTCCGCCCTTCCGCGCTGAATCCGGAATGAACCTCAAGCGTCGCGCGCTGTTGGTTGCTGCAACGATCGCCGTTTCGCTGCCGGGCGTGGCGCTGGCGCAGCCGGCGGAGCGCGCCTACGGCGTTGGATTTCTCACGATCGGCAGCAAGAGCCGGGCGCAGCGCGGCATCGAGCGGGTGCGCCGTGCACTCGAGCGCAGCGGAGCGATCGCGGGTAGGGGGCTTCGATTCGAGGTGCGGGCGGCGGCCGAAAACCTTGCGAACGTGAAGAAGTTTGCCGGCGAACTGGGCGCGGCCAGGCTGGACGCGCTCCTCGCAGACGGGGTCGACGCCGCTGCTGCCCTCAGGGAAGCCACCGCGAGCACGCCGATCGTCGCGGTCGTGGGGCTGAATCCGCAGCACGAAGATGCGGCGGTGAGAATTATTCGCGGCGGCGGCAATGTCACGGGAGTCACCTTTTCGAACATCGAACTCGCGGCCAGACGGCTCGAACTGCTGCGCCAGGTATTTCCGGAGAGCCGCCGGATTCGATTCCTGACCCAGAAGGATGCCGAGCGCTGGGTCGAGATCGAGACGCGCGACGCCGCGAAGCTGGGATTCCGGATCGAGCCCCACATGGTCGAGGACCTGGGCGAGATGGAGCGATTCTTCGCCCGGCGGCTGCGCCGCGACGAGGCGATCTACGTTGCCACCACGGCGCGCAACGCGCTCCGTCTGAATTCGATCGTCACGCTGGCGAACCAGGCGCGCGCCCGGATCGTCTACCCGGCAACCGAATATGCCGAAGCCGGCGGCCTGATGTCGTGCGCCGCCGACCAGGGTGCGGCACTCGAGCGCGCGGCGGGGTTGCTCCTGCGTGTGCTTCAGGGCGCGAAGCCGGCCGAAATTCCGGTCGAGCGCTCGACCGAAGTGTTCATCACGGTCAACCGAGGTGCGGCCAAGGAGCTGGGCGTGACGATTCCGCCCGAGGTTCTCGCGCGTGCCGACCGCGTGATCGACTGACCGCGCTCTGCGATTCGAGCCGATGACGCCGCGGCGCCGCTTTCTCGTCTCTGCGCTCGCGCTCCTTGCGTCGAACGGGAGCGCGGCGAGGCAGTCGCCGGGAAAAACCGGCCGAATCGGATTGCTGCTGCCGAACACGCCCGAAATCGTCGCGCGCAATCCGCGTATCGCGGCCTTCCTGCAGGCGCTGCGCGATCTGGGATGGACCGAGGGGCAGAACCTTGTGATCGAACGCCGCTTCGCGGAAGGCAAGCTCGAGCGCTTGGCGGAGCTGGCGGCGGAACTTGCCCGGCAAAAGGTGGATGTCATCGTGACGGCTGCCGCGCCCTCCGCGCTGGCTGCGAAGAGCGCAACCAGCACCATTCCCATTGTCATGCTCGACCCCGGAGATCCCGTCGGCCTGGAGCTCGTGGCGAGCCTCGCGCGCCCGGGCGGCAACCTTACCGGCGTGACCTCGATCGCCCCGGAACTGGCGGCCAAGCGGCTCGCGCTTCTCAAAGAGGCGGTGCCCGCAATCACGCGCGTCGCCATTGTGGCCAACGCCTTCATTCCTCCGGCCGAGATCGCGATGCAGGAATTGCAGGCCACGGCGCGCGTGCTCGGACTGCACATCGAGCAGGTCGCGATCCGGGGCGCACGGGGGTTCGAGCAGGCGTTTGCCGAGATCTCGCGGCTACGCAGCGATGGGCTGATCGTGTTTCCGGACCCGCTCACATTTTCGAGTCAGGCGACGATCACCGCGTTTGCGCTGCGGGCGCGTATCGCATCGCTGTACGGAGCAATGGAGTTCGTCGAGGCGGGCGGCCTCATGTCCTACGGACCGAGCTATCCGGAGATGTTCCGGCGCGGCGCGCGCTATGTCGACCGGATCCTCAAGGGCGCGAAGCCCGCCGATCTGCCGATCGAACAGCCGACCCGCTTCGAATTGGCGCTCAATCTCCGGACTGCGGCCGAGCAGGGCGTGAGGTTCCCGCCGCCGATCCTCGCGCGTGCCGACCGCTTGATCGAATAGAACGCGCCGCCCGGTTGACAGGGGCGCGCAACAAGACCACGCTCCCGTCTCGACGATTTGCGCGCCCGGCACGGGGGCGCGCGAGCTGTGGCACAGGGGGAAGTGAATGGCCGCGCGCCGCGGCATCTACCGCAAGTATCTCGCGCTCATCATCTCGCTGGTCGCCGGCGCGCTCGTCGTGAGCGGCGCGATCGGGATCTACTTCTCCTATCTCGAGACGCGCAACTCCCTGATCGCGCTGGCGCAGGAAAAGGCCGGCGCCGCCGCCAGTCGCATCGAGCAGTTCGTCAAGGAGATCGAGCACCAGATCGGCTGGACCGCGCTGCAGCAGATCGACGACGGCGCCAATCCGCTGGAGCTGAGGCGATTCGATTACGAGAAGCTCCTCACGCAGGTGCACGCAATCACCGAGGCAACCTATATCGACCCGCAGGGCCTCGAGCAGGTGACCGTTTCGCGCCTCAAGATGAACGTGCTCGGGGCGGGAACCGATCTGTCGCAGGACCCGCGCTTCACCGTGGCGCGCAGCGGCGGGACCTATTTCGGCCCGGTCTACTTCCGCAAGGAGACCGAGCCCTACATGGCGATCGCGCTGCGCGCGGAGCGGGCCGGGCGCGCCGCGCGCGCCGGCGCCGGCGTCACGGCAGTGGAAGTGAATCTCAAGTTCATCTGGGAGGTGATCCAGCGCATCAAGATCGGCAAGACCGGGATCGCCTACGTGGTGAACAAGGACGGCAACCTGGTCGCGCACCCGGACATCAGCCTCGTTCTGCAGAAGACCGATCTGTCGGCGTTGCCCCAGGTGAAGGCGGCGGTGCAGGCGAGGCCAGCCGCCCCGGGCGAGGCCCCGGAGGAGGGACAGCGGCTTGCCGAGGCGCGCGATCGCAGCGGCCGTGCGGTGCTCACCGCGTTCGCGCGCATCGAGCCGCTCGACTGGTACGTGTTCGTCGAGCAGGCCACTGCCGAGGCCTATCAACCGCTCTACGCGTCCCTTGCGCGCAGCGGCGCGCTGCTGTTCGCGGGCCTGCTGCTTTCGGTACTCGCAGGGCTCGTGTTCGCGCGACGGATGACCGATCCGATCCGTGCGCTGCAGGACGGGGCGGTCGCCATCGGCTCGGGCAACCTGAACCAGAGAATCGACGTGCGCACCGGCGACGAGCTGCAGGAGCTCGCCGAGCATTTCAACCGGATGGCCGCGGAGCTGAAGGACTCGTACGCGGGCCTCGAGCGCAAGGTCGAGGAGCGCACCGCCGAGCTGAAGGAGACGCTCGAGCAGCAGACGGCAACTTCCGAAATCCTGCGTGTCATTTCGAGTTCGCCGACCGACGTGCAGCCGGTTTTCGATGCGATCGTGCGAAACGCCGTCGCGCTGTGCGACGGGATGTACGCGAACGTGTTCCGTTTCGACGGCGAACGGCTGCACCTCGGGGCAAGCAACAGCGCAATGCCGGAATTCGTGGAGTTGCTGCGCAAACGCTATCCGATGCGGCCCGATCGGTCGCAGCTGTCGGGACGTGTGGTTCTGGGTGCGTCTTCGGTCCTGGTCGAGGACGCGACGTCGGATCCGGAATACGAGAGGGAAATGGCGGCCAAGGGGGGCTATCGGCGGATTCTGGGGGTGCCGATGCTGCGCGAAGGCAGGCCGCTCGGCGCTATCGTGGTCGCGTGGGCAGAGGCGGGACCCATTCTCAGGGCCCAGCAGGAGCTGCTGCAGACGTTTGCCGACCAGGCCGCGATTGCGATCGAGAACGTGCGGCTTTTCAATGAAACCAAGGAGTCCCTGGAGCAGCAGACCGCCACGGCCGAGATCCTGCGCGTGATCGGCGGAACGATGACCGAGACGCAGCCGGTGTTCGATGCCATCGTGAAAAACTGCCACGCGTTGTTCGTGGGCAGCCGGGTGGCGCTGGGGCTGGTGCGTGACGGCCGGATCGAAGTGCGGGCGAGCGTCGGTGGCCCCGGTATCGCGGATGCGTACGATATTCCGATCGACCGGGAGAGCGGCCTTGCGACCTGCGTCATGGAAGCGCGCATCGTGCATCTTCCCGATCTCGCCAAAGGCGCCGACGAATTTCCGCGGCTCAAGCAGATGGGCCTCGCGGCGGGATACGGTTCGGGATTGTTCGTGCCGCTCATGCGCGAGGGCGAACCGATCGGCGCGATTTCGGTCCTGCGTCCCGTGGCGGGCGGCTTCAAGGACAAGGAGATCGAGCTGCTCAGGACGTTCGCCGACCAGGCCGTGATCGCGATCGAAAATGTGCGCCTGTTCAACGAGATCCAGGACAAGAGCCGGCAGCTCGAGATCGCCAACCGGCACAAGTCGGAGTTCCTCGCCAACATGTCGCACGAGCTGAGGACGCCGCTGAACGCGATCATCGGCTTTTCCGAGGTGCTTGCCGAGCGCTATTTTGGCGAGCTCACCGAGAAGCAGGACGAGTACGTGCGGGACATCCACGGCTCGGGCAAGCACCTGCTCACGCTGATCAACGATATTCTCGATCTTTCCAAGATCGAGGCCGGGCGGATGGAACTGGACCTCTCGGATTTCGATCTTCCGGCGGCGCTGCAGAATGCGCTGACGCTGGTGAAGGAGCGCGCCCAGCGCCACGGCATCGCGCTCGGCCTCGAGGTGGACGCCTCGCTCGGCACGTTGCGCGCCGACGAACGCAAGTTCAAGCAGATCATGATCAACCTGCTTTCCAACGCGGTGAAGTTCACCGCCGAGGGCGGGCGGGTCAGCGTCGCGGCCAAACCGAACGGCTCGGCGGTCGAAGTCTCGATCGCCGATACCGGCGTGGGCATCGCGGCCGAGGACCAGCACGCGGTGTTCGAGGAGTTCAAGCAGGTCGGGCGCGACTATACGCGCAAGGCCGAGGGCACGGGCCTGGGGCTTGCGCTCACCCGGCGGTTCGTCGAGCTGCACGGCGGCACGATTTCGCTGCAAAGCGTCCCGGGCAAGGGCTCCACCTTCACCTTCACGCTTCCCTTCCGCCATGGCCAATGAGCTGATCCTGATCGTCGAGGACAACGAAAAGAACCGCAAGCTCGCGCGCGACATCCTGCAGGTGAAGGGATACCGCACGCTCGAGGCCGAAACCGGCGAAGCAGGCCTCGAGCAGGCGGCGCGGCAGACGCCCGATCTGGTGCTGATGGACATCCACCTGCCGGGAATCAGCGGGATCGAGGCGCTGAAGAAACTGCGCGAGGCCGAAACGACGCGGGCCATCCCGGTGCTTGCGTTCACCGCTTCGGTGATGCCACAGGACCGGCGCGAGATCATGGGGGCGGGCTTCGACGGTTTTGTCTCCAAGCCGATCAATCTCAAGGAATTCATCGCCACGATCGCCAAGGCGCTTGCCGGCGACCTTCCGGGAGCCGGCGGGTGAGCGCCAGGGCGAAAGTTCTGGTCGTCGACGACACGCCGGCGAACGTCAAGCTGCTCGCCGACCTGCTCTCGGTGAAGGGCTACGAGGTTGCGACGGCATCCAACGGCGAGGAAGGACTGAAGCGGCTCGCCGAACGGCGCCCGGACCTGGTGCTGCTCGACGTCATGATGCCGGGCATGAACGGCTACGAGGTGTGCCGGGCGATTCGCGCCGATTCGGCGAACGGCGTCCTGCCTGTCGTGATGGTCACTTCGCTCGACCCTACGCAGGAGCGGATCAAGGGTCTGGAGGCGGGCGCCGACGATTTCCTCACCAAGCCGATCAACCAGGCGGAGTTGCTCGCCCGCGTGAAGTCGCTGCTGCGGATCAAGGAGCTTTACGACCGGCTCGGCGAGCTCAACGCCAACCTGGAAAAACGCGTCGCCGATCAGGTCATGGAACTCGAGCGCGTCGGGCGCCTGAAGCGGTTCGTGTCGCCGCGCATCGGCGAGCTGATCGTCTCCGGCGAGGTGGACGATCCGCTGAAGACTCATCGGCGCGAGATCACCGTCGTGTTCACCGACCTGCGCGGCTTCACGGTGTTCAGCGAAACCGCGGAGCCGGAGGAGGCGATGGACGTGCTGCGCGCCTACCACGGCGAAATCGGCCGCATCGTGATGGCGCACGAAGGAACGATCGAGCATTTCGCCGGCGACGGGGTCATGATCCTGTTCAACGATCCGATCCCGCTCGCCGAGCACGAGATGGCCGCCATCCGCATGGCCCTCGAGATGCGCGATGCGGTGGCGATCCTTGCCGCCGGCTGGAAAAAGCGCGGCTATGACCTCGGATTCGGCGTCGGGATCGCCAACGGCTACGCGACGCTCGGCGCGATCGGCTTCGAGGGCCGGCGCGACTATGGTGCGATCGGTCCGGTAACCAACCTTTCAGCGCGGCTTTGCAGCGAGGCGAAAGCGGGGCAGGTCCTGATTCCGCAACGGGTGTTCGGCAAGGTCGAGGGTCAGGTGAAGGTCGAGCACGTCGGCGAGCTCTCGCTCAGGGGTTTCCAGCGCACGGTCACGGCGTACAACGTTCTCGGCCTCGCCTGAGAAGCCCTCCTGCGTTCCGGCTGGCCCGCGTGGCCGGCAGCGCTATTAAGCTAGAATCAATGACATAGGCCATGTCGCTGGAAGTTATCGTCCTCGCCGCGGGAATGGGCAAGCGCATGCATTCGGCGCTGCCCAAGGTGCTGCATCGGCTCGCCGGCCGGCCGCTGCTTGCGCACGTGCTCGACGCGGCGCGCGCGCTCGCCCCGCAGCGCATCTTCGTCGTGCATGGACACGGCGGCGATGCGGTAAAGGCGGCCTTCGACGGGGCGGCGCTCGAATGGATCGAGCAGACCGAGCAGCTCGGCTCGGGGCATGCGGTGCTGCAGGCGCTGCCGCACGTGGATCCGGGCGCCGAGGTGCTGGTTCTGTACGGCGACGTCCCCCTGGTGCGGGCGGAGACGCTCCGCCGGCTTGCCGATGCCGCGCGCGGCGGTCTCGCGATCCTCACGGCGGAGCTGCCCGATCCTTCGGGTTACGGGCGCATCGTGCGCGGCACGGGGGGATGCGTGGCGCGAATCGTCGAGCAGAAGGACGCAACCGACGTCGAGCTCGCATTGCACGAAGTCAACGCCGGATTTCTCGCCGCGGCCTGCTCCAGGCTCGGCGCCTGGCTTGCCCAGGTGCACAACCGCAACGCCCAGCGCGAGTACTACCTCACCGACGTGATCGAAATCGCGGCGCGGGAGGGCACGGCGGTGGCGGCGGTCCGGGCCGCTGACTGGCACGAGGTGGCGGGCGTCAACTCGAGGGGCGAACTGGCGGACCTCGAGCGCGCGTACCAGGCCCGGCAGGCGGCGCGCCTGCTCCAGTCGGGGGTTGCGCTTGCCGATCCGGCACGCGTCGATGTGCGCGGCGGCCTCGAATGCGGGCGTGACGTGTGGATCGACGTCAACTGCGTGTTCGAGGGCGAGGTGAGCCTGGGCGATGGCGTGAAAATCGGCCCCAACTGCGTTCTGAAAAATACCCGGGTCGCGGCGGCAAGCGAAATCCTCGCCTTTTCCATGCTCGAGGACGCGGAGATCGGGGCGCGCTGCCGGGTCGGTCCGTACGCGCGGCTGCGCCCCGGGACAAGCCTTGCCGAAGACGTTCATATCGGCAATTTCGTCGAAGTGAAGGCGAGCCGTTTCGGTGCCGGGTCCAAGGCGAATCACCTCTCCTATGTCGGGGACTCCGAGATCGGGGCTCGCGTCAACATCGGCGCCGGCACGATCACCTGCAACTACGACGGCGCGCTCAAGCACCGCACGGTGGTGGAAGACGATTGCTTCATCGGTTCGGACGCGACGCTGGTCGCGCCGGTCCGGATCGCGAGGGGCTCCTATATCGGAGCGGGGTCGACGATCAGCGAGGACACGCCGCCCGGGCAGCTCACCGTTGCGCGGGCGAGGCAGGTGAGCGTGCCCGACTGGAAACCGCCGAAGAAGAACTGACGCCATGTGCGGAATCGTGGGCGCCGCTGCGCGGCGCGACATCGTACCGGTGCTGGTCGAAGGACTGCGGCGGCTGGAATACCGCGGCTACGACTCGTGCGGCGTGGCCGCCCTGGCGGGAGACGGCTTGGAGCGGCTGCGCAGCGTCGCGCGGGTCGCCGACCTCGCCGGGCAGGTCGCGGCGCAGAAGCTTGCCGCGCAAACCGGCATCGCACACACCCGCTGGGCGACGCACGGGGCGCCGGCGACGCAGAACGCCCATCCGATTTTCTCGCGCGGCGAGATCGCGCTGGTGCATAACGGCATCATCGAGAACTTCGAGGAACTGCGAGCCGAACTGAAGGCGCAGGGCTACGAATTCGACAGTCAGACCGACACCGAGGTGATCGCGCACCTCGTTCACAGCCTTTATTCGCAGGACCTGTTCGACGCCGTGCGCCGGGCGGTGAAGCGCCTGACCGGCGCCTACGCGATCGCGGTGCTGTCGCGCCGCGAGCCGCACCGCGTGGTCGGGGCGCGCGCCGGAAGTCCGCTCGTGATCGGCGAGGGACGCGGGGAAATGTTTCTCGCCTCCGATGCCCTCGCGCTTGCCGGGACCACCGAGCGGATCGCCTACCTGGAAGAAGGCGACGTCGCGGAGATCGGTCTCGAGGGCTATCGCCTAGTGGACGCGGACGGCCAGCCGGCGCGCCGCGAAACGCGCCTGGTGAAGGCGGGTGGATTTTCCGCCGAGCTCGGCCCGTACCGGCATTTCATGCAGAAAGAGATCTTCGAGCAGCCGCGGGCGGTCGCCGATACGCTCGAGAGCATCCAGTCGGTGTCGCCCGCCTTGTTCGGTGACGACGGCGGCGCGGCGCTCGGTGGCGTGGATTCGGTGCTGGTGCTTGCCTGCGGCACCAGCCACTATGCCGGGCTCACCGCCAAGTACTGGCTCGAATCGCTCGCGCGGCTCCCCACGCAGGTCGAGATCGCGAGCGAATACCGCTACCGCGACAGCGTGCCCAACCCGAAGGCGCTGGTGGTGGTCGTGTCGCAGTCGGGCGAAACCGCAGACACGCTCGCCGCGCTCAAGCATGCGCGCGCGCTCGGCCAGGACTGCACCCTCGCCATCTGCAACGTCGCCACGAGCGCGATGATGCGCGAGACGCGCCTGCAGTTCCTCACCCATGCCGGCGTCGAGATCGGCGTTGCCTCCACCAAGGCGTTCACGACCCAGCTCACGGCGCTGTTCCTGCTCAGCCTCACGCTGGCGAAGCTGCGCGGCCGGCTCACGGCAGCCGAGGAGAAGCGGCACCTGCGACGGCTCAGGCATCTGCCGCGCGCGCTCGAGGCGGCGCTCGCGCTCGAGCCGCAGGTAATGGCCTGGGCCGAGCGCTTCGCGGCCAAGGAGCATGCCCTTTTTCTCGGCCGCGGCATGCATTACCCGATTGCGCTCGAAGGGGCGCTCAAGCTCAAGGAGATTTCCTACATCCACGCCGAAGCGTATCCGGCGGGCGAACTCAAGCACGGTCCGCTCGCGCTGGTCACCTCCGAGATGCCGGTGGTGACCGTCGCGCCGAACGACGCCCTGCTGGAAAAACTGAAGTCCAACATGCAGGAAGTAAGGGCACGCGGTGGCGCGCTCTACGTGCTCGCCGACGCCGACACCCGGATCGGCCCGACGGACGGCGTGCACCTCATCCGCCTGCCGGAGCACTACGGGCTGCTCTCGCCGATCCTGCACGTGGTGCCGCTGCAGCTCCTCGCCTACCACACCGCGCTCGCGCGCGGCACCGACGTGGACAAACCGAGGAATCTCGCGAAGTCGGTCACCGTCGAATGACGGGCGAACGAGTTGCGGCGTTCGCGTGACGCTCGCCCGATTCAGGTGGCGCCCGGACCGGGTACGACGGCAGTCGCCTCGAGTTCGATCTTGCCGGGCGAGTCGAGCAGATCCGAGACGAAGATCATGCTCATCGCCGGGTAGTGCTTGCCCATCAGCGCGCGCCAGATCTTCCCCAGTTGCGCTCGGGCGGCGAGGTACGCCGGCTTGTCGCAGCAGTAGGCGGTGATGCGGCAGATGTGCTGCGGGCCGCCGCCGGCTTCGGCAAGCACTGCGAGCACGTTTTTCAGCGCCTGCTCGAACTGCGGCGCGAGTTCCTCGGAGTGGAAGCGCTGCTCGGCGTCCCAGCCGACCTGTCCGGCGACGAAGACGATCCTGCCCGCCGGCGCCGCGATTCCGTTCGCGTAGCCGATCGGCGGCTGCCAGCCTTTCGGATGCAGGCGTTCCATGCTCAGTCCGAGGTGCGCGGCGGATCCGGGTCGCGGTCCCAGCCGGGTTCAGGCTTCTCGACCTTCTGCATCCAGTCCTTGATCAGCCGGACGTGCTCGGCTTCCTCCTTCGCCATCTCGGCGGCGATCCGCCTCACCTCACCGGGCGCGATCGAACGCGCGATGCCGGAAAAGAAGCTCTCGGCGCGTTGCTCGCATTGCAGCGCGAGTTCGAGCGCGTGGTAGGGCTGCATCAGGTAGTGCAGCTCGGTGACCGGCACCGATTCGGGCGCGTCGGCCTGCCCCCAGATCCAGGCGAGCGAGGTCGCCGGCGGCGTGCGCCATCCCATCTCTTTCATGATCCTCTCGGCGTGCAGGCGCTCGATGCGCGCCAGCCTGCGGAAAAGCTGCGCCACCGCGGTGTTGTTGTGCACCTCCATCTGGTCGGCGAATTCGGTGTAGCGGTCGTGCGCGTCGCTTTCCATGATGTACGCCTGCACCATGAAATCGGTGTACGGCACGGTTCGGCGCGACGATTTCGCGCTGCCCCGTCTGCGCGGCGCGCCGGTGGCGCTCTTTCTGAGCCGCACGCGCGTGACGGCGGCTTTCGGCTTCCTCGGCTTGCTCGCCTTCCTGACAGGACGTCTCTTCTTCACGGTCTTCCTTGCATTCATAGGACAAACTCCGCTTCCAGATCGGCGGCGAGCGCGGCTCCCCTGCCGATCGCGGGCTGGTACGGCTTGCGGTGCCCCGCGTAGAGCACCCCCAGATTGAAGCCGTCGTCGGTCATCAGGCGTCGCGCCGCGCGCGCCGGGTCATCGGTCGGCGCGACGGGCGCCGGGCGTACCGAATCCTTCCATCCGCGCTGCTCGGGCCGGAACGTGACGCAGGGCGAGAGCACCTCGATGAACGAGAATCCCGGGTGGCGCACGGCCTGGGCGATCAGGTCGGCAGTCCCGTTCGGATCGCTCGAGGAGGCGCGCGCGATGAAATTGGCGCCCGAGGCAAGCGCGATCACGAGCGGGTGAAACTCGCGCAGGCCGGTGCCGTGCGGCGAGAGCTTCGAATCCCAGTCGGGCTCGGTGGTCGGCGAGGGCTGGCCCTTGGTCATGCCGTAGACGCGGTTGTCCATCACGATGTAGGTGATGTCCACGTTGCGGCGGCAGGCGTGCAGGAAGTGGTTGCCGCCGATCGAGTAGCCGTCGCCGTCGCCGCCGGCCGCGATCACGGTGAGGTCGGGGCGCGCGATCTTCAGACCGGTTGCCGCGGCGAGCGCTCGCCCGTGCACGCCGTGAAATCCGTAGCACGTGGTGTACGCCGGGATCCGCGACGAGCAGCCGATGCCCGACACCAGGGCGACGTTTTCCGGGGTCACGGCGAGGATCGCGAGCGCTTTGGTGACCGAGGAAAGGACCGTGTAGTCGCCGCACCCGGGGCACCACACCGGCTTCACATCGGACTTGAACTGCTGCGGCCGGAATGCGGCCTGTTGCGCGAGCGCACTCATGCGCGGCTCCATTCGATCATCCTGCGGTGGATCTCGTCGGGCCGGACGGGGAGCGGCCCGGGCTTGCGGAAACTTGTGAGCGCGCAGGGCAGGTCCTCGTACTCGGCGCGCAGGTAGCGCAGGAATTGCCCGCCCCAGCTCTGCTCGACGACGAGCGCCCGCTTCACCCCTTTCAGCGACTGACGCAGCCGCTCGGGCTGCGCCGGCGCAAGCAGGCGCAGCGAAATCAGCCGCCCCGCGACGCCGTCGGCCTTGGCGCGCGCGAACGCTTCGCGCACGGCGCCCGTGCACGAACCCCAGGTGATGACCGCGAGATCGCCTTCGCCCTCGATCTCCGCCCAGTGCTCGCCGTAATCGAGCGAATGCAGTTTCCTGGCGCGCTTTTCGAGCTGCGCCAGGTGGTCGGCCGCGGCAGACGAGGGCGTGCCACGCTCGCCGTGTTCGAGGCCGTCTGCGGTATAGGCGATTCCCGGTGTTCCCGGAATCGCCATCGGCGAGACGCCCGATGCGGTCATCCCGTAGCGCTTGTAGTCCGGAGCATTCGCCTCGGCGCGCTCGCGTCCCCCCGCGAAGGCGAGTTCCGCCGGCCGCTCGACCACCGTGCGCGCCTGGCCGAAGAACTGGTCCGAGAGCACGATCGCAGGGACCTGGAGCGCCTCGGCAAGGTGCGTCGCCCACTGTGTGGTGCGCAGGCAGTCGGCGACCGAGTTGGGCGCAAACACGAGGTGCGGCGCATCGCCGTGCATGCCGTAGAGCGCGATGTTCAGATCGGCCTGCTCGGTCTTGGTCGCGATTCCGGTGGAAGGTCCGGTACGCATCACGTCCACGACCACCACCGGGATCTCGGCCGCGACCCCGAGCCCGAGCGCTTCGATCATCAGCGAAAGCCCTGGCCCCGAAGTAGCGGTGAGCGCTGGCACGCCGCCGTAGGAAGCGCCCAGGATCATGTTGATCGACGCGAGCTCGTCCTCGGCCTGCACCAGGGCGCCGCCGACCTGCTCGAGCGCGGGGGCCATCCATTCGAGCAACTCGGTTGCCGGGGTGATCGGATAGGCGGCAACGAAGCGCACGCCGCCGCGGATCGCGCCGTAGCCCGCGGCTTGGTTGCCGGTGATGAGCCAGCGCCGCGTGCGCGCCGGCGCCGCCGCGAGCGCAAAGCGCGTCTCCAGCTTTGCCGCTTCGGCGATGCCGGCCTGCACCGCGGCCAGCGATGCGGCGAGCGCCTCGCTGCCCTTCTTCATCGATTTCTGCACCGCCGCGCAAAGCGCGCTCTCGGGCAGGCCGACGAGACCGCCGAGTACACCCAGCGCCACCATGTTCGGCCAGCCGCCCTTGATACTCTTCGCAAGCGCCTTGAACGGCACCGCCGCCTGGCTCGCGCCGCACTTGACGAACACCGGCGGCACTTCGCCTTGCGCCGGATCGCCGACGACGAGGCTTCCCGCGTCGAGCGGCAGTTCGCCCGCAAAGCGCGCCACGTTGCCCCAGTCCACCGCGGCAAAGATCTGGTAGCGGTCGTCGACGCTGTCGCACGGCGCGGTCGAAAGGCGGATCATGGCCGCCGCCTCGCCGCCGCGGATCTGCGGGCCGCTCGAACGCGTCATCAGGCCGTAATAGCCGGCCTGCGCGGCGGCTTCGAGCAGCATGTTGCCCGCGGTCATCACGCCTGCGCCGCCGCTGCCCGCGAGCGCGACCGAAACGCT
>Ga0114945_10000170_pt1 | contig 39275 bp, 39 predicted proteins | sample OV2TP3_FD_87194 | JGI IMG/M metagenome (GOLD analysis project Ga0114945, IMG submission 87194) | Hot spring microbial communities from Beatty, Nevada to study Microbial Dark Matter (Phase II) - OV2 TP3 | ecosystem: Environmental > Aquatic > Thermal springs > Hot (42-90C) | place: USA: Beatty... | reverse complement strand
GCGCCCCCGCGGCCGCCCCCGACTACCCGAAAGAAAGTAGCCTGTCCCCTTTTTCTCCCTGTCCGCGGGACGTGCCGGGGAATCCGGCCAGCACGTCGTCGGCCTGTCTCAAGCGAAGACTGGTCAGACGAGCCATGGCAGAATCTGGCCTGAGAACCGATTAGATTCGACGGCAAATGCTGTTGCGGATTTCTAGGAGACTAATCGAGCCTGATACATGGGACGGCTGTGCAAGTGCTGTTCGATAATCTTCCCGAGCCGTTCCTTTTCTTGAGAATGGAGGCGGAGAAACTCAAGCCCATACTGTCGTCCCAATACGTTCCGTACCACGGCGGCTTCGACTTCTATTGTCTCTGGGTGACCATTCTGCATATTGAGCTTGAGGCGCAGGACCTCCCCCTGAGTAGGCCGCGTGTCAGTCGCCAATGCACAGCCGCGCATTGAAAGGTTGGTGGTCGTGCCTTCCCCTCGCGATTCCTCCCCCAAAAAGGTCGCATGCACCCGGACCGGAATCCGCAGATACTCCCGCCGGTCCGGCGTATATCTCCTGTAGCGACGTCCCCATTGCATGGCGAAAAAGCGATGGGTGCAGAGCTGGCATCGGAAAGGGTACAGGTAAAAGAGGCTGACGACCACCTCGGCGTGGCCCTGCCGTTGAGATCGCCGGACAAAGTCTTTGTTACAGCTTGGACAAGAAGGAGATTTCATGGCCACACCTCCTGAGCATGAGCGTTTGTCCTACTCGAAAATGGGTGTCTAGCCCGTTGGAACGCAAATCCCGTGCCTGCTGAGAAACTTACGAAGTTCTTGGCTGGCCTAGCAAAATAACGGGGCGGAAATTCTAGCTGCTGTATCTGCGAAGATACTAGGTTTATCTAATGCGATACGTGAGGCCCTTCCGAGGATTTGAAACTCTCAGGCGACGGTGAATTCGCGGGACGTGCCGGGGAATCCGGCCAGCACGTCGTCGGCCTGTCTCAGGCGAAGACTGGTCAGACGAGCCATGGCCTTGATGATCTTGTATCCGAGCTTCGGCTGGCTTTCGAGCAACCGATGCAAGGCCTCTTGATTAATGGTCAATGCCTGAAAGGGTACGCCCGCCCGGACCGTCGCCGAGGCAGGCCCACGATCCAGAAACGACATCTCCCCGAAGATGAAGCCCTTGCCGAGCGACGCGATCAAGACCTTCTTCCCTTCCTTGTCCTTCTTGTAGACCCCCACCTTGCCGGACAGCAGACAGAAGATGTAGTCGACCGGGGCGCCTTCGAAGATGAGGTGGTCTCCCTCCTTCCCCTCCCGGATGCCGCACAGCGGGCCCAGCAGCTCCCGCTCCTGGTCGGTCAGGTCTGAGAAAAAGGGAATCGTGGCGAGGGCGCGGTTGACGGGCATACAACCTCACAGGAGGTATTGCATGTCCGCCGCAATTTGATCGAATGCGGCGGCACGAGCAAGCTTGGTTTGGAGCCGGCGAGTGGGATTGAACCACCGACCTGCTGATTACGAATCAGCTGCTCTACCACTGAGCTACGCCGGCCCGGGGCACAACTCTAACAGGGGCATCCGATGATTTCAACTCCGCCGCTTCGCTTTGCTGACCGGGTACGTGCCGATCGGGCCGGCCGGCTCCACCTCCGGCGTCACCACCGGCACTTGCTCCCGTTTCAGCTCCGCAGCGCCCTTGGGAACCTGCTCCCGAAGATAGGAGACGATCTCTCCCAGATCCACCCATCCGTTGTCGTTGGCATCGGCCTGCCCGCGGACGGCCTTGAGGAAGTGATACGTGAACAGCCCGTGCTGCCCCGCGTCGAACGAGAGGCTGGGCCCGTTCGCCGAGGCCGATCCGACGAGCACGCTGCGGGTTTTCCCGGCAGGTTTGTTCGCGCTCCACGGGATGGACCGCGGGCCGGCCCCCGTCCTGTCGGCCGGGAACGACAGGTCGGCGAAGACCAGGTTCAGGCGGGAGGGCAGACGGGACAGGACTTCCTGCAAGCGTTTGAGGGAATAGCCCCGGCGGGCGAGGTCCTGGCGGCCTTCATATGGAACAAGGATTATGTCGCCGCTCTCCGGATTGAGCACGGCATGGCCGACCAGATAAATGAACACGGCGCCCGATGACGTCGCCAACCTCGGGAGCCAGTCTTCAAAGGTCTCCTGGAGATCCATCAGCAGCGCCCGCTCGTCCGTCAGGACGCGCACGTTCTCCGGCGAGTACCCCGCCAATGCGGTGAGGTGCTTGGCCACCACTTCGGCGTCGCGTTTGGCATACTTCAGCTTGGGAACGCCCTCCTCCCGGTACCCGCCGATCCCTACCACGACGGCATAGGAGGTGCGGCGATCAAACCCCTGGACCCGCAATGGAATCTGGTCCACGTCGATGGACAGGACTTCGACCGTCTCGACCGACCTCTCCTTCGGCTGGACCGACGCGACGAACCGTTTCCGGGTGGGCGGCCCGAATCCGCCGGCCTCGGTGATCTGGATCATCAACTCCGCCTGCTGTTCGGCGAGCGACGCGGACAGGGTGGTGCTGATCGTCGCCTGCTTCTTCTCGCCCGGCTGGATATCGCCGAGCAGCGTGGGACTGACGAATTCCTTCACCAGAGCCGGCGTGCCGGACAAGACGACCGCGACGGCGCGCGCCACGCCCGGCCCGCTGTTGGCCACCTCCACTCGGACGACGACCTTCTCCCCGACGTCCAAAACTTGATTGCGGTTCTCATCTTCGAGCGCCGCGCGGAAGCTCAGCGTGGGCGGATCGCCCGTCCCCGTTTGCGGAGCGGGTGCGAAGCCGCCCGGTCTGCCGCCGGCGGTCATTTCCTTGCGCGTCTGCAGCCGGACGGCCCAGTCCCGGATCTTGACCGCCTGGGTCAGCTCCTCGACGGTCCGGTCCGAGAGCTTTTCCATCGCCTCCGTCACCGGCAGCATCAGCCCCAGCACCGTGCACTCGGTCCCGTCGGTGGCGACGGTCCATTTCCCTTCCCCCTTGATCGCCTCATTGAACAGCGTTTTGCCTTCGGCGTCCACCATCGTGATCCGCAAGCGCACCAGGGCCGTCATCTTATACTCGCCGATCTCCCGACGCGGGATGTTCAGGGTAATCTCGCTGGTCTCGAGCGCGGCGCTCAGGACGGCGTCGGCGGGGTCCTTCAAGCCGCCCACAAAGGTCTTTTCAAAGACGCCTGCCGCGTCGGCCTTCACCTGCTCCGCCAGGCGCTCGCCCAATGGAATGCCCTGGGGCACCCCGCACGAATCTTTGTAGAAGAGCTGGGCCTGCGTGAGCGCATCGGGAATGTCGAGGCGGACCGTCAGCGGAATGCCGGGCGTTTTGGCCACGTCGGATTTGAATTCGAGCCGCGGGAAGACGAGCTTCTGCCCGCATCCGAAAACGGCCGACGCCGCCAGCAGGACGAGGACGCCCGTTAGAGGCCGAAGGGCCGGAAAGCGAAAAGGCATGAACGGTGGTCTCCTGAGCTCGATGGCGGGCGCCCGGTGAGTGGTTCCGCCCTTGCTTTATACAAGAAACAGGGGGCAATCGCAATGGCAGGCGCCCTCCCGGCCACACCCTTGACACCCCCCGCCCGATTCGGTACCGTCGGCGCATGGCCGTTTCCGGAGGTCCGCCGCTCTCCTGGTCCGCCGTGGCCGACCTCATCCGACTCCGCAATCAAACGGGTTCTCTCCTGCTGCTGTGTCCCACGCTGTGGGCGCTGGTGCTCGCCGGCGACGGGCATCCGCCGCTCCCGCTCGTGGCGATCTTCACCGCGGGTGTTTTCGTCATGCGGAGCGCGGGCGTTACCATCAACGACTGGTGGGACCGCGATCTGGATCGCCGAGTCCAGCGGACCCGCGAGCGCCCGCTCGCATCGGGACGCCTGCCGCCGCACGTCGCGTTGGGAGTCTTCGGGGCGCTGCTTGCCGCCGCCGCCGGCCTGGTTTCCCTGCTCAACCCGCTTACGATTGCGCTGGCGCCCGTCGCCCTGCTCCTGGCCGTCCTCTATCCGCTGGCCAAACGGGTCATGCCCCTCCCGCAGGCCGTTCTCGGCGTCGCGTTCGGCTGGGGCGCCGTCATGGCCTGGTCGGCGGTGCGGAACGAGATCGGCTGGCCGGCGCTCGGCCTCTTTGCGGCGACCGTCTGCTGGGCCGTCGGGTACGACACGATCTACGCCCTGCAAGACATCGAGGACGACCGGCGGATCGGCGTGCGCTCGTCCGCCATTTTCTTCGGCGAACGGTGCTGGATCGCCGTGGGCGGCGCGCTGCTCGTCACGGCGTCGCTCCTGGCGCTCGTCGGCGCGGCAACGCGCCTGGCGCCTCCGTTTTACCTCTCGCTGATGGTGGCCGTGGGACTCTTCGTCGCACAGGCGCGGCAGGTCAGGCGCGGGGTGTCGCCGACTCACGCCTTCGCTTTGTTCAAGCAGCACGTCGGGATCGGCGCGCTCATCCTCGCGGGGTTCTGGAGCGGGGTGGTCTTGCGATAACGTGGGGCACGGCATGCCATGCCCCTACCGAATCGAACGTCCCATTTGAAATTACGACGAGGCCGGCAACGGCTTGTCCGGCGGCGGCGCGTTCAAGGTCTTCAGGTAGAACATGATCGCCTTGGCGTCGTCGTCGCTCACGCCGAGATTCGGCATCTTGGTGTGCGGCTTCATGATCTGCGGGTATTTGATCCACCGGTACACCCAGTGCGTGTTCAACCGGAACCCCGCCCGGTCCAGAGGCGGACCGACCTCGCCGCCGGTGTCTCCCACCTTGTGGCAGGCGTTACAGCCATACTTGTTGAAATAGAGCTGCTTGCCGCGCGCCGCCTGTTTGGACTCTTCGGCCGAAGTCGCCGCCACCGTCGGCTTGGCGATCGGCGAGCCTTTGGGCCGCTCCTTCTTCAGCGCGGCGAAGTCCTTCGTCTCCAGCTTCGTGCCGTGGAGCGTCCGCACAAACGCCACCAGCGACCAGACCTCTTCCTCCGACAGCGTATACTTGAACGTCGGCATGGTGGGGACGGCGAACTCCTCGTCGCCGATCTTGTCGCCGACCTGGGGAGTCGTATCCTTCATGTCGCGGGAGATGGTCTCGAAAATCTCCTGGTCCTTCAGGGTGCTCATCTCGTCCTTATTGGACAGGTCCTTGGGCTTGGGATCGGGCATGAGCTTCCAGTTGAAGCCCTGGCCGGGCTTCCCCTTCTCCCCGTGGCAATGGGCGCAGTAATAGGCGTAGAGATCGGCACCTTTCGCCACGTGCTCGTCCTGGAACAGCCCACACCCGGCGAGCCCGACCAACGCCGCCACCGCCGCGACGGCGGCCATCCCTGCGAAGTGCTGCCCCTTCATGCCGGCTGTCCCTTCTTCACCTTTCGGATGATGACGAACTCCACGCCCGCGGCCAGCACCACCGCCATCAACCCGTACAGGTAGATCGAATAGTCGGGCGGCGGCTCCGCGTTAACGTACCACCAGGTCGAGATGGCCTTTTGCGAGCCGGACTCCTTCAGGTCCCCGCTCTCCAGCTTCTTGCCGTCCCACACCGCGAAAGCGACGTTCGGGAAGGTCCCCGGCTGGATCTGGACGTCCTCCTTGTCGGTCGTGGCCAGCGCCCGGGTGAACACGACGCGCCAGACGCCGCTCACCTCCTGCTCGACCACCTTCGTCTCTTCATCCACGATGGGATCCCCCGTTTTGGGGTCTTTCACCAATTCGCCCTTGGGGTCTTTTCGAAGACTCTGATTTCGCTTCTTGAACTTGATCGTGGTCTTCTCGTCCTTCCAGACCCCTTTCGCCTGGACATCCTGCTGGGCCTGCTTCTTCAGCGTCCCGAAACCCATGGCGGACAAGTCCGCGGCTCCAGGCGCGTCGTTCCGCCAGTACCAGATGTTGACCGGCCCGCCTTCCACCTGCCCCATGGGCTGCCCATGGGCGAAGTGGGCTTTCTTGTCGCCCACCATGAACTCCAGCGCCGCGGCATCGGCCGGATCCTGGGTCGGATCGGCATATTCCACCATGAACGCGATCTGTTTGTTGTTGTGAACGCCGCGCACCTTGACGGACTTGACCGTCACCTCCCCGATGCGCTTCTGCCAGTGGACCTGCGGGGACATCGGGAATTCGGCCGCCGGGACCGTGTTCCAGGCCGGCGCGGCCGGATCCGTCGGCACCTCACCCTGAATCAGCTTCGCGCGGACGACGACGGCCTCCTGACCGTAGGCGAGAGGCGAGAGGCCAGGGGCCATAGGCAAAGCCATGAATACGCCGAAGCAAATTGCCACCCTCATGCTCGTTCCAATCACTCGTTCCGACCTATCGCCCATAGCCCCTCGCCCCCAGCCTTTCGCCCGGTTTATCGCCTCGTGCCTGGCGCATCGCTTACTCCCACGTCCGGGGCTTGTGCCCGGAACCTGCATATTCCGCCATAATGATCTTCCATATCCAGTCGTCCGGCAATTCCACTTCCCATCGCGGCATGGCCGATTTCCACGGATGGCCTTCGACCGACAGCCCCACCCCGCCTTTCTTGATACGCCAGAACAGGTAGGATTCCTGGAGCTGAGCGATCGTGCCTGGATCAACAAAATTCGCCGGCGGCGGATTGAACCCGTCGGAGGCCGCGCCGTTACCGTCGAACTTCGCGCCATGGCAAGGTGAGCAAAAGGCGGCATACAGCCCTTTCCCCATCATCACATTCTCCGGCGTGTTGGGCACGGGGTTGGCCAGCCCCACGAACTCGCCGGGAGGCGCCGGGTGGATGGTCCGGTTTTCGGCGGGCGGTTCCGTGCTGGACACGAGCCCGCTGTACGTCTGCCAGCCGACCAAGAGCGGGAACAGCACGAGGACCGCGAGGCGGGCGTATTTGGCTCCCCCCCCCAGCCCATCCCCGCTCAGAAACCGGAAGATGGGACCCATCAACTGCTCCGTGGACTCGCCGCTGAGCGTGCCGTACACGACGATGCCGATGGTGGTCAGGAACAAATACAGCCAGATGAGGCTCATGGGCAAGGGCGCGGTGATCAGCGGCAGCAGGAACTTCAGCGCCGCGAACACCGCGACCAACAGAATAGCCCCCTTGACCGCCAGCGAGGACCCTCTCATAGTTCTTTCCTCCTCACTTCCGAGCTTGCTGAACTCGGCGCTTCAATCTCCGACAATTCGATGGTCACGGGCTCCCCCGACATATTCTGCAGGAAGGCGATGACCGCGAGGATCTCGTTGTTGTTCAGGCCGATCGGTTTCTTGTTGATGGAGGGCATCTTGGCCGGGAAGAACTTGGCCGGGCCCTCGTGCTCGTAGTCCATATAGACGTAGGCCTGGGGCTTGGTCATGCTTTCGTAGATGAACTCGCGGGTCAGCTTGGACCCCACGCCCTTGAGGTCGGGACACCGGCCCTCGCTGCTGCCGATCGTGTGGCACAGCGCGCACTGGCCCTTGCCGAAGAAAATCTTCTGGCCGATCGCCGCCAGGTCCTTCGTCTCCTTGATGGACGCCACATCGAACTTCTCCTCGGCAGGCGGCAACGAGGCCATCTGGGGCACGCCCAGGGCGACGAGGGAGAACCCGCCGAGGACCATCGCCACAAAGGCCACCACGCGCACGAAGCGGGCCTGCACAAAGAGGAGGATCGCCCCCCCCAGACCCACCACACCCATCCCGATCGCTTGCAACAGTTGGACTTCAGTCATGGGACCCTGCTCCCCCTACCTAGTGGCGTCCGGCCGCCGGCGCGGGCGCGGCTTCGACGGCCGGTGACGCGGTATCTTTCTCTTTCGCATACGCCTTGTCGGTCGTGCCGCCCTTTTTCTCGCCGCCCAAGGAGGCGACCCAGAAGATGAACGCGACCAACATGCAGAACATGAACGTGTTCAGGGCCATGAAGGCGGCGGCGTAGCCGAGCGCCGGCGAATAGGCGTATTGCGAGGTGTCCTGCATCACGCCGTACACGTGCCAGTGGACCCGCGACGACGACCGCGCGTAGCCCATCAGGGTCATGAGCAGGATGACCATCACCGCGTTCAGCACGAGGGCATAGGCAGCCCGCGCCGGCATGACGCCCCAGACCATCTCGGTCGTCGTCTTCGCGCTCTTCATCAGAAGCCCCGTCAAGGGCGTGATGGTCAGCAGGACGAAGAGTACGACGAGCACCTGGATAACCGAAAAGTAATTGATCCTGGTGATGGCCGGCACGAAGTAGCCCCAGACCCCGAGCACCACGACGACGATCACGGCAATTCCCAGGATCACGCCCTGGCCGGCTTTGGCCGCCTTGGCCCATCCGGCGGTTTCCTCCTTGCCGGCCCGCCAGTACATGATGAAGCTCATGAAGGTCACGAGGATCATCAGGTTGGCCACGGTCATCTTGGCCGACATCACGCCGAAGACGCCCAGCAAGGGATGGTGGGTACCGCCCATCTTCCGCGCCTCTTCCAGGCTCGCGACTAGGGAGTGCGGGGTCATCCAGACCCCGAGGCAGACGAGCAGGATGACCAGCATCGTCAGGATCGGCTTGCGGTACTTGACTTCGGCTCCGGGGAGGCGATGCATGATCCCCAGCCAGAAGTAATAGTTCGAGCCGACGAAGAGAATCCCGATCAGCATGGCCTGCAAGATGAACAGCCAGGAGAGGAAGCCCCCCATGAGCGTGATGCCCATCTGCTGGTTGTACTGATAGATCTCCCGCATCAGCCAGTACCCGGCGAACGGCAGCGGCAGCAGGCCGAACACGCCGATGAAGTTGCCGACGTACCCCATCCAGTCGTAGTGGACGCGTTCGTCCTGGTTCTGCGCCATCAAATACTTGAGCCCGGCGTACGCGCCACAGATGTAGCCGCCCAGCACGACGTTGGCGATCAAGCGGTGGACGTTCACCGGCCACCAGGTCGGGTTCCAGGTCGCCGCCCAGGCCTTGGACCACATGCTGCCTTCCGCGATCACGACCGGGCTGGCCTGGAAGGTCGCCCAGGAGTTCGGCACGATCATGATGAAGAACGCGAAGACGTTCAGAAGGAAGCCCAGGAACAGGTGCAGGCCTTTCTGCTTCCCCTGCATCGAGTCCCACCCGTACCAGTAGAGGTACAGGGTCGCCGTCTCCAGCAGGAAGAGGACGCTGTACGCGAGAAACGAGGGAAAGAAGACGTCTGAAAGGTAGTTCATCAGCTTGGGATAGAGCCCGATCAGCAGGAAGAGGAGAATGCCGCCAAAGAGGGCGGTCGTGGCGTAGGAGGACGTGAGCAGCTTGGTGAACTCCTTGGCGAGTTTGTCGTACCGTTGGTCGCCGGTCCTGACGCCGACAATCTCGCATACCCACGCGAAGATCGGCACGCCCAGCACGAAGCCGGCCAGGAGGAGGTGCTGTTGCGCGACAATCCAGATCAGATTACGGCTGCCCATGCCGGGGATATCGCGATACTCCGTCGCCGCCCCTGCGGGAGCTTCGTCGGCCCAGGCCAGGCCCACCGGCATCGCCACCGCGAACGCCAGCACCAGGAAGAGCGCCGCATAGGCATACACGCTCCTATGGTTCCGTATGTGTTCCATGGCGATCTCTCCTTTACTTCCCCTTGGCTGCGGGCTTCTTCTCTTTGGCCTTGTCCTTTTCCAGTAATTCCAGCACGGCTCCGGCCTTGACCAACGTGGTTTCCGTTTTCTTCAGTAGCTCTTCCGGCTTTACCGGTTTCTTTGGCGCGGCCACCTTGGGCAGCGGATAGTCCTCGTGCGGATGCGGCGTCGATACCGGCAACAGCACCCAGAATATCACCGTCAGGACCACCACGACCCCGCTGAAGGACACCAGCATCAGCACGGGATCGGCCGGCACGCGCCAGCCATCCCACTCACGGACACGCTCCTGCAAGCCGGCCGGAGTGGTCTGGCCCGTGGCGACGACGAACCGCTTGATACGCCACCCGAACAGCTTCAGCCAGATCAGCAGCAGGACGATCGCGACAATCGCGGCCGGAACGGCCCAGATCAACAACTCGATGGTAATTTGTTCGGCGATCGGAAATTCCGGGACGGCTTTTTTCACCAGGCCGAAGATCCATTGCGCAAAACTCTTGAACAACGCGGCTGTGCCTCCCACCGCGTAATAGGCGACGCTCAGCGCGACAACGCCCAGGGCGGCCCCCTGCCACCAGAGCGCGATCCCCACCGGCCCGCGGACCTCCAATCCCATCCGCTCGAGGAAGAAGGTGCGGGCCGTCAGACCCAACGCCCAGATGTCGATCGGCGCCGACATCGCGAGCAACGCGATAAGCCCCGCGCCTTCCCACGGGTGGATCTGCGCCGCGAGCAGCAGCAAGGCGACGATCACCTTGAAGGGAAAGCCCGTCCAGAAGGCCGCCCAGGACAGAGCCCAGGCCAGCTTGACGGAGTTTATGGCGGTCGCGGGATGGGACATGCCCCTCGCTCCCGTCAGTCGAGGAATTCGCGGTTGAGGATCGCGGATACGGTCAGGACCAGAATCCCGATCATGACGACGGTCCAGGACAGCAGCGCGATCGGACGTTTGAAGATATTGCGCTCCGGGCTCCGGTCGATGAACGGCAGCGCGGCCAGCAGAAGCATGAACGCGCCCGGGATGGCCGTCGCGGCCACGAACTGGCCGAACTCGCCCGAGAAGGCCTTCCAGCGGAGCAACTGGAACAGGAACAGGAAATACCACTCCGGCTCCGGATGGTAATCGCCGGGATCGGGCTTCGCCTCTTCCAGCAGGACCACCGGTTCGATCAAAGCCAGGGTGCAGATGGTCAGGAAGACCGCCGCCATGGCCACGATGTCCTTCCACACCTGGCGGGGAAAGAAGAAATCGGTTTTGGCCTTCAACTCCTCCGGCGTGCCCCGGAACGGACCGGCCGGCCCGGCCGACCGGAAGAGGAAAAGGTGCAGCCCCGCGAGCCCCATCAAGGCACCCGGCAGAATCATGACGTGGATGACGAAGAACCGGCTCAAGGTCATCTGCCCGGGCGTGGGGCCGCCTTTCAGGAACCGGGCCAGGAAGTCGCCCACGACGGGCGTCTTGTCCATGATTTCGACGCCGACGGTCGTGGCCCAGTAGGCGCGCTGATCCCATGGCAGGAGATAGCCGGTGAAGCCGAACGCCATCACGATGCCGAAAAGCCCCAAGCCGATCAGCCAGATCATCTCGCGGGGGGTCTTGTAGGCGCCCCAGAGAAAGACCTGCGACATGTGGGCAAAGACCATGACGACCATGGCCGACGACCCCCAAAAGTGATAGCTGAGGATGAACCAGCCGTAGTCCACCTCGTGAATGATGAACTGGGTACTGGCGTACGCATGGTCGGCGCTGGGAATGTAGTAGAACATCAGCAGGACCCCGGTCACGGCCTGCATGATGAAGATGAACAGCAGGCACGAGCCGAAGACGTAGGCCCAACGCGAGCCGCCCTTGATCGGCTCCTTCATCATCTTCGCCTCGAGCGTCTTCAGGTCGATCCGCTCGTCGACGAAGTCGTACACCTTTTGGAGCAGCGCGTTCACTATAGTATTCGGACCAGTTCTTTCTTGCCCGCCTTGTATTCAATGTCGATGACCTCGATGTCCCCCGTTACAGAGACCTTGATCGGCAGCACATCCAGCGGGCGCGGGGCCGGCCCGTCCAGCACCGTCCCGGCGCTGTCGTAAATGCTGAGATGGCAGGGACAGAGAAAGACCTGACCACGCGTTTTGTGCGAGCGCCATTTGTAGCCGCAGCCGAGATGGGGACACTTCCCGGAGAACGCCACGTAGGGAACCGTCTGCTTGTTGACCCAGACCACCTCTCCCTTTTCGTCCGTGAAGGTGATGTCCCCGCTTTTGTAAATCTTCTTGAGCGTCTCTGGCGTGGCCTTGATGACCCAATGGTTCTTGTCCTCTTCGCGCTCCAGCACCGAGTCCTTGAAGGACTTCTTGAAGATAAACTGCACGCCCACGTCCTCGGCCTTGATCTTGCTCACGTTCCCGATCTTGAGCCAGCGGTTGTCATAGGGCGCGTACATGGGCTTCATGATGAACCGGAGAACGGGCCACACGAGCGGGAGGCCGATCAGCGCCCCGATGACATGGATGAAGCCGGCGAAGAAATTCCGCCGGGCGCAGCTCTTCTCGAGCGGGGGGAAGGGCACGAGCAACTCACCGGGCTCGATGTGTACTTTGTTTTCGAGGTGAGGGATTTCGACTTCTTTCGAAGTCAAGAAGTCCTCGCGCTTCAGCTCCGGATACCCCGCAACCTGAGAGGCGGTGCAAAGCAGCTCGACCGAGTCGTCCCGCACGGCGGCGATCGCGCTGGCCGGCACCTGCCGCTGGGTCCCGTTCGCGCGGACGACGATATGGCTGACCTCCAGCGAAATCGGGTCGGCGATGACGTGGACGATTTCGCCGATTTCCCCATCAAGGCAACGGACTTTCGATTTGATCTTCGGTTGCACGCTGGCCATTGGAGATCGTCTCCCGCGCTCGCTTACTTCTTGATGGGTTTCGGTGTCTGGACCGACGCATCCTTCAAAGTGGCCAGATACGCGACCACGGCGTCGATCTCCTGGTCCGTCATCAGCTCCTTGTACTTATCCGGCATCTGCTTCTTGTTGTATTCCTTCTCGAATCCCTCGGCCATCCAGGAGCGGGGATTCAGAATTTTTTCCTTCATCTCTTCAGGCTTCATGAGGTTGCCGATGTTGTCCATCACCGGTCCCCGCTTCTTCACGGAGCCTTTGCCGCCGATCTTGTGGCAGTTGTAGCACTCCTGCAGGTCGTACTGCTCCTTCCCCAGAGCGACCAGATCCCCGGCCGCCGCGGGCGATGCCGCCCCGCCTGCCTTCTCGCCTTCGGCCGCCTTGAGCTTGTCCGCGCCGCCCAGCGCCTCCAGCCGCTTCATGATGGCCTGGCTCTGGGCATTCAGCTCCACGCTGCGCTTCAGCAACTCATCCATCTTGCCCTTGTCGGTCGCCGCCAGCTTCGGCTTCACGATCTTGTCGATCTTGCCCTTCTCCACCGTGGGATCATACTGCGGCAGGAAGTTGGCCCCGGCGATGAAGGCGCCCGAAAGGACCGCGTAAAAGGCCACCAGCGCGACCACGGCCTTCACCCCGCTGAACGGGGACACGGTCGGGGCGTCCAGCAGGATGAAAACGAACGTGCCGAGGCCGGCATACAGGACGAACATGACCTGAAACACGAGGGGGAAGTGGAACACAAAGCGGGCGAGCAGGAAGAGGACGACCGCCGCGACCCCGCCCAGGAAGATGCGCTTGATCAGGACTCCGATGAAGCTTCTTTCCCCAGCCATGGTTCCCCCTACTTCGCGCCGGCCGCGACCGGGATCCCCTTGGGCGCCTCGGCGTGCGCCTTCTCCTTACCGGTTCGCAACGTCAAGACGATCGCGAAGCTCACAACGATGTAGAACGTCAGCGTGACCCCGGTGATCACCCAACTGGAATACGCAAGGGTCGGCGTGTAGGACTCCCCCGTGAAGTCGTACTGGAGGTTGAACACGTGGAAGTACTTCCGGGTCAGCTCGCGGACCGCGCCCATCAGACCCATCGTCCAGATCGCGCTGAAGGCCAGGAAGACCAGCACGAACTGGGACACGAAATCGATCTTGCCCCAGACGATCCGGCCCCGCCGGAGCGCCCGGTTATACATGATGTAGTTGCAGATCGTAACGAAGACGAGCGTGAAGGCCGCCGCGTTCTTGGCCGGCATGAGCGCCAGCATGCCCCAGTCCACCGTGACGAATCCCAGGCTGAGCTCGCCGTGCGGCAGACTCAGCGAGCCGTCATCCGGCGCCAGCGCCTGGGTGGCGACAAACGCGTGCGGGGTCATCCAGATCGCATTACCGATGATCACCATGAGGAACGCCACCCTGACGAGAGTCTGCGCCGCGACGGTGAATTTGATGAACCGTCCGGCGATCAGGAACAGCGCGACCCAGATGGCGGGGCCAAGAAACGCAAACAGGCTGCCCTGATCAACCGGGAACTTGGTCCAGATCAGCATGAACACGACGGGAATGCTCGCCATGAGGACGAGCGTGGTGGTCCGCATCCGGACCTGCTCTAGCCCCTCGATTCGCTTGAGGCTGAGCCAGATGTAGTAGTTGCTGGCAAGAAAGATCAACCCGACCATCGCCCCCTGCATCTCGAAGAACATGGAGAGCTGGTCGGCCATCATGTACGGGCAGATGGATGCGTCGTAGTCGCAGAGCTCGTAGGCCAGCAGATAGCCGGCGAATGGGAGCAGCAGCAGCGCGCCGACGCCGATCATGTTGCCCACAAAGCCGAACCAATCATAGAAGGCCCGTTCCTCATCGGTCTTGGACATCAGGTACATATAGGCCGCGATCAGACCCGCGATGAACCCGCCGAAGGTCACGTTGCCGATAAACCGGTGGATGTTCAGCGGCCACCAACTGAAGTTGTTCATCTTGTCCCACAGCGTCGCCGTAGTCTCGATGAACGTTTTGAGGTCCAGTCCCTCGGCGGACTTGACCGGCGTGTTCATGAACGAGGTCGGCCCGTCGATGACGATCAGCGTGACCGTGCCGATCACGTTGAGCACAACTCCGAGCACGATGTGCCGGAGCTTCAGCGGCCCCTGCAGCGCGTCCCAGGTGTACCAATACAGATAGAGGATGATCGTTTCCGCGATGAAGAGCAGCGGATACCAGATGGCGAAGACGTCGAAGAAATGGGTGATCAGCCAGCCCGTCAATTGCGGATAAGTGGCGAGCAGCACAAAGATGAAGAGGCCGCCGGTGAGCGCCGTCATGCTGTAGAGGATCACCGTGACCTTGATGACCTCCTTCGCCAGCCGCTCGTAGCGCCCGTCCTGGTTCTTCCAGCCGATGATCTCGCTGACGACCACGAAGATCGGCGCCCCCAGAATGAACGCGGCGAACAGGATGTGCAGTTGCGCCACGACCCACACGGCGGTCCGGTTCCCCCCGATGGGGAATTCGTGCGGCTTGGGATCAGGGAGCTGCGCATAGGCCGCCGTCCCCACCAAAAGAAGCCCCACCACAAGCAAGAGGCTACGTTGCCAGGTCTTCATGGTCTCGCCGCTCCCTTACTGAAGTTGATCGCGGTTACTTGCCGTCTTTCTTCGGGGCATCCTTGGCGGGCGTCGCCGCCGGAGCCTTGCCGTCGCCGGCCACCGGCTTGGCCTCACCCGGAGCGCCCGCCGCGGGGGTCGCCCCGCCCGCCGCCGGCGCCGCCTTCCCGAGCTCGGCCACCGGCACCCAGTCTTTCTTCGCCACGTCGTAGCCCAGCCCCTTGAGTCCGAAAGTCCGCTCGTAGGCCATCGCTTTCCAGCGGTCCTCCTCGCTGAGCTTGCTCTTCCAGGCCTTCATCTTGGTGTTCGGCACGCCTTCGGAAATCCGCCAGAACCAGACGCTGTCGGAGTACTGTTTCATCCGCTCGCTCTTACGGAAATCGCGCGCGCCGGCCTTGACCGGCTTGCCGTCCTTGCCGTGGCACGAGGCGCAATTCACGTCAATGTTCTTGACGCCTTCGAAGATCTCTTTGCCCTCGGCGATGATCTTCTCATCGGTCCACCACCCGGCCGGCATGTGCTTGTCGGCGTATTCGGGCGGAGCGGGCGGAGGCGGGCCCGTGCTTTCCTGCTCTTCCGCACAACCGGCCGCAAGGAATGCCACCCCGCCGACGATCAACAATCCAATCAAGCTTGTAATCTTCATAATCGCCACCAACTCCTTTCCCGTCTCCCCGTCTCCCGCAAAAAAAAGACGCTTTGCCGAGGGAGCCTGATCCCGGAAGCAAAAGCGCCCAAGTCGTACCGTGTGCTCAACCGCTTAACGTTTCTTCCCGCGTCGCTTGGCCGGCATGGCGGCCTGCCGGTGTCGAGCGCGCGCAACGGCCACACCGATCGCCGCCGCAACGAGGACCCCTCCCACGCCATAGAGCCAGAGCTTCGCCGTGTCCTCCGTCCCAACGACTCCTCCTGAACCGCCGCCGGGCGTTTCCACTTCCGGTCCGAAATCCACCTTCGCCTGGCGCTCGACATGCCGGTCGGCCGGGTTAAACTCAGCCCGGATTTTTTTGACTTCGTCCAACCCCGATCGTTCGTCTTTGACCGAAATTTGAATGGGGTCCCCTACGTTCTGGTTGTGCAGGTGAAGGATCAGCTTATAGAATCCGGACCCATCTGCGTAGCTGGTGACGGGATCAATCTTCTGGTCGCGCAGGTCCCGTGCCTGCACCCGGACATCCCGCACCGGTTTGCCGTCCTTATCCCGTATATACCCCGAAATGGTGAACCGGTGATCCATTTCGTGGGTCGCCCACGCCGCACAGGGGATCAGCGTCCCCGCCCCGACCAGGCCGACCAGACCGAAAAAGACCGCCGCACGACCCCACGACGGTCTCCTTTCCATCAGATTCAAAATGTCCCGAACAGCCCAGCTAAAGTCCGGCCTATCTAACATAGGCGTCCACCTTTGTCAATAAATTCCTGCGCTGTCAGAAGAGCCTCTAAACGCTTAAATCTAAAGCATAACTTGCGGTATTGCCGACCCGGTTTACAGGTGCCCGCGGGCCTGCGCCTCGGCCTTGATCCGCTCGGCTTCCGCCTTACGTTCGGATTCTTTCTTTTTCACCCAGGTCTCCCAGGACTTCCCGGAGGCGGTGTCTTCGCCGGTAAACGCGATGGCCATGACGTCGGCATAGGGGATCACCCGCGTGCCGGGCTGGTCCTTGGGAAAGAGCTGCAAGGCGGGAGGAGAGGCCGCGCTGTTCCGGTTGAAGATGTACCCTGTGATCGTTTCGCCGGAGCCCAGCTCCAACGTCACGTCACCGCGGTAGTCGAACGCGATCTCCACGGCCTGACGCCGCTCGGCGTCATTCGCCGGCCGGAAGACCCGCCCTTCAAGGTGTTGCGCGTCCGAGGAGGGAGATTTATCGGCGGTCACGACTCGCGGGCTACCGGGCGGTCGGCATCAGCGTCGCCACGACCGTCCGCCCGAACCCCCGCAGAGAGCCGAACGTATCGTCGACCGCAGACGCTTCGTACCCGCAGTGAACCATGCAATCGGCGCACTTCTCGTTCCGGCCGGTCCCATAGCCGTCCCAGTGGGTCTGGTCCATGAGTTCCCTGAACGTGGCCACGTAGCCGTCCTGGAGCAGGTAACAGGGCTTCTGCCAGCCGAAGATGTTGTAGGTCGGATTGCCCCAGGGTGTGCATTGGTAGTCCACCTTGCCCATGAGAAAGTCGAGGAAGAGGGGCGACTGGTTGAACCGCCAGCCGCTCTTGGGCTTATGGAGAATTCGCGAGAAGAGCTCGCGCGTCCGCTGCCGCTTGAGGAAGTTCTTCTGGTCGGGCGCTTTGTCGTAGCTGTAGCCGGGGGAGATCATCATCCCCTCGACGCCCAGCTCCATCATGGCGTCGAAGAACTTGCGGACGCGCTCGGGAGCGGCGTCCTCGAAGAGAGTCGTGTTCGTGGTGACCCGGAAGCCCCGCTTGAGCGCCGCCTTAATCGCCCTGACGGCGACGTCGTACACGCCGTCCCGGCAGACCGCCAGATCGTGCTCTTCCTGCAAGCCGTCCATGTGAATGCTGAAGGTCAGGTATTTCGACGGCCGGTACTCGTCGAGCTTGCGCTCCAATAGGATGGCGTTGGTGCAGAGATAGACATACTTCTTCCGTTCGACCAGCCCTTTCACGATCGCCGGCATGTCGGGATGGATGAGCGGTTCCCCGCCCGGAATGCTGACAATCGGCGCGCCGCACTCCTCGGCCGCCGCCCAGCACTGCTCCGGCGTCAGGCGCCTGTCCAGGACATGATCGGGGTACTGAATCTTGCCGCATCCCGCGCAGGCGAGATTGCAGCGGAAGAGCGGCTCCAGCATCAGCACGAGCGGATACCGTTTGACCCCCTTGAGCTTCCGGGTCAACACGTACTTGGTGACGGTGAACATCTGCGCGACAGGAACAGCCATGCGCGAACTCTATCATCACACAAACGTCAACGTCAATGCTGACGCCCCTCGGAACCTGTGCTACACTCTGGCTCCTATGGTGGATCCCAAGACCGTCCCCGCAGGCCCTGAACTGGACGCCTTGATCGCAGAGAGGGTCACGGGGCTCGCGCCCGATCGCCCCATCCCTCCCTACTCCACCGACATCGCCGCCGCCTGGGCCGTGGTCGAGACCATGATCCGCAAGGACGGCGTGTATTTCGGCTGCCCGCACTTCAAACACAAGCACCAGAACCTCGCGTCGCTCGGCTATCCCGAGGGCACCGAGTGCTGGTACTGCGTCCTCAACACCAAGCTGCTCAACAAGGTCGTGCTCTGCGCCGACACGGCGCCGCTCGCGATCTGCCGCGCGGCCCTGCTATGGGCCGTCACACATGGCTCCGACATCGGATAAATCGCAGGATGTTCAACAAGAGGAGACAATAAGGTCCGGTTATGGTCAACGCCATCACGGGAAATGACGCGGCCGAGTATGCCGACCGTCTCAAAAATGCCTTTCCGAACTTTAAGACCGCGTTTCTGCCGGAATACGCCTCCGGGTCTTCGACGTTCGTCCCGCAGGAGCGGGTGTACTATACCGTCAGCCACAACGGCCGGCCCGAAGCCCTGTTCGCCGTCTTCTTCGATCGGGCGAGCAACGCCTATGAGGCGACGATTTCCTTCGCCCGGATCATCCTGAAGGACCAGTATGCGGCGGACGGCTGGTGGTATGTGTTCGAGGCGGTGAATCACGCCATGCGGCCGCGCGGCGTGAAAATCGTGCAGGCGCACTTGGAAACCAAAGGCAGCCGGAAAGCGTTTGACGACCTGCAAGCACGATTCCCCTATGCGGTCAACATCACCGGAACATTGGCAACAGTCGATCTCGAACTGCTCCCTAGCCACCATGAGGACGCTGAGGGGAGAAGGTAATGGCAAAAATCCTAGTGGTTGATGATGAACCGGTGTTCTGTGACCTTTTGAAAGGCTTGCTCGGAGAGCACGGCCACGAGATTTTCACGGCAAACAACGGACACGAAGCCCTCGATTTGTTTAAACAACATCACCCCCAGTTCACGTTATTAGATCTACGCATGCCGGAGATGGACGGGATCGAAGTGCTGAAGCGTGTACGGACGATCGACCCACAGGCTGTGGTGATGATTCTCACGGCGTGGGGCACAGACCAGTTGGAGCAACAAGCGCGGCAGATGGGGGCAATCGACTTTCTCAGTAAGAGGCTCACGTTCGATGCCATCCTGACCAAAATGGAAGACCTGCTCAAAACGCCGGTCAAGGAGATAGAACCTGGCTCGATCCTTCTGGTGGATGACTCGCCTCAGGGACGTGAGCGCTTTGAACCATTTTTGCGAAACCAGGGCTTTCATGTCCGGTTGGCGCAAGACGGCCCTTCGGCTCTTAAGCTGGTGGACCAAGCACCACCTCATTTCATTGTTCTGGATATGGAACTCGGGGGGATCGTTGATACTTGGGATGCACGCGAGGCGATGAATGCAGCAGGGTTCCTCCAAGCGTTAAGGCAAAGGAAATACAAGGGAGAAATCATCATTATGGCGGACAGTGCAAATGAGAACCTGCTCATGCAGGTCCCGGGGATAGACACCTTCGATATTTTGGGAAAACCGGTGGATCCCACACGGCTCATGCTCGCGATCCAGGTGGGACTCATCCTTACTGGACGGAGACCTCACGAAAGCAACAAGTAAACGGTGGGCCGATCCTGACTCAGTGCCCCCGTGGGAGTGGAGGAAAAGTGGAGGCGCCGAGCGGGGTCGAACCGCTGATGGTCTATTCCTTCAAGGAAATCAAGGGAATCCTACACCAGGCGTAACGGCGTATGGCGGGCGATTTGCTCGAAGTCCCGATCTCGTTGCAGTAGCGCGCACCCATACGACTCGGCTAAGGTCGCAATCAGGGCGTCGATCGCGCTGACAGTCAGACCGGCCCGCCGCAGCACGAACGCTTGCTTGCCGGCCTGGTACCAATGCCGATCCTCCGTCGCAAGCCAGTGCAACGCCCGCAACTTCTGATCAAGTTGCGCCCGTTCCTCCAGTGACCTGCAGCCCTGCAGAAGCTCAAGCGCGATCGGCCCAGCCGTGGCAACTCGATCGTGATCCAGCAACGTCGTGAGACAAGCCTTGATTTCTTCGTAGCCTCTCTTCGCAAAGAAACCGATCCAGGCGCTCGTATCCACCAGAACCAGGCCCTTCTCGGCTGCCGACGGACTCACCGAGTAGCGTGACGGCGGCGGGTGCGGCGCAATTCGGACAAGGTCATGGTGACGGCCTCGCTCCCCGCCATGGCCTTGAGCGTCTGGCGATGGCGGGCCCGAATCAACTCGTGCAAGGCCTGCCGGATGGTTTCCTTTTTGGTCGGCGCCTCCGCCAACGCCATGGCTTCCTTGAGAAGCCCTTCATCGATGTCCACAAGCGTCTTCATCGCACCCTCCGAACCAATATATACAAATACACGAACTTTGTATATATGTCAATACGAACCAAAAGAGACGGGCTTTCCCGCCTCCACTCACTCTGACACGCTAAATTTGGATTGGTTACTTCAGGTTTGAGACCAGCGGGCGGAAAATAAATCTGTCCATTTTTATCTTTTATATGAGGCGACGATTTCCTTCGCCCGGATCGTTCTGAAGGACCGGTATGCGGCGGACGGCTGGTGGTATGTGTTTGAGGCGGTGAATCACGCCATGCAGCCGCGCGGCGTGAAAATCGTGCAGGCGCATCTGGAAACCAAAGGCAGCCGCAAGGCGTTGACCGACCTTCAGGAACGGTTCCCCTATGCGGTCAACATCACCGGCGCCCTGGCGACGGTCGACCTCGAACTACTCCCCCAGACAACAGAGGGATGAAAAGGGGGACGAAGGGATGAGGTCACGCAAGCGAGGGGTGGAGGCGCCGAGCGGGGTCGAACCGCTGCATCGCAGTTTTGCAGAACGTCCCATCCAGACGACGAACAAGAGAGATCATAAGCGAAAGACTCCCATGCTAACGGCGTGAACACAAGCGTTTCACGCCCTGGCATGGTGATTGTCTGAGATCAAGGCAGAGTAGCATCCGTGCCTAAATCCGTGACCAAACCGTGACCAAATCCGTGACCTGTTACCATAACGCGGACGCGCAACCGCCCAACCACGGATGAATCCAACGTTCTACAACCCCAGACCCCCAGAAGACTCCCCCCTCTTTCCCCCCTCTCAGGGCTCCTAAGCCTTGGCCGACGCCCTTTCAAGGCTCCGTCACGGGCCTTGCTTCAGGCCGCAAGGCCCGCGCCGTCGCGCTGTGCGTGTGCCTTCGCCGCGCCGGTGGTTAGTCACGCCCCGCCATTGCCGTGCCAGCCGCCCCCCGGCCTTGGGTTTTCCCCTGGACCTCTTTCCTGAGGCCGCCCCCGTTTAAGGTATCCCAGGGGACAACCCCATCCCTTCCACCGCAGGAACGAGAAGCGGCGGGTCCCTTTGGGGGGCTGGCTGCGGCCCGCGACCCCAGGCCGCCCTTCGGGGCACGGCAGATGGCACAGGGCGAAGCGTCAACGGTTCAACACTCTTGACCCTGGCAACAAAATTACCCACACTGTACGGCTCATGGACCATACTCGTCGCCAAGCCATCATTGCCGAATACGGAAAGCTGCTAAGAGAACACTCCACCACAAGTATTTCGGAAGACGACTCTCGCCTCCCGAAGTACCTTGTCCGTCACACGCTCTTAGAAGAACTCAGGCAGACCGAAAACCCCGTCACAAGCCAACACCTAGAAACCCTGCTCACGCGGCTTGCCATGGTCAGGCCCGCTCAAGAACACTTCGTTTATGAAAAATATGACAATCTCACTGAGCAGGTACGCTGGGCCAATAGTCATTATCCAGATATTGCAGCACGGGAACAAGAAGAACTAAGCAGGTTCCGAACAGAACGACTCGCTCCTATCCTGGAAAAAGTGGAAGCAGAGCAGATCGAACTTCAGAGGGCGATTGCGGCCGTGAAAAACGGATCGCTAGCAGATAGCGAATTGGCCGCGTCTTTCGATCAGGGTTTAATCAAGCACTCCATGGCGCATATGAAATCCTTCTTAACGCCATGTTGGTGGGCTGGAATCATCTTCGGCCTAGCCTGGGTCGTTGACTTGCTTGGTCAAACAATTGGCATCAAAGCCATCTCAACAAGTGCCAAGGTGGTGGGAGGCTTCAGTCTCTTGCCCCTTTCATTTTTTGGTTGGACTCTCATCTGGCAAATTGTCAAATGGGCTTCAGAGTATCAAGTGGGCCGTCGCCTGAGCCAACTCAGGCGAGGAATCCTGGCCGGAATGTATGTTCTCACGTTTGCCATACTCGCCTGGCCTGGGGTTGACGTACACTGGATGCTCGGCAGGGCGCAAAAGGATTTTGTGGGGTTCCTGCTGGTCATGGCTTTCTTCGCCTTTTTCGGAAGAATGATGGCGGAGGTCTGCTTAACGCTACCGCGTCCCCGAACCTACTTGGCGCTGTTCCTTGGCATCGTTGTGGTCTTTGTCTTGGCACATTTGGGAGCCTTCCAAAATTTCGATGATTATGACGCTTGGGGCTCTGTAGGGGATGATGAAAGTTACGATGCGACCTGGAGAGAGAGGATGATACTAAATATTGTGTTTAACTCGATCGCTGGCTTTGCCGGAGCCTATAGCCGTTTTCGAAGCGCCGATAGGGGCAAGCTCTGCCCGTAAGGAAACAGAATTCAGAGCAGGGACATTCTGCTAGGGAGTTGGCCTCCGACCCATCCTATACGGCCATAGGGCGCACGTTCTGATTCCACACTCCCGGATATCCTTGACCTGTCCGCAACAGCAATCCAGGCACTTGGCCCGGATCGCCTTGATCGGAGTCAATCGCTTCGCCGCTTCCCTCGTGGCCTTCATTCCTACCCTTCCTTTGCAAAAACCTCAGGGCCTAGCGGCCCACTACTTTCCCCTCGAACACTGTCTTGGCCCGATGGATAGCTTGAACGTCTTCCGGCCCATACCCCTTCCCTAGCAAGGCCTTCATTTCGCTTGGTCGGTAGAGCGGCAGGCCATCGCGGGGGTCAAATGGTTCAGTCTCATCCAGGATCAGCCAGTAGTCCCCGATCACAGAGCCGCCAATCTTGACCGCCAAGATGGGACCGGCCTCCGGGCGAAAGTTCGGGGCCTCACCCTTCGTTGTGGGAGGCTGCGCCGCCTCCCCTGTCAGAAGCGCCAAGGCTCGATCTACAAGGTCTTTTCCCATCGGTCCGCCCCCCGCGATTGAGTGTGCATGGCCTATATCCTCCCCCGTAAAGTGTCCGATGTGTCCAGAACCCGCGCCAGTTGTGGCGTTTCACCATTTTTCAAAGCGTCCGAAACACCCACCCGCCGGACACATTGAAAACCACTCAAACCCCGCGCCAATTGCGGAAGCTGGACGCTTCGGACACTTGGACATGGGGGAATAAGAGAAAAGGCCATCATGCTTCGTATCTCTCCCGCCATTGTTTCACCCACTCCAACGTCACCGTATAGCCGCGTATGGTGTTCTCTGTGTTCGTGCCGTGGAGGAGGTCAAACTGTTTCAAGAACCCCGCTAACGCTCTCCCGCTTTCGATCCTCGACAACTCATCATCCCGTTGCTGGAAAGCGGTCAACAGTTCAGCGGTGGACAGAAACACATCGGGGCGTCCATCAAGGCGAGGGGTCACCATGTCGAGAAACGAGAGCAACGCCCGTTCCCGCCAGGAGGTCTCCCGCTTGCCTGCCGCCGCCTTCAATCCGGCTAAGAGGCGGGGCAGGATCTTCTCCCCGTGTCCGTCAGACCGCTCCGCATCCGCGAGACTCGCCAGAATGACCAACGGCTCCGAGATGTCTTGGAGGCGGTCATCAAAGCCGTCAAGGACTGGCAGGCCAATCTGGATGGAGTCATAGGCCGCCGTCAGGTCGTCGGCGTGCGCCTCGGCCCATCCCTTCATGGCCGCTTGGAGTTCGGTGGTGTGGATGCCGATGATCCTTTTATTAAAGCGAGGCATCCGATGGGTGGCGCGTTGCATTTGAATATGAAAGCTCCGGTCCTCCAGGGTGTCCGTCACGGACTCAATGCCCGCAAACGCGACAGGGCCATAGACCGGATAGGATTTCACGGGCATCCCCTTTTCTCCACGCTCCACACGCTCGACACTGGACCCCCGTTTAAACCGACAATTGAGAATCGCCATCACCTCGCCGTAGGTGTCCTTGTCCTTATTGCGGAGCTTGTCCACCTCGTCGAGGAGTATCACCTTTCGGGTGGACCGAAACAGGACCGCCGGAGTCGGTTGCGTGGTGATCGGTGGGGTGCCCTCCGCCAAGAGTTCGAGGAGTTCCAGTACCTTGGTCTTGCCACAGCGCGGGGTGGCGGATCGGATATTGAGATACCCGCAGTAATCAAACAGGTGGTAGGTGTAGGTGTTCGCAATCCAGAGCGCCAACACCATCGCAAAGTGAGGGTCCGGGAGCGTGAGATACTTGAGCATCATCGTTTCCACTTGATCCAGCACGGACGCTAAAGGTGGGAATGTCACCGGCGACTCCTTCTGTTTTGGTGGAGAGAGTGGCAGACGGGAGAGATTTTTAAGCCGCTGAACGTCGGGGTTGAGTTCCATGTTCCCTCTCCTGTTTCAATCCATGGGCGCAAATGGTGAAGTCCAGCCGGTCCAGTTGGTCGGCGCGGTCAAGGTCGGCCTGTGCACGGTCCAACGCCTTCCATGCCTCCTCTAAATCAACCTCGGTCCATGCGCTGATGTCCAAATCCTTCGCCGCGTTTTTAACTGCTTCGCCGCGTAGCCGGAGATCCAACGCTTTAAGGTGAAGCTGAAACGAAAAGCGCCGCCAGTTGTAGGGCCGTGGTTTCGGTTCCTTTGTCGTAATCCTCTCTTTCCGTTCGCCCTCATCGTAGAATCCGGCTTCAGGCTCTTCCCCTATCGCCGCTAAAATTTCGCTGTAGCTGCACCCCGCAAAACACTTCAGCAAGATGCCCTTGTCCCCCTCATGGACCGAGAGGGACGGGTTCAAGTCCGGGCTGTGTGCAGGACATCGGGCAATCCAGCCCCGCCCGGACTTTCGGACGCCCTCCAAACGGGACAGCAGATCGTCAATGGTCATGGCAGGGCTTCGTGTGCGCGTAGCCAGCACAGAGAGCGACTTCCAATGCACAACATGGGGGCCGTCGAATTTTGGGGGCCGGGGGCCTCGACACGCCCAAGTCCAGAGTTACTTCGCATCACCTTGCACCTTGACGGCAGGCCGGTAGCCGTCGCGGACCATCGCCTGGATCGCCGACAACTGGATACGCACCTGCCGCCGCCCTAACCGGACGATAGGGATACGCTTCTCTAGAATGTCGCGCCGCCACGTGGACGCCTTACGGCCGGTAAGCTCTTCGGCCTCCTTCACGGTCAACAGCCGGTCATTGCTCTGAAGCTCCATCAGCGTTCTCCTTTCTGGAAGTTTATGGTCTGAGCATACCAGTTCTCTTGGTCACATTCTACAATTCAATGAATATTACTTGACACAAATAAGAGTCACATGGTAGATTGAGAATGACTTTGAATGAAAGGGGGCGATTCCATGCGACACCCAGACCTCTTGGACCGGACACTCGCCAAGTACATGCCGCGTGTCGGCATCACCACTAAGGATCGCCTTGCGTGGGTCACGCGGACGGTCAACGCTTACCGCCAGGATCAAGGCGAGAGTTGGTCGCCGGGGGATTGGGAGAATGCCCGCCTAGAACTCGCCGTCTTTACCGGTATCGGGAAGAACCTGTTACCGGGCCACAGAGGGATTATGTCGGGGGATGGGGAAATCTCTCGGCCCTCGCAGGGTGAAGCGAAGGTTATCCTTGAGAGCTTTCAGCGGATGTTTGAGGATGCCGTTCAGCACAGGCCAATCACGCTAGGGCCGTATCAGATCAGCCATGAAATGACCTGGGACACACGAACCGACCGCTACCATCGTTGGGAAGAAATCGAACGAGCAACGTGGGAGGACCGCGCCTGCTACGCGCTGGGTCAGTTATTGAAGGAAGACGGTCACCGCTTGCGTCAATGTCCTGCGAAACTTCCTCATAGCGGCAAGGCGTGTCGAAAGTTCTTTCTGAAAGCCAAACGCGGGAAGTATTGCAGCAGACCATGTGCTTCACGGGAAATGACACGGAAGTTCCGTGAAAAGAAGGGAGGATCACGTCATGGCACAAAGTAAAGACCGAGGCATTCTACAGCGGAAAGGCCGGGACGGATGGTGGGTCCGCATCTATCGCAACGGCCGCGAACGCTGGCACAAGTGCGACACAAAGAGTCAGGCTAAGGCACTGTACGGACGATTGAAAGCGGAAATCCGCGAAGGGACGTATTTCCCTGAGAAGTTCAAGCAGTCCCAAGAAGTCACCCTCCGGGCCTGGATCACCCGCTACCAGGAAGGCGTGACTTCTAAGGGGCTACGGAACATGAAGCACTACGGCAAGTTCTGGTCGAGGCTCCGGGGTCGAAGGCTTCTGACTGAGATCACCGCCGACGACCTGCGGCACGTTCAAGCCCGGATGCTGGCGAAAAGGAACCGGACCCCGCAGACCATCAACCGCTACTTCGCGGGCCTTCGGCGCGTCCTCAATCTCGCCATCGCGGAAGGCATACTCCCCACGAATCCGGTCAAGGGCGTCAAGTTCTTCCGTGAACCTGTGGGCCGTCTGCGGTTCCTGTCCGATGGAGAAATCACCCGCCTTCGGGAGAAGATGACCCCGGAGCACTGGCCGCTCGTAGCCTTTGCCCTAGAAACCGGCCTCCGGCTGAATGAGCAATTCAAGGCCCGGTGGGACTGCGTGGACTTGGAGCGGGGCATCCTCACCATCCCCCTGAGCAAGTCAGGCCGGACCCGCCATGTGGTCCTCAGCGAGGCAGCCAAGGCCATCCTTCGGGGCCTCTCGTCTTGGATGCACAGCGCCTATGTGTTCCCCAGCCCCAAGAACCCCGGTCAGCCGATGCAGGGCCGGCACTTCGTGGTCAAGGTCTATGAACCTGCCCTTGTTCGGGCCAAGATCGAGGGGGCCACCTGGCACACCCTCCGGCATACCTTCGCGTCACGGGCAGTCATGGCCGGGGTGGACATTCGGACGGTTCAGGAACTCATGGGCCATAGCACCGTGACCATGACCATGCGGTACGCCCACCTCTCCCCGGCCCATCTCCGGGAGGCCGTGAACAAGGGCAGCCTGGGACCTGTTGCAGGTAACCTCCAGGCTGATTCTCAGAGTGAAACCGTGACCGCAACCGTGACCAGTCAGGATCAGCCGGTCACGGGCGAGAAGGAAGAAACCACAGAAGCCCTTGAAGAACTTGCGGGAAACTTTGGAGGCGCCGAGCGGGGTCGAACCGCTGCATCGCAGTTTTGCAGACTGCTCCCTTAACCACTTGGGTACGGCGCCTTCGCGGGGGATTATAAACGGAGTGCCGACACCGGCACAAGGCTGGTAAGTCGCGATCAGACTTTGAGGATCGGGATTTCCTTCTTCGCGGGAGTCGCCGCGTCGCCCTGAGCGCCGCCGCTGCCGTGCCCGTTGCCGTCGTCGCCGGAGCCGCCGGCCTCCCGCTCCTTGGCCATGAGCTCGATCTCGGCCAGCAGCGTCTCCATCAGCTCTTCCGACTTGACCTTCCGGACCAGCTTCCCCTCCTTGAAGAGGATGCCGTGGCCACCGGAGCCCTCGCCGCCGGCGATGCCGATGTCGGCCTCTTTGCCTTCGCCGATCCCGTTCACGACGCAGCCCAGCACCGACACCGTCAGCGGCACCCGGATGTGCCCCACCCGCTTCTCGATCTCATTGGCGAGCTTGACCACGTCGATTTCTACCCGCCCGCACGTCGGGCAGGCGATGACATTGACCCCGCGGTGGCGCAATTCGAGCGCCTTGAGAATCTCGAACCCGACCTTGACTTCATCCACCGGATCGGCCGCCAGCGACACGCGGATCGTGTCCCCGATGCCGTCGGCCAACAGCAGGCCGATGCCGATCGAGGACTTGATGGAGCCGGTCAGCAGCGTGCCCGCCTCCGTCACGCCCAGGTGCAGGGGATAGTCCGACTGCAGGGCGAAGAGCCGGTACGCGTCCACCATCAAAGGGACGTCCGACGCCTTGAGCGACACCTTCATGTTCGTGAAGCCGATGTCTTCGATCGCGTGCACGGCGTTGAGCGCGGATTCCGCCAACGCCTCGGCCGTCGGGTAGCCGTACTTCGCCAGCAACTCCCGTTCGAGCGAGCCGCCGTTGACGCCGATCCGCAGCGGGATGTTCCGCTCCCGCACGGCCTTCACCACTTCCTCCACCTTCCACCAAGCCCCGATGTTGCCCGGGTTGATGCGCACGCAGTCCACGACTTCCGCGGCCTTGAGCGCCAGCCGGTGATCGAAGTGGATGTCGGCGATCAGCGGAACGGTTGTTTGCTTCCTGATGGCCGGGAGCGCCTTGGCGGCCTCCGGCGTGTTCACCGTCACCCGGACGATCTCGCACCCGACCTGCTCCAGTTGATGGATCTGCTCGACCGTGGCCTTGACGTCCGCCGTGTCCGGCGTCGTCATGGACTGGACGACCACCGGCGCGCCCCCGCCGATGGGCACCTGGCCCACGCGAACCTGCTTCGTCTTGCGGCGCTTGATGAACATACTCAGAACCGTTCTTCGACCTGTAGATCGGCCTGGGCCAGCAAGTCCTTCGCCTCTTCGTAGATCCCGTCCGCCGTCAACCCGTACTGCACGCGCAGCAAATCCTGTGGTCCTTGCTCGATGTACTTATCGGGCAGGCCGATCACCTTCGTCGGAAGGTTGCCGATGCCCTGCTCCGACAGCGATTCCAGGACGGCGGACCCGAAGCCGCCCATGCGGCAGCCTTCCTCCACCGTCACCAGACACTTCACCCGGCCGGCCACCCGCGCGATCAACGCATGATCGAGCGGCTTGACGAAACGGGCGTTCACGACGGCGGCCGAGATGCCTTCCTCCGCCAACCGTTCGGCTGCCTGCAAGGCGGGCAGCACTGTGATCCCGATCGCGACCAGGGCCACGTCATGCCCCTCGCGCAGCAGCTCGCCCTGCCCGATCGGCAGGGCCTTCGGCTCCGCGTCCATCGGTATACCCCACGCGCTCCCCCGGGAGTACCGGACGGAGGCCGGGCCTTGATGGCTCAGGCACGTCTTGACCATGTGCTGGAGCTCGTTTTCGTCCTTCGGCGCCATCACCACCATGTTCGGCACGTGCCGGAGATAGGCGTAGTCGAACGCGCCGTGGTGCGTCGTGCCGTCTTCGGCCACCAACCCACCCCGGTCGATGAAGATGGAGACCGGCAGGTTCTGCGTCGCCACGTCGTGCACGACCTGGTCGAACGCCCGCTGCAGGAACGTGGAATACATCGCCACCACCGGCCGGACACCCTGCGTCGCGAGGCCCGCGGCGAAGGTCAGCGCGTGCTGCTCCGCGATGCCGACGTCGTGGAAGCGGTCCGGGAACTGCTTGGCGAAGGCGTTCAGGCCGGTGCCGTCGCACATGGCCGCCGTGATCGCGACGATACGCTTGTCTTCGCGCGCCAGCCGGCAGAGGGTGTTAATCGCCACCGAGGTGTAGGACGGTTTCGCGCTTTTCGCGGCGGGCTGCCCCGTCTCCCGCACGAAGGCCGGACAGGCATGGAACCAGACCGGGTCCTTCATGGCAGGCTCGTAGCCGAGCCCCTTCTTCGTAATCACGTGGAGCAGCGTCGGCCCATGCAATTTGAGCACGTTCTCCAAGGTCGGCAGTACCTGCTCGAAGCTGTGCCCGTCGATCGGGCCGACATAGCGGAAGCCCAGTTCCTCGAAGAGGACGCCGGGCAGGATCAGGCCTTTCGCCAGTTCTTCGGCGCGGTGCGCCATCCTGCTGATCCGATCACCCACCTGCGGAATCGCCTGGATCAGGTGCTTGGCCTCTTCCTTCATATGGGTCACAAATTCGCCGGTAAAGGTGCGGTTCAGATAGGCCGAGAGCGAGCCGACGTTCTTGGAGATGGACATCTGATTGTCGTTGAGGATGACCAGCAGATCCTTGCGCAGACCGCCCGCGTGCTGCATGGCTTCCAAGGTCATGCCGGACGTCATCGCCCCGTCGCCCACCACGCACACGACTTTATGGTTCTGCGCAGCCAGGTCCCGCGCCACCGCCATCCCGACCGCCGCCGAGACGCCGGTTCCGGCGTGCCCCGCGTTGAACGTATCGTAGATGCTTTCCTCGCGCTTGCAGAAGCCGCTGATCCCGCCGTACTGCCGGAGCGTGGGAAACAGCTCGCGCCGGCCGGTCAGAAGTTTGTGCGTATAGGCCTGATTGCTGGTATCCCAGACGATCTTGTCCTTGGGCGTGTCCAGCAGATAATGCAACGCCAGCGTGAGCTCGACCACGCCGAGGTTGGACGACAGATGCCCGCCGACGGCCGAGGTCACTGAGATGATCTGCTCGCGGATCTCCCCGGCCAGGGCGTGAAGTTGCTCGACCGGCACCCGTTTCAGATCAGCCGGGCTGTCAATCGTCTTCAATAGCGACACGGTTTCGACCTCACAGTTGCGCTGTAAAATTCAGGCATTGTCACATAGCACAGACGGGCAGTCAAGAACGGCGGCCTCGCTCCAAGCCGCTCACAGCCGCACTCCCCTACTTCCGGGGAATCCGATAGGTCAGTGCGGTCCCGATGGTCAAATCGGCGGCTGAGTCTCTGGTGAAATCCAGGTTCTCCACTCCGTAAATCTGCCACAGGAGACTCGGGGTGAAGCGGTACCCGAAGGCCAGGACCGCTTCGGTGACGCCGTTATCCAACAGCTTGAGGCCGGTGTTGCCGAACGGCGACTGGTAATAGTCGAACTGGCCCGTGACCGAGAACTTCGGCGTGGCCATGAATTCCACCCCCGTGACCATGGTGAAATATCCTCTGAGCGCCAAGCCGCTGTAATGCCCGGTTGGCAGCGCTTCGTTCAGGTTAAGGTACAGACCGACCCGGTTCCAGACGGTCTTCTGGAGCGACAGGCCCACGCCCAGGTCCGCAACACCCGTTCCGAACGCCCGGGTCCGGTCGCCCACCGGCACTTTCAGAGCCACCCGCAACGACGTCGCCGGCTTATATCTCCCTTCGGCGACCAGGAGGGCCTTGACATGCAGCACGATATCGGTCAGCCCGAAGGCATCGTTCGGCGGATTCAAGAGGGCAGGGCCTCTCCCCAGAGAGAACGCGTACCCTTGATTTTTCAGCTGTTGGCGGATGGGAGCGGGCCTCCCGACGAGGGCCTCCACCGCCGTGATCATCCCGTCGAGTCCGGATGAGTGGCGGTACAGCGACGCGAATTCAAGGCCGATCTCGATATCCTCCATCGCCGTTCCATACCGGATGTCGACCGCCGAGCGCAACTGCCCGAATTTCAGGAGCGCCGTCCCGGTTGCGGTGGTTTCACGCAGGATGGTACTGGTCTCCGCGAAATTGGCGCGAAGACTGACCTCGCCGCTCTTGAGCGGCATCGCGCCGTCCACCGGCATCTGCAGCGACAGCCCCTGCAAGGGCTGGAAGTTCCGGACCGGCACCAGGCCTTGCCCGACATAGAGCTCAGCCGCTTCCGCACCGATCGACGGCCCCAGCAGTATGGCCAGCAGCACGCTCCGCGCCAGCCATCCTGGGCGCTGTTCCCTGCCGTGTGTCCGCCGACCGCTCATTCGCCCAAACCTCCTGAAGAGCTAGAACGGGAAATCCAGCCCCGCGAAGACGGTTTGTCCTTCGTTGCCCGTCGCAAAATCCACCCGCCCCACGACGTTGGGACGCGCGATCGCCCGGAATCCGATCCCGGGGTTGGCTTCATACTGGGAAAAGGCCCGGTAGCGGAACGTATCGGTCACCTTTCCGACATCGAGAAACGGCGCCGTCTCGACCTCGGCGACGGTCCCGAACACCTTCAAGTGAAACAACTGGATCCGCTCCTCGAAATTGAACACAAGGGAATGGTTGTCAACGAACCGGCCCACGCCGAAGCCCCGCAATGAAGTTTGCCCCCCCAAGCTGCTCCGTTCGAAGAAGGGAATCTCGGCGCCGCCGACCGTCGCCTCCAATTTCGCCCGGAACACGAAGGTGTATTGCTTGGTCTGGTTCGGCAGCAGGATGCGGTAATCGAACCCGTAGCGGCTGAACACGGTATTGGTATCGGCCGTTAGGGACTGCGCCAATTCCAGGAACAGCGCCAAATAGCTCCCGACCGTCGGGGTGAGCGTATCATCGCGCGTATCGTCGAGAAAGGCCAGCTTGTGGCCCCACACCGTCGCCCCGCCCGTCCCTTTGATCTCGGGAAACACCGATTGCGTGTACGGGATATTGGGCACCGCCCCGACCCGGACCTCGACGTTGCGTAGGCGTTCGGTCCACGTCAGCCGCCTCCCCGGTCCGACATAGAGCCCTCCCGTAATGAACCCGAGGAGTTCCCGGTCGGTATAGTTGGTCTCCTGATTCTCCCTGGTCTGGTTGCCCAAGCCGAAAAACCGGGCCGTGCCGTTTTTAAAGAACCCGACATTCCCTTCCAGGCTGTACTGACCGCCGTTCAGGAACAGCGTCTGGTAGTCGAGCAGGAACTTGCGCTCGGTCTTTTCCGTGAAGGACGCAATCAGCTTGATTTGCTCTCCCCTCGCCGGATAGCGAAACAGGTTGAGCGTGGCACGCGAGCCCACGAACTCGTTGTGAATGTACATCGGGGCGATGATCTTGGTCACGCGGCCCTCGTCGTCCGCAAAGATGTACGGGACGATTACCCCGATGTCCACGCCGTCGTTTTTCGCCGTAGCCACGGCCGGGATCACGAAATAGGACTGCTCCTGTGCATACGCCTCCGCCCAGAGAAGCAGGAGCGATCCCACCACGCACGCGAGGGCAAGACGGATCGAGCGCAGAAGGAGTTCCACCTGAACTCAGCGGCCCTTGGCTGTCTCGCTGCCGTCCGGGACAGGAGCTCTGATGTTTGCCGACTTCTCACGAAGCTGCTTGGACAGAGCCGTAAACGACTCCTTGCGCATGATTCTTTTGAATTGCTCGCGGTAGTTCTGGACCAAGCTGGTGCCCTCCACCACCACGTCGTAGACGCTCCAGTCCTCCGAATTTTTCTGCAGCCGGTAGCTGATATCGATCACGCTCTTCCCGGTGTCGACGTGCGTATAGACTTCCGCGAACTCGCCGTCATTCAATTCCTTGAGGTATTGCACCTTTTCGCCTGAGTACGCCTCGATCCGTCCGATGTACGTATTCGTCAGCAACGTCTGAAAATTGGCCGAGAATTCCTTCTGCTCTTCAGACGTCCGCTTGCCCCACTCCAGTCCCAGCGTCCGCTTCGCCATCTCAGGATAGTTGAAGCGCCGGCTGATGATCTGCTCGAGCAGCTTGCGGCGCTCCTCCTTCTTCCCCGATTTCTTCCACGCCGGATCATCCAGGATGCCGATGACCTCATCGATGGTCTTTCGGACGGCTTCGGTGGGCGGCCCCGCCCACACCGGCGCCGCCGCGCCGAACGCCTCACCGGCCAGCAGCGCGCACGCCAAGACAATCACCCCACCCCCTTCGCGCATTCCTATGACCTCCTTATAAATAATCAGCCGCCCCGCAAGACCACCGGCAGGCTCATTTCACGTTGCCATGAATGAACTCACTGAGCAATGATTCAAGATCGACCCCGGATTCGGTATCACGGATCTTCGCGCCCGGCGACAATTCTTTTTGCGACCCTCCCGGCGAGAGCGACACGTACTTGTCGCCGATCAGGCCGCGGGTCTTGACCGACGCGATCGCGTCGCCGTAGAGCTTCACGCCCGGCGTCAACGCAAACGACACCACCGCGCGATCCCCGTTCAAACTGATTTTCTTCACCTGGCCCACCTGCACCCCGGCGATCTCCACCGTCGCGCCGGTCTTGAGTCCGGCGACCGAATCAAACTCCGCCTGGATCTCGTACTGGTTCCCGCCGATGACTTCCAGTTTCCCCAGCTTGACCGCAAGGTAGGTCAATGCGGCGATCCCGACCAGCACAAAGACCCCGACGATGAGTTCAAGCTTGGCGTCTTTCATAGTCTCCGCGTCTCTCTGCCGGCGCCGGAGGAGACGACTTCGGGCCTCGGGCCGACGCTGATGAATTCTCGTACGCCGGGATGGCGCGTGCGTTGAAACTCGTCCGATGGCGCCATCTCGGCGATCACCCCATCCAGCAACATCGCCACGTAATCCGAGATCCCGAAGATTTCGGGGATTTCGTGGCTCACCATGACGGCCGTAAACCCGAACCGCCGCTGGGTCTCGATGATCAGGTCGTGGATCGTCCGGGCGAGAAGCGGATCCAACCCCGTGGTCGGCTCGTCAAAGAGGATGATCTCCGGCCCCATCACGAGCGCGCGCGCCAGCCCCGCGCGCTTGCGCATACCCCCGCTGAGTTCCGCGGGAAACTTATGCCCCATGCCCGTGAGCCCGACGGCTTCCAGCATCTCGAGGACCTTGCGTTCGATCTCCACCGCCTTGAGCTTGGTCTTCTCGCGCAGGGGAAAGGCGACGTTCTCAAAGACGGTGAGCGAGTCGAACAGCGCCGCGCCCTGAAACAGCATGGCGAACTTCTTGCGGACCTCGTTCAGATCGCGCGCGCTGAGCCGGGTGATATCGGTCTCGTCCACCAACACCTGCCCGCGATCCGGCCGGAGGAGCCCGATCATGTGCTTGAGCAGCACACTCTTCCCGCCGCCGCTCTTGCCGATCACCGTCGTCACCTTCCCACGGGGAATCTCAAGGTTCACCCCTTGCAGGACCGGCTGTCCGCCGAGCCTTTTCTCTATCCCTACGAGACGAATCACCGGCGTCAATGCTTCCCCGTCCTTCATCACATCAAAACGGAAGTCAGAAAATAATCCCAGATAAGGATCAGCACCGAGGACAGCACCACCGCCTCGGTGGTGGCGGTTCCCAATCCCTCGGCGCTCATCGTGGTGTGGTACCCCTTATACGTGCAGACCCAGGATATGATCACGCCGAAGCTGATGGCCTTGAGAAACCCGCCGTACACGTCCTTCCACTCCACGCTGGATTCCATGGAGCTGGTGTAGCCGCCCGAGCTCACGCCCAGCAGCTCGACGCCGACCAGGTAGCCGCCGTAAATGCCGATGAGGTCGAAGATCGAGCAAAGCAGGGGCATGACAATGATACTGGCCAGCACTTTGGGCGCGATCAGGTACTGCATAGGGCTGACCGCCATCGTGTCCAGGGCGTCGATCTGCTCGGTGATGCGCATGATGCCGATCTCGGCCGTCATGGCGGAGCCCGCCCGTCCCGTAACCATCAGGGCCGATAGCACCGGCCCCAGTTCCCGGATGATGCTCAGCGCCACCGCCGAACCCAGCAACCCTTCCGCCCCGAACTTGCGCAACGAGTAATACCCCTGCAGTCCCAGCACCATGCCGGTGAAGGCGCCCGTCAGCACGATCACGAAGAGGGACTTCACTCCGATGAAATGGATCTGCTTCAGGAGCTGCATGAAACGAAAGGGCGGGCGCACCATCCAGGCCACCGTGCTGATGAGAAAGACCATCATGCGGCCCATCTCGCCGACGAGCCACAGCGAGTTCCGGCCCACCCCGGCCACGGCGGTCGTCACCATCAGCGGACTCCCATCGCGGCCGGAACATTCATCCGAGCGGACGTGTGCTCCCGGCCCAGCACGCGCCACCATGCCTGGAAGAAACGGCCCATGTTCTGCGACCCCTGCTCAATCTGACGCTTCATCCGGAAGAGGGACCAGAGGATGGCCGGACGCCTCACCAACTGGGCGAGTGCACGCACGCGCCCGCCGGGAGTCAGCCAGAGGTTGAAATCCATCGGGAGATCATCGCCGGCGCGATCGGACACGGCGCGGACCAGCAGGAACGGCACGTTCCGGGACGCGGCCGCCCGGGCGATCGCGGCGCTCTCCATGTCCACGGCGATCGCACCGCTGACCTTGCCGAGCGCCTGTTTCTCCGCCGCCCGCCACACGACATTGTCTACCGTCACCACGGCTCCCTGCGACCATGCTGTCCTCGCAGGACCCAGGGCTTCACGGGCCGTTGCAAGCAAGCCCGCGTCACTCCGGTACACCGTCCGGGGCAGCTCATTCGTCCAATCACACACCTCTGAGCCCACGATCACTTCGCCGATCCCCGCAACGCCCAGTGCTCCGGCATAGCCGGTCGACACGATGGCATCCACGGCCGCATCCGCCAGGACAGCTTCCGCGGCTGCAAAGGCCGAAACGGCGCCCATGCCGGAATTGACCAGGTGCACTTCAATGTCGCCGACTCGCCCCACCTTGCGCTCGAAGACGCCCAGTCGGCCGCATTGAACCGCTCCCAGCGCCTCGCGAGCCGGCGCCAACTCACGTCCGGAAGCGGCCAAGATGGCGACGCGTCGCATCTCTCATTACGCGAGACGGAACTGTCCAGATCGCCGGTTTTGCTCGCGGATCTCGTCCGCGCGCGTCCGCCCCCCCGCCTTCAGCGACCGGTACATGGACACCGCCCACAGGGAAAAGAAGTGGCTGTAGCCGTGATAGCGGAGGTAAAACACGCGCGGGAAGCCCGTGCCGGTGTGCATGCGTTCGGGCCAGAAGCCCTGTGGGTCCTGATGCCGGATGAGATAGTTGACGCCGCGCACTACGCTGATCGTCTCCACCTCGCCGGCGCAGAGCAGCCCGAGGAGCGCCCAGGCGGTCTGCGAGGGCATGCTCGCCCCCACGCCGTGCGCATCGGCCTCCGCATACGAGAGGCAGGACTCGCCCCACCCGCCGTCCGGGTTCTGCTTCGAGACAAGCCACGCCACCGCCCGGCGGACGTACTCGGCCTGCATATCCTCGCCGATCGCCTTCAATCCGGCGAGCACGGACCAGGTCCCGTAGACGTAATTGACGCCCCATCGGCCGTACCACGACCCGTCGGCCTCCTGGTTCTTCCGGAGGAACCGGATCGCGCGCACCGCCGCCGGATGGCTCAGGTCATAGCCCAGCGCCCCCAGCATCTCCAACTCGCGGCCCGTGAGATCGGCGGTGCTGGGATCGAGCAGGGCCCGATGGTCGGCGAACGGGATCTGGTTCAGGAACATCTTGTTGTTGTCCCTGTCGTACGCGCCCCACCCGCCGTCGCTCCCCTGCATGGCCAGCGTCCACCGTATTCCGCGCCGCATGGCGTCGCGCTGGGCGTCGGGTTCCGGCATGACGAGCTTGGAGAGCGCGATGACGACCACCGCCGTGTCATCATTGTCCGGGTAGCATTCATTCTCAAACTGGAAATACCAGCCGCCCGGCTCGGCCTTGGGAGACGAGACGATCCAATCGCCGACCTTCCGGCACTGGCGCGTGAAGACCCAGCGCGCGGCGCGGAGCAGGGCGGGATGATCGGGCGGCAGACCGCTCTCGATCAGCGCATTCATCGTCAGAGGGGTGTCCCAGACCGGCGAGAAGCACGGCTGCAGGTGCAGCGAGTCGCCGTCGTGCACTTCCAACGCCTCGATCTCGCCCAGGGCTTTGCGCACAAGGGGATGCTCCACGTCGTAGCCGAGGCACCGCAGCGCCACGACCGAGTTGGCCATCGCCGGATAGATGGCGCCGAGCCCGCCCTCTCCCGCCATCCGGTCGGTCATCCACTTGGCGGCGGAGGCGACGGCCTTCTTCCGAAGGCCCACGGGGACGATCCGCTCATAGACCCGCAGAGCTCGATCGAGTGTAATGAAGAAGTTCCGCCAGGTGAACCACCGGCGGTCCTTGCGGAACGGCGGCTCGCGCCGGAAATCCACCTGCTCGCGGGCCGTGCAGTAGAGCTCGCCGATGCCCTGCTCTTTCGGAATCCGGCAGACCGGCTTGACATTGAAGATGATCAGCAACGGGGTCAACACGGCCCGCGACCAGTACGATAGGTCATAGAGGCTGAAGACACCGTTCGGCCGCACAAGGGCCAGTTCCGCCGGCATCGAGGGAATCCCGCGCCAGTCGTACTGGTCGAAGAGCGCCAGCGCGATCTTGGTGAAGACGTTCGCCCCGACGGCCCCGCCTTTGCGCAGAATCACCGCGCGGGCCTTCTGCATGAAGGGTTCCTCCGCGGAGATGCCGGACAGCTTGAGGGCGAAGTAGGCCTTCACCGACGCGCTGATCTCAGGCGGACCGCCGTAATAGATCGGCCACCCGCCCTCAGGCAATTGCGCGTCGATCAAATATCGGACGGCCTTCCGTTCTTTCTCCTTGTCCACAAGACCCAGGAAGCGGCGGAGCATGAGGTATTCGGACGTGAGCGTCGTATCGGCTTCCAGCTCGTGAACCCAGTACCCGGACTCCGCCTGGCGCGAGAGCAGCCACTGCCGGCCCCACTTGACGGCTTCTTCGATGGATGGGCCTTTCTGGCCCACCCCTTGACCGGAAACCTGACCCTGCTCTTGACGGCGCGGGGGCTCGGAGGTCGAGAGGGTGCCGACGGGATTGCCGCCCACAAGGCGCAGGAACCGGCCGGCTTTCTGGCGGGCCTGCTGCTGCATCCGCTCGGGCGCCGCCGACAAAATCCTCTCAGACCAATTGGTCAGAAGACCGAGCCACCGCTTCATGATGTCCTTTGGGCTAGACGCTGATGGTTCGTCCGCCTAATGGCATATGGGGAGGACCATTGCGGGCGCATTAACAGGCAAGTATATAGCAAACAGGTCACTGGGTGTCAATAATCAAACCCCTCCAATAAGCTGGATTTTCATGGGGTTTTACGCCTGGCAGGAAACCGTCAGGCCGGCGCCAGGAGCTTGTTCAGGCGGACGGAGACCAGGGAGGAGACGCCGGCTTCTTCCATGGTGACCCCGTACAGGGCGTCGGTCATTTCCATCGTCTGCTTGCTGTGCGTGATGACGATGAACTGCGTCCGGGCGGCCAGCTCCCGGAGGACCCTGGTGAACCGCAGGGTATTTTCCTCATCCAGCGGCGCATCGATCTCGTCCAGGACACAGAACGGCGTCGGCCGGATCAGAAAGCTGGCGAAGATGAGCGCCATCGCCGTCAGCGCGCGCTCCCCGCCCGATAACATCGAAATGTTCTTGAGCCGCTTCCCGGGAGGCTGGGCCACGATGTCCACTCCCGGCTCGGTGGATTCCTCGTCCTCCACCAGGATCAGCTCGGCCCGGCCGCCTTCGAAGAACGTCTGGAACGTCTCGTTGAACTTGCCCTGCAAGTTCTCGAAGGTCTCCAGGAACAGTTGCTTGGTGGTCCGGTTGAT